>ENA-ORDA01000052-ORDA01000052.1-marine-metagenome-genome-assembly--contig:-NODE-52-length-110324-cov-5.593549_pt1 | contig 110324 bp, 86 predicted proteins | sample MGYA00237778_ERZ508506 | MGnify/ENA primary metagenome ERZ508506 (study PRJEB26177, sample SAMN06267891) | marine metagenome | isolation source: Monterey Bay, California, USA | place: Pacific...
AAAGAGGCTTTGCCGACTCAGGAAGAAACAAACTTGATCGGGTTTCGGGAAATCGGTGGCGTGTTCGTCTGCGGGGACCATGCCATGAGTGCCTCGATAGAGGGTGCGATTAGTTCTGGGAAATCAACCGCTGAAGCCATACTGGCTATTTCTTAATTGGAGGTAGCGGTGGGAGCTTCATGTCCTTAGGAGATCGTTTACTTGTTTTGCGTTCGAATGGAGTTCCAAACTTTGTGAAACCTTCTATGGCATCGCAAAGCGCGCCCGGAAGGTGAACAAGAACGCCGAGATCCCGGAGACGCTTATGGTCGACCCAATCTACCACCTCGCCGCCTCGCTGCTGCACGATGCCATTGCCGGATTTAACTCAGGCGGCAGCTTCGACGAAGCGATCGTGATCCAGACCCGCGACAAGGAAGTCGATGCCGCCCACAAGAAACTGGCAAAAAAGCTCACGAGACGGATGGAGGCCGACCCAGAGCACGTCAAGGATTACCTCAACCTGCAGTTTATTATCCGCTTCATTGAGCGCATCGGTGACCACGCCAAGAATATCGCTCAGGACACAATCTACACCGAGTCAGCGGTGGACATCCGCCACGGTGGCGACCTGCCTGAGAGCGACTAGATCTATGGCCTCGCCGTCCTCCAGGGTTCTGGCTGCGCGGAGTTTATCCTTATATTATTTCTGGCAAGATCAAGGTGAGGTCTTAATTTTTCCTAAGGTTTAGGAAATAAAAAAAATGTGGGCGGCTGTAAGGTCGTCCACATTTTTTTGTTTTGAAATCGCTTTGTAAATCCTAGAAGAAGGTGCGGTAGGCGAACCAATAAGTGGTTCCGGTGACCTTACCTTCTTCGGCATTCAAATCGTCATACTGGATGCCAGTCATGATTTTGGCGTTGTGATCACAGAGGAGGTAGTTGAGTCCGAGATAGTAGCTGTGGTGTTCGTTGCCTCGTCCTCCACCCACATCAACAGTGGGATCGGCATGATTGCGGCGTAGGTAACGACTTGATGTGCGAACGCCTTCATTTCCAGTGGAAGCGGAATACTGGTATTGAAACCCGAGTTGTAAGCGGTCTGGGATGATATAATAATAAGGAGTGATGACCGCGGCCCAGAAGTGACCCTGGCGTTCCGCCTTAGTGACACCATTCGCTTCATCGCCATTGTCTCCAACGAAGCCTTCAGTCATGACACCCCATCGATCAGCCACGTATTCCGAACGCAATGAAAGAGCCCACTCGTATGTCCATTGGTTTTCTTGGCCAACGCCTGAGTCGTTGTAAAGGAAGTCTGCAACTAGCTTGTGCTCATCATTCATTTGATAGCCAAGGGTTCCTTGATATGCTAGGCCTTGATTCCATTTGGCATCGAACTCAGGATTCTCTTCCGTGCTGTAGAGGCCGAGGAGAAAGTCCCAATCCTGTTTGATCGCACTCAATTTAAAACCAGTTGGCCGAATCCCATCGACGTAGACCTTATTAGACACACCAGAACGCTCAGCGGTAACGATCTTTTTAGAGGATTCGTAAGATTCTCCACCTAAGTCGAATTTTGGAACTCCATAAAGAAGATGAAGCTTATCGAGCGAATTTAAGTTGAGGGCTTTCTTAAGATCAATACCAACAAAACACTCGTCGAGGTTTTCGTAACCCCAGGTGAGATCTCTGCCTTTTGGCCGATTATCGAGTCCCATGTTTGCGGTGAACTTAAGATTAAAATAGTCGAGAAACTTTATTTTGTTTCCGATTCGGATGCGGCGAACTTCGGCAAAGTCGGTTTCAAAATCGCGCCCATTGACATCATTGCCATCAAAGGTAGCGGCTTGGAAGTTGATCCGTCCGTGAACTTTGAATTCTTGAATCCAAGGATTGTCATCATCTTTATACAACTTGCCCATATTGACGAAGGCGTCACAAAATTCAGAGGTAGGGTCGCCGGAGGAGATATTTCCTAAATCTGCGGCTATATCACCGCCAAACGAGGGTATCGTGAGGGCTGACAGTAGGAATGACTGGGCAAGCAATTTATGTTTTACTTTATTCATATTGGTGTGTTTTCCTTTTTGTTTCGCATTAGATTTTTGGTGTTTCTGCCCTTGGGAAGTTCGATAAAATCATGACGATTTCATCACCAAGATATTTACAATGTGACAATACTGCTTAAAACCCAAAAAATAGTTGTCACAAAATCGTCACAGTAGGGATGAGGGGTTATTGCTCGTGCAGGTTTCCCAATTTGATGCTTATGTATCAGAGGTTCAATCTATTGATGACGAAGAATAAGTTCGTGGATGCAGGCGTTTCTCGATTTCCCAATCTTCCCTGATCATCGAAAGCAGAGAGTCTCTGGGATGTCAACAAGGGGGACGGGAGCTTCCTTTAGGTAAAGTTTCGCCAACTTTTCGAGACGAGGTGTCCCTGCTTCCAAGGTTCCTGCTGTTTTTCACTGTTCCTTGGTTGGGATCTTTCGCTTTCTTGCTCTCACCATGAATTTCCCGCTCGCTGTCTTCTCGACAACGCCCACAGCGTTGCTAAGAAAGCTCTGGGAATTCCTTTTCTTCAGGGATTTGGATTTATTGTGTAAAAATTGTAAAAGCCCCACCAAAAACTATTAACGCCCCAAAAACTCGCCCTTCATGAAAAAATTTCAATGCATCTTCATCTTTCTGGTTTTCAACGCTTTACAGGCAAAAAACCAGCCAAACATTATGGTGTTTTTAGTAGATGACATGGGTGTGATGGACACCTCGGTGGCATTTTTGACGGATAGCAAAGGAAACCCGAAGCGCTACTCGCTGAACAAATTTTACCGGACGCCATCGATGGAACGGCTAGCGAAGCAAGGTGTGAGGTTTAATCAGTTCTATGCCATGAGTGTGTGTTCACCTTCTCGGATTTCTCTGCTGACAGGGCAAAATGCAGCCCGACATGGCGCAACGAATTGGATTAACCCATCGTCGAATAATCGAGGAAAGTTTGGTCCTCCGAAATGGAATTGGAAAGGACTCAAAAAAGGAGAGGTTACCTTGCCTGGCGTTTTGGCTCAGGAAGGGTATCGGACGATTCATGTGGGAAAAGCTCATCTCGGTCCGAAAGGAAGCGAGGGCGAGGAGCCTCTAAATGTTGGCTTTGAAGAGAATGTGGGTGGGGCGGCTTTTGGGGCGCCTGGTAGTTATTATGGCAAGGCAGGGTATGGAGCGTTGACGAAGAGAAGGTCGCACGCGGTCCCGCATTTGAAACAGTATCACGGGAGCGAGACATTTTTGACAGAGGCGCTGACTTTGGAGGCGAAGAAGCGAGTGGCGCAGTCCGTGAAGGACGGGAAGCCTTTCTTTCTTCACCTTGCTCATTACGCGGTGCATGCCCCTTTCCACTCAGATCCGCGCTTTGCGAAGAATTATGAGAAGTCGGGGAAACCTAAAAATGCGCAGGCTTTTGCGACCTTGATTGAAGGCATGGATAAGTCGCTGGGTGATATGCTAGATTATTTTGAAGAGCTGGGAGTGGCGGAGAATACGCTTGTCATTTTCCTTGGTGACAATGGTTCTGACGCCCCTTTGGGACATCAACACGAGGTGGCTTGTGCAGCACCGTTGCGGGGGAAGAAGGGTGCGCATTATGAGGGTGGAATGCGTGTGCCCTTCATTGCGTCATGGGCGAAGCGGAATGATGACTTGGCAGCCCAGAAGGCTCTGGCAATTCCGGCAGGTGTGATTCAGCCGCAGGTTGCTTCGGTAGAGGATATCTTTCCGACTGTTCTAAAAGCGGTGGGAGTAAAGAAACCTGAGCGTCATAAAATCGATGGATCCATGTTACAGACTCTGTTGACGGGTGAGCGAGATGAGGAGCGCAAAGAGCAATTCTTGATGCACTATCCACACGGGCCACATCGCAGCAACTATTTCACGGTGTGGCGTGATGGTGATTATAAGGTGATTTACCATGCACTCCCTGAGACGAAGACCACAGGAAACCGGGTGCAGTTTAGTGGTGGAAATTATGAGGTCTATCATTTGGCGAACGATCCATTTGAGGAGCGTAACTTGGCGGCTGTAAAATCGACTTTGCTGAAAAAGATGATGGCCGATATGATCCGGGAGCTTGAAAAATGTGGGGCAAATTATCCGGTTGATGACTCTGGCAAGGAGGTAAAGCCAAAGATCCCTGGGAAGTAAGTTAATTCATTTTAAATTGAACACTGGTAGTTTTTAAACTACCGTTGCGTCATGTCTGGCGAGGTGGGTGAAAAAACTGGTTTGAGCGAATTTGAAGCTCAGGTCATTGGTTTCTTTTGTGATGGGGTCAAGATGCTAGGGCTGCCAAAGTCGATCGGGGAGATTTACGGTCTTCTTTATGTCACGCAAGAGGCTCTGTCGTTGGACGACTTGGTGAGCCGTCTGGGAATTAGCAAAGGTTCTACAAGCCAAGGACTCAAAATGCTTCGAAAACTAGGGGCGGTCCGGGAAGTTGAGGGAGAACTCGGTCGCCGGGTGTATTACGAGCCTGATGTGGAACTCAAGCAATTGGTGGGAGGATTTATAAAGGAGCAGGTGAGGCCGCACTTAGCGAGCGGTGAAGAGAAACTCGCAAACTTGAAAGCGATGGTCCGCAAAATGCCCGGTGATGCGAAGTCGGACTTTTATGCGGGGCGGTTGGAGAGATTGGGCCGGTGGTCGAAGCGGTCGCGCATTTTATTGCCAATCATCCAGAAATTTCTAGGACGCTAAACTTATGAACGATCAAGCAGCTTGGTATGTTCTTAGAACGCAGTTGAAGCGCGAGAAATTGGCGGCGGCTAATTTGCGACGACTTGATGGAGTGGAGGTTTTTTTGCCGCGTCTTAAATATCAAAAAACGACGCGGCGAGGCCGGGTGTGGTGGATAGAACCTTTGTTTCCTGGTTATTTATTGGCGCGTTTTTCACTGGTTGAGATGGGCAGAGCAGTCACATATGCGGGAGGGGTGAGCAAGATTATTGGCTTCGGAGGCAAGGTCCCAGAGGTGCCAGAGGATTTTGTGAAGAGCCTTCAAGAGGAGGTGGCGAAGGTAGATTCTGGTGACGAGGAGATTGTGGTGGATTGGAAGGTCGCAGCTGGGGAGGAAGTTGAAATTGCGGAAGGTCCCTTTAAAGGGATGTCGGGTGAAGTGGTTGAGGTGAGGCCCGGAGGTGAACGGGTGGGGTTATTGTTAGAATTTTTAGGAGAGCAACAAACTGTCGAGGTCAGTTTGTATTCCTTAATTTTAGCGGGGCCCGAGATTCCCGCGGGTTGGCAGGAAGGAGACTCCACCTAGTTCATTTTTAATTGAACAAAAAGCGGTTTTATGCGTCTCTCTCTAAACAGCTCGGATGTTTACTCGTCTTAGTCCATTCGATAACTCTCAAAAAGGTTTCACTTTCAGCGGAAGTGACTGACCAAGGGCGGTAGCGTTTTTAGCCTTAGATTTTTCGATTTGATACATCCCCAATTTTAAATATTCGCATCTCTTAACTATGAAAATCTTTATTGCAGGTCATCGGGGGATGGTTGGATCGGCCTTGGTTCGGGAAGCCCAGCTTCGTGGTGGTTATGAAATCTTAACGGCTGGCCGTGAGGAGCTTGACCTCCTCAATCAAGCGGAGTGCCGAGCGTGGCTTGAGGATCAAAAGCCCGATCAGATTATCATTGCAGCCGCAAAAGTGGGCGGAATTCATGCGAACGCGACTTATCCGGCGGAGTTCATTTATGAGAATCTCGCGATTGCAACCAATCTGATCGAAGGGTCTCGGCAAGCTGGGGTCGAGAGAGTCCTTTTTTTAGGGAGTTCGTGTATTTACCCCAAGATGGCTCCTCAGCCGATGCCGGAAGATTGCCTTTTGACGAGCCCGCTGGAAGTTTCAAACGAAGCCTACGCAGTTGCCAAGATTGCAGGTCTTAAAATGTGCCAGCACTACCGAGCTCAATATGGATTAAAGTATCACTCGGCAATGCCAACCAATCTCTACGGACCAGGAGATAACTACCATCCCGAGAATTCCCACGTCATTCCTGCCTTAATTCGACGCTTTCATGAGGCGAAGGAGCGGGGTGATTCCGAGGTGGTGATCTGGGGAAGCGGCACGCCTCGTCGTGAGTTTCTCCACGTTGATGATCTCGCGGCAGCTTGTTTCCACCTTCTTGATTTAGAGGATCCACCTGATTGGGTTAATCTAGGAGTGGGAAAAGATGTTACGATTCTTGAGCTAGCTGGCCTGGTGGCGAACACGGTGGGTTTTAAGGGGGAGATCGAGACTGACCCTTCTAAGCCGGACGGCACTCCTCGGAAGCTTTTGGATGTGTCGCGGCTGACCGAGAGCGGATGGAAAGCAGGAATCTCGTTAGAGGATGGTTTAGTGAATGCTTATGATGATTTTCTCCAAGCCTTAGGCGACGGAGTCGCACGACTTTAAAAAATTACTTATGAAAAAAGCACTTATCACCGGAGTGACCGGACAAGACGGTTCTTATCTTGCAGAACTTCTGCTGGAGAAGGGTTATGAGGTCCATGGAATCAAGCGACGGGCTTCCTCTTTTAATACGGAGCGAATTGATCATATCTATGAAGATCCGCAGGTTGAGGATGGTCGCTTCAGATTGCACTATGGTGACCTTTCTGATACCTCAAATTTAACGCGCATCATAAGTGAAGTAGAACCAGATGAGGTTTACAATCTGGGAGCCCAATCCCACGTGGCAGTTTCATTTGAGTCACCGGAATACACTGCGGATGTTGATGCCATCGGAACGCTTCGGCTTTTGGAAGCCATTCGATTTTTGGGCTTGGAGAAGAAGACCAGATTTTACCAAGCATCGACCTCTGAGCTCTATGGTCTAGTCCAGGAGGTGCCTCAAAAAGAGACAACCCCATTTTATCCCCGTTCACCGTATGCTGCGGCAAAGATGTATGCTTACTGGATCACGGTGAACTACCGTGAATCATATGGGATGTATGCCTGCAACGGAATCTTGTTTAACCACGAGTCGCCGCGTCGTGGCGAAACTTTCGTAACTCGAAAAATTACCCGAGCACTCGCTAATATTTCGCAGGGAGTTCAAGCGTGTCTTTATCTTGGGAATATGGACGCCTTACGCGATTGGGGGCATGCCAAAGATTATGTGAGGATGCAATGGATGATGCTTCAGCAGGACGAGCCTGATGACTTTGTGATTGCGACGGGAAAGCAGATTTCCGTCCGAGAGTTCGTTCAGTTATCGGCTCGCGAAGCTGGAATCGAACTCGAATTTTCTGGCGAAGGCGTTGATGAAATCGCGACGGTAAAATCGCGGGATAGCGAGAAAGCACCCGCGGTGAATGAAGGTGACGTTATTGTGAAGGTGGATCCTCGCTATTTCCGCCCGGCTGAAGTGGAAACTCTTTTAGGTGATCCGACTAAGGCAAAGGAGAAGCTGGGGTGGGTCCCGGAAATCACAGTCGAAGAAATGTGTGCTGAAATGGTGGCGAACGATCTAGAGGTGGCGCGGCAACATGCTCTTCTGGTGGAACACGGCCACGCAGTTTCGATGTCGCAGGAATGAAGTTATTAAAAAAATTAACAAAATGAAAATCGCAGTTGTTACTGGCTCAGCCGGACTGATTGGATCGGAATCCACCAAGGCTCTCCATGAAGCGGGGTTCACGGTTGTTGGAATTGACAATGACCTCCGCGCTTACTTTTTTGGGCAGGAAGCGTCAACCGATTCGACCAACTCTGAACTTCAGGAAAAGCTTCCAAACTACCGTCCCCGCAAGGTGGATATCCGTGACTTCGAAGCAGTAAAAGAAGTCTTTGAGGAGTTTGGATCGGACATCGAATTGATTGTTCATACTGCCGCACAGCCTTCGCATGATTGGGCGGCCAAGGAGCCGTTCACCGACTTTGGGGTAAATGCGAATGGCACTTTAAATCTGCTTGAGGCTACCCGCCAAATTTGTCCGGAGGCGGTCTTTATTTTCACGAGTACGAATAAAGTTTATGGTGACACACCGAATCATCTTCCCTTGGTGGAATTAGAGGAACGATGGGAAATTGAAAAGTCACATCCCTTCCATGTCGGAATTGATGAATCGATGTCGATTGATCAATGCAAACACTCTTTGTTTGGGGCCAGTAAGGTGGCAGCAGATGTCTTAGTTCAGGAATATGGTCGCTATTTTGGAATGAAGTCTGGTGTCTTCCGTGGGGGTTGTCTCACTGGCCCCGCCCATGCCGGAGCCGAGCTTCATGGTTTCTTGGCTTACCTTATGAAGTGTATTGTGGAGGGACGGCCATACCGAATTTTTGGATATAAGGGGAAGCAAGTCCGCGATAATATTCACGCTCACGATCTTGTTTCGGCATTCCTGCACTTTTATGAGAACCCACGTGTGGGAGAAGTTTACAACATGGGAGGCAGCCGCCATTCCAACTGCTCGATGCTAGAAGCTATCAGAATTGGCGAGGAGCTATCGGGCAAAAAGCTTGATTATACCTATCTTGAGGACAACCGAATTGGCGATCACATTTGGTATATCAGTGATGTCCAAAAATTCCAGAATCACTACCCAGATTGGAGTTACAAATATTCCATTAACGATATCTTAGGAGAAATTTACGAGGCCTGTGCTAGCAATACATCGAAATAGACGATTGTGACTCCGGAGAAGACAATCGAGGTCATTACCACTTCGTGTCTGGTGACGGATGAAGCTGATCTTACTGGGCGGATCGAAAATCAGATTCGCCATGATTCAGAGTTACCGTGGTCTATTGATTTTACGAACGTTCATATTGTCGCGATGCGAAAAGTGGACGAGGATTTTGGGGAGCAGACCTCAACGGTTGATTGGTTTGTCCCTGATAGCCAAATCCTGACATGGGCGTTGAGTTGGTTGGGAGCGAGAGGCAATGAGCGGGTCTATGGTCCTGCCTTTCTTGACTACTTCGTTCGCAATGCTGATCTAGATCTGACTCATTACTTTTTAGGAGCCTCGCAGGACTGTTTGACCCAGCTTTTAAGGAAGTTGCAAGAGAAGCGCCCTGGCCTCAAAATAGTGGGTTCGCATGATGGGTATTTCAAAAACACCGATGAAGGTGCGATCAACGAGGAGATCAATCAATTAAAGCCAGATCTGGTGTGGGTGGGACTTGGAACACCAAAGCAGCAGGATTGGATTCATCGTAATAAGAAGAAGATCAAGGCCGGTGCAATTTTGGCGGTGGGATTTGCCTTTGATGTCAATGCCGGAACCAAAAGCGATGCTCCGGATTGGATGGGAAGATTTGGAGTGCTTTGGCTTTACCGTTTTATTTGCGAACCACGTCGACTCTTTAAACGTTATGCGGTCTATAACTCGGTTTTTCTGTGGCATCTCTTTCGTCAGGTGATGGTTAGGGATCGTAGCGGAAAGTGACTTATCCATGAATTTTGCGGACGTCAGATTTTGGGGAATCCTCGCAGCTTCTCTCTTGGCTATTTTGATGATCCGCCTGGTTGTGGTGAAGGTAATGCGCCCTGATCCGGGTCATTACGATCGGGCGGCACTCGCGATCATGGGGCTTGTCCTTTTGGGTTGTGTGAGCCTTCTGTCACTGGGAATTTTTGCTGCGGTTAGTGTGACCACTTACCTTGGCTTACATCTTATTTTAAAAACCGATTCGTCTCAGAAGCGTCGTACAAAGTGGTTATGGCTTTTGATCCCTCTGCAACTTTCGCCCCTATTATTTTACAAATATGGCGGGTTCTTGGAAAATGATATCCTTGGCCTTGAAAGCCGTTCCTTTACCAATGTCCTCATTCCCGTTGGGATTTCTTTTTACACCTTTCAGTTGATTTCCTTTGGGATCGATACCTTGAAGCGAAGCCAACCCCTACCGAGTCCATTAAACACTTTAAATTTTGCGGGCTTTTTTCCGCAGATTGTTGCTGGCCCGATCGAACGACGTGAGGCGCTTCTCCCCCAGCTCGAAAAATTTCGTTTTTGCTGGGATAAAAAAGCGATCGAAACCGGATTGACTTGGATTATTCTCGGTCTTTTTTTCAAGCGCTGCCTGGCTGACAATTTGGCCTTAACCCCGCTGGTTCATTCTGGAACAAATCCTTTCTTGGTTTGGCTGGATACTATGATGTTTGGTTTTCGCATCTATTTCGACTTTTGCGGATATAGTCTCATGGCCTTGGGGGTGGCTCAATGTCTTGGGATAAGGCTGACGCTTAATTTTCGAAGTCCCTACGGCGCTTCAAATATTGCTGACTTTTGGCGTCGTTGGCATGTGACGTTGAGCACGTGGTTTAGGGACTATATCTACCTTCCTTTAGGGGGTTCACGCACTAGATTTTGGACGGCGAATATTCTAATTGTATTCGTTATTTCGGGGATCTGGCATGGAGCAGGTTGGAACTTTTTGATTTGGGGAGGAATGCATGGTTTTTTTCTCTTGGTCTATCATTTGCCGATGAAGATAAATCTACCTCGTGCAGTTGGTTTTCTTTTAACTCATTTTTGTGTTTTTCTAGCGTGGCTTTGTTTTTATGAGACCGATACACAGGAATTATTCCGCAAGCTTGGGTTGCTTCTGAATCCTGCTTCTTACGATGGCTTGGCAGTTCGATCATTTATTGCAGCCTGCTTATCTCCTAAGGGTCTCGATGTTTTTGCGATCTTGGGAATTATCGTTTGTGTCATTAGCCTCGAGATGTGGTCATTAAGAAAACAAGGTGAGCCCTATCGATTCCTCCGAACCAGAGGGGCAGCAGCTATTCTAATTTTTCTGACGGTAATTTTGTCTCCAATTTCGAACAACGATTTCATTTACTTTGCTTTCTAAGTTCCTGCGAATGATTCGCGCCAGTTTTAGTGATCGTCATCCAGCAGGAATGATCACAATCGCGTGCGTTGCTTTATTGGTAGCAACAATATTTTCGTATTATCAAACGACACAGTGGAATCCTGAAATGCGGTTTTGGAGGGCCGCCGCCGCCGCCAAATCAGAATGGATGGATTCGTTAAGAAAATCGGAAGAGACTCCTGTGATTATTTGTCTTGGCGGATCAGCGACCGGTTTTGGAATTGACGCTGAATATGCTGATCGAGAATTGGGTTGCCGGCTCGTGAATTTTGGATTGCATGCGGGAATGGGAGCTGATGCTTTGACTGGCTTTGCACTTTCCAAGGCGAAAAAGGGGGACACGTTGCTTGTGATGCTAGAACCGGAGTTGTTAGCTGATAGCGAGATGGAGACGGCGCTTGGAGTCCAATTTTCTCATGCGATTGGGGAGCGAGAAATTTTAAATTGGGATGGTGCGCCTTCAAGTTTTCACCTGGCAAGTTTGAGGCCTGGGGCCTCGAATATTTTTGGGGTGATTGGGAAAATATTGATGGGGCGGCCAATGTATCGATATCAGCTTAGAGATATGCGCAAGGGTGGCTTGTTAACGACACCGGTCACTTCTGGGCTTGCTGCTCGTAACTCTTCGCCAGAGAGCTTGTCGGAGTCTGCCAAGAAACTTTTAAAGGATTTGGTGTCAGTTGCCCGGGAGGGTAAAATAGAGGTGATCTATGGATTGCCATGGGTTTATAGCGATGAGGAAAACGCACACCTGGTCCGTAGAGATCGATCAAAATTTCTTAACGATGTTGAGAAGATCATGCCGGTGATTTATGAAGACGGGTTAGGTGTGAGTACTGAAAAAATTAATTTTCGAGATTCTCCCCAACACCTTTCAGAGACAGCAGCAAGGAGAAGAACCGAAAGCCTCGTCAAAATTCTTCAGGAAAAATTTGTGGTTCGCTAGGGACCCAATATGAGATTTTTAATACCGTTGTTAGATGGCCAATAATATTCATACCCAGTTTCATCGCTTCGTGTCTTCTGGCGAAAAAGAAGATCTGCTTGGGCAAAAAGGCATGGTTCTTTGGATGTATGGACTCAGTGGCGCAGGCAAATCTACAATTGCGGCTGCCTTGGAAAGGGAACTTCATAACGAAGGACGCTTTGTGGTCATTCTCGACGGTGATAATTTTCGACACGGCCTCAATTCGGATCTCGGATTCAGTGATGAAGATCGATCTGAGAACGTGCGGCGCGTTGCGGAAGTTGCTAAAATGTTTGCCTCGCAAGGGGTGATCGTATTGGTCGGAGTGATAACGCCGAAACAGGCCCTCCGGGAACTCGCAAAGAAGGTAGTCGGGGATTCTTTTGTCGAAATCTATATCCACGCTTCATTTGAAACCTGTGCTTCCCGAGATCCCAAGGGGCTTTACGCAAAAGTCGCTGATGGAAAAATCAAACAGTTTACTGGAAAAGATAGTGGTTTTGAAGAACCCGATGGTCCTGATTTGTTGATCAATACGGAAGAGCTTGAGCCTTCAGCAGCGGTGAAAAAGATTAAAACACTCTTGCCAGGACTCTAAACTGACCATAAAGCCATCTCAGGGCCTTAAACCTGATTAATCTGACAAACTTAGTTAACAAATGTCTAATTACAATCTAAGTCATCTCAACCAATTGGAAGCAGAGGCGATTTTTATTCTCCGTGAGACAGCGGCGCAATTTGAGAATCCGGGCCTTCTTTTCTCGGCTGGTAAAGATTCCATTGTGATGGCTCACCTAGCGCGGAAGGCCTTTTATCCGGCGCGGATTCCCTTCCCTCTCGTTCACGTTGATACTGGGCATAATTTTCCGGAGACCATTGCTTTCCGTGATGCCTACGCAGAGAAAATCGGAGCACGATTATTTGTGGGTTCAGTCCAAGATTCGATTGATAAGGGAACAGCAGTGGAAGAGACAGGTGCTAATGCTTCGCGTAATAAGCTTCAGACCGTGACTCTTCTCGAAACAATCGAGGAGCAACAGTATGATGCGGTTCTCGGCGGCGGCCGTCGCGATGAGGAGAAGGCGAGGGCAAAGGAGCGTTTCTTTTCCCACAGAAATGACTTTGGAGAGTGGGATCCTAAAAATCAGCGTCCTGAGCTTTGGAATCTTTTCAATGGGCGTAAGCAATCAGGAGAGCACTTTAGGGTCTTCCCCTTGTCCAACTTTACCGAGATGGACATTTGGATGTATATGCATCGTGAAGGAATCGAATTGCCAAGCCTCTACTATGCCCATGAGCGCGAAACAGTGACCCGAAATGGAGTCATCTTGTCGGTTTCGGAATTTGTTCAGCCGCGGGAAGGTGAAACGGTTGAGGTTAAGAAGATTCGTTTTAGGACGATGGGAGATGCTACGATTACTGGGGCAGTTGAAAGCAGCGCAGACACGATGGAGAAGATTATTGAAGAGGTCGCTGCGGCGCGTCAGACCGAGCGTGGCAATCGTGCAGATGACAAGCGATCTGAAACAGCGATGGAAGACCGAAAGAAAGAAGGCTACTTTTAAAAATATGAGATATTCTATCGACCTTTTGACCATGATGTTCGCTTCAATGACGGTTTGGCTTCCGGCATTGAGTGTTGAAGATTTGCAGTTTTCTTATGAAGCGGCTGTCCTTGAGACAAATGAGGGCCGCGACGAACAGCTTGGAACATTGAATCAACGTTATCTAACTGCTTTATCTAAATTGCAGAAACAGGCCCAAAAACAGGGAACCTTGGATAAAGCAGTCGCTATTAAGAATGAGGGGATCTTGATTGAGGAAAAAACTTGGCCAATGCCTCCTGTTCCTCCGGCCGCTTCTAAAATTCTCCAAGGCCCAAGAGGGACTTACTTGAAGGCTCGATTTGGGATTGAAAAAGATTGGGCGCTAAAAACAGTAAGGTTGGCAGATAAAATGGAAAAAGCTCTTAGAGCAAAAATTGTGAGTCTTACGAAATCCGGGAACCTTGAAGAAGCGCAAGGCGCTCAGGTGCTTCTCAAGAAGATCCAAGAAGATCCAGAGCTTGCCAACGCACGTGAGCTACCTTCCAGAGTGATGCAGAGCGGAAGATCTCGCGCTGGGTTTATCGTCCGGAGGAATGGTGATGATTTGGAAGTTATGGTTAGGTATGATAGTGAGGGTAAAATTAGCTTAAAAAGTCCGGTTGAAAATGTGGTTGAAAAAACGGGTGGCAAGCGGGAAAAAGGAAGGACAAGTGCCCGAACCTTAGGCGAATTTGTTGGGATAGGGGCTGAGAGTACAGAACGACATATTGCCCTAGATTACACTCCGGAAGATGGGAAGTTAACTCCAGACGAAGTGATTGGAGTCGATGTCAGTTTTCAAAGAGATGAGGGGACAATTTATAAAATCCGGAACGGCTCAAAAAATGCCTACCTCGGTTTTCCAAACCTCCTCGGGACTCTATCCTCACCTGCGACTTATCGCATCATTGGAGAACTCAAAATTCCCAAAGAAAATAATACTCTTTCGGGCCTCTTTTTCAAACATGGTAATTCGAAAGGCACTATTATTGGGGAGCAAATTATCGGATCAGGGAATTGGGAAACCGTGATTAGGGAAGGTGCGGGAGGGTCAATTTTGCCTCTTTTTCGGATCCACTTCTCTGGATTCAAGCTCTCTGAAATCAATAGAGCCTGGGGCGACAAAGTTGTCCTGAAGAATCTCCGAGTAGAGTTCATTAAGTTTTCGGCCCACATCGTCGAGCAATATGGTGATTCAGGAGAAGCAATCATTGCTGAAAAAAATTCTTTGAGACAAAGGCTCCTCGTAACAAATGGAGTTCTCGTGGAAGGCCTTTAACTTTAACTTTTCGATTACTACTTATGGATCTCCTTCGCTTTACAACCGCTGGCTCTGTGGATGACGGCAAGTCCACCTTGATTGGACGATTACTCTATGATTCCAAGTCAATCTTTGAGGATCAACTAGAAGCGATCGAGGAATCTTCCCGAAAAAAAGGAGATGAAAACGTCAACCTTGCTTTACTTACAGACGGACTTAAAGCTGAGCGTGAGCAGGGAATTACGATTGACGTAGCTTATCGTTACTTCGCCACTCCTAAACGAAAGTTTATCATCGCGGACACTCCCGGTCATATCCAATACACCCGAAATATGGTGACTGGGGCTTCAACTGCCAACCTTGCGATCATCTTGATTGATGCCCGTAAAGGTGTCATTGAACAAACAAAACGGCATTCATTCATTGCGAATTTGTTAAGCATCAAACATGTCGTCGTTGCGGTCAATAAGATGGACCTCGTCGATTACGACCAAGGGGTCTATGATGAGATCGTAAAAGACTATCAATCGTTTGCCTCGCGTCTCGACAACTTGGTGGACATCACCCCAATCCCGATTTCAGCACTCAACGGTGATAATGTTGTTGAGAAGTCTGAGGAGATGTCTTGGTTTGAGGGAAGCAGCCTCCTTTATCATCTTGAAAATGTGTATGTCGGGGGAGATGAAAATCATGTCCAAGCTCGATTTCCGGTGCAATGGGTGATCCGTCCACAGAGCGATAAATTTCATGATTTCCGGGGCTTTGCAGGACGGGTTGCTGGGGGTGTTTTTCGACCAGGGGATGATGTCACCGTGTTGCCATCTGGCTTTAGTAGTCGAGTCAAAGAAGTGTTTCAAGACGGTGAAGAGATGGAAGAGGCTTTTGCACCTCAGTCGATTACAATAACTCTCGAAGATGAAATTGATATTTCACGGGGTGACATGTTGGTGAAGGCGAACAACCCACCCAAGCAAAGTCAAAATTTAGAAGCGATGATTTGCTGGTTTTCAAATCAGAAACTAAATCAGCGTGCGAAACTCATCATCCGGCACACCACGCGGGAGACTAAAGCGATTGTGCAAAAGATGAGTTATAAAGTGGATATCAACACCTTACGCAAAGAAGAGGATTCCTCGTCATTTTCACTCAATGAGATTGGTCGAATTTCGCTGAGAACGGCAGCTCCCTTATGTTATGATTCGTATAATAACAATCGTCAGACCGGATCATTTATTCTCATTGATCCAGGAACCAATGAGACGGTTGCCGCGGGGATGATCGTTTAGGGATTACTTTGAGCCCTTTTTTCTAAAGAGCTCTCTCTTTTAATGATTGATATAAAAATATAGGGTAACCTTGTTTACGCCAAATCTCGTGCTGATCCGCTGAACTTGTATGAAAATTGGGATTTTAACTTTTCACCGTGGAATTAACGCGGGTGGATTTTTACAGGCAAAGGGGTTGTCATCATTTTTGACATCGCGCGGACACCAAGTAGAGCTGATCGATTATACTAATGCTGCTCAAAAAAAGCTGGATCATGAGGCGATATACCGGACCCGGCATCCCCTGCGTCTTCTGAATAATATCCGAAAGAAGAGGTCATATTTCAAAGCTATTGCGACGTTACCTATTGGAGTGAAAATTGAATCGGCGGAGAATTTAAGCGCGCTCGACTATGATTGTGTTGTTTTCGGGAGCGATGAAATTTGGAATATTTGTAATCCCTTTTCAGCAGGTGATTTGAATTTTTTCGGCGCTGGAATGGGTGCGGGGTTTAAAATTTCTTATGCGCCGAGTTTTGGTTCAACCTCTCTAGATGATCCCAAGTTAGCGTCTTTGAGTCCACTTCTTGCGGGATTCGAAGCGATTTCGGTTCGTGATGAGAATTCTCTAGCCATTGTGGAATCTCTTACTGGGCGTCGTCCGGATCTTGTCGTTGATCCGGTTCTTCTTTCTAAACCAGATAAGCCGATTAAGAATGCCAAAACTGCTGGAGCTATTGGGACTTATCTAATGGGTCCCTCGGAGCATGATGTGCAGAGAGTTTGCCGATTTGCTGCTAGGGTGGGTAAAGATCTATGTTCTATTGGATATCATTACTCTTGGGCTACTCGTAATATCGCGTTTTGCGATCCTGCCGATGTTCCTGGACTTCTTGCTGGATGCGATCTCGTTGTGACTAATACCTTCCACGGGGTGGTTTTCAGTCTCAAAAACCGGCTCCCCTTTATTATCGTGAGCCATCCCAGCAAGGATCAAAAAATAGATACTTTCCGACGAAGGTTGGGCTTATCAACAGTTACAAGTGAGATCGAGGAAATCCAAGAGCATCATGTGAATCAGCTAGGTCCCCAGGATCACCTATTAGCGGGCTGGATTGAGGAATCTAAGGGCTTTTTAGAAAAGCACCTTTCAGTATAGGAGAAGCACGCAATGCTAACCGTATGAAAATTCTCCACGTTGGATCAACTGATTGCGTCGGTGGGGCGTCGCGGGCATCTTATCGCCTTCATAAGGCATTGGAGAAATCTGGCGTTGATTCTAAGATGCTGGTTCGGCGCAAAAGTAGTCACGATCCCAAGGTTTCTGTCTCAGGTGAGATTTCGATTTTTCAAAATCTTCTTGAGAAGTTGACGCCTCCGATCGAGCGGGCCTTACGTCGGTGGTCAGGAAACCCTACTGGTTCAATGTGGACATTTGGAATCATCCCCAGCCGATTGGCGGCGATTATCAATTCAAGTGATGCTGATCTTGTACATCTCCATTGGGCGGGAAATGGATTCCTCCCAGTAAAAACACTTTCAAAAATTCGGAAGCCGTTAGTATGGACTCTTCATGATTTATGGCCAATTTTAGGGGTTGGGCACTATGATGATGCAATCCCAGAACTAAATCCGAGATGGCTTTCAGTCGATTGGGAAAGCTGGGTTGGAAGTCTTAAGAAAAAGTATTGGGGAGATCTTGGAATAACCGCAGTGGGTCCTTCGCCCTGGGTGATCGAGCAATTAAGCAGAATGCATAATCGGCCGGGATGGCGAACTGCGGTGATCCCTTACGGTCTTGATACTTCGGTTTTCAAACCAAGACCTGATTCGGTTCTTCGAGACGAGCTGGGGATCGCTTCGGATCGCACCGTTCTTGTTTTTGGAGCTCTGGGTGCGACGAGTGACTCGCGTAAGGGCGGTGATCTTTTGGAAGGGGTCCTTGAAGAATTAGCTCAGCGCCATTTTGATGGTGATATTCTCGTCTTTGGCGATCAGGAGAGTGCTAAAATTTGCTCGCATGGCTTTCGATTGATTCGTTTAGGTTCGGTCTGTGATGATACCCAGCTTGCCGAGATCTACAGCTTAGGTGATGTCTTTTTATTCCCCTCCCGCGAAGAAACGTTTGGCCAGACTGCTTCGGAGGCTTTGGCTTGTGGAACCCCGGTTGTGGGATTTCGTGCTGCTGGCCAAGCTTCTGTTTTTCGCCACAAAGAAAATGGGTATCAAGCGATACCATTTTCGGTTTCTGATATGGCAAACGGAGTCGAGTGGATAATTTCAGAAAAACGTCGAGGGCGATTATGGCAAGCAGAGTGTCGGGAGTTTGCCTTGAAAGAATATTCTCTAGCCCGTTACGCATCTCGTCACTATGACTTGTATAACGAAGTGATTACGTCATCACCAGCTTAGGGATTAGCTCTCTTCATGAGCTGAAGTAAAAGGTCTTAAAATCACCAGCTTCATCACGAAGAACTCAATTTAATTTTCTCGATTGAGAATCAATCAGCAAAATCAACAGTTGAACGTTTCAGACTATTTTAAATACTTTCTCTGTGGCTAATAATCCGCTATCTGCCACCCTCGGTTTGTAGACCGTAGAGTCTTTTGCCCCCCCAAATACCTTTTCCAAATTTAATCTTATCTTGCGATGAAAAACAAAATCACTTTCGCAGCGCTTTTGGTATTTATTAGTATCGGAGCTCTTTTCTTCGGTTCGGTAATTGGCCAGTCACGTTTTGTTGATCTCTCGATTTATGGGTTAGTTGCTCTCCTTTTTCTCTACCTAAGCTTTCTCTATAAGTTTACTTGGCAGATTGTTCTTTTTCTCGTGTGGAGTGGTGTGAACTTGAATTTTGGTTTCCGACTTAGTTCCCAACAGTATGCCGCCGCAATCTTGTTGATTTATGGTATCATTATCTTCTTATTGGGTAGGAATCCTTATCCAAACCCTGCTTTTCTCAAGCGGGTTAATGGGAAAGGTTTATTCATCTGTTCGGGCGTGTTACTTTTTTATGGAGCATTGAGTTTCGCTCTAAACAAGACGTTACCATTCGACGGAGGTAGTTATACCACCATCAATATGCTCAAGGCATATGCTTCGACTTTCGCCCCGGTTGTGGTTCTCTTCTTGGCAATTCGCATGCCTTACACTTTCCGGGTAGGCAAAAATGCGATCTCCACGATCATTTGGATTCTTGCCATCGGTCTAGTCCTTAATTTCGCAAATACGATCCATCTGTTTCGGCAAGGATATGGTGGGTTTTCGATTCTTACTGACGAGTCTGGAGACGTTGGGATGTTTTATATTCCTCTTATCAATGCGACCTTGGGTGTTTTTACGATGCGTGTTCTTGCTCCCACGGCAGTGATTTTCGCTTTTGCTTTTCTTTGTCAACCAGGTTGGTTTAAGGCGCAGGCGCTTCTTTTGAAGGTTTTAGTAGTTTCGGTTTTGGGAATGGGTCTACTTGGATCGGTGGTAAGTGGAGGCCGAGCGGCGGTCTTACTCTCATTAGTGTATGCTGTGATTATTGCTTTTATCTACCGTCGGATAATTCTCATCTTTGTGGCGATGTGTTTGGTATTCCTCGTTGTTTTATTCGCGAATATCTTTTCAAAATTCATTAACAACGACATGCCCATCTTTGTAGCGAGGCCTCTTCAGTACGTGATGATCGAGAAAGGAAGCTCGATGAGATCGATTGAAAACTCCTCAGACTATCGGAGTTCTCTTTTTTATGAAGCACTGAAGGAGTGGAGGGACGATTCACGAGTCTTTCTTTTTGGGCGGAGTGTTTACACTCCTTTGGATTATACAGAGGTGAAAAAAATCGTGGGAGATAAGGAATCATTCTTAATGGTGAACATAAACTCTGGTACTTGTCATGCCCTCCTTCCATCCGTCTTAATCCAATATGGAATCTTTGGAGGTGTGCTTTATTATTTAGTTTATTGCATGATGTTTTGGTATTTTCTACGGAGTTACCAGATTGCGAAACGTGATGGATATTCTGAGGAATTAAGGATTATTTCTTTCGTTCTAGCGCTTTCCACGGGGTTGGGAATCATCACGGCAACTATCGGAGGATCATGGTTCGGAGCCTTCCATATTTTGATGGTCATCTTGATTAAAAGCATAGCTGCTAGGGACGAGATGGAATATAAGGCTAGTCAAGAAGGTGAAGAGAAAGCTTCTGCGGCTTCGCTCGGTTCTGGACCAAACTCGATGGGCGCTCGTCCGGGATTTGCGTGATCATAGTTTGCCTGCTTGTTAGCTTTTTTATGAGCCCCTTAATTTCTGTCGTTAGTGCTTCTTGGAACCAAGGCAGACATCTTGCGGAATGTCATCGTAGTGTCTTGCCTACGGAAGGTGGTCTTGTGGAGCATATCGTAGTTGATAATTGTTCGGATGATGAAACATCCGAGGTTCTGAATCAATTTCCTGAAATTGTTAGAATAATTGAGAAGGATCGTGGTCAAAGTGAAGCGCTCAATAAGGGATTTGCGATGGCCAGAGGAGAATGGATCTTATGGCTGAATGTGGATGATTTTCTCTTGCCTGGCGTCATTGATAAAATGTTAAAAATATTACAATCGGAAGATCCTGATTTTGATCTTTTGTATGGACATACTGTATTTGTAGATGCCGCAAGCAGGACGATTCGGACAATTTATCAACCAATTTGGTATTATTGGATGACCGCGATTGGTTGTTATGCTGCTCCATCCACGGGATCGTTGTATCGTCGTCGGGTGTTAATTGAAAATCCTCTCGATGAGAACTTTCACATGATAATGGATACCGAGTGGATGCTGCGGGTAGGCCGCCAGTTAGGGATCAGACGAGTGAATTATAGAACAGTTTCATTCCGGATCGATGACAATAAAACTGCCGATCATATTCAGTCAGGCGAACTCACCCCACGACATCGCTCAGAGAGAGAGGCACTTGCAAAAGATTATCTAAATTATGATAAAAATGAGGAGAGCTCGTTGATTGGCTGTTTGTTGATTAAGCTAGCGCGCAGATGTACGAGACTATGGATTCTGGGGGACAAATTTATTTCGAAAATGTTTCTACTTAAGATCATTTCTCCCACCCAAAAATCTGAATGAAAATTCTCCATTTTATTGAGGGTCGTTGTAATCCAGACACCGCGAATGGTGTGGATAAGACGATTTATTTTTTGACTCGGGAGCTTGCCGCCTTGGGGCACGAAGTGCATCTCATTTCTGAGACTAAAAAGGATCCAATTGAGATTCCAGGCGTATCGATTCATCGAGTTGAGCCGTTTCGCAATTGCTTTTCTTGTCCTCCAGAGGTCAGAGGAATCGTAGATAAACTTCAACCAGATATTGGTCATTTCCACTCCGCTTATGTGCCAGGAAATATTAGCTTGGCGAAATACTTGCGTGGAAAAGGTATTCCTTATGCGGTTACTCCAAATGGCAACTGTGCTCGGGTTTTGCTTAAGCGTCGTCCTTGGATAAAGCTCCCCTACAAATATTTTTTTGAAAGGCCCTATATGAACCGGGCTGCTTTTGTTCAATCGGTGGGGGATCAGGCCGAAATCGAACATTACGGAATTAAGGTTCCGATTGTTGAGGCGCTCAACGGGATTGATCTCGAAACGTTGCCCGAGAAGGTGGATTTAGAAGTGATCGAAAGGACCGTTCCACGCTTTCAAGGGCGTTTTGTGTGTGTCTTTGTGGGGCGGCTTGATATTGAGCAAAAGGGTCTCGATATGTTAATTCCTGCGGTGGCTAGTTTGGGTTCTGAGGCCAAGAATCTCGGAATCGTTTTGGTTGGTCCGGAATGGAAGGGATCTGAGAGCCGGATCAGAGAAATGATTCGGGAAAATAAGATTGAAGATTCTTTTCACCTGTATGGTCCGGCATACGGGAATGAAAAATTTGATCTCATGAAGGCGTCTGATGCTTTCCTCTATCCGAGCCGTTGGGAGGGATTGCCCTTTGCAGTGGTTGAAGCCATGGCAGTCGGGCAACTCTGTTTGGTGACCCCGGCTTCCGACCCCGCTGGGTTGCTCGCTAAAGAAGGGGGGGGAGTCGTTTTCCCTTCAACAATTGAAGGGATTCGAGAAGGCTTGAGAGAAGGCATTAATCTTAGTGCCGATAAGCGAACTTCGTTACTCCAGATTTCAGCTGATATTGTTCGTGATCACATGACTTGGAACGTGATTGGCCGTATTGTTGAGAAGAGTTATCATAAGGTTTTGGAGTCAGATTAGATGGGCTTGGAATTCGAAAAGATCGCCGCGCTTGAAGATGTGGCCCGCGAATTGAATGATTCTGGACTCCGGTGGGCTGTCACGAATGGTTTGGGTGGATATCCTGACAGTATTGGGCGTGACTTAGATTTGATTGTTGAAGGCTCATTGGATCTTGCGGTCGGTCATGTGATCAAGGTCTTGGAATCCGCTGGGTGGGTTGTTTTGCCGAACCGTCAGGGTTGGATTTGGTGGATTGTGGCTTTTCGCGAAAGCTCAGATGGCTCACTGATTTCTCTTCAGGTCGATCTTTTCAAGCACTTGCAGTGGGCTTTTACCTGGGTGGTTGATAAAGTCTCAAACAAGGAAGATCTGATCCGCAGAGGGCCATTTTATGAAGATCCGGCAGCTGCGGTTGGCAAGCGCTTTATGCTTCATGCTTTATCAACGGGAGTAACCAAATTTCGTGAAAAACCTACCTACCTTGATTTTTCAGAAAGAGAGCTAGCGGTTTTACCTTCACTTCTCACAAGGCTCTCAGGTCGTCATTGGCCTGAGATTGTGAAAGCGGTATCTAGCAAAGATCTTACTTTGTTAAAAAGTGAGCTCGTTTCATTTCGGAGAAGGTGCTTTTTAAAGGCTATCTGGACTAAGCGTCCAATCGCCCGTCTTGCGAGCGCATTCCAAAAACAGTGGGTGGTAAATCTTTTTCCACGACAAGGGGCCCCGGTGATTGAGCTCACTTCTGGAGATGATGGTGAGTCGCGAAAGTTACTTGAGAAAATTACGGAAGAATTTCGCAAACTCGTTTATCAGGACGTCCGAGTTGTTGAAGATTCGTCTCAGAAAAAGGCGAGGCATTGGTGCCGACTGTCCTGTCTTCAGGTTGTCTTAGTCTTTGCAAATACCCCCGTTCCCGCCGGGCTCAAAGCTGAGATTACGGTAGCTCGCGATGAAGATGATCAGATTTATTGGAAATCCCAAGGGCTCGATTCGCGGAGCAACTTAGAAAGCACTAAAAACTTGAAAGTATTTTTGCTCAATTTCTTCAAAAAAAAATCCAGTATATTGAAGCAACGACATCCTTCTGTCATCCGAGCGGCTCGTTATTAATAAGCCTCATTCCGATTATGAAAATACTCTTCAGCCACAGCTTCGTTCCTAAAGATTATCAATAATAGAGAGGTTGCCTTGTCCTTATCGTAACAAATCTCCTTCCTCTTAGAATCGTTTTGATGAAATTGATAAGACACCTGAGTTGCCCTAGATTACCTAAATTTAAGAGAGCTGAGTTCACCGCTATTTTGGTTCGATAAGATGAGTCCTGATTAAAGTAGCTGAGTGTTTTGACGAATTGATTATTGAAACAAACTATTCCTGGTTCATGACTAAAGAGAGAATTATTGATTTTGTAGACGTTCCCGGAACGATTCTGCTAAGACCACATGATTTCGATAGCGAAGATGAAGGGGGTGACTATGATTTTCTTGAGGTTGGTGGCGATCAATTGGGTCTGAGGATTGAAGAAAAATTAGGGACTCCTCTGGTTAAAATAACTCGGACATACGTCCATCAGAGATACTATGAATGGGGACAGATTGATGTTCTGCCATCGCTGGAGTGGAATGGATTTAGATATGCCGATGCGGAGGCCGTGATTGCCGCAGCAATCGTTGGGGCGGATGGGATCCGAAGGCCCCGGTTGGGTCATGATGGGTTAATTTGCTGGCTAACAAGTCTACTTTGGGGGGGGTTCTACAAAGAGAAATACGATGAAATAATTACGAGGGCTGCACATGAAGATCGCGATTGTTTTTATCAAAGTCTTGAATGGGCGCTTGGCGTTGGATGGGCCGATGAAATGATGGAATGGGCTTTGAGAGGTGACGCGAGAAAGAGTGCGAAGCACGTCAAGAGTATTAGAAGGGCTCTTAAATGGAAACAGTTCAGGAGATCCGGAGGCGATACGATTTGCGGTGTTGTTCGACATTGGTGGTGTGAAGCCCTCCATCACTTAAAACCTCAACTGCCGATGCTTGCATTTGTGGGTCCGGATGGGAGTGGAAAGTCATCGGTCATTGAGGGAGTTTCCGAGAAGCTGAATCACATGGGATTACGGCAGAAATTTTTGCATTGGAGACCGTATGGAGTCCAAGGTCGTGAAGATTTGGGGCAACCGGTAAGTAATCCGCATGCGGATCCACCAAGAGGGTGGCTCTCTTCGACAGTCAAATTAGGAGTCCTGTTTTGGGACTGGTGGCTGGCTTCGCTTACGGTGCTGAAGCACGCTCGCGCAAAAACGTCTCTGGTTATTTCTGACCGTTACTACAATGACATGTTGGTAGATCCGGTCCGATACCGTTACGGCGCGGGTCTAGGCCTAGCTCGCCGGGTCTTTAAGATATTCCCCGAACCGGAGCTTGTGTTCGTTCTGGTTGGGGATCCGGAGATTATTCTTCCGCGGAAAAGGGAAATTCCCATGGATGTTCTTAGCCAACAGTTGGTTCTCTACCGGAATTTGGAAAGACGGCTTGGAGAGCGAGCGCGATTGATCAATGTCAACGATAGCCTTGAAGATGTCATCGAAGATGTCTTTGGTCACTTAAAGACTTATTTACGGGGAGAAAAGAAGAAGTCATTTAAAGCTGACATGAGCCGGCATTTACGGGTGGCTCAGTTCGTTCCGCACTATCCTTCGGTAGAGGGTATTTCCGCTTATTGTCGTGGTTTGTCCAAGGAAATGAATCTCATTTCTCCACGTAGCTGTCCTGTCATTACATTGAGGACAGAGCTTAAGAATCTATCCGGAGATGAGGAATTACTTCATTACCCCCATGATTCTCGGAATCCCATGAGCTTGCCAAAAAATCTAATTTTGGATCTCGAAAACAATGTTCACCAGCTTGATGGAGTGGTGTTTCATGGAGCCTATCACCCCAAAGTGGGAATGCTACGTCGTCATCTAACGCGGATTGGCATCCCGTTCATTTTTGTGCCGCATGATCCTTATGTCCCTGAGCTCACTCAGCACCATGCTTTGAGGAAGTGGGTTTTTTGGCACGCCTTTGAGAAGAGAACAATCAGGAACGCAGTAGCGGTTCAGCTATTGGCTGGTGAACATGAAAGGCCGCTCCGCGAACTGGGATTTGATATTCCTACAGAGGTCATTCCAAATGGCTGTGAACTCGAAACGATTTCAGAAATCCCAGACCAAGTAAGAATACCGGGAATGGGGGATCGCGTGCGCATTCAGTTTATTGGAAGAATGGATCGCAATCACAAAGGGTTGGACTTGTTAGTTGAAGCCTTCGGCCAGTTCGTGAGGGAGGAATCTTTTAATGAGGTTGACCTGATCCTCACGGGTAATGATTGGGAGGACAGAGAAGAGTTAGAGAACCTGTCTTTGAAGTTGGGTCTGAAGGGCCGGGTGTTCTTTACCGGACCCCGGCCCGAGCACTCGCTAGTCATTCATTCAGAGGCAGATGTCGTGATTCTTCCTTCTCGTTTTGATGGGTTTGGTTTGTGTATTGTAGAAGCGATGCTCGCAGCTCGGCCGGTCTTGGTCTCAAAACGTGCCGGGGTCTCAAGCCATGTTGATGATGCGGGTGGCGGCTGGTTGTTCGAACCCACTGTGGAGGGCATAAAAGATGGGCTCGTTGAAGCCTGTCTTACGAGATCGGAATGGCCGGGAATGGGCGAGGCCAATCGTGACTATGTGGTTAACAATTTGACGTGGAAACAAGCGGCTCAAAAGACTCTTGATATGTATCGCCGGCATTTCTGATGAAGATGGACTTAAAAGATAAGGGAATCTTGGCGCCTCTGGGTTTTGATGAACATGGAGATGGTTCGTGGAGAGTTCTTAGGAGAGGAGGACATATCCTTCTCTTAGTTCCGGATTGCGCTGCATCAGTCAGCAAGGGATTGCAGCTATATCGTCCACAAAGACTTCCGGCGCGCTTGTTTGTTGGTGCGGTTTCAAGGTTTCCATTTGGCCGGTTATTCTTGAAGCGAATTAAAGGATCCATATTAAGCGGCGCTGCCATTCAAACTGTGCTTGATACAACAGAAGCCACCTTGGTCTGTCTTCTTCTTGGAAACCCCTCTCAAGAGGAACGGCGAATCATCCTCCTCGCTGAAACTGGAACCGGACATCATTTTATTATCAAGTTGGGTTGGGGTGTTCTCGCGGTAGAGAAGATATCTCGGGAGCGAAAATTTCTGGAAATGAATGCTGGAAGAAATGCTGTTATCCCTTCGCTAACTAATGTTTGGAGCGAGAACCAATGGGAGGCTTTTGCGATTCCTTACTTTGATGCCCCGGGAGATGTTCCGTTTGAGAAGGTCTGTGAAGTCCTTAAGTCTTGGTGTCCTGATTCTCCTGCTGTTCAGCTCTCGAGTTTGGATGAATGGATGGGAGTAGTTTCGCAAATTTCGGATGAGAAGGAGCGCGAATTTTTGATCAATCGGTCCGCTGGGCTGAGAATCAAAAAATCGCTGAGTCATAGAGATTTTGCTCCCTGGAATGTTCTTTCCTCTAAAAATGGGGATGTGTCCGTTATCGACTGGGAGTTTGGAAGAGAAGAGGGTGTTCCGGGATGGGATCTTGTTCACTATCTGTTTCTTTCGGCCCATTTGGTTGACCGTCTTCCTGCGAGCGAGGCGAGTATTCGTGTTGTCGATTTATTAGAGTCAAAAGCTAAGTGCGTGGAGCTTGTCAAATATTGGGGTTGGGCTGGGAATGTTGATTTGCTGGTTAAAAGTTATTTTTACTCAATGAGTGAGCAGTTGGAGAATTTTGCTGAATTAGCTGGGGAGATTCATGCTGCCTAAAAATTTTGGATGAGTTATGAAAGACCGCCCTGTCATATTACTTTCCGCATATGGTTGTGAACCTCACAAAGGTTCGGAAGGAGGAGTTGGTTGGAATTGGGCGTTACAGCTTGCCAAGGGTAGCGAGGTCCATGTGGTGACCCGAGAAGCACGACGGCCCGCAGTGGAAGCTTTCTTGAATAAGCATGGGCTCGAAAATCCCAAATTTATTTATGTCGAATTGCCTCAGTGGACCTTGAAGTTTAAAGAAACTAATCTGGGAATGAACATTTATTATATGTTCTGGCAGTTAGTTTGTTGGTGGAAATGCCGGTCTTTAGTAGACGAGCTTGAAGTGGATATCGCTCACCATGTTAGCTTTATGAGCCTTACCCGTGGGTCGTTTGTTCCTTTTTTGGGCGTAAAGTCGGTCATTGGTCCGATTGGGGGATTACAGACGGTTCCGAAAGCGGCAAATCCAGTCATAAGAAGTCGCATGATGGAGGCTATTCGAACAGTGGCCGTAAAGTTTTTTCGTTTTAATCCAGTAGGACTTTTAACGGCCTGGAAAGCTGATTTGCTTGTGATGGCAAATGGGGCCAATCAGAAGGTCATGCCTAAAGCTATTCGAGATAAAGCTGTGACTGGTTTGCAGATAGGGACTCCAATTATTGCCGCTCGGCCTTGTCCTGATCTGGAAGGCCCTATCGTTTTTCATTGGTCGGGGCGTTTTGTGGATCACAAGGGCCTTGAACTTTTAATACGAGCAGTTGGTCACCTTAAAACTACTTCTCCAGATGTATACAAGGAGGTGAGAGTGGTTGTCTCGGGAAGTGGGCCTTTAGAGAAATTTTATCGAGATTTGATAGCCGAGCTTGGACTTGAAGAGGCCTTTGAGTTTCTTGGGTGGGTGACGTTGGATGAAATGAATGCGATTTGGGATCGCAGCCATGCCTTTATTTTTACGAGCCTCCGCGAGACAACTGGAATGGCTCTTCAGGAGGCGATGATGAGGGAGGTCGCGCCTATCGTGATCGATAATGGAGGTCCTGGTGAAATGGTTACAGATGAGAGTGGGGTTAAGGTTGCCGGGGAAAACTTAGAAGAGCTTGTGTCCCATTTGGCGAACGCGATGATGGCCTTGGCACAAAACCCTGCACGGGGAATTGAAATGGGCGTAAATGCGCGTGAGCGTGCCCTCAAGCACTATTCATGGGATGCTGTGGGATCTCAAATGCTAGATCTTTATAAAGCCCTCTTAGACGGCCAAAAACCCGAATTGAAATGAATATATTTCAAACATCTACCGCCTTTTATCCCAGTATGGGAGGAGCCCAGCTTCATTGGTTTACGATTGGTAAGATGCTGGCAGAACGAGGGCATACTGTGACGGGTTGCGGGCAGTGGAAAGATCATCGAAATCGCTACTTGATCGACTCAACCTTAAAGGCTCCGTGGGGTGACGATGTCTATGAAGCGGGCCCCATTAAGGTTCATCGTTATCAGCCGAGTGGTTTTGCGAGAGCCTGGATGGCTCCTCTCTTACCCCTCTGCCTGCCTTTACCTGAGATTGGTTATCCCCTCATCAGCCGTTACTTCGCGGGCAAGATGAGGCAAATGGATTTTAAGCCTGATGTTGTGATGAATATCCGCATCGGGCGGGAGCATTTTTCTTGGGCGTCTTATCATGTTGCCAAAAAACGGGGAGTGCCTTTCGTCATTTGTCCGAATTATAGCCCACGGATGCAAAGTAAGTTTGGGCAAGTAGTGATGCGGAATTTTTTTCGTCTCCTGAGAGCTGCGGATGGTGTGGTGGTATTTACTCCTGCCGAGCGGGATGAGATGATCCGGCTCGGGGTTAAATCAGAGAATATTCTTTTAATTGGGGTTGGACCATTACTTGCAGATGAGTGGGACACTGGAGCCTTTCGCCGGGACTATGGCATTAAGGATAAGATGGTGCTCTTTCTGGGGCAGAAGTTGGAATATAAGGGTTTCGATACCCTGATTGAGGCGGCCCCCAAGGTTTGGGAAAAGCACCCTGAGACAAGCTTCGTTTTTATTGGGCCCCATTATCCTGGAACGAAGGAGGTTTTTAATAAGATCAATGATCCAAGGATCGTGGATATTCCAAGGATCGATGCTTTTGATCCGATAAAAGTGGCTGCTTTAGATGCTGCGAATGTCTTTGCTCTCCCCTCACGACAAGAAGGAATCGGGGGAGTTTACATTGAGGCATGGGCGCTTAAGAAGCCTGTGATTTCATGCAAGATTCCCTTTCTTACTATCCGTGATGGAATCGATGGAGTGATGGTTCAGCAAGATGCAGATCTTCTTGCAGACAAACTTTCATGGTTTCTGGACCACCCGGAAGAAGCAGAAAAAATGGGGCAGGCGGGATTTGAGAGGGTTCAAGATGAATACAGCTGGGAGCTTATTGTCTCCAAGGTTGAGGGATTTTTCAAAGAACTGATTAAGCGCAAATATTAGCGAATAATGGAAAAGAAAAAAGTAGTGGTTGTTGCGGGCACTCGACCAGAGGTCATTAAAATGTCGTCGGTCTATATGGAGTTACAGCGGTCAGATTTGTTAGAGCCTGTCTTTCTTTCGACGGGGCAACATCGTGAAATGTTAGCTCAGGCTTTTGGGGCTTTTAATCTAGTACCTGACCATGATCTAGAGTTGATGAAGCCTGGCCAAGATCTTACTGGTTTGACCGCGCGTGTTCTGCAAGCGGTAGGCGCGTATCTTGAGGAGACTCGTCCGGATGCCGTGTTAGTTCAGGGCGATACGACGAGCGTCTTAGCATCGGCCATGGCGGCCTTTTATCAGAATATTCCGGTTGGGCATGTCGAGGCTGGGCTTCGGACCTACGACATGCAATCGCCATGGCCCGAAGAAATGAACAGGCGTCTGGTTTCTCCACTTTGTCGTTGGCATTTTCTTCCGACCGAGGTGAGTAAGGCGAATCTCTTAAATGAGAAGATTTGCGAAGCCAGTTGTCATGTGACGGGAAATACTGTCATCGATTCGCTTTTGTGGATGAGCAACAAGGTGAATGCTGAAGAAGATCGAAGCGTGGCCGTAGCGGAGCGGCTCAATATCCCGGTCTTTTTTCGGGAGAATTTCCTAGAGCAAAAAGATAAGCGTTGGATTCTTGTGACGGCCCATCGTCGTGAATCGCACGGAGGTGGTTTTGATGATATTTGCAAGGCACTTCGGCAGTTGGCGGAAGACCACCCTGGGGTGGGAATTCTCTACCCGGTTCATTTAAACCCAGCGGTGCGGGAGCCTGTGATGGAGCAACTCGGAAACCACGAGCGCATTGCTTTGGTAGAACCTGCAGGCTATGAAGATTTTGTCTGGCTGATGAACCGTTGCTACTTTGCTTTAAGTGATTCTGGTGGAGTGCAGGAGGAAGCCCCGAGTCTCGGTAAACCGGTCTTGGTAATGAGAGATACCACCGAGCGTCCGGAGGGAGTCGAAGCTGGGACTTGCGAATTGATAGGAACCGATCCTAAAAAGATTTGCACGGCAGCTCGTGTGCTTCTGGAAGAGGGCGCTGAATATGAGCGGCGAAGCCAACTTAAGAATCCTTATGGTGATGGCAAAGCGGCAAAGCGAATTAGAACAATTCTTGAAGCTTCGCTATAAACGACAATAAACTTAGATTTTATTTACTTATCAATTTAATGGAATTCATCGATTTAAAATCCCAGCAAGCTCGCATTAAAGCGAAAATTGATCAGCGTATTCAAGATGTCCTGAGCCATGGCCGTTATGTGATGGGACCTGAGTTGGATGAGTTGGAAGAACGGCTGAAAAACTATGTAGGCACGAGACATTGCATCGGAGCGTCAAGCGGCACTGACACCTTGCTGATTGCTATGATGGCATTGGGGATTGGGCCAGGAGATGAGGTGATTACGGTGCCTTTCACATGGATTTCGACAGCCGAAATGATTGCGCTGATTGGCGCGACTCCTGTGTTTGTTGATATTGATGAAACGACCTGGAATATGGATGTTTCAAAACTGGAATCGGCAATTACCGAAAAGACGAAAGCGATTATGCCGGTTGGGATTTTTGGTCAGACTGCTGATATGACAGGGATCAACGAAATTGCGTCCCGGAACGGAAATCTTCCAGTCATTGAAGATGCCGCGCAATCCTTCGGTGCCACTCATCATGGCAAAAAGTCAGGTGGGCTTTCGACGATTGGATCAACCTCATTTTTTCCTTCTAAACCTCTGGGTTGTTATGGAGACGGGGGAGGGCTGTTCACTAATGATGATGAGTTGGCTGAAAGAATGCGCCACATCCGGGTGCATGGCCAAACGGAAAGGCACCATCATCCCATTTTGGGAATCAATGGTCGCCTTGACACATTGCAAGCTGCGATCCTTCTCGAAAAACTTGAGATTTTTGATGATGAAATTTTGAGAAGACAGAAGGTGGCCCAAGCTTATGGAGATGGAATTAGAAATTCATCTGTTACGCTTCCGAGAGTGGGGCCAGGGAATACCTCCGTGTTTGCTCAATATACGATTCTATCATCGAATCGTGATGCGCTTTCGGCTTCTCTGAAGGAGGCCGGAATTCCTTCCGTGAGTTATTACGCAGTACCACTTCATTTGCAGCCTGTCTTTGATGGCCTTGGCTGTAAGAAGGGCCAATTCCCTGTTACGGAAGATGTGGCATCACGTGGCCTGAGTTTGCCAATGAATCCATACTTGAGTGAGGAAGAGGTGGCTGCTGTGTGTGACGTGATTGTTACTGCAGAAGTTTAGGCATCAAAAAACATAAAAAGCTTTAGAAGCGAAAAGCGGTTCCCAAGGGGACCGCTTTTGTTTATCTAGCCTTCAGTTTCAATGATCGAGATCACGATGTTTATACGCTCTAAGACTTTGGGCTTTTTATGTATCACCATATCGTTGATTCACACCGCTTTTGGTCAACTTGACATTGATAATGATGGTCTAAGCGATCTTTGGACTGAAGTCTATAAAGCACATAATTTATCAGCGGACGCTGATACTGACGGAGATGGTTATAGTAACCGATTTGAAAGTGAAATCGGTTCTGACCCTTTCGATCCTAAATCTTATTTTGGGCTGAATAGTTATCGGTTTGAATCAAATAACACTCTTTTGATTCTCGATTTTCAGGTGGTCAAAGGAGTGAGGTATTTAATTGAATCGGCTAGGGAATTGGGGCCACAAGCTATTTGGAGACCTGAGACAGTGATTAATTCTAACGAGAATGGCCCTCTTGTTCTTGAGCAGTTTATTGATAGGAGCACTGACTCAACTCGATTTTTCCGGGTGAGGCAGGTGATTGACGAAGATCGAGATGGTTTGACCTCATGGGAAGAATGGCAACTCGGATTAGATGATCGAGATCCTCTGAGTAATGGAGGGGAAAGCTCTGATTTTCATTGGGCTGTTGATCGTCATTTGGTTGGGCTGGATCTCGAATTGCGTGATTCTGTTGTACCCATCGTATTTGGGCTTAATTTCGAGGTGCGCAAGCCCGTCGTTTTCAAAGGAATTGCTCGCACCCCGGAGGAGGTTTCTAGATTTCTAAATCAGGCGACCTTTGGCCCGACCTTTGATATGATTCAGGATTTACATAATTCTGGTGAATCATTTGCTGCCTGGATTGATTCTCAAATTGCGATGTCCCCAACTTTGATTACCGAGTCAATGGAAAGGGAAGTAATGGGTGGAGCTATTAGAAATCATCAATTGTTTCACCGGGGGTGGTGGCGGGCCACGGCAAAGGGGGCCGATCAACTTCGTCAAAGGATGGCTTTTGCGCTCAGTCAGATATTGGTTGTTTCAGGACAAGGTTCGGATGTCGTGAGAGGAAGCCCTGAAGCGGCAAGCGCCTATTATGAGATCCTGCAAAATCAAGCGTTTGGAAATTACGCAGATTTATTGGAAGCGATAACCTATAACCTCGGGATGGGAAGCTATCTGGGGCACCTAAGAAATCAGAACGAAGATCCCGAACTAAGAATTTTTCCGGATGAAAATTACGCGCGGGAGTTGATGCAACTTTTTTCTATCGGCTTGTGGGAATTAAATGAGGATGGGTCGAGGAGGTTCGACCATATTGGGAAAGCGATTCCAACTTATACGAACTTCCATATCACAGAGTTAGCCAAGGTGATGACTGGATTTAACTGGGGCGGGACCAATAGTTTTTACGAATATAAGAACCGGCCTGATCTTCCGATGACAATCTGGGAAACCCATCATGAGAGGGGAGAAAAATTTCTTGTTAATGGAGGATATCTTCCTGCCAATATGAAACCTGCGAAAGATGTTAGAATTGCGATTGAGAATTTGGTAAATCACCCCAGCGCGGGCCCCTTTATCGGGCGATTACTCATCCAAAGATTTACAACGAGTAATCCTTCGCCTGCCTATATTCGAAGGGTTTCTCGTGCATTTTCGGATAACGGAAAGGGGATAAGGGGTGATTTAGGAGCAGTCATCAGATCAATCTTATTGGATCCCGAAGCTCGTAGTCAGTCTATTAGTCGAGGGGAAAGACACGGAAAAATGAGAGAGCCCTATCTTACTTATGCTCATTTGTCTCGGGCATTTTCGTCAAAAAATGAAGATGATGTTTTCTACATTCTTACCGATGACCACCTAGATTATTTTGGGCAGAGACCATTAATGTCACCCACCGTCTTTAATTTTTATTCGCCAAATTATCAGCCAGCAGATGAAGCGGGCGAGGTAGATTTTTTTGCGCCCGAGTTTGAGATTTTGACGCCCCTGCGCTCGGTGCTTTGGCCGAACTTACTTAGGAAAAATATTGAATTAGGTTTTGCGTACTCTCCAGACTTTACTCACCTGACAAGGGACCATGATTTCACAATCGAACGTGCGCTGATTAACCATCCCGAAAACTTAGTGGATCGCCTTGATCTAATTTTCACTTATGGAACTTTGAAGCAAGAGACGAGACAGATCATTTTGAACATGATGAATGATGCCGGATTGGACAGTGATGAAAAAAAGCTATGGACAGCGATTTATGCGGTCATGACTTCTCCCGAATATGTGATTTTGAGATGATGAAGAAAGAAAACCATCGTGGGAATAGCGGATATACAAGGCGTGATTTTCTTGGTGAGGCTAGTTGTGCTGCCCTTTCTGGTAGTGCTGCTTTTAGCAGTATTCTGAACCTTAGCCTTTTGGGTGACCTGGCCGCGGATGAACTACCAGTAGGAGACGACTACCGAGCGCTGGTCTGCGTCTTTCTCTCTGGCGGGCATGATTCCTTTAATATGTTGGTGCCTAGAGGTGCGGATAAATATCAGGAATATGCCGAGATTCGTCGAAATCTTTCCCTCTCGCGTGATGATCTACTGCCACTCTCTGATTCAGAGGAAACCGAGCAAGAACTTGGTCTGCACCACGAGCTTCACAAGACTCGTGATGCTTTTGACAGTGGAGATCTGGCCTTTGTGGCAAATGTAGGGACTCTTCAGCAACCTGTAACAAAGGATAATTATAATCTATCGCCCCAATTTTTGCCAGATGGTTTGTTTTCTCATGCGGACCAACAAAAGCAGTGGCATACTTCTCTACCAGATCGTTCATCGACGAGTGGCTGGCTCGGAAGACTTTCTGCGACACTGCAAGATCTGAATCAACCTGAAAGCTTTGCATCTGCGATCTCAGTTGCTGGTGTTAATCTCATTCAAACATCTCCGGGAGTCTTGCCTTACGTGATTGGAAATGAGGGGAGTAAGGGATTGGTTGATTGGAACAACCCAAATTGGGCGATTGGAAGGTCAGTAGTGAGTAGCCAGCTTGATTTGGAATATGAAAATCTTCTACAGCAGATCTTTTTGAGCCGGAAGAAAGATGCTTTAGAAAGAAATAAGGTGTTTTCTGAGGCAGTAGAAACTGTCGATCTAGATGGTGTTCAAATTGGCGGAGGTTCCTTGGGGGATCAGCTTAAGATGGTTTTAAAAACTATTCGGGTAAGAGCGGCATTGGGTGTACGCCGCCAAACATTTTTTGTGGAATTAGGGGGGTGGGATTTGCACTCACTGTTAATCAAACCTCATCGTCTGCTTTTAAGGCAGCTTGATGATGCTCTCGGTGATTTTCAAAAAGCTTTGAATGCTGATGGGTTGGCAGATCAAGTGACAACATTTACGGCATCCGATTTTGGGCGGTCTTTGACCTCTAATGGTCAAGGAAGTGACCATGGTTGGGGAGGTCACCAGATAGTTGTGGGGGGCGCTGTTGATGGGGGCCGGATTTATGGAGAATATCCTGAGCTTTATGAGGATAATCCTCTCGACGTTGGAAGAGGGAGAATTATCCCAACAACTTCCGTTGATGAGTATTTCGCGGAGCTAGCTTGTTGGTTTGGGGTGTCACGGCAACAGTTGCCGATCGTGATTCCTAATCTGAACCGTTTTTACGATCTGACTCGGGTGGAGCAGCCACTTGGGTTTATGAATCTTGGCGAGTAACATGAAAGCGACGCTTGTTTTTCTAGTGGCTTTTTTGATTGGCCTAATTTGCCTTTTTAAGGGCGATGAGTCTCCAAGCGCGCTAATTACAGAGCCGATTAAAGAGACGCCCCTAGATCAAAAAGGCAAGAATCAGCTTATGGTCTTATCTGATGCACCTTTCGCAAAAAAATTTGGGCAAGGACAATTGTCTATTCACGAGGAATTAGATCTGATTCAGTTAGCGTTTCGGGACTATCGTTCTTTTGTCAAAAAAGGATATCGTCGACCGATCGGAGATAATCGTGATTTTGTCGAGGCGATGACGGGGAATAATTTTTACCGAATTGCTCCTATTCCACCGCGACACCCAAGGATTAATCGCCGTGGTGAGCTCACTGACCGGTCGGGTAATCCTTATGCGATTCATCCTTTGTCAGAGGATGCCATTGAAATCCGCGCCGCCGGAAAAGACGGAGTCCTCTGGACTGAAGACGACGTTGTCAATCTTACGCTCGCAGGAAGAGAGCTGAAGAAGAGAGTTAATAAACGTTAATTGATTACTAGAATGCGAGGCGGTAAAAACGAGGGCCGCCCTCGTCTGGAATGGGCGCGACCATTCTGCGGTAGTTTTCTGGGAGATTCGTCTGATCAGGAGCTGGCAGTATTTCCGGCGAAATTGTTGTCCAGATTTCCAGATTTTCACTTGTCTCAATTCTATATTCGAGGCCAGGGCCGGCTGCAATGGGTTCCCAAAAAGTTAGGTAAAGTTGGCCTGTTACATCATGAGTTATCTTAGGATATCCCGGAGGGATGGAAGCGTTCGGTTCGAGGATGGAATTACCGAAAGCGCTCTCAAGGGTATCTGAGAATCCATCTTGGTCGAGGTCGTCGATATCAGGGATGCCGATGATTAAGCTTGCGCCTGCTGAGGAGGAGACTTTGAGTCGAAGGTCATTATTTTTAAGGCCGCTTCCTTGAGCCCCCGATGGACGAAAATGTATTTCGGAAACAATGAAGCTCTCCTCTGAGCGATTAATTTTATGGCCTTCGATAACGAGTGGCCGGATTGTTCCCGAACCAAGCTGAAGAAGTGCTGAGATTTCATCTTCACTATCAGTTGCTCGAAGTGTCGCAAGCAGCACTGCTTGATTACCTTCGCTTATCAAAGATTCGGCATGTAGCTTCGTGATTGAATAGTCTTGTTCATGAGTCACTAAGGTTTGGTTTTCCCGGGCCAGAACTTTCGGAGGTCGCCCCGCTTTTGCTGAGATTAGTGCGAGATCATTTCCAAGAGATCCCAGCACTAAAATCCCTCTCTTTTGGGGAATTGGTGGTAGCAAATCCAGAGTCAGTAATAAGTTTTGTCCCTCGATTAGATCACCTTCCTTGATGATTAGATCAAGTTCTTCAGTCTTAGAAATTGTAGCTACGAATTGATCATCGGTTTGGTTAATGGATCCTCCTGATAAACGTCCGCTGAAAATCAAATCGTCCTCCTTCAGGGAAATGGGGGCAATAAATTCCGAAATCGTGGAATCTTGAGGCAAACTACTGTAAGGCTGAAAAGCGGAGACATGAGGGTGAAAATCCCCATTATTCTTGATTAAAATGACGCTTTTAGGTTCGCCTTGATTCGATTGGATTTGGGCCACAATTGCCATGCTGCGGTTAGCAGAAAAAACCATTGGGCTATCGGGAATTGAACTTATGATCGGGAAATCATTGGAATTTAAAAAATCCCCTTCTATTAAAATGGGGATGATAGATTCACCCTCATGAAGAGCGATGATCCGTTTTTGATTACCTCCCGCTGAATCTTCGATAGAAGCCGAAAAAATGACAGCCTTGTCAGAATCTGTCACGAAAGAGAATGTCTGGTCAGGTGAAAAGGTAAAACCGGCTTCAATGGGGTCGGCTGGGCCATTTTCTATCGCGATGATTGTGGGATATTGTGGGTGGCCAACTAAGAGGGAGGAAAGTTCTTGGCCTGCCAAGAGAACCTTTGGAGTTAAGACCACACTCTGATCATTAAGGATCGCATGAGTGGTGTCTGATGAGATGAGATATGTTAATTTTTCATTACTACCCGGGACCTGCAAGCCCGACATCGCAGTTTGAAGCCCTCCGCTATGTAAAGCAAATCGAGCCCCATCATTGGTTTGAACTAGTGCTAGATATTGCATATCTCCCGATGCGGAAATGATCGGTGGGAATAAATCGAGGTAGTTTTGCTGGGGTGTTTTCGAAGCCCATAACGTACCACGGATCATAAGTTCCCGGAAATCTGGCTGGGACCAAGTTCGAGCATCATGGCCGTTAGCATGATAGAAAACTCGACCATTCTGCTCATTTCTCACCCAAGTATAAGGCTCGTCCCACCCGCCATGGTCCTCTCGATAACTTAAAAGTGTGATATCAGGATTTAGGCTTTGATGGAGGTAGGGCTCATCAAAACTTGAGTAGGGAGATAGGCCTTGGAGGATTGGATGATTCAGATCTACCGAATATGTTTCATCGTCTTCAAAAGGGAAATTTGGATGGATAGCAAGATTATTAGGCAATTCTCCCGGGGCTTGTATAAGCCTAGCTGTGAATTGAGCGATAGAATGGTGCCCTCGAAACGCTCCCCCAAGAATTCTAGCTAGAGTTGCATTACTTCGTGCGACATAGGCAATAACGTGCATACCAACCATCCCACCTCCGCTTTGAATATAGCTTTCTAGGGCGGAGGTTTGCGCTGGCGAAAAGGCATCGTGATTACCATAGAAAAAAGAGCCGTGGTATTGATTGAGATTACTGAGATTTAGATCGTTACGATTAGTGGAGGTCGTGAATTGAATTCCACGTTCCCCAAATTCTTGACGCACCGAAGATAAAAAAGAGGCAGGGCGATGGTGAGAATTATTTTGTTGCGAGAAGTAAAAAATCTTCTTTATGGAAGGAGAGAGGTCGCCTGATGCGACGTGCACCTCAACCTCTGCCTTGAGCCCACCGGCTACCAAGATTCCTAAGCCTAGGAAAACCTGCATTGCCAAAGATTTGTTTTTCGTTCTCATAACCTTAAAAAGTCTCAAGTCACCCTTGCAAAGGAAAGGAGCGATCAGAGGGAGAAGAATCGATTAGAGTCGTGGTGGATTCACTGGAGTTGTTGGGGTTTTCCCGCTGGATTTAAGACGTAGGTTCTTCCGGAGCAACCCTATTTGCCTTCTAATCTCAGGGCTGGGGTCTCTAGCCAAGTTATTAAATTCGTTGGGGTCTTCGGTATGATCATAGAGCTCAATTCCTGCTTTCCCTTCTGACCATTCGGTATAGCGCCATCTGGCTGTTCGGATACTGCAGCCCATCGTCATTTTCTTGAGGCGGCTGTCGGCAGGCCTTAGAATTTGGGTGATAGCTTCTCCTTTCCATTCTGCCAAAGGGTTTTCGAGTAAGGGGGCAAGGCTGCGACCGGCCAGCTTTTGTGTTTGTGGGTGAGGCAGGTTAGCGAGATCAATTAGAGTTGGGTATATATCGACAAATTCTACGATTCGGGTGGAGCTTTTCCCATTTCCTCGGGCCCGCGGATCGAGAAAAATAAGGGGTGCGCGGGCCCCCTCTTCAAATAGGGTGCGCTTTTGCCAGATTCCTTGATGTTCTCCAAGATGGTAACCGTGATCGCTCCAAAAAACGATAATAGTGTTTTCAGCTAAGCCGAGTTCGCCGAGCGATTTTAGAATGCGCCCGACTTGAGCGTCGACGAATGAGACGCACGCATAGTAGGCTTGCAGTGCTTTTAGGCAGGTCTGTTCTTCGAGGTTATAATTAGGAATGGGGTTGTTGTGTGCAAAAGCAGCAGCGGGAATATCTTCCCGATCATTTGCTGGAGCAAAGGGTAGCCGCAACTTTTCGATCGGATAGAGGTCGAAGTATTTTTTGGGAGCGACGTAAGGGGTGTGTGGTCGAAAAAACCCTACCGCGATGAAGAATGATTCATCTTTATGCTCCTTTATCAATTTGATGGCCTCGTTTGCAATCATACCGTCAGTTTGCTCTTCATCGGTGCCGTCAGCAGCAAGCCAACTGAGGGCCCCGGAGATTTTGCGGTGGGGTTCGGCATTAAATATCAACTCTTCGTCGGTTTTATCTCTGCCCCTCGGGTTAATTGTTTTTTGCCATGAAGGAGCATCGTCGAAGCCATTTGTTCCGATGCTCGCAGGGACATTATAGTGGTAGATTTTACCGATTCGCGAGGTGACGTATCCGTTGTTGAGAAAGTGTTGCGAAAGAGTGGTGACTTCCGGAACTTCGTCGCGGAAGTGACGATCGAGATCATAGACTTTAATTTGATCGGGACGCAGCCCAGTCATCAATGAAGCTCGGCTAGGGTTGCATAAGGGAATTTGATTGTATGCTCGATCAAATCGTACTCCCTGCATTGCAAGGCGATCAATGTGGGGTGTTTTGGCGACGATATCACCATAGCAACCGAGGGAGGTGGCAAGGTCGTCGACCGCTATGAAAAGGACATTTGGCTTTTTAACCTTGCTGTGAAGAAGGGCAAAACAAGGAATGAGCGTTAGAAAAATACGAAACATTTATCGGTGATTACGGATTTATCTCAACCGAAAGTCGAAAGTATTTGCCTCCGGATAAGGTGGGTGTCGCAGCACGAACGGTAATATAGGTGACCCCGTTAGCTTGAGGATCAGATGTCACGACGCTAGTATCGTTCCTCCAGTTAATGAGATCGTCACTGGCCTCCGTGGTAATCGTTACGTCGCTGAGGTTTGAGCGAACTTGATAAGTGAAAGTCGCCAAGAGCTCGTCGTTGACTGTCGTGAAAGAGGCCTGTCTGACAACTGTATTTGTTAAATCAGCGCCTTGGGCGTAGAGAACCAAATTGGAATCTGAAGTTCCGTTGGCAATATCTCCCGGGCTTGATCCGGGTGTTGTTGGGCTGCCGTAGGTTTGCTTCGCCCATTGGGTGTAAGAAAGCTTGGTTTCAAATCCTGGGGTCCCATTTGGCGTGTCTGAAGCTTGCCACCTCCCGGCTTCACCAAGCTGACTCGAGGGTGTCGTCGCACTTACGAGATACAAACTTGGGCCATTACCATCTGGCATGGTTGGCCACGGGTCCTTATCGTTGTATTGGAAGGAGAAGACGACGTTGTTTTCAGTGTCTCGCAGCTCGAGAGTTTCGCCTCCGTTCGAGAGATTTGAATCACGATCAAATTCACCGAGTATAATTGCTTCATTTTCAGTTCCATATCTAGCGAGGAAGGCTTGGCGATGACTTACGATAATTCTTCGCGCGCTCGGAGCGATGGTGCTCCCCTGTGGAAAGGTAAAAGCTAAGCCTCGTGTAAATTGGTAATCGCTGAGGTCGATTTCATTTCCTGAAGTATTGTAAAGCTCAAGGAATTCATAATCGTCTTTATTGGCTGAGACTGCGAGTTCTCCAGCGGTTAAGGCATCTGCGGGATGATAATGAATTTCGGTAACGAGAAGGTTTTCGGCACTCGCGGGATTAGCGATCGAAAAATAGGATTCTGTGAGAGCAGACCATTGCCCGGACTCAGTCAGGGTGCGAGCTTTGATGATCCTACTCGTATTGAGCTCAATGGGGCCTGAATACGAGAGCGCTGAAGGAGAGATCTGTGACGGTGTAGAATTGCTAGAGGTCAATGCCGCTTCGATGAGGAAGTCGCTGCTTCGAGGTGAGGTGTTTTGCCCGTGAATGGCCAAAATGTTTGTGCCTACTTGGAGTTGGGATATCTGAGGTGTAAGGTCAAAGTTTTCAAAAACAACGGCTTCATCGTCACTGGTTGGTGATGAAGCTGTCGAGTTCCAGGCTGATGTGCCATAGTTCGACCAAGAAACTAAGGTGCCATTGAGATAGGCTGCAAAGCCATCATCGTAACGCATCTGAAGAAGGAGTGAGCTCAGGGATTCAAGCGTCTTTAGATCTGGGACCTCAAACTGGTAGCGTAGATAAAGAGAGGGATTCGTGTCCCACATCTCATCGACAGCAGTCGATATGAAGGGAAGGTAATTTCCTCTTGAACTTCGTTCATACCCAACACCGTTGGTTCCGGAGATCCAGCTGGTGAGGTTGGAAGGCGGGTTGACGGAACGCCACCTAAAGCCGATTTCGTTGTCGATAAGAGCGTCGGGAATGATAACGCGAACATTTGAGTTCTCTCCGATCAAGTTTGTCGTGGATGTGAATCCTGCAAGGCGTGGATCACTGCCATCAGTGGTGTAGTAGATAGTTGAATTATTTGTCCCGGTATTCATCGAGACTTCAATGGGTGTTGCCGAGTTTGCTCCGAAAGGTAGGACGAGTGGCGCTTCGGTGTCTGGATAAAGGCTCACTTGGCGGAATTGATCTAGGATTTCCGCAGTCCGATTGGGCAGGAATTGATCTCGAACCCAGTTCACTGCCGGTAACCATTCATCATTTCGAGTAAATGGGGAAAACCTGTCTTGCTCGAGCCATGCTTGGACACCCCAGCGGGCTGATTCGGCTACGACAGGACTTCGCACGGCGTCGGTGTAGTGGCTCCAGTTTTCTCTTAAAGGGCCGAGGGTCAGAGCCCCTCCGAAAAAGCAGTGCTTCCTGAGTCGATCTGCGAAGAATAATTGGAATTCGGGATATCTGCGCAAGGCATCATAAACAATTCCAGGTGATCGCGCATTTTTGATGCGGCTGAAATCGTTTTCAAATGTCTGTAAATCTGAAAAGGGAATGCCCATCGACATCTCAGCATCCCAGTTGTAGAAAAAAAACTTGGTTGTGCCATTGCGGCTCTTTCGCCCGACATACCAATTCTTGTCATCGGAGAAGGTTGAGATATCCCGACCGTTGAGAAAGAAGGGAGAGAGCCAATCTTCGTCACTCGCCCAGATTCGTTGGATCATGGCATCGGCAAAATTCTCGAGATCCAGATATTCCTGAATTGCTGCGTAGTCGTTGCTAGAGTTGATTCCGCTTTCTGCGAGATCAATGAGAGCGTCCCACGCCGTCCGGCTGCCGGCTTCGACTTCCTGGCCGTGTTTGACGACATCCCAATCTTCTGGATCACCTCCGTGGTGGTCTGCGTTGTAGTGCTCATGGGGGAACTCTTGCAATTCGTAGAGTCCCCAGTATTGCCCGTTAAGAAAAACATTTACATGGCGTCCATATGGAGAGGGTTGGCCCATCTCTCTTTGCAGTTTGTGTAAAAATTGGTTACGGACAAAGCTGGCTTCCCGCCACCTGCTGTCGAAGGTCCAAGCATCGTGACCGCCCCCTCTGAGAAGGAGGGATTTGAAACTCTTTACGGGTGAGCTTGGAAAGACTTCATGTTCCAACCGGGAGTCGCCATAGTCGTCTCGAAAGTAGATCCTTAGTGGTTTTTTAGGATGCTGTCGCGAGTTTCCTCCGTGGATACGAAGGCCTGCGGGTTCATGGACCGAATCATCGGGATTTGCTGGATTAAAATATTCGAAGTGAATTTCGCGTTCACTCCCCCGGCCCTTATCGTCTGGATTTTCGTAGATCCCTCTTCGGCCAAGAACGGTGTCTTGCTCAAATGAGAGCGAGACTACGGGGAGTCCTTTCAGTGCATCGCGAAGCTCGTCCCGGTAGGTGAGGGAGTTGGCGATCTCCGGATTCATCTCCGATTGATTGATGATGTCTCCGGTGAATAAATAGGATTGCGCATCAACATTTGTTGGAACCATTCCCTCTTTATAAGCCATCGCACGTACTATTGTGCTAGATGCAATAAGAAAAGGGCCGTCGTAAATGATCCCTGTTTCTGGAGTGGGCTTCGTTCCGTTGAGGGTGTAGCGGATGGAAGCGTCATCAGTTTGGGTTGAAATTCCGGTAACAAAAAAACCTTCGTAGAAACCTCTCTTCTTAGTGAAGACCGTGTCGGCTACGAATCCGATCAAAGCAGTTCCATTCATTTCCCTAGGAGAAGGAGGATCAAAAAACCCCTTGATGCCGTTGCGTTCAATCCCGTAGGAAATATCGCTTCTTTGTTTCGGGTAATCCTTAAATTCCGAGACGATTTGCCCAGCCGCATTAGACAGCTGCAAAGATCCGCCGGAAGTCGCGATTGAAAAATTGGTGTGAAGTCGGTTAGAGTCCAATCTATTTTTTCCTGAGGAAAACACAATTATCCGACCATAAGCTGGTAAACTTGTGCCAGCGGGAAAGGTCCATTTTTGCGGAGTCTCTGGGTCATCACTCAAAGAATAACCAGTGAGGTCAGCTTCGAGATTTTCAGGATTATGAATTTCAATCCAGTCGCTTGATTCACCATCCTCGTCTTTGAGGGAGGATCGATTGCTTGCTAGAAACTCGGAGATGATGGGCCCAGCTTTTACTCCGCTGGTCGCGATGAAAAATCCAGTTAGAAGCGCATAACGGAACATCTTTTTTAAACATGCGCTCTTATTGCGAAAGAACAATCAATGAGTTGTAGTTTGGAGGCTTTAATCTGATGCTTTTAAGGCATTTCAGTTAATGCCAGCGGCTTTTTCTTTTGCTTCTTCGAGTGAAAGGCCAGCCTTGACGCCAGGACGGGTGTGGCCGATATGAGTGAGCCAAGCGGGGGCAAGGATGTTTTGTTTAGACTGAAATTTTTTGACGAGGTTGCTTGGGAGTTTTGGAAGTGGTTGCCTTAGGAGGGCTTGATAAATGGTTTGGGCCATCAGACGATGGCCGTCCCGGTTGATATGAACGCCATCATTGGAGAGGTGGTAATCTGGATCGATAGTTCGTTTTTCTACCATGTGTTTGTTGATGGGTGTGTGAATATCGGCAACTTGGACAACACGTGATTTCAGCGAGAGGATGAAGGTGGCGTAGCGAGCGATCACTTCGGAATCATAGTTCTCATAAATTTTGGTCCAGGAAAAGACGGGCGAATTTTTTCCAACAAGCTTGTTCTTTATCCCAGGAGCTTGGGGATCAAAAGGGGGTGGGGTAAGGAGAATGAGTTGGGCGCCGAAGGCATTAACTTTGTCAATCAGGCTATGAATCCCTTTTTGATATTGGATGAATCGGCTCTCTGAGAAAGGGTGATAAATACCATCGTTCATACCGTAACAGGCTATGACGAGATCGGGCTTGATTTTGCTAAGGGCGCGGTTGAGGCGCTCGGTAACATCGGGTCTGGGGAAGGGATGAGGTGGTTCTGAGAGGCCAGTCACCCCTTCAGAAGGAAGTCCTAGGGGGATGATTTCGGGAGTGTGTTCCTGAAGTGCGAGGGCCGCTTGGAGGTCGACGACATAGTCGCGAGCGGCGGTGATGGAGTCACCAAGGAAGAGGATACGATTGGCAGTGAGAAGAGGGCTAGGCTCCCCGGCGGGATCGCTTTTTAGACCTATTTTTTTTTAAGATGGGCGCGAACGAGGGCGGTTTGCTTGGCATCGAGAATCTCCCAGCAAGCTAGACCGTTTCCGACAAGTTCGTATTCATCAAATGTCCAGACAACCTTTCTGTTTTTATCGAGTTCGACGATCTGGGGATTCTTGTCGCCGGCGTGGCAGTTGCCGATGACTAGATTGCCATTCGGGAGCTCTTGAAGGTCGGTGGTCCAAGCAAGTTCGATGTCGGTGCCGGGGATTTTCTTTTTCATTTCCCAGACGACTTTTTTATCGGGAGAGACTTCGAGGATTGAATTGCCGCTTCCTGATGCGATGAGGGTGTTTCCGTTCTTGAGGCGGATCGCTCCGAAGACACGAGTTTTGGTCGCGTATTCCCAGACGATTTTACCGGCGGGATCATATTCGGTAACAACGCCGGGGTTTTCGGCACAAGAAAGGTAGTGGCCGGTGGGGAGGCTTTTGAGCATGCGAGTCTGGTGGCGGCCATTTTTTGGGAGGGGGACTTCTTTGACAATCTTGCTTTTTTTGTCGAGGTGGACGATGCGCCCGACACCGCCTTCGGCGATCATGGTGTGGCCGTTCTTGAGGCGCTGAAATGCGTGAACGTCGGCACCCTTGGAGTCGTATTTCCAAGTGATTTCCTTCTGCAAGGTGATCTCGGAGGTAATGGACCAGGAGTCGTGAAAGAGAATGTTACCGTTCGGAAGAAATTGAAGATCGTGGTGTCCAGTGTGACCGCGCTCAGGGCCGCCGGTCTTATACTCCCAGATGACGGTTCCGTCGGGCTCGCAGATCGCGAGGATGTTTTTACCATAGGATGCGCCAACAAGAATGAGGCGATCTTCTTTAGCCAAGAGGGTCAGGGGCAGAAAGATGAGTAGAATGATCAGTTTCATGATTGAGGAGAATAAGGGTAGAGGACGTTGGAGGTCCAATACGGAATCTTAAATTCTGAGTAAGTAAGCTTGAGAAACGATTTTACTTGGACTCGCAGAGCACTTTTAAAAGGTTGGCGATGATAGATTCCCTATGCGATGCCATGATGCTCTTGGAGCGAAGTCACGGTAAATTCGTTCTCTAGGAGGGAGCGGATTGCTTTTACGCTAGCTTCGGCGGCAGCGAGGTTCGTGCAGTGACTGATTTTATGTTGTACGGCGCCAGAGCGGATTTTGACCTCATCTTCGCGGGCTTCGTGGCCGCTTGGAGTGTTGATGATGAATTGGATGTCGCCGTTTTTCATCATGTCGATGACATTAGGGCGCTTATGCTCTGCCAGTTTGTAGAGGCGCTCGACTTCGATGCTCTCATCTTTAAGATACCTGTAGGTGCCGCCAGTGGCGTGGATTTTGAAACCGAGCTCGGCGAGTTCTCTGGCCACAGGAATTGCTCGTTTTTTATCACGATCGTTGACAGAAAAGAAGACATTACCTTCTTTGGGCAGCGGGTTAAAGGCACTCATCTGTGACTTGGCATAAGCCATACCGAGGTTGGAGTCAGCTCCCATGACTTCGCCAGTAGATTTCATTTCTGGTCCAAGAACAATATCGATCCCAGGGAAGCGCCCCCACGGGAAGACGGCCTCTTTCACGCAGAAGCAAGGGGGAAGAATCTCCTCGGTGAAGCCAAGATCAACCAGCTTCTCGCCAACCATAATTTTAGCGGCCAGTTTGGCGAGAGGAATTCCGATGGATTTTGAAACGAAGGGAACGGTGCGGCTGGCACGCGGATTTACTTCGATGACATAAAGTTCGTCATCTTTAATGGCGAATTGGATATTCATTAATCCCCGAACTTCTAGTTCTTTAGCAAGAGACTTGGCCCCTACAAGGATTTCGCTTTTGATTTTATCGGAAAGACTGAACGCGGGAATCACACAGGCGGAATCACCAGAATGAATCCCGGCTTGTTCGATATGTTCCATGATTGCTCCAACAACAGATGTGTCTCCGTCTGAAATGCAATCGACATCGATCTCGGTGGCATTTTCGAGGAAGCGATCAACAAGAATTGGGCGGTCCGGAGCGACATCAGCAGCGTTGCGGATGTAGTGGCGAAGTTCGTCGTCATTATAGACGATCATCATACCGCGACCACCGAGGACGAAACTAGGACGGACAAGGACGGGGTAGCCAATACGATCGGCGATTGCAACGGCCTCGTCCTCGGAAACTGCAGTGCCGGCTTCAGCTTGCTTAAGGCCAATTTTATCAAGAAGAGCTGAGAAGAATTTGCGATCTTCGGCAAGTTCGATGGACTTGGGGGAGGTTCCAATAATGGGCACGCCGTGGCGCTCGAGATCGGCCGCAAGGTTGAGAGGAGTTTGGCCACCAAATTGCACGATAACCCCATCGGGCTTTTCTTGATCGCAAATGTTCAGAACATCCTCGAGAGTGAGTGGCTCGAAGTAGAGTTTGTCCGAGGTATCATAGTCAGTAGAGACGGTCTCGGGGTTTGAATTGACCATCACGGATTCGTAGCCGAGTTCGCGGAGAGCAAAGGAAGCATGCACACAGCAGTAGTCGAACTCAATGCCTTGGCCAATACGGTTAGGGCCACCTCCGAGGATGACAATTTTCTTTTTGTCGGTCTGGCGGGCTTCGTTTTCGTCACCGTAAGTTGAGTAGTAATAAGGAGTGGCGGCTTCAAACTCGGCGGCGCAGGTGTCCACGAGGCGGTAAGTTGGAATAATGCCTTTCTCCTTACGCGCAGCTCTGACTTCGTCTTGGCTGATTCCGCGAGCGTGAGCAATCTGGACATCAGAAAATCCAAGTTTCTTTGCGGTCCTTAAATCGAGATTAGAGAGGTCTTTTCCTTCCTCAACAATAATGCGCATGTTCTCAAGGAACCATGGGTCGATTTGGGTGGCATCGAAGATTTCCTCGATCGTCCAGCCTTGCTCGAAGGCGACTTTGAGCCAGAAGATACGCTCAGCATTTGGGACATGGAGTTTGCGTTCCACTTGCTCGCGTGACGCTTCGGGGTCCTTGCCGTCGAAGCCGAAACCAAAACGCCCAGTTTCGAGCGAACGGAGTGATTTTTGGAGTGATTCTTTAAAAGTCCGGCCGATCGACATGGCTTCTCCAACGGCCTTCATAGAAGTAGTGAGGACGGGATCAGCAGTGGGAAATTTCTCGAAAGTGAAGCGAGGAACCTTGGTGACGACATAGTCGATGGTTGGCTCGAATGAGGCCGGAGTCTCGCGAGTGATGTCATTAGGGAGCTCGTCGAGAGTATATCCAACAGCAAGCTTAGCTGCAATTTTGGCGATAGGGAATCCAGTGGCTTTTGAGGCGAGCGCAGAAGAGCGGCTGACGCGCGGGTTCATTTCGATTACAATGCAGCGGCCGGTTTTGGGATCGACGGAGAATTGAATATTCGAGCCGCCAGTTTCAACGCCGATTTCACGAATCACGGCGAAGCTTGCATCGCGCATGATCTGGTATTCGCGATCGGAAAGAGTCTGCGCAGGGGCCACCGTAATCGAGTCACCGGTGTGAACGCCCATGGGGTCAAGATTTTCGATGGAGCAAATGACAACGCAGTTGTCGGCGTGGTCACGCATGACTTCCATTTCGTATTCTTTCCAACCGAGAAGGCATTCTTCGACGAGGACTTCGGTAGTGGGCGAGAGGTCGAGACCGCGGTGAACGATCATTTCGAATTCCTCCTTGTTGTAGGCGATGCCACCACCGGTTCCACCGAGAGTGAAGGCGGGCCGAATGACAAGAGGCATAGAGCCAATTTCATCAGCGATGATTTTGGCTTCCTCCATGGAGTGGGCTACGCCGGAGTTTGGAAGATCGAGACCGATCTTGATCATAGCGTCTTTAAACCGTTGTCGGTTTTCACCCTTGTCAATGGCGTCAGCGTTAGCCCCGATCATTTTGACGCCGAGCTTGTCTAGCGTGCCGGCATGGAAGAGATCCATGGAAACGTTGAGTGCGGTCTGGCCCCCAAGTGTGGGAAGAAGAGCGTCAGGCTTCTCTTTGAGAATAATTTTCTCAATGACATCGGGCGTGATCGGCTCGATGTAGGTCCGCTCGGCAAACTGCGGATCGGTCATGATGGTGGCCGGATTGGAGTTTACTAAAACGACCTCGTAGCCTTCCTCGCGGAGTGCCTTGCAGGCTTGGGTGCCGGAATAGTCAAATTCACATCCTTGTCCGATAACAATTGGGCCTGCTCCTACGACGAGAATTTTTTTGATGCTGGTATCCTTCGGCATTTTTTAAAGCGGTGGGGCTAAAACTTCGTGTATCTGCCAAGGGGGCGAGGTTTTGTAAAGAGTGATCGCTTTTTCGAGGGCTTAAGATGCAAAAAAGCTCGGTCTCTTGCGAATATGAGCTGTTTTATGGAAATCGATGCCCCTGCTTTCGGAGCGAGAGCGAAGGCATTTTAGGTGGGCAGAACGATAGAGGTTTTCATACAGTGATGCTTTGACATCGCAGTGTTCTCTGGAGCAGCGTTACTTTAAATCTCTGCTCGAAACATGGTGATTTTTGTGAACAACTTTTGGTGATAAGGATTTTGGATTGAGTCTAAGGCTTTTGGAGGTCAGGGATGGGGTGGATGATGACTAAGCACTACCGCCCGGAAATCGATGGCCTCCGCGCTATTTCGGTGATTGGAGTGGTTTTGTTCCACCTCGAGCTGGGGTTTCCTGGCGGTTTTGTGGGCGTCGACGTCTTCTTTGTAATTTCGGGTTATCTCATCACAGGGATTCTCCTCCGACAACTCGGTGAAGATCGGTTCTCTCTTATGGAGTTTTGGGCACGGAGAGTTCGCCGAATCGTTCCGGCCGCCATGGTAATGGTAGTTGGGGCTCTCCTGATTGGTGCATTTCTGCAAACTCCGGAGCGCTACGCTTCCTTGGCTCGAAGCGCAATGGCTCATGTCCTAATGGCGTCGAATTGCTACTTCACTCGCGATCAAGGCTATTTCGCCGAAAAATCCGACTATGAACCGCTCCTTCACACCTGGTCGCTTTCGGTTGAGGAACAATTTTATCTGATCTTTCCTCTTATTGTTTGCTTCGTGTGGAAGCGGGCTCCGCAACGGCTCGTTCTCGTCTTAACAAGCGCTGCCTTGATTTCTTTCAGTTGGAGCTGGTTCGAAGTTGTTAATAATCCCAAGTGGGCCTTTTTCCTTCTTCCCGCTCGTGGCTGGGAACTCCTTGTGGGAGCGCTCTTGGCGATTCTGCCTCAGAAGACAATTCGCTCTCTTTGCAACGAAGCTTGGGCTGGGTTGGGCCTCGTTTTGGTGCTAGTTCCCATGTTCTTTTTTGATCGGCAAACCGCTTTTCCTGGTCCTGCCGCTCTGGCCCCGGTTCTCGGAGCAGCTCTTCTTATTTGGACCGGTGGAAGCACAAAAATTGGCAAGTTGCTGGGCTGGAGAGCGTTGGTTAAAATTGGCCTTATTTCTTACTCGCTCTACCTATGGCACTGGCCTTTTGTGGTTTTCGCTCGCGAGATGTTACTTGAGCTGACATTCACTTGGAAGATTGCGCTACTGGTTGCATCACTTCTAGCTGGTTATTTTTCTTGGCGATGGGTCGAGATGCCCTCCCGTTCAGGGTTACTTTTGGCTACTCGGAGGCGGTCTTTGATCTTCGGACTTACATCGGCAGTGACTCTGTTTGTAATTGCCTTTTCCATTAAAGCCAGCGGCGGGTTTCCTTCAAGGCTACCCGCTGAACTGAGGCTCATTATTTCCGATATCACCTGGAATGGTGCCGAATACACGAGTGCCAAAAGTGAGGCGATGCCTATTGGTTTCCAAGATGACGGACCGGTTGATTTTGTCTTGTGGGGTGATAGCCATGGCGCTTCGGCAGCGCCCGCTGTTAATGCAGTGGCGACCGATTTTAAGCTCAAAGGCCACGCTTATCTTAATAATGGAACGCCTCCTGTAACTGGGCTCTGGTTCGCTGACATGAGTGAAGCCGCAGCTGCAGAAATGGTCGCTTTAAACGAAAGGGTGCTCGCTGAAATTATCGACTCGAAACCAATGGCTGTTTTTCTTGTAGGACGATGGGTGGCGCGTTGCGAAGGTTACAATGAAGCAGAAATGGTTGGCGAACCCGGCAGCCTCCGATTCACCACTATGTTAGTCGACTCGATGATTCCTGAGCCGACTTTTAAAGAGGCGAGTAGTGCCCTTGCCCGCCAAATTAAAGCGATGGGAGCAAGACTTGCGGTTCACGGGATTAAACTCGTCATTTTTCAACAGGTTCCCGAAAGCAACGAAAGTCGGACTGCCTCGCGATTTTATTCCATGAAACGTTTCTCCGGGACATCAAAAGTTCCTCAATTCACGACGACTAAAGATGAATTTTTAAAGCGGCAGAAACGGACGATGAAGCTCCTTGAAAATCAGACTACCGAAAATGTCACGGTTATCGATGCGAGTAGCCAATTCTTTTTCCGGGACCGTGATCAGCTCAAAGTTTATGCTGAACGATCCTACTATCGCGATGAAGACCACCTTACCCGGGCCGGCGCAATGCACTACCTAGAGCCAGCTTTCAAAAAGTTTATGAGCTGGATCCCACGCGAAGAATCGAAATAACTAGGCCACGCTTTTCACCAAAAACCTCGGCAATTTCCCTTAAATGTCCGGAATCTTTGAAGCCCAATTTTTTGTTCACTCGCCGCGAAGCTTCATTGTGATCAAAGTAAAAGCTTAGGAGATTCTCTACGCCCAGCCGAGGACACTCCGTGATCATCTTTTTCTTGAGACGAGTTCCAAGACCTTGCCCTTGATGGCTTGGGCAAATATAGGTGCTGATCTCAGCTGTTTTATTGTAAGCTGGCCGACCCGCGTAAAATGACCGCAGATAGACGCACGCGACCACCTTGCCTTCATCTTCTGCCACCCAGCATGGTCGCCGATCTGGATCAAATTCCTGAAACCAAGCCCACCGCTCTTTCACCGTTACTGGCACCAAGTCAGCGGTCGCTTTCCCGCCTGAAATCGAATCGTTATAAATCGAAACAATCGCAGGAAGATCGGCGTCAGTGGCATCGCGAATGATCATCGGTCAGAGTGTATCAAGCAACTTCCCATTCGCAAATCAAAGGCTAGGTCTTACTGTGCCGCGTGCCACTTAGGTTTGATCCCAAATCGCTCCACTTTCCAGATCTGGGAATGTGGCTTGATCCACATCGGCCAAGGCCCTTTGCTTTCGTCTCGCACGGCCACGCTGACCATTTTGCACGACACCAACGTGTGCTTTGCTCACCCGGCACTGGCCACATCCTCGTCAAACGCTACGGCGTCAAAGCCTCGACAATTGAAGCGCTCGATTGGGGCGAGCAAAGAATTATTAACGACCACCATATCACCCTCTATCCCGCTGGTCACATCACAGGATCGGCCATGATTCGAATTGAGGGCCCGGATCAATCGATCCTTTACACCGGCGACTTTAAAACCCGATCTTCTCATACTGCCGAGCTCGTGGATTTCCCTAAGTCAGACATCCTCATCATGGAGACCACCTTCGGACGACCACAGTTTGTCTTCCCGCCAACCGATGAGATTGAAAAAGATATCTCCCGCTTCGCTCGTGAGACTCTCGACGACGGGGAAACGCCTGTCTTTCTTGCTTATTCGCTCGGTAAAGCCCAGGAAGCTCTCGCCATTTTAAACAACGCCGGAATCGAAATCGTTGTTCACAAAACAGTTTTCGAAATGACGCAAGCTTGTCGCGACCTCAAAGTCGATTTGCCCAAACCTGTCCTCTTAGAAAAAAATATTCCGCCTGGAGTTGCCGTCATTGCCCCGCCCAATGCTGTGCGTGCGCGCGTGATTCGCAGTCACAAAAAACGTCGGACTGCCATGCTCAGCGGATGGGCCCTGACTCCTGGTTCGCGATACCGTTACCAAGTTGATCAAGTCTTCCCACTTTCCGATCACGCTGATTACCCTGGCCTCCTCGAGTCGGTCGAAAAAGTCTCCCCTTCCCTAGTCTATACCCTACACGGTAGCACTCGTGAATTCGCCCGTGATCTCCGGGCCAAGGGCATCGAAGCATGGTCGATTTATGGCGACGACCAACTCGAACTCCTCGAATCCGCTTCTCCTGAAATTTCGCCCAAAAAAGAGCTTCCACGGCCTTCCTCTGACCTTCGTGATCTCAGCGAACTCCTCGAATCGCTCACCACTACCGCCTCTCGACTTAAGAAAATACAACTTCTCTCGACATTTCTCCAAGATCGCACCAACCAAGAACTACCGCTTGTTACTCGTTGGCTCAGCGGATCTGGTATCACTCATCTCGGCAATGCCATGATCCGGCAAGCCCTCCTCGAAGTCACCGGCTTCCCTCTCGCTAAATACAAAACCGTCTCTGCCAGCCAAAATGACTCCGCTCGCACTGCGAGACTTCTTTTGGAAGAAGCACCACTTAATCCTCTTGCCCATTCCTCCAAAGAAGTTGCTACGTATTTCGACCAACTACGGAGAGCTAATGGCTCCCTTGCTAAAACTCATCTCCTCTCATGTTATCTTTACCAATGCCATCCGGCGGAAGGCGAGACTATGGTCCGTCTCCTCACCGGCGGGCTTCGCGCCGGAGCCAAGGAAGGACTTTACGAAGAAGCTGTAGCTCAGGCTTTTGATGTATCGCACTCGGCTATTCGCTATGCCGCGATGCTTACCGGCGATCTTGGTGAGGTCGCTATCGCAGCAAAAAATAAAACTCTCGCTGAGATCCAATTGCGGCCTGGCACGCCTATCAAACCAATGCTGGCTTCCCCCACTGAAACTGCGGAAGACATTATCAAATGGCACGATAGCAAAGACATCCCACTTTGGCTTGAGCCGAAGTACGATGGGATTCGGAGCCAACTCCATGTTACTCCGGATGGGGCTCATCTTTTTTCTCGTGATCTTCGCTCACTCGATGATGAATTCCCCGAGATCCTTGAGGCTGCTCGTGCCCTTCCCCCATGTCTTTTAGATGGCGAGCTTATCGCCTACGCCGAAGGCAAACGGCTCACTTTTTTTGACCTCCAAAAACGACTCGGCCGGAAGAAAATTCAGGGTGATCTCTTTCTCGGAGCGGCCATCCCGGTAAAATTTATGGCCTTCGATTGTCTTTATTCACGAAAAGCACTCATTGATGCTCCTTTGGAAGAACGCCGGCAAGCCCTAGAATCGCTGGAACTTTCCGCCCCCTTTACACCAGTGCCCCTCATTCGTCCCGACGGAGCTGATATCGAAGCCTTGGAGCGAGAATTTAAAAAAGCAATGTCTGATGACAATGAAGGACTTATCGCAAAAAATTGCTCATCGAGTTATCAACCGGGTCGACGAGGTCAGTCATGGAAGAAGCTCAAAGGTGTGATGCCGACTCTCGATTGTGTCGTGATCGCTGCTCAGCAAGGACATGGAAAACGGTCAGGAGTTCTATCGGATTACACTTTTGCTTTGAAAGACAAAGAATCCGGCGAACTTCGGACTTTAGGGAAAGCCTACTCTGGCCTCACGGACGATGAAATTGAAGATCTCACCGATCATTTCCAAAAGACCACGATTGAAAGAATCTCACGACGGGTCGTTAAAGTCGAACCGACCATCGTGCTGGAAATTGCCTTTGACAAGATTCGCCCTTCAAAGCGCCACGATTCTGGCCTTGCCTTGCGATTCCCGCGGATCAAAGCGATCCGCCGCGACAAAAGCCTGGATGAAATCGACACTCTTCAAACCGCTCAAAAATTAGTTTAGCTAGGGTCCTTATCGCTTCTTCGCCAGATGAACTTTCGCTTCTTTTTTCGTTGTGAAGGGATCTGGGTCCACTTCATACCAAGACGATTTCTGGATTCGGTCGCGGTTATAGGGTGGTGCAAAAATATCCACTAATTGTGTCAGTTTTTTTGCTTTTAACCGATGGATATTTCGCGCTTTTGACGTCAGTGAGGACACTGAGGTCTTCTTGAGAATCTCGTGGTTCGTTTCCTTAAGAAGGACATGTTTATGGTCTGGCTTTTCTCCGAGAAGATCGTAATTCCAAGTTTCAATTTCGCCTGAAGCGCAGAGGATTACTCCGGTCATTTCCGGATGATCGTGGTGAGAAATCTCTTCTTCTTTTTCAAATTGCAAAAGAGTCACGTGGAAGTTGCGTTGTTTTTCGAGAGGTTCAAAATCGACCCGGTTGTTTCCAAGGCCGCGATGAGATTTTTTGAATGCTTCCAACAAATATTCGTCTTTTAAGTTGAGCCGTGAACAAAGTTTTGCCGCCTTGGTGACATAAGCTGATTCATCCCAATCATCAAGGTGTTGACGGGTTGCTTCTTTTTCGACTGCTTCGAGGAAAGCGTCCCAATTGATCGGTTGCATTTCAGACAAGCGGCCTTGGCAGGCATTAGCCCGAGTCGCTAAGGCCGTAAGGCTTGGTAGCGCTATCGTCAGCCCCAAAAAACCGGGTAAGGAGGTGCGGATAAAATGTCTGCGATCATAATCATCCATTGCCAAAATTATTGGCAAATAACGGCAAAGACAAGCTTGGGCTAAAAATTGGGATCCTTTCTCATGAACTTATCATATTAAATTAGGCAACTTCTGAGTTGTTTGGCGCTCCAACGACGAGAATATTGTCTCCCGAGGAGTTTTCATCAGCGTAAAAATTGTGTGCTACTATTAAACTTCTCTCGACCCCAACCACGTTATGTCTCAATTTTGGCGTTTCTTTTTCCCTTTAATCCTGACTGGGTGTCTTTCAGGTCAGGTTCGCATCAACGAGTTTATGGCCTCAAATACGAGGGCGTTACCCGATATTGTCGATTTCGAGGATTACCCCGATTGGATCGAGCTCCACAATCCTAATCTTGAGGACGCGAGTCTAGACGGGTTTTTCCTCAGCGATGATCCCGCCTCTCCCTTCAAATGGCCTATTCCTGATGGCGCGGTTGTTCCGGCCGGAGGATACTTGCTTTTCATGGCGGACGGTAATGATGCCGGCCTCGGTGAATCCCACCCAAGAGGATATTGGCCGTGGCGGGATTTTACAACCGAGCGATATCACACTAATTTCGGATTGAGCGCCGAGGGAGAATCGGTCGTCTTGACTCGGACTTCAGGCGCTACGTCTACAACGCTCGTTACCACTGGTTCTCGGTGGGCTTATCTGGACGATGGTTCGGACCAGTCAACTCAGTGGAGAGCGCGTAATTTTGACGATAGTGGTTGGGCCTCTGGCCTTGCTGATTTTGGATACGGCGACGACCCCGTCACTGAAGTCTCATATGGCGGGGATGAGGATAATAAATATATCACGACCTATTTCCGGCATAAATTTAATGTAACGGATTCAAGTCTTTACCAAAATCTTTCTCTTGCTCTTCAGGCGGATGATGGGGCTGTTGTCTATTTAAATGGGGCAGAGATCGTTCGCGATAACATGCCAGCCGGCATCATTAGCTCACTCACGACAGCCGTTGGAAGTGTCGGCAGTAGTGAGGCAGATTTTCTTACCTACGCTGTTCCTGTTTCCGGGTTGGTGACGGGTGACAATGTCCTTGCGGTTGAGATTCATCAGCGGAGCGCCGACAGCTCGGACATCCGCTTCGACCTTTCTCTCGAGGCCTCTTTCTACACCGGAGTCGTAACGGTGGATACGATCTCCTATGGCAGCCAAGTTACCGACATTTCTTATGGCCGTGACGCTGAGTCGCCCACCATCTGGAAGCAGTTTGCCGAATCTACTCCAGGATCTGCCAATACGACTGCTGAGGTTACCAGTCTGCGTTTTTCCAGTCGTGAAGTTACCATTGCTCCGCGAGCCGGCTTCTATTCTTCTGATCAAATCATTAGTCTCAGTACGACTGAGGGAGAGATTTATTACACCTTGGATGGGAGTAATCCGTCTACTTCCGCTACGCTTTACACTGAGTCTTTCCCCATTAGCGCAACCACCATTGTAAGAGCCCGTGTCTTCGAAGCCGGTAAGGTTCCCGGCCCTATTCTGACTTCGACATATATCTACGGAGAGTCTTTTAATGGCCTCCCCATCGTCTCTGCTGTGGCCGATCCCGAAACTCTCTTCGGAGATGAAATCGGGATCTACGACAACGATCACGAACCGGTCCGCAGTAGAATGAATGAGGTTTATAAAAAGAAGGACGCACCCGGGCATATTGAATTTTTCCCGGTGGATGGGAGTGAGGGGTTCCAAGTTAATGGTGGCTTCCGTATAGGTGGCGAAAACAACTGGGGATCTCACGAGCAAAAGGCTCTTAATTTCACTTTGCGCGGAAAATATGGTGATGATGCTATTAAATATGACCTTTTCCCCGGAAGCAATATTCCTGTTCATACCGCTATCGCTTTTCGCGAAGGTGGTGATGATTGGGATGATGCGATGCTTCGCGATGCCATGTGGAACACCATTGCAGAAGGTCGCCTCGAGGCTGAGACCAACGCCTCTCGCCCGTGCGTTGTTTTTTTAAATGGAGAATACTGGGGAGTTTATAACATTCGCTCACGCTGGGACGAGCAATGGCTCTTCGAACATTACGGTGTCGACAATGGCGAATATGACCACATTGGATATGGCCGCTTTACAAGTAGTAGCACGACTCTAGGCGTCGAGAATGGTGACTTAGAAGATTGGCTTGAACTCCTAGAATTTATCGACGCGAACGACATCAACGAAGCTGGCAATTGGGCCTTTGTGGAGTCGCGCGTTGATCTCGATAGCTTCATCGATTTTATCGTTTCTGAGTCATTCGCTAATAATACTAGCTGGGGCCATAACCGCGAAATGTGGAAGGCCCACAAACCTGGTAGTAAATGGCGGTGGTTTCTCCCCGACATGGATCGCACTTTTAAAGATTCGGATATTAATCGTAATGTTTTCGATGACATCTTGAAGGACGATGCCCTGCTTGAACGCATTAAAAACCAACCTACTTTTAAAGCTCGGCTGGCCCAGCGCTACGCGGCTCATATTGCTTCTACTTTTTCCTCTGCTCGGATTAACAAGATCATCGATTCCCTCGGTGCTACTATCACACCGGAGCTCGATCGCCACAAAGAGAAGTGGGATGGGAGCATTGACGCTGATGATCAGGCCCGCGATCTCAAAGAAATCAAAGACTATAATGAAGAACGGTTGACTGAAGTTCACGACGAGATCGACTCCGAACTTCGCATCGACTCTGCTGTTGATATTACTCTCGTGGCCAATGGTTCTGGTTCCTTCCGTATTGAGGGTGTTGAAGTTGAAGCTGGGACCCTCAAACTTTTTCCGAACCTCAATACCACTGTCGAAGCTGTTCCCGCTCCTGGCTTTGCTTTCGTTTCTTGGGAAGCTCTTCCGGGAGAAGCTACCACAATTCTCAATTTCGCTGGTCCTGGAACTCTAACTGCCAACTTCATTCCTGCTGGTGGAATTGTTACGGGGGGCACCCTCGCTTCAGATACGACGTTTACGCTCGAGAACTCACCCTATTTTATCGAGACCGATCTTATTGTGCCTGCTGGCACGACTTTAGATATCGATCCCGGAGTTGTTCTCGAAATGGCTACTGGACGCAATATCCGCGTTATGGGCACTCTTGATATTAAGGGCACAGCTGGTCGGGAGGTTATCATCCGCGGACGGAGCAATACTACCTGGGGAGGACTTTCATTTGAAGAACCTTTGACTACTTCAACTCTCACGCATCTCATCGTGCGGGATGCTTCGCGTGGTCAAGAGCCCACTCTTTATCCGGCGGGGATTGCTGGTTTAAATGCCGATGTTGTTATCGACTTTTTGAATATTTCTGGGGGACGTGGCCCTCTCTTTTTTCGGGGCGGCTCGACGATCCTACGTGACAGTTTTGTCGACATTCCGATTACGGGCGATGGCATTAATATCAAAGGTGGCTATGCCGAAACTCACCGCACGACCTTCCTAGGTAACAACTCTGTCGATACCGACGCCATCGACTACGATGGTGTGATCAATGGGATCATCAAGGGTTGCCGAATCTATAATTTTCGTGGGTTCAACAGCGACGGAATCGATACTGGTGAGCAATGTGTTGATGTTCTCATCGAAGGAAACTCTATCTTTTATAACTCTGACAAGGGAATCTCAGTGGGCCAAGGTTCAACTGTCATTATGAGAAATAACCTTGTTGTCGGCTGCCTTCAGGGTGTTGGGGTTAAAGACGCTGGTTCAGCTATTTTGGTTGATCAAAATACTTTTGTTGACTGCGCTGAGGCTGTCGCCTCTTTTGAGAAGAATCTTGGAAAGGGTGGCGGAGCTGCCATTATTACCAATAGCATTTTTTCAAAATGCGGGGTGCCAGTAAGTTCCGACGCCTTTTCTACGCTTACGGTTTCTTACAGTCTGAGCGATACCACTCCTCTCGTGGGCCCCAACAACCTTATAGCTGACCCCCTGTTCGTCGATGCTACCGACCTCAACTTCCAGCTTTTGCTTGAATCACCCGCAAAGGATAGTGGTGATCCAGCTCATACCCTCGATCCTGACGCGACTCGTGCCGACCGTGGCGCACTCTACACTTACTCATCAGACGACTATCCTTTTGAAATCGGTAAGACGGTTGTTATTAACGAAATCCTTGCAAATTCTGGAACCGCGCCTGATTGGATAGAGCTCTACAATCGATCTTCTAGCCCGGTCAATATCGGGGGGTGGTTCCTCAGCGATGATGGTAGTGATCTCGCTAAATATCGAATTCCTCTTGATACTGTTCTCCCAGCAAATGGTTACCTGACCTTCTTTGAGGATACCAATTTTGGACCTGAAAGTTCTGACCCAAATCGGATTACGGGCTTTGGACTCAGTGATAATGGAGAAACGGTGCATCTCACGTCTGCTATCAATGACGTTCTGACAGACTACCGGTTTAAGGAAAATTTTGGAGCTTCGCTGGAAGGGACCACACTCGGATACTATTACAAGCCAGGATCGGGAACCTACAACTTCATTGCCTTGCAAGATCCCACTCCGGCCGCGCCCAACGCTGCGCCTAAAATCGGGCCCATCATCATTTCTGAGGTGATGTATAATCCAGCCATCGATGGCGCTTCGGAATATCTTGAGTTACTAAACATCAGTGATTCTTCGGTCTCTCTCTTTGATAATACGACTGGTAAGGCTTGGCAATTTAGCGATGGAATTGACTACGAATTTCCTGCTGGGTCCCCTCTCGTTATGGCTCCGGGTGAGCGTATTGTTCTCACCCGAAGTCTCACCGCATTTAACTCGGAATTTACGACACCTGAAGGAACTCGTGTTTTCGAGTGGCTCACCGGAAAACTTTCTGGGGGTGGTGAGACCGTCCAACTTGCTCGCCCCGGCCCCGTTAACGACCTCAATGAAGTACAATACGTTCGCGTTGATCGGGTAAAATATAACAACAAAGCCCCTTGGCCGATCAGCCCGGATGGCGATGGTCCTTCGCTCACGAAAATTGCCGAGAATCAATATGGAAATGACTACCTCAACTGGCGTGCCGCTGCTGGCAGCCCCGGAGCTGGGGCCCCCGGGCTTTCTTATGACGACTGGGTCATCTCTAATAACATTACTAGCCCGAACCTCGACAATGATGGTGACGGTCTTTCTAATCTTATCGAATATGCCTTGGGCACCGATCCCGCAGTCTCGGACGATCGATTTCCTCTCAGTATTACTTTGAGCCCATCCGCTGTAATTGCTTCCTATGAAGTAAACACCCTACGGCCGGATGCTGATCTGCTACTAGAATCTTCTTCCGACCTCGTTAAATGGTCTCCTGTCAAGTCACCTCCTGTCGCTCTTAGCGGTGACCGTCAGCTCTACTCAGTCATCCAACCGATAACTGGTATCCGGTTTTTCTACCGTCTCGCCGTTCGGCTTAAGCCGTAACCATCAGATTTAGTACGAGTTGAGCTTACTCTCAAGGGTGTGATAAAATTTAAGGGAGCCTAAAATCGACTTTTGGTTCGCATTTTCGCCACGAGAGATTAAATCCGACTCTCATATTATGAAATCAATCGCCATCATTCTTGCTGCTACCGCTTCTTTCTCCTTTGCTGGGGAGTGGATTCAAATGTTCGACGGGAAAACCCTCAAAGGTTGGAAGGTCAATTCTGAAAACCCACAAACCTTCTCCGTTGAAGATGGTGCGATCAAAGTGGAAGGCCCTCGTGCTCACCTCTTTTATGGGACAGACGGCAATGCCAAGTTCAAAAACTTTGAATTTGAGTGTGAAGTTAAAACTGCCAAAAACGCTAATGCGGGGATCTTCATTCACACTAAATTTCAAGACAAGGGCTGGCCCTCACAGGGTTATGAATGCCAAGTCAATGCCACCCAAAAGGACTGGCGTAAGACGGGTAGTATTTATAGCTTTCAGGATGTCAAAGAACCCGGGCACAAGGACGACGAATGGTTTACATACAATATCAAAGTCGAAGGGAAAAAAGTGACTGTCACCATCAATGGAAAAGTGACCAACGAATATACCGAGCCAGCTGATCATAAGGAAAAGACGAAGCGTCTCAGCAAAGGCACGATAGGTCTACAAGGCCATGATCCCGGAAGTCTCATTTACTTCCGGAAGCTGCGAATCAAAAAACTGGGGTAATAACGACCTCTTTAAAAAACAAAGCCGCCTCCTCTATTCCTGAGGATTGGCGGTTTTTTTAGGAAATCAAAGTCTCACCCTCCTTGTCTTTGAGACCCAAGTTTATAAGCATTTCCCTGATCTCAGTAAGCGAGTAATTTGACTCAACATGAGGTTGAAGTTTTGAAGGCTAAGGCAGCTTCTGCGGCCCGCGTCCCACTTGCAAAACATCCCTGCAAAAGATAACCACCAGTCGGTGCTTCCCAGTCGATCATTTCACCAGCTACAAAGATTCCTGGGAGATCTTTGATCATAAGTTGATCATTGATAGTTTTCCATGCCACCCCTCCAGACGAGGAAATTGCCTCTTCAATCGGACGTGTTTTGGTGAGTGGAATACGACATGCTTTAGCATGTTGTGCAAGATGCTCTGCAGATAAAAATGGACCATGGAAATGCTCTAGGATCAAGCGCATGGAGTCGCTGAGCTTCCAACGGTATTGAGATTCAGCGAGGAAGTTCTTTTTTGCCGACTCCATCTTACTCACCAGTTTTTCGATCGTGAAAGTTGGCTTAAAGTCTAAGGTGAGCAGGGGATCTTTCATTGTGCGAAGCACCGGACCTAGTGCGTAAAGAGGGCCGCCTTCCATTCCGTAACGCGTGAGCATGATCTCGCCCGGAGCGATCTTGTCACCGGCTGAAGCCACTACATTTTTTAAGGGCTGGGCTTCGAGTTTTTCAGCCAAGTCAGAAGACCAATCGACTTCCCAACCACAATTTGCGGGCGCTAGTGGATTCACTTTCACCCCAGTTTTTTCAAGGGTCTCAACCCATCTTCCATCTGATCCGGTTTGTGGCCACGACCCTCCACCAAGAGCCAAAATAATGGCATTAGCTTGAATCTTAACTTCCCCTTCTGGGCCCTCGAAAGAGGCCTTTCCACTCGTTAACGAAACAAGGCGATGACTCATACGAAAATCCACTCCCTGTTTACGGAGTTTTTCAACCCACCGCCGTAGGAGTGGAGCGGCCTTCAAAGCTTTCGGGTAAATCCTACCAGATTTTTGGACAAAGGTCCCAACGTTAAGCCGCGCGGCCCAAGCTCGTATTTCCTTGTTGTCAAAGTCAGCTAGAGCTCTGGTCCAAAAGTCGTGCGGTTGATCAGGTCCTTGATAGCGAGTGACAAAAGTTTCTATTTCCTCCGAGTGCGTCAGGTTAAGCCCCCCCTTTCCAGCTACTAAAAATTTCCGCCCTACCGATCGCTTCTGATCACATAGCGTGACCTTCATGCCAGCGCTGGAAGCAACTTCAGCAGCCCGTAATCCTGAAGGTCCGCCTCCGATGATAAGAATGTGTGACACGCCAACTTATTTCTGAGGCGCGGCAAAGACGCCAGCAAAGTTTTTGAAGAGAAGCTATTTTATCCGCTCAGCAGTCACCTTGAAGTCGGGGCGAATGGTAACTTCATTACAAATGAGGTCGAAGCGGGGTTAGGTATTGCTCTCGTTGCTTGGACTCCAGATGGGTTTTATACTATCAAACTTAGGCTTGAACCTGCTCCGGGTTACATCGCGATCGGCTCTTTAAAGAGCCGAAAACTTATGGATTGGGAACAAGCATTTGTTGAGGAATTCGCAAACACAGGCCTCTCTTAACCACCTCCAGGACGCAGGAATTCAAATCCGGGGAGGTTACGCAGAATGCCGTAAATGATAACTGCGAAACCGAGTCTGATTCCCCAGCGGCCACCGGTTCCGGGTCGCCACTCCGGACGCTGCCATCCCCATGCGGCGATCTCGCGAATCATCACGAATGCCATAAGAGGCATCAGAAGAATAGCAACGGCATTCATCTGAAGTGCAGTGCCTAGGTCCCCGTGCATGAGGGCCCGGCTTGCTCGGGTAACACCACATCCAGGACAATAAAGGCCAGTGGTGGAGTGCAATGGGCAAGGTGGAAGACCACGAAAATTACCTCTTACCAAAATTGCCAACCCAGCTGCGCCAAGCGCTAGCCCAATGACCAACCATTTACGTGCCGCCATTAGGCCACCGCAACCATCAAAATGGCGTATAGAACTATACCTACAATACTTGTTCCGAAGCTCATCCAGCACCAAAATTTGGCTTTATTGGAAGCTTCCAAAGCCTCTGCCGCTTTTCCGGTGACTGATAGTCCATCAACCTTGGCAGCGTAGACAATCCCGACGATCCCAAAGGGCAGACAGCACAAAAGTGTGCACACGATTGATTGCCAGAGATAGTTTGGAGGGTTTACTGTATGTCCGCCCCCTCCACCCATGGTCCCGGCGTGTGTGCTAGTCGCAGGTGGAGCGTAGATCTGATCACCAACAGGATTGGGGGTGGGTGCCGGACTTCCTGTCGCTCCTCCGGCGACTATTTCTGGAGCGGGAGCAAGTTCGGGAACTTGGTTCCATGGTATCCAGTTATCCATACCCTCGCGCCAAATGAGGGCATTCGCCGGAATTTGGCCCGCAGCATGTCGCGCCTTAAGCTCATCAATCCCAATAGGCCCCTGCTGGACTCCTCCGGTTGCGTAATACCAATCGTTCGACATTATTAGAAAGCTAGAAAGATCCCTAATAATGCCAATGGAAATCCTCAATCATTTCCTATTTTCGAGCTAAGTTACTCATGATTAATGTGGAACAGGACCACAGTTTGGACACGGACTGGTCCACTCTACTTCACCTGTAGCATAGGTTTCTTGTTTCCAAATGGGCACGCGGGCCTTAATGGAATCGATCAAATAGCGGTTGGCATCAAAGGCCGCTTCGCGATGAGCCGAGGCTGTTAAGGTCACCACCGCACACTCGCTGATTTCCAAGGTTCCGACGCGGTGGACGGCGAGGGCTTGAACCATCGGAAATTTTTTCATCGTTTCGATAACGATCCTTTCCCCTTCCTTCTGCGCGAGGATCGGATGGTGAGTGTAGTGAAGTTTTTCAACATCACGACCTTCGTGATGATTGCGAACTAAACCCTCGAAAACCACGAGGGCTCCGCAAGTGGGATCGGTCATCTGGTGGCGAAGTGCCATTACATCGATTGGAGTTTTTTGGATAGAAAACATAATTTTTATCCGCCGGCAAAGGGTGGCATGAAAGCGATAGTTTGGCCGGAGGAAATAAGGTCGGTCCATTCAGCAAATTCGTTATCGACTGCCGGTTTCACATGCGGAAGATCCAGCGAGAAATGATGCTTGAGCCGTAGTTCTTCCCAAAGGCCAGCAAGGGTGGCGACGGAAGTATGAAGAACATCGGAATCCATCCCAGCTTCATGGCTGAGTCTAGCAAAGTATTCCACCTTCACTTCTTTTTCAATTGCTCCGTGTTCGTGGAGGTGCTGTAGCTCCACGAGGTGTTCGGGGCGATTTAGATTGAGCAGGGCACGGGGATCAGAAGGGACTAGGTCTATGCGATCGAGCGATGCCATAAACCGGCGGGCACAGCGCTGATTCTTCTCGAGCACTTTTGTTAGCTTGCCCGCTGCCGAGGGCGAATAATGAGCACAAAGAGGTTCAGGATGATCATCAAGAGGGTTAAGAAAGCAGGTGGCGTCTTTCGAGAGATCGCTTTGCGTCACAAGGGATTCAAGATCATCTTTCTGGATCATGGGAAGATCGCAGGCAATGACGAGCCATGACGATTTAGGATCTGCAGAGAAAGCTGCTTGAAGCCCTCCCAGCGGGCCAGGGGAAGGTTCTAGATCTGGGAGTGTGGGTAGTGAGCGCTGGTCCTTATCGTCATGTGCGACCGAAAGAAAGATTTGATCTGTGAGTGGTTCGATCAACGAAACGATGCGATCTAATTGGGTGACGCCGCCAATCTTAAGCGAGGCCTTATCTTGCCCCATACGGGACGATTTTCCACCGGTAAGTATGAGTGCTTTCATGCTTTATAGTCAGATTTACCTCCAGTTTTTTTAACGAGTTTAAGATCTGAAATGATGATGGCTGGGTTTGCGGCTTTGCACATATCGTAGAGCGTCAGGGCCGCTACGGAGGCTCCGGTAAGAGCTTCCATTTCGACACCGGTTCGAGAAGTCGTTTTGGCGGTTGCCGTGATGAGGAGTGACTCGTCGTTGTGCGGCGTAATCTCGATTTTGGCGGAGTCTAGGGCAAGCGGGTGACAGAGTGGAATCAGGTCGGAGGTTTTTTTAGTCCCAGTGATTCCGGCCAAAATGGCGGTCTGAAGAACAGGACCCTTTTTGTTGCGGAGCTCTCCATCGTCCATTTGCGATAACAACTCACGGCCCAAAGTAACGAGGCAGGTCGCGGTAGCAACTCGGGTGGTTTCGGTTTTCGCCGAAACATCGACCATGCGTGGTTGGTCAGAGTCATCAAGGTGAGAGAGGTTGGCCATCGGCCAGAGATTGGCGAGAGGATAGCTCGAAGTCAACCAACAGAGAAATCATCGAGAAAACTTTGGTTCGGAGCGTATGTTTTCTCGGCGACCGTGGAAGTAATTTGTAGGACGAATCGTTTCCTGATTTGAGTTTTAGATTCCTGTGCCTCATAAAGCAGATCCCACTTTAATTTTGGACAGAAAATATTTATGGATTTAAAAGAGGCTTTTAATCTCCTTCAGGAAGAGATGGGAGCACATGGGCTAATTGATTTGGGGTGGATCGGGAAAATGGATTCTGCCAAGAAGCGTTTCGGTCTTTGTAATATGAGTTCCCGAGAGATCTCAATCAGTGGGCCGCTGACCATTTTGAATACTGATGATGAAGTGCGTGATACGATTCTCCACGAAATCGCGCACGCTCTGGCATGGGAACTTCACAAGGAAAACTGTGGACATGATGAGCGGTGGAAAGCCATTTGTGACCACATTGGGGCGAGACCTGATCGAACTTACGACGAGGATGTGGTGCAGCCCGATTTTCCTTGGGCGCTTTATCATGTTGAAACCGGTGAGATTTTCGCAACTTACCAGCATAAACCTTCAAGCGACCCCTCTCAAATGTGGTGGCGCGGTCGTAAAAAAGAAACCTATGGCAAGCTTAGCTATGGCCTAAATCCCAAAGTTTACCCCCTTGGTAAGGTGGTCAAGTTTGATCGTAATCTCGTCAGGGAATTTCAGGTTGAAGTTCAGGAAGCAGTTCGAAAAATTGCCACGAAATGGGGTATTCAAACCGGAAAGAGTAAAGGCAGATTTAATGATGAGAATTTCGATCTCAGGCTTAGTTTCACACCTGGTGAGGTTGATGAAAAGGAACCACAAGAAAAAGAATTTGAAAAATATGCCGGGCTTTTCGATTTGAGTGGGAGCGATTATCGGCGTTCGTTTTTAAGTGATGGAGACATGTATTTCCTCGTAGCTCTAAAGCCGCGTAATCGTAAGTATCCGGTAATTGGCGAGAATCAAAATGGCACTTGCTATAAATTTCCCCGTAATGTTCTCGCAGATCTGAGGTAACTTAATGGTTTGGATAAGTGCTTATGGTTCTTCCCTATTTCTTTGAGCAAGGACTTAAATGTTGAATGACAATTTTGAGGAACTAGCCTCATCGTCTAATGAGAGTGATCGTTTATTTCTCCAAAATTTTGATTTTAGGAGCAATTTCTCTGCCTTTGGCAGCACAGACCCTTCGGGTCGACTTCAATGAAAACGCGACGACTCAGAACGGTTGGCAATCGCTGTCCTCAGGGAATTCAGATCTGGGAGATTCATGGTCCAAAAATTTCTCTGGTGGCGTGAGTCTTGATGTGGACGCCATAGGGAGTGTCACTCTTGATAATCGAGACCGTTCGAACAATGGTGGTGGTGGTGAAGCGTCAATGTGGCGCGACTTCCTTTTTGCGGGGGGCAGTTTTTCAAGTAGACCTGGAAGTGGTCTCCGACTCGACTTTACTGGTCTCCAGCCTAACGCGGAATATCCGATCAAGATCTGGGGCTACGATGCTAGTTCAACTGGTGGGCGAGCGGCCGACTGGAGCGGAGGGGGATCGGAGGTACAGCGCCTTACTTTCACGAGCCGACCTGTAACCCTAGCTGATAATGTCATCACCTTGAATGTTGTCACCAATAGTGCTGGCGCGGTGACCTTGAGAGGAATTGTTTCGCGCGCTAGTCCGAGTTCTTCTCACAATGTCTTTATTAATGGACTTGAGATTGGGGCTCCGATTGCGACCGATGGTCCTAATGACCTAACGCTTTCAAGTCTTATTGTTGCTAAGGCTGCGACGATTGGCTCGGCTGTTGGCAGTTTTTCAACGTCTGACCCTACGCCAGATGATTCTTTCATTTATTCTCTTCAAGAAGGCGAAGGCAGTTCCGATAATGGGCTTTTTGAAATTAACGGAAACATTTTACGGGTCGACCGCGATCTCAGCGCCTTGATTGGCGGAGTAACCCTAAGCGTCAGAGTCCGCACGGCCGATGCCGCGGGAGCATTTTACGAAGAAGTCTTTACCATCGAGGTTGTAAATGATTCGGACAATGATGGGTTGGACGATGACTGGGAGCTCCTCTACTTCGCGTCGCTGACTACCGTTTCGGGCGGCGATGATGGCGACATCGATAATTTGACTAATGTGGAGGAGCAAAGTGCTGGAACTAATCCTACCCTCGCTGACACCGACAACGACACCCTGAATGACGGGCAGGAGCTAAAGACTTTCGGGACTAATCCGCTTCTTGCGGATAGCGATGGGGAAGGTCTGAGTGATGCCGAGGAACTCTCGGGAGTCGGTGGATATGTCACGGACCCCAATCTTGCTGATACGGATGGCGATGGCTTCAATGATGCTCTCGAAAACAGCGAAGGTACGGATCCTACTAATGTCACGGACTTTCCAAATACCCTTCTCCCGTTACGCCTCAACGAAATTCTAACTCGTAATGTCACCGGCCTTCAGGATGGCTTTGGCCGACGCGAAGATTGGATTGAGATTTATAACCCTAACAGTCAAACGGTCAATCTCGATGGTTATTACCTCACCGACAGTTTAGGGAATCCCACTAAATGGAACTTCCCTAATATTACGATTGCCGCACAGGGCTACCTCGTCGTGTTTGCTTCCGGTGAGGATACTGTGGATTCCGATGGTTATGCTCATACCAATTTTGGGCTAAGCACAGGAGGGGAGTATCTCGCTATCGTCCGACCAAACGGCTCTACGGTGGACGATAGTTTCTCTCCAACTTTCCCTGAACAATTTACAGATACTTCTTACGGAGTTCCCTCAAGGGCAGGGCCTCTTGTTTTTTTCCAAAGTGCTACGCCGGGAGCTGTAAATAGTGCCTCGGCCTTCCCTGGTGTGGTGAAGGATACCAATTTCTCAAATGATCGTGGATTCTACACTGATCCTTTCCAGTTGGTGATCACCTCGGATACGCCGGGAGCGACCATCCGTTACACGCTGGATGGTTCGCCACCAACGCCAAGCTCGGGAATCGTATACTCCGAGCCGATCTCCATCAATACGACCAGCACTATTCGCGCCATTGCGACTTTCAGCGATTGGCTTCCGACCAACGTGGATACCCATACCTATCTCTTTATTGAAGAGGTCGTGAAGCAACCAACTAATCCACCTGGATGGCCTTCTAACTGGGGGTTCGATAGCCAGGTCGGTCAGAATGTCGCTTCGGACTACGAGATGGATCCGCGAGTTGTAAATAATACAAATGGACTCGGAATTTACACAGTACAGGAAGCCTTACTTGATATTCCGACTATGGCAATTTCGATGAGACAACAGGACATCACTGGCGGGAATGGGGGGGTCCTCACTAATCCGCGGGGTCGCTTCGAACGGGAGTGCTCGATTGAATATATATTCCCGGATGGCACGAAGGGTTTTCAAGAAGACTGCAAAATCGAAACACAGGGCAATTCAAGCCGAACCCCCAATCGGATGCAAAAGCACTCGATGCGTCTTACTTTCAGTTCCTCGGTCGGCATTCCCAAGTTAAACTATCCACTGTTTGAAGACTCGGAAGTTGAGACATTTAACAAGCTTGTTTTGCGAGCCTGCTTTACTGATTCTTGGGCCTTAAATACTTGGAGCAGTAGTCGCTATCGCCCAAATGATTCGCAGTATACTCGTGATGTCTGGATGAAGGATAGCATGACCGATCTAGGCCACGCCAGCGGACACGGCCGATTCGTGCATCTCTATTACAATGGACTTTATTTCGGTGTTCACGATTTAACTGAGCGAATTGAAGACGATTGGTATGCTGAACACCTTGGGGGTAGAGAAGAGGACTGGAAGGTAAATAAGGATCACGCCGTGACGGAAGCGAGATCTCGTTGGAATGCCATGACCAATCTTCTCAGCAGTAATATCACTGACGATAGCGTTTACGAGCAAGTGAAGGACTACCTCGATCTCGATAACTACATCGATTACATGTTTCTCCATTTTTACGCGGACGCAGAAGATTGGCCGGCCAAAAATGGCTACGGTGCCGTTAACGAGATCAGCGGTGACGGTAAATTCCGTTTTCAAGTTTGGGACCAAGAAATCGCTCTAGATAAGTTCAGCTGGAATCGTTATAATAGCAGTTCGGCGGCCGGCGGCCCTTTCCAGCGACTACGGCGGAATGATGAATTTCTCTTACTTTTCGCCGACCGTGTTCACAAGCACATGTTCAATGGCGGTGCGCTCAGTGAGAGCGAGTCGGTTGCGCGCTATCGGAAGATTTCTGATGAGATTGATAAAGCGATCGTTGCAGAGTCCGCTCGCTGGGGTGACACTCAAGACAACACGCCCTATGGGAATACTGCGTCAAGTTCAACCAACATTGATGCAGATTATTATCCTCCAACTCTCAATAACCCTATCTATTTTACTCGTGAGCAACATTGGGTAGTCGAGCGCGACGTCATCACTGATCACTATATTCCCATTCTTCATGATGAGGGAAATAGCCGCTCGATCATTCGTGAACTCCGCTCTCGTGATCTTTATCCTTCCATTGACCCTCCGATTTATTCGCAGCACGGAGGAATTGTTCCCAGCGACTTTGATCTCGCAGTTACTGCGACAGAAGGAAATATTTATTACACGACTGACGGCAGCGACCCGCGATTGATTGGTGGTGGGGTCAACCCAGACGCTGGGATGCTCGTAGGTGGGGTGGTTGGAGATACCTTCCTCGATTTTGAAGCGAATGGCTGGCGCTTTCTCGACAACGGGGTCGCTCAGAGCAACAGCAACGTTGTGGTTGGTAATGCGGCCTACAGTTCCTCTGATTGGAAGCATCCAAACTATAATGAAAATGGCTGGGGAACTGGTCAGGCTATGTTGGGATATGGCCGGGTTGGTGGAATTTCCATCAAGACCACTGTCGGACCAGCGACTACTCCGCGAAATATCACAACTTACTTTCGTAAGGAATTTAATGTCACGGGCGCGTCTGATTACACCGAACTTGTGTTCGATTTAATTCGCGATGACGGAGCTATTGTTTACCTCAACGGAAGAGAGATCGACCGAAGTAACCTGACTGGTGGAGTCGTCACTTTTAGTTCTCTAGCAAATAGCGCTAGTCCCGAGGATGAAATCGTGCGCTTAAAATCTCTGATTCTTTCCCAGGGTGATCTTTTGGAAGGAATCAATGTCATTGCGGTGGAAGTACACCAAACTTCTAGTGGGAGTAGTGACCTAGGGCTCGACCTCAGAGTCCGGGGCGTCAAGCCTAACCCTGGAGCCTCGGAGGTTACTCTAACTCAAACGGGCTCGCTCAAGGCTCGTTCTTTCAGCGGAGGCGAATGGTCGGCTCTTACGGAAGCTGATTTCATCGTGGGAATTCCAGCTTCGCCCAGCAACTTGGTTGTCTCAGAAATCAACTATAATCCAGCGGGAGCTGATGACACGAAGGAGTGGCTCGAGTTGATGAATATCTCGGCAACTGCCATAGATCTTACCGATCTTTCCTTTACTGGTGTTACTTATACTTTTCCAGCTGGGACCACGCTCTCAGCAGGGCAACGGATTGTAATCGTAAAAGATCAGGTAGGCTTTGCAGCTGATTACGATACTTCTGAAATTCTTATCGCTCCCGGAGTCTTCACTGGAAGTCTCGATAACAGCGGTGAAGAGCTTGCCATTATCGATGCTACCGGAACAATCGATATTCAGCGTTTTGCTTATCTTGATGGCACTCCTTGGCCCGCTGCGCCGGATGGGACAGGAGCAACTTTGGTTCTGGTTTCACCGCAAACTTCGCCTTCTCACGGCGATCCTTCTAATTGGCGCGCCAGCTTTGCTTTGGGTGGTTCTCCGGGGGGGAGCGACGGGCAAACCTTCACTGGTGATCCCGATGCTGATCAAGACGGTGACGGTCTCAACGCTCTTCTCGAATACGCCTTTGGCTCTATCAACGGTGACGCTGGGGCAAGCCCGGAGTCTGCTATTACTCTTGGCTCGGGCTTTTTTGGAAATCCGGCTGCGGAGAATCTCACAGTCACCTTCCGCCGGAACTCTGCCGCGGAAGATATTGTCATCTCGGTGGAAAGTTCGGCCAATCTTATCGACTGGAACTTAATTCAAACCGAGGTTGTCTCGTCCATTTCGAATGGTGATGGTAGCGATACTGTGACCTATCGATCTCTTTCAGATCTTGCGGTGACCACTCGTGAATTTGTTCGTGTGAAGGTCACGCAATCTCCTTGAGTCTTTCTTTTACCATCTTGTTTGAAATCAGAGGGCCTTTGTCGTTTAAATAAAGGTTATTTTGAAACGATCCTGCGCTGACTTTCTCTACCTCTGGCCATGTCCCCCAAGCAGCCAGTAAAAAATTGTCAGGGCAAAAATCGTGAATGCTCTTATGCTTTTTCAGGAAAAGTTTGGTCTTTCTGACGATGGTATCCTTCCAGCTTAATGGAGCCATCATTGAAGAATCGCAAAAGTGAATACGAACTGCTCTCAACTCCTTCTCCTTCAACCATAGCCGCTAGAGTGCAGTAAGGAATTTCGTTCACTTCTACCAACTCGTTTTTATGGCTATGCCCTTGAAATACCACACGCACTTTTTTGGAGTCCTCAAGAATCTTTCGGACTTCAACGGATTGTTTAATGGCATATTTGTTGGGACGGTCAACATCGAGACGTTGGTGTGTAAAAACCACGGCAGGAAGTTTGGTTTCCGCGAGATCTTTTCTTAACCAGGCGATTTCTTGCGGAGTCATATTGGAATCATGCCAGACAAAATTGTTTCGGCCATACGGCTCCATCTTGGAATTGTAGCAAGCATCGAGGACGACGAAATGGGTTCCCTTAAGATCAAAGGAATAGTGACCTTCTTTGTTGGCTGATCCGGCATTCTTAAAAAATTCTTCTTTGTTAAGGGTGGCCACACAATGATTTCCAAGGACGTGATGTCTTGGAATCCCGGTGACATTGAGAACCTTGCAAATTGCCGTGAGGTATGAAATTTCGGTTTCCACCGACGGGGCAGCATCGATTAGATCTCCAAGGCAAACAATCGCTGCTGGCTTCTTTGACTTGAAGAATTCAGCCGCCTCCTTGCCCTTCAGAAGACTGTCGCGATAAGCCCGCGTGCCTTGAGTTTTCTTATCAGCATAGTGGACATCGGTCAGCAGTCCGAGCGAAAGGACTTCCGCCTGTTCCGCTTTGGCTGCCTTGAGAACACTTCCAGAGGCCAGAGTGAGTGAGCTTATGAGGGTAAAGCGGCGGCGATTCATGATGATCAAGTCTGGGCAAAGAAATCCTGCTGGTCACTCTGATTTTCTAAAGTAAGCAGCGGGGATTTAAAGATAAGCGTTTCTAGAGCTCCTTCAGATAGAGGTTTTTCCAGAGAAGATCTCCTGAAGGTCCACCATGAACCTGAAGCGCAAAAAATCCTTTGAGGTCGGCATTCTTCTTATCAGTGTCTGTAAAGTCAGCACGTTTTTCACCATTCAAGTAGGTTTCAATATGGTTACCTTTGCACTTTATTACGATGGTATTCCAGCTCTCCCATTTGAAGAGGCGATTACCCTGCTGAGTGAACGCGTCTTTTACTTCAGCCGAAGCCTTTTTGTTGGGGTCCAGCCATCCACGACGGGCTTCATCGTAAATACCAGCAGTCCAAGCGCGTGTCCCATTCTTAAAATTGTCGTGCTCGCACTGGTATCCGGTGACTCGGCCATCAGGATTTCCACCCTTCTGAAAGGCCCGGAACATACAGCCTGAGTTGCCTGATTTATCGATAAACTTAAATTGGAAGGTGAAGATAAAGTCACCGTATTCTTCTGTAGTGCGCAGAAAGGTATTTCCTCTAATTTTATTTCCAAACCCGCGGATCGCACCATTCTTTACTTCGTAATTCGCGGTGCCGCCGACCTTTTTCCAGCCAGTGAGATTCTTGCCATTGAAGAGGGATTTGAATCCAGTTTTTTCAAGCGCGGTAGGATTCGATCCGGAAGGAAGGCCGGCGGGAAGCCCAGCCCCTTCTTTCTTAGCCTCCCCGTGATGATCACCGAAAGTTGGGATTACGAGGAAGCAGATGAGTAGAAGTGATTTTTTCATAAAGATTGGTTATTTTTTGTAGGACGGCAAAATGACCGACTCGAAGAAGTTGCGACAGAAAAATCAATTTAATCTGCTTGCGAGAATTCCTCGTTCTTTAACGTAAGAAATGCCCATGAAATTTGTTTACCTCTTTATGTTCAGCCTCGTTCCGATTTTTGGTCAGATCACCTATCAGGGTGGTGATGGCCCTGGAAAAGGGAAACACATCGTCTTTGTCGCGTCCGATCACGAGTATCGTGCCGAGGAAACCTGCCCCGCTTTAGCCCGTATTTTAGCCCAACATCAGGGATTTAAAACGACGGTTCTTTTTGGAGTCGATGCGAATGGCCACATTGATGCTGGCGCCTCAGACATTCATGGGCTGGAAGCCCTCAAGGACGCAGATCTAATGGTGATTTTTGCCCGTTTTCTCGATTTACCCGATGAACAGATGAAGCACATCGCAGATTATGTGGAGCGCGGGGGCCCAGTTGTTGGACTTCGGACTTCGTCTCACGCTTTCAAAATTCCAAAAGGGAAAACTTATTCAAAATTCGACTTCCAATATGGTGGCAAGGAATACGAAAAGGGCTTTGGGCATCAAATTCTTGGGAACACTTGGGTTGGGCACTATGGGCGTAATCATAAGCAGGCGACCCAGATTCAGATAGTAAAGGGCCAGAAAGATAATCTCATCCTCCGTGGAGTGGGTGACAATGCCCTTTGCATGGCCGGAGCTTATGTTGGAATTCCCGATGATACCTTTACTGTCCTTACTGCGAGCCAGCCTCTCAATGGGATGACAAAAGATGCCGAAGCAGATCCCAAGAAGAAGCCAAGCCCTTCTACTTGGACTCGCCACTACAAATCAAAGGATGGCAAAAAAGTCCGCGTCTTCCACTCTACTCAAGGAGCTTCTCAGGACCTTCTCGACCCCAACTACCGTCGTCTTATTATTAACGGTATCTTTTGGGCCGCTGGGCTTGAAGATCAAATTAAAGGCGATGCTAAAATCGATTTTGTTGGGACTTATCACCCAACTCGCTTCGGATTTGGCGGAGAGGTTAAGGAAGTGAAGCCTCAAGATTTGGCAGACATCAATTCGCCCCTTATGCCTAAGAAGTAGGCAAGGTTCCTACCGATGGAAGTGGTCCCAGCCGCCTTCGATCGAATCGCCTGCACCCTCGAGGAGGGTGCCGATTCTAGTGATCTCAAGTTCGGGGAATTTTTTATCCCACGCTGGCTTTAGGTCATCGCCACTCGTGAGAAGGAGTTCATAGTCCTCGCCGTCGCCAATTGCTTGCGCAAGGGTGGAGCCTTCTGAACATGGCAGGGAATCGCGATTTAGCTCAAAGCCGACTCCGCTCATCCGGGCTAAACGTGGAAGATCTTTGGCAAGACCATCGGACAGATCCATCATTGCTGTGACCCCCCCGTTACTCACGAGCCAGGCCGCCTCGCGAAGACGGGGCGTAAAATCAAGGTGCTTGCCATGGATTGAGCCGCCAAGCCGACCCGTTACATAAATGCCATCGCCCGGACGTCCGCCGCCCCGAGTGACGAGATTGGCGCGTGCCACCCTCCCCTTCCCGGCTACTGAAACCATCGTAGGAGTGCCCTGTGGAAGGGAAATCGTTTCACCACCTACAATGACCCCGCCATGTTGCTTCAGACACGAGCTCATGCCACGATAGAGGCCGTCTACCCAGTCAACGGAAACCTCGGGCGCTAAGGCTAAAGTTATCAGGAGTTCGCCGGGCTCCCCTCCCATCGCAGCGAAATCACTTAGGACACGCGCTACTGCTTTCCAACCGACTCGCGGCGATTTTTCATTGGACAAAAAGTGGACCCCAGCGACCACCGCATCTGTCTTTAATAAGGTTAATTCCTCCCCGGCCCCTACCACCGCACAATCGTCGCCAGGCCCCACTATGACATGAGCGGGTTTTGGAAGATCCCTGCAAATACGAGCGATCAAGCCGTCTTCACCTAATTGACGAACCGACTTCATGGCGATGTGGGAAATTCATAGGCTCGCGAAATTAACATTAAGCCAACCGAGGTCGCATTGAATGCCGCATGGCAACCGATTGGGACCCAAAGTGAACCAGACTTCTCATAAATCACTGCCAGAATAATTCCCATTAAGGCGAGCATTGGTAGACCCATAACGTTGAAGTGAATAACGCCGAATAATGCGCCACTAAAAATCGAAGCAAACCAGCGGTCGGTAAATTGTTTCACAACCGGATAAAGGTAGCCTCTAAATATCAATTCTTCGGCGATTGGAGCAATGATGATGGCGCTCACCGCCATTGCTAACAGTAATCTCACATCTGAGGTCTCTCTCACTAGCGTGACAGCCTCTTGAGGTTTTGCTCCGAGTGAATCTTGAACCCAGATTTGCCAGCCACAAGCGACCAATATTGAACCGACGATCATCATCGCAAAAACAAAGGCGGGCATGATCCAAAAAATACTTTTCCAACGTGTCCAACGAAGGCCAAAAAGCTCGACAAGGTTTGTACGCCAAAAAAGTATCGATGGAACAATGCCAGCGATTGAAAGCATGGCGATAGAACTCCACAACACTAGGCCGGCTGTCATTTGCAACTCCTCCAAGTTTTCCATTTTGGATTCTGCGCCCTTCAAAAATACGGTAAACACAAGAATGTAGAAGCCGACAATAATAAGATCGAAAGGCTGGATTACGGGGGGTGGAGTATCGTCTCCCTGATCCATATGATTCTTTTGAGTCGATAATCGCAGCCAAGCATATCCCGGCAACGCGAGGAGTAAAAGCGAGGCGACGACTATCAGGAAGACAGTCTCCAGAATTTGAAACTCGGCAGGGGTCACTTCAGGATCCTAGTCCACATAGGCGGGATGAAAAGCACAAGCCCTCTCCAATCTGACGTGGCTCGATGGTCATCACACCTGGCTTACCAGTAATTCAAGGAAACGATAACGTTCACCAATCGCGTTTCTGTACGCACGCCACGACCTGCCTGACAGGAATTTTATATAAGGGGTTGTGGATAAATTAGAAATAGATCTCTGCTAGTCGCTCACATGCTCTTTGGCTGGAAGTCGAATCGTAAAACACAAGCTGTGGTCAGATGACTTTGTTGCCGTGATTTCTCCGCCTAACATAATCATTACTTCTTTGCAGAAACTGAGACCAATCCCGATATTTTTCTTCACGAAATTACGAGCCTTATCAGCCCGGTAAAAGGGATCAAAAAAGACATCAAGGGTTTCTGGAATAGTTTCCATATTCGAATGTTCATTTTGGATTTCGAAGGTGATTATTCTATCCACATTAGATGTTTTGATTCTAATTACGGTGTTAGGCGCCGCATAGTTGATCGCGTTTTCAATTAGATTATTGACAACGATACTTAGAAGCTCCTCGTCGGTGTCAATTTCTGTCTTTCCACAAAAACTAACATCAAACCGCAGACGATTTTCAGTTGCCTTTCCGCGGAGTTTCTCGAGGATATTCTCTGAGAGAAGGTCGAGAGATAAAGTAGTTTCCACCATCGATTCCCGGGCATTACGCAGTTTGCCAAACTCCATGAGCCGGTTAATTAAGCGGACCAAATTCTCGGTGGCATTGAGCGCTTCTCTTAATCGTTTCTGGTAGTCTTCGACTTTACGCGGCTGGCGCAAAGCCTGCTCGATTACCGCCTTCACCCCGGCAAGTGGAGTCCTGACTTCATGGGCTACGTTAAGAAAGAAATCCTGATCTTTTTCGCGGAAGTGGTCAATTCGCTCCAATAGGGCATTAAACTTTTTAGCAATTCCTACTACTTCCGAAGGGAGATGATCAGGAACGGGAATGGGCTCTCCTATTTCTGTTCCTTCCCGTGATAAAAGGTCAGAGCTAAAAGACTGCACTGCGAGCGATAAAAAGTAGATGATCAGCCAAATTGCAGCTGCTGAGACAAAAATTACTGCAACACCAGCGGCAACAAATGCCCGTTTGGTTTTTATCAAAACATCTCGTAATTCTTCAGTGCTATCTGCCCATACAAAAATCTGGGGATGCTCCTCTGGAAGAAAACCCTCGTTTCCATCGATTCCTTGTTTCACCGGAAGGGTTAATATACCCACTGCCCGCCCAGGAACCCCATTGGGCAAAGTGACGTTGTAAAAAATCCGCTCGCCTACCTCGCCGTATTGTCGCTCCAGATCTTCTTCACCTAACGAGGGTGACTTCACAGAGTCTCCCGTCTTTAGATCCCAGACCTGAATCATACTCTTGGTCGATTTTTCTGAAGTGGAATTTAGCGAAGTCTGCCACTCGTGATAGACCTCACCATTCCTCGCTTTTACCTCAATTAAAATAAGAGTAGCGGCCTCATTGACTAACAAGTCGTGCTGCGAGTAGAGAGACCGCTTTACGGAGTAGTAGAGCAGAGTTCCTGCCACCGCCATAATAAGGGTGATGACAAAAGTGATCCACACGAGAAGCCGGTCACGAATTGAAGGGCGTTTCATTATTCGCTCAAAAGGTAACCATGTCCTCGTTTGGTGTGAATGAGGTTGGGCAGATCGTTGCTGTGAAGCTTTTTGCGAAGGTAGCCTATGTAGACATCCACTACATTACTTGTGCCACCTTCATAGTCTTGGTAGACTTGCCTTGCGATTTTTTCTCGGGAAAGAACCTCACCATTTCGAAATGCCAGGCATTCCAAAAGAAGATATTCTTTTCGAGTGAGATCGATGACCTTTCCCGCACGCTGAACATTTTTTTTGGAGGTGTCGATGACAAGATCACCAATCGTGATCAGGGGTGATTTCTTTTCGTGTCCCCTCCTGATTTGGACCCGCACCCGTGCAAGCATTTCATCCAGTGAAAATGGTTTCACTAAATAATCATCGGCGCCACTCTCTAGACCTTCGATCCTCTGATTCACTGTATCGAGGGCACTGATCATAATAACGGGAACTGGATTTTGATCGCTCCGCAACTTCTTGAGAATCTCCAGGCCGCTCACTTCGGGAACCATAATATCAAGTAACACAACATTGTATTTGTGATTCCTCACAAACCAAAGGCCCTCGTCACCCGAGTCTGTGCTATCGACGGCATAGCCCTCTTCGGCTAGGCATTCTACAATGCTCCTTCGAAGCGGTGGGTAGTCTTCTAAGACCAAAATTCTCATCTAGTAGTCAGTCAATAACCTGACCGAGATGAAAGACCGATGAGAAAATTAGTTTGCTGAGTTCTCGGTTCTCTCACGGAATTCTCATTTTCAGTGAGATATGTTGCGCTACTGATGAAGTTTTTCTTACTCGGATCACTTAGCGCCTCCTTTTTGGGCGCTTGTTCAAACCTTGGAGCGGGACCGCGCGACGCTTCTTCGGTTCTCTCCCGATCGGATATGCAGCTCGATTCGTCCCCCCTTACGACCGCGCTTAATAATCACATTTATTTCAGTAAGGAGGCGTCTAGTGGCGGCCGGAGCTTTGGTGGAGGTGGCTGTGGATGTAACTAAGACGAATTGGTAATGAAAATAGTATCCTTTTACGTAACTGTTACAAAAAAGAATATGTATGGCGGAAGTGGTATGAATAGGAAGTACGTCTTGAAAACTAGAGAAGCACTTGACGATTTATTGGCAAAACTCGACGGCATCAATGCTGAAGTTACCATCACGGAGTTTGATGAGGATGGGAATCGTGCTGCTCGGAATTCGGTTATAGCGGGAGAAGGGGGTAAGTTGATATCCGAAGCCGAATAGAGGTGAATGTAAGTTAAACAAACCCGCTATGAAAAATCAAAAGATCATCGCGTCGCTCGCAACTGCTTCAATGGCCGTTTTTGGAGCTGGAGAGGCTAATGCCCAACTTGGTAAATCGGACCTTCTTGATACCGACTTTAAAGGCTCGCTTCTTTACTATACTGAAACTGATCGTGTTTCGGCCATCGAGGCTATCATTGATGGCAGCTATTTTCTCAATAATCGCGATACAATTGGATTCCGTCTCACTTTCGACTCGCTCACTGGAGCTTCTGCCAACGGAGCGGTTCCCACCGATCGCGCTCAGACTTTCACTAGGCCTTCCGGAAATGGTGACTATACCACAGCGGCCAACGAAACTCCCTTGGATGATACCTTCCTCGACACCCGCTATGCTTTGGCCCTGACTTGGGATCGTAAGTGGGATGGCAACTGGCAATCTATTATTGGAACAGCTTTTTCTAATGAGTATGATTATCGGTCACTTTCCATAAATACCTTGTTAAGCTACCAGACTGATGATCGCAACCGCACTTATTCTGGTGGATTATCCCTCTTCAGTGATACGATCTCACCGGTGGGTGGGCTTCCTACTAGCTTCGGCCTTATGGGCAATCCCGACGAAATTCAGCAACGTAGTGGTGAGGAGGATGAGAAGATCGTCATGGATGCCTTGTTTGGAATTACCCAGGTAATCGACTCACGGTCGCTGGTCCAATTCGGCTACTCGGTTAGTTCCTCGGAGGGCTATTTAAATGACCCCTATAAATTCATCTCAGTTGTGGGAGCCGATGGCCGCCCGGTAACACAAGACTTAGCCACTGGGCTGTCGCAAGTTGTCTTTGAGAGCCGTCCCGATTCACGTCTCAAGCAGAGTTTCTTCATAAAATACAAGCGAGACCTGTTCGACAGCCACGTCTTCGACTCCTCATACCGCTTTATGACGGATGACTGGGGCATCAACTCGCACACTTTTGATTTCAAATATAAATGGCGTCTCAATGACGTCTCTTACTTGGAACCCCACCTGCGAATCTATCAGCAGAATGATGCTGATTTCTTCACTCCGTTTTTTACTCAAGGCAATGTGCCCGCTGCCGGTAGTGGAAGTTACGCATCACCTGATTACCGCCTGGGTGAGATGATGGCCTACACTGTGGGGCTGGAATATGGGCGCGACAATGTTGATCGTCCTTGGAGCATTGCTCTCGAGTATTATCTTCAGGGGCTTGGCGACCGCGAAGGAATTTTTGGTGAGCTTCGTAATCAGGACTTAAGTGAAGATGTTTCCGCTTTTATGGTGCGTTTCAATATGGATTTTTAGGCTTGGAAGAAGAACGACCAATCACTCTCAACTACCGTCAAGAATCCGGGGAATTTTCGGCCTCGTTTCAGGCTATGGCTGGGCCTTGCGAAGTTCTGATCCAGTGTGACCGGAAGGAAGAAGCATCACGGGTTGCGAAAACCGTAGCTCATGAGGCGTGGCGACTTGAGAGGAAATACAGTCGTTATCGTGATGATAACCTTATCTACCAAATCCATCAAAACAGGCCGGTAGCGGTAGACGAGGAAACCGCTCGGCTATTGAACTTTGCTGCTGCTGCCTATGAACTCAGCACTGGCGATTTTGACATCACTTCAGGGATTCTCCGTAAGCTATGGAATTTCTCTGGAAATGGTGAAGCGCCTTCACGGGCAGCCATCAAAGAACTCTTGCCATTCATTGACTGGAAAAAAGTTTCGTGGGATGGCAAAACCATTCAAGTGCCCGTCGGGATGCAGGTTGATTTCGGCGGTTTCGGCAAGGAATACGCGGTTGATCAAGCGCTAGCGCTTTGTCATGAAATGAGCGATGCGCCCATCCTCGTCAACTTTGGAGGTGACCTCGCCGCCAACCGGAAACCACGATCTAGACCACAATGGCAAATAGGGATTCAGGGTACACCCGCGAATTTCGCACTTGAGGAAGGGGCTATCGCGACGAGTGGTGATGCCAACCGTTTTATTATGCACCGGGGCAAAAAACTCTCTCATATTCTTAATCCCCGGACTGGCTGGCCGGTGAGCCAGGCCCCTTGTTCGGTGAGCGTCGGGATGCCAAAGTGTCTGCAAGCGGGATTGATCGCCACTCTCGCGATTCTTCAGGGAAAAAAAGCCGAGGAATTCCTAAAGACACAGGAAGTCACTCATTGGGTAGAGCGATGATAGTTTAGATATATCGTTTTAATGATTGTGATGTCTACCTCATCTTTGATCTGCATAATTTTAGCAATTCCTCTAGTTACCCCTCTTACTTTGACAGGATCGGTTACTGTGATCACTTTTTCTAAGCGAATGCCTCTTGGACAAAAAGTTAGAGCTCTCAAGGAGGGTCCTCAATCAGCAGGAGACCATAGATTTTTTTTCGGATATCTTGAAATCCTACCGTGATGGTTTAATTGCGATAGGCGAGGTTGATAATCTCCTCTATGTTCTTCAATGCTTGTAGTAGGAACTGACTGGTGCAGCGGCAAAAGGCGCCCTTTAAATTACATCGAATGGAATGGCGACTTAGTCACTGGGTTTTTGGATCTCGGAATTCTTTTCCCGTCGGACGAAGTATTCTCTAACAGCTTCGCGAAAAACAAATGATGCAGTCTCACCCCGCCGCTCCGCCTCCTTGACGATTTTTTCGCCAAGCAAGATGTTAGTTCGGATATTAAATGCGTAGCTAGTTTTTTCGTATTCGGACTTACTCATCGCTCGCTCTTTTTCTAAAAGTTTATATCTGTGCTCAGTTGCTTGTTGAGACAAACTTGGAGGTTTTAAAACAAAACCAGTCAGCGAGGGAGTCAACCGAGACAGGGTAAGCAAGTGGTGCGGGATGACGGACTCGAACCGCCGACATACTCGGTGTAAACGAGTCGCTCTACCAACTGAGCTAATCCCGCCACTTCGCTTCAACGGGCGAACAACTAACAACTTTCCCACCTTAATCAAGCGATTTGCGAGCTTGTTTCATAATTGGTGGAGGGATTAGCTTTAACGGGCATGCATCTTAGGTTTAGCGACGACGAACTGGTGACTCTGGTCGAAATGGTCAGCCTTGCTACGGAAATGGCAGCTCTCAACCCCGACGACATGGAACAAGCAGGATACGCCCGCTTTGAGGGAATCGAAAACAAGGTGCTTGAAGCAGCTAAAAGCACCGGGCTAGCCGGCATTGTCGAATTTGACATGGAGCGTGGGAAAAATCGCGTCACCGAAAAGTTTCAGGAAAACGCTTACTTCCAAGAATGCTTCCATGAGGTCCGGAACGCGGTCTTTTGGGAAGAGCTCATGATCCGCCTCGCCGAGCGTGATCTGATTCAAGAAATCGGACCAGCTGCCAGCGAAGCACTCAGCGAAGAAGAGCGACGCAAAAAAGCGGCACCTCTCGAAAAGCGTTATTGGAAAAAATTTCAAAAGAACGGGACAGATTTACTTTTCTGGATTGATCGCAACGAAGATGCCTAGGACGCTACGGGCATGATTTCGCGGCGTAAGATCTTTTATCCCATCTCGGACTCGCTGCGGAACTATCTCGCGCACTACGGTCGGCTCTCGGAAGTCCCCTTGGTTTATGACGAGCTCCTCCGTTTCTCGGGATCCATCCCCTACGAAAATCCGGCTGGCGAGGAAACGCTATGGCTCGAAGTGATGTATCCACCGGAGGTGATGGCAGAGCTTCGCCCGAAGCTCACCAAGATCTACGCGATGCTTAAAATCGGGGGCGATTTATCTCTCGCAGAACACCTCACGGTTGATCGGATCGACTTCGGAGAGTTTGGAAATTCCCGCCCCTTTCGAATTCGCATCACGAACCTGTTCAACGGAAACTCAGATTACTACTACGTCAAACATTCCGACGCCTCGCGACTCTTTGGTCTAGAGTTAGAGCATATTCTTTCCCCGAACCGTATCAACTACCTCGTCAACGGAAACACCCTCATCGAAGAACACATCGCCGGACTGCCTGGTGATGTCTTTATCCGGGACCACCTCGATGACCCGCATCTCAATCACGTGCGGGTTGCCAAAGAATTTGTGAAGTTTGGCGAGCGATGCTTTGTCCGCCTCCTCGGTGACATGCGCACCGTGAATTACGTCGTCGACATCACGCCGGACTTTGAGGAAGTCCAATACCGAGTCCGCCCCATTGACTTTGATCAACAATCTTACGAAGGCGGGATCTCAGTCTACCGCGCGCACATGTTCCCTGATAATAAACCAGTCGAGGAACTGGTGCGCGCACACCTTAATAATCAGACGATCCTCCAATACCGCGCAGAGGAACACCTCCAAATGTCACGCCGAGCGAAGGTAGAACGCAATCGACTTAAAGCGATACTGACTGTCATGAATCGGACCGAGGTTGCTCCTCACGATCACGTCGTCGCCTTGCGGGATTCTTTAGTGGAACGCTATGGATCCCATGCCTTTGAGGCCTGCGAAACAATGGGCGCGCTCACCGCGATCCACCTGCAAAAAGTGCTGAACCTTACTCCACCGCGAAGGTGACAAAGCAATCTTTGGTGCCCAACTTTTCCTCATTGGCCATCCAGGTCATACGAAAGGAATTGTAAAGTGGGCCCTTTGTTTTCACATCGATCCGGCCGGCCTTGTCCCTGCCATTCTCGATGACGACAGACTTCCCCAAGATGCCATCGGATTTGACCTCAATTTCGCTCGCCCCTTCGCCAAGGAATTCCTCGCTCGTGACGTCGTCTTCGACTTCGTGAAATTTGACTCTCACGCTCTTGCCATCCTTCAGGCGCTTCGCCTTGATGTAGTCCGACCCCACCTTCTTCTTGAGCTCTCGATCCGTCGGCTCTTCCTGAAAGCGGTAAAGGCGAGGCAAAGCAAACTCCATCCCAACCCGAACCTTATTCTCGGTCTTCTTCTCGAGAATCTTTGGCATCACACTGACCGTCCCACGAGCAACGACGTGGGTCCACTCGACCTTCGTATCCCCGGTCACGGTGGTGACAAGCACGACCGGTTTCTTGGGGTCGAGCCCTTTCTCGGTTTCGCTCTCGAGCCCCCCTTCTTTTAAAAACTGACGACGAATCCACCTTCCCTTTACCTCCTCCTCGATGATGTAATGAATCTTGAGCTCCTTATGACCTGCGCGCTTTCCACTCTTTTTAGGGTGAAGGAGAGACTCGCCATCCGCTCCGATTCCAAAGTCCGACGAGCGGCCTTCCCAACCCACAAAATATCCGAGCCATTCGGTCTTATCAGACATTTGCGGAAGCTCGGCAAAACACGGAGCTAGAGAAGCAGTGAGGACGAGGAGAAGTCGTTTCATAGAGATAAGTAAACACCAGTCCAACTGGTTCGTAAAGTTCACTGGTGAATTTTCAGGTTCTCTCCAGATCAGTTGGCGAGATGATTAGCTTACCCGAAAAGAAAAAAGCGCGAAGCTCTGGAGAGCATCGCGCTTTGAAATAAAGTGATCGCCAAAAATTACTTCGCAGCGGCGAAATTAGCCGCGACCACGTCCCAGTTGACGACGTTCCAAAAAGCAGAAATGTAGTCAGGGCGACGGTTTTGGTAGTTCAAGTAATAGGCGTGCTCCCAGACATCGAGTCCGAGGATGGGAGTGCAGTCGCAAACTCCGGCTTCCTGGCCCATGAGCGGGTTGTCCTGATTGGGGGTGGAGCAAACTCCAAGGCTTCCATCAGCTTTTACGCCGAGCCAGGCCCAGCCAGATCCGAAGCGAGTGGCACCCGCTTTGGCAAATTCTTCTTTAAAAGCATCGAGAGATCCAAAGGCGGCATCGATGGCAGCGGCAAGATCACCAGAGGGTGCGCTCGCTCCGCCGGGAGCAATCACCTTCCAAAAAAGGCTGTGATTGAAGTGACCGCCACCATTATTGCGAAGCGGAGCAATCCCAGCGATCTTTCCTTGGAGTTCCTCGAGGGAGAGATCAGCGAGTTCGGGGTGCCCTTCGAGGGCTCCATTTAAATTTGTGACGTAAGCATTGTGGTGCTTACCGTGGTGAATTTCCATGGTCGCCTTGTCAATGTGGGGTTCCAGGGCGTCGTGCGAATAACCAAGTTCAGGAAGAGTATGGGCCATTTTCTAATAGGGTTTGATTTTGAACGATTGCGCTTCCACAGTCTCGGGGCGCTCACGTGGCGATAGAATTGCATTTTATCTTCTAACCGCAAGAGGCAAAGCCAGATCCCATGACTGAATTACTCAACGACCCCGCCCTGACTCCTTCACTCATCGGCTTTCTTGTCGGTGTGGTCTTCACCTCGATTTTTGCTGCCATAAGGGGGAAACTCAGCCGATCTGTGGCGCTCGCGAAAGAAAAAGTGGCTGAGGAGAAGCTCGCAGCCTTCCAAAGTAAAACCTCTGCCCTCGAAAACGAAATCTCAACCCTGCGCTCGTCGGAAACCCGGTTCCTCAAACATCAAGGCGAACTTGAGGCCCTCACGAAGGCCAATAATGAACGCCGCGAAGAAATGAAGAATTTCCTCGATCTCACCCAAGCGACTTTGACGGATGAGCTTAAAAGGCAGGAAATGGTGCTAAAAGAAGCGATCAACAAGAGCCAAATCGCACGGGCAACACCAGCCATTCAGGAAGGATTTGGCGCGCCTGCCGCTCGCGCGACGAAGCCAGCATCTCAAACTGGCCTCCAAGACGACCGCGACTTCGTTCCCCTGCAGAACCCGGCTGGCGAAGGCCCGGCCGAGAATCAATTCGAAGGATTTGCACCCGACCCCAGTATCGCAAAAGCCGAGTCAGCCGCCAACTCACTTCGCGCCGCTATTGAAGAAGGAAATCTATGAAAACGGCCCTTGTTACTGGAGCATCCTCGGGGATTGGCAAAGCGATCGCTAGCGCCCTTCTGAATGAGGGCATGACGGTCATCGGCCTCTGCCGCTCGGTCGATCAACTGCCGGATGGCGTGAAGCCACTGGCTTGCGACTTGCGTGACGAGAGCGCTATCAAGGCCGCATTCGAAACTCTCGAGGAACTCGATATCCTCGTGAACTCGGCCGGGCTTGCCTACCTCTCGCGGATCTGTGATGGAAACCCTTCCGACTGGGACGAGATGTGGCGAGTCAACGTGCACGCTCTCGGACTTTGCAGCCAACTTTCGCTTGCGCTTTTTCCTGAAGGAGGTGGTCACATTTTAAACCTCTCCTCGATGTCCGGTCACCGCGTTCCTCCGACCGGGGGATTCTACGCGAGTACGAAGTTTGCCGTACGGGCAATCTCCGAAGCGCTTCGTGCCGAACTTAAGAACAGCGGAAACAAAACGCGCATTTCATGCCTCTCGCCCGGGTTCGTCGACACTCCCCTTCTCGACAAATATTTCGCGGGACGCGAGGATCAGCTCGCCGAAACGCGAGCGAAGATTGAGATGCTCACACCCGAAGCAATCGCCGATGCTGCTCTGCACATCCTGACTTCGCCAGCGAGCGTGGAAATCAATGACGTCCTCCTCCGCAGCGCCGATCAAGCGATATAAAAATCCTAGAGAATTAGGCTTCTTCAGAAGTTTCTTCCGGCTTCGATCCCTCTTCGGTTTCCTTGGCATCTACAGCGTCTTCGGCTTCCTTGGCATCTTCAACCACCGGAGCCGGAGCTGGGGTAGGATCCTCAGGTGCTTTCGCTTTCTCAGATTCGAGCTTTGCTTTTTTCTTAGCGGGAGCCTTCTTGGCGGCGGCCTTTTTGGCAGGAGGAACCTCAACTTCACCGCCTTTCGCAAGGTGCACCGTGGTGTCGGAGAGAAGGATGATGTGCCCCTGGCTCAAGAGCCACTGGAAGTCCTGGAACCAATCGTGCTTTTGCTCATCTGTGACATCAGAAGGCATGACCGCTCCCCAAAAGTCTTTAAGAGCGACGCCTGAATTTTTCAGAAGGTGATCGATCATCGCTCGTGGACGCTCGGCAAGCGGAGTCTCGGTCGGAACCGCATGAGGACGCGAGGGACCAACCTTGAGCTTCTTCTTCCACTTGAAGACCGCAACGTGACGGCCGGAGAGCTGTCGGCAAACCACCGGCATCAAACTGGCAGGATAACGTTTTTCCTCAGCAACCCCACGCTTGAGTAGAGTGAGAAGTCCAGGCGAAAGGAGGTTGCCACGAATATCACCCATCACCCAAGCCCGATTGGTTTCCTCAAAAACCTCCTCGAAATGATTCTCCGCAAAGTGGCGCTCCACGGCACGGGCATCGTCGAACAACTCGACCGGCTTTTCTTCAGCGGGCGCTGGTTCCTCTATCTCAGGTGCCCCCTCCTCTGCTTCAGATTCTTCAGCTGGCGATTCTTCCACGGCCGGATCGGATTCTTCCACCGCTGGAGATTCCTCCGCCGCAGGGGCCTCTACTTCTGCTGCAGGCTCTTCTGTCGCAGGGGCCTCTTCAGACTGTTCAAGAGCGGCAACCTCGGGCGCAGCTTCCGGTTCTGAAGCCGGATCAGCTGATTCCTCAGTCACTTCCTTCGCTTCAAGGTCATCCGCTTTAGGCTCTTCTTCCTTTGGTTCGGCGACCTTCCACTTGGTCACCGTCTTCATGCTTTCAAGCCAAGCCTCCACAACCTCTTCACCATGTTCGGTCCGCACTTTCGCTTTATAGGCATCGATTGACATATTGGAGAACCGCTCGCGATGAAGGGCCGTCAGCTTCTCCTGATAGCCATGATAGTTGGGCGGCCCCAAAAGTTCGTTGCTAATTCCACAACGCGAAATAGCAGAGAAACTTCCTTTGGGAGCTTCGCCTTCCACTTGCACTTCTTCGTAAAACTTGTTCACCCACTCACTCCGCCAAAGATGGCTTCGAGCCTCGTCTTTCGTGAGCCAAATCGATTGGTCTTCGCGGCATCGGTAAAACGCCTTCTCACTCGATTCGAAGGTCACCCGGAACCGATCACGGCTTTGCAAAAGAACCTTTGCCAAATCGAAAACTGAAAAGGTCTGCCCTGAGTCGATCACGCGCTTCGCAAGTAGATCGAGGCTCTCTTCCGCTGGCATTAGGCTCATCTTAAAACCCTCAGGAGGCTCAACCTCTCGTCGCGGTGGACGACGATCATCATCGCGCCGGCCTCGGCCTCCATCTCTTGGGCCACGGCCACCACCCCCTCCTCCACGATTGTCACGACGAGGACCACCGCCGCCCCGCCTATCATCGCGCCGGCCTCCGCCACCACGTCGATCGTCACGGTCACCGCGATTTTTAAATTTTTTCAGGCTTTTCGACTCCGCTGGATCCCGTGCCCAAGCAGGGCCGAAATTCAAACCGGACAAATCAAGAGCTCCGTCATTTTCAGGAGGTTGTGGAGTTTCATTACTCATAGTGTGTGTGCGGGGAGAGATTGAAGCATACACACAACTCGTTAGAAAGCACCCATCACCGGTTTTTTTCAAGGCCGAGGATCACCATTCTCTATCCTGTTTCATGAGCTGATCGCATTTTATTATTTCCGCCGAAGGGAATGATCCGGTTCACGGGACGGGGTGGCGAGGACACAACCGAAACAGCGCCGGCAAGACTACTCTCCCTGATCCACTTGGCGAATCACCTTCAAAAAAGGCTCGAGATACTTCTCGGCCTTAGCCTCTCCAATCCCTTTTACGAGCAGCCCCGCATCCATCGTTTTAGGTCGAAGCCTTGCGAGATGCTCTAAGGTGTCATTTGAAAAAATCACGTAAGCCGGAACCTGGGAAGCCTTAGCCAGACGAGTTCTCACATCCTTAAGTCGATCATACAGTTGTCCATCGAACCCCAGATCTTTCAGGTCAACTCCTTCCGCCGAAGTTTTCGATCCCCCATCATTTGAGGGCCACTCGAGAGAATAACTTGTCTTCCCCATCATCACTTGCTCGCCGCGAGGAGTCAGCGTCACAAGGGGATACTCACCCATTTGGGTCACAATTAATCCTCCATTATTCAGACTCCGGGCGAGCGCGTTGAGGTATGCGGTCCCTTGTTTTTTTAAGATCCCGTAGGTCTTTAGTTCATGCAAGCGAACCCGCAGAACTTCTTGGGACTTACTCCCCAGAAGCATCTGGACAATCCGTCCACGACCAAAGATGCCCTCCCATCCGGCTGCAGTGCGGCGAGACATTCGCGCCACTCCGCTCAGGAACTTGCGCACGATTAAGTCCTCGTCATCGCTTGGGGCACGACGCTCGCTATTTTCTTCCCCCCGACAGACATCGCAGCTTCCACAAACTGGAGCATCAACTTCACCAAAATATTCCAGAACCCATTGTTGGCGGCAGGTATTTGCATAACAAAGCTGCACCATTTTCTCTAACTTCTCACGGTCGCGGCGCTCTTTCTCTTCAAGGGCCGCTTCATCCAGCGTCAGATCCCGAGTCAAAACATCCGGCTTGAGAAGCCGAGTTCCTTTCGCTCGCATTCCGGGAACATCAAATCGCTCGACCCATCGACCCCGAATCAGCGCACCCAGAGCCGCCCCGACCGCCATTCCATTCTTAGCCCCGATGGCATCCTTAACCTCATCTAAGGTCCGGTGAACTTCATAAGAATCATCCGCTTCATTCAGAAAAAATTGATAAACATCGCGGATCATTCCCGGCCCAGGGTTCACCCCATCGATGAAAAATTCTTGGGTTCGTGTGTCGGCATAATTGAAAAGTAATTCGCACACCGAAGCCTCACCATCACGGCCAGCGCGACCCGCTTCTTGGTAATAAGCCTCAACACTCCCCGGAATTTCAAAGTGAACGACAAAGCGGACATCAGAGCGATCGATTCCCATCCCAAAAGCATTAGTCGCCACCGCAATATCAGCCTTCCGAGAGATGAAGGCATTTTGAGTATCTTCACGCTCCCGATCACTCATTCCTCCATGATAAGCGATACATTTTAAACCCCAGGAGTGAATCGTCTCTGCCACCTCCTCGACCTTCTTGCGAGTCGCGCAGTAGACGATACCCGTTTTATTTTCCGCGAGCACTTTTTTAAGCCGCCCATATTTTTGAGCGACTTTCTCAACCGGAGTAATCGTGAAGCTTAGATTCGGTCGTTCAAATCCGCTGATGCTTTCGAACGGTTCGCGGAGATTAAGAACGCCACGGATATCTTCGCGAACGATAGGAGTGGCAGTGGCAGTAAGCGCAACACATTGCGGGCGGCCCATCTTCTCAAGCGCCTTACCCAGCCTCATATAGTCAGGCCGAAAATCATGTCCCCACTGGCTGAGACAATGGGCTTCATCGATTGCAACCATCTCGATCTTCACGTCGCTTAGGGCACTCATGAATGAGCTCGCACGAAATCGCTCCGGAGCAATATAGACCAGTCGATAGGCCCCACTTTTCATCCCATCGAGCCGCTCCTTCTGCTCATTCCAAGTGAGCGTAGAATTGATCAAAGTGACCGCTACCCCTCGCTCTTCGAGAGCATCGACCTGATCCTTCATCAAGGCAATGAGTGGGCTCACGACCAAAGTAACCCCTTCGCGACAAAGCGCGGGAAGTTGGTAGCAAAGAGACTTACCCCCGCCGGTCGGCATCACCACTGAACCGTCCCGCCCCGAGAGAATCTCGTCGATTACGGTTTCCTGGCCGTCCAGAAAATCCTCGAAACCAAAAACTTCCTGAAGCTTCTCACGGGCTCGATCAATAGCGGACATCACAGCAATTCAAATGAACAGCACTAAAAGTGCAAGAAAATCACGAGAGTTGCACGGAATAAGGTTCTGGCTACGTTCTTTTACCGAAAGAATTATGAAAACCGCGCTCACTATCGCATCCGCCATTCTCGTTTCTAGCTTATCGTCCTTCGCAGGAGGCGAGGGCTGGATGCATGACATCGAGGCCGCTAAAAAGAAGGCTGCCGCTGAAAACAAAGATCTCTTCATCGATTTCACCGGCTCAGACTGGTGCGGTTGGTGCATTAAACTGAACGAAGAAGTCTTCCAGCACGATCCTTTCAAAAAGGGGATCGCTGATGACTTCATCCTCGTCGAACTGGATTATCCTCGTGATAAATCCAAGCTCTCCAAAGAAACGATCGCGCAAAACGAGATGCTCCGCGAAAAGTATCAAATCCAAGGATACCCGACCATCTTACTCACCGACGCCGACGGACGACCCTACGCGAAGACCGGCTACCAAAAGGGAGGTCCGGAATCTTACGTGAAGCACCTTGGAGAACTCCAAAAAAGCAGGGAGGCCCGGGACGAAGCATTCAAGAAAGCTAAGACCCTTGATGGAGTCGAGAAAGCAATGGGGCTCTATGCTGGACTGAAAGAAGTGCCCGAAGACTACCAAAGACTTTATTCCAAAGTGATTGAGGACATTCTTGAAAATGATCCGGACGACAAGACTGGTCTTAAAGCAGCCAAAGCGACCCGTGACGCTAAGATCGAACTAGAGAAGCAACTTCAAGCCGCCATGAGCGGCGGAGACAGCGCAAAGGCACTGACTCTCATCGATGCCCACATCACCGAGCACAAACTCGGAGGAGAAGCCAAGCAAGAAGCCCTGACCTACAAGCTGAACATCCTCTTCGGAAACAAAGATTTTGAGGCCCTTGAGAAAGCAGTCGATGAAGTCATCGCGGTCGATCCCGAGTCTAAAATGGGCAAGCAGATGACCAGCTTTAAAAACACTCGTCTCAAGCAACTTAAAGCTCAGGCTGAAAAGAAATAAAATTAGATCTTAAATCATTCTAAAAAGCGCGTGCGGCCTGTGCCTCACGCGCTTTTTTTGTTACTCGGCCGGCTCGTAAACAAAGCAAAAGAATTTCGCCTTGGGAATTTCCTGCATTTCGTATGAAAGCAACCCATTCTCATCGGCCTCGATTTCAACTCCATAGTCCCAAGTCTTAAGATCGACCGATGACTTAAGAAGATAAGTGACGCGAGGAACACCTTTCGCCTCCAAAGTCATAGCTTCGTTTCTTGTAGAGAACCGAACCTCGGCGGGAAGAACCACGTAAGCCAATTCATGATTCTCATCAAAGGGAGAGGACCACTTTTCATCCCCATAAAGATTTGAGCCCGTCAGCGTTCCGAGGAAATCGACGAGGGCCCCTTTTTCATTCTCGGATAGATTCAATCGCTGAGCTTGCGTCGAGGCGCCACCGGGACGCGGAGGAGGCCCCGCCAAGCGGCGGTCCAAACCCTGAGTGATGGCGGGAATCGCGTTGTAATGATTCACGACATCCAGAAGAGTCGCCATCGAACCATCATGCATGAACGGCCCGTGCGGACTTCCATTATGATCCACTACGTCTCGCAAGCTCGGCGAGCGGCGATTCGTCAAATCCTGACCGCCACCAATAGATCCAGTGACTCCGTTATGCCCTGAGTTTGGATCGATATCAAAAGTCGGAGGTTGATGGCAGGCCGCACATCCGGCACCACCACCAGGCCCCGGCGGGGCCGTGAAAATTCTCTTACCCAAATTCTCCTGTGCCGTGAAGTTGGAGAAATCAGCATTGGGATTCGGCGTAGAAGCAAAGCCCCGATCATACTTGCTATCGAAGGACTGGATACTCCGAACAAACTGAGCGAGGGCTCGCTGCATGCGAGCTTCGGTCACGCCTTCACTTCCAAAAACCGCCGTGAAAAGGACCTGATAAAGTTCAATTTGAGAGACCCGGTCCACCAAGGCTGATAGGTCAGGGTCGCCATCCGCTCCACTGAATCCCATTTCGATGTGATCCTGAATCGGCTGGGTGGTCTGTGCCTCTAAACTTGGAGCACGCTCATCCCAGAAGAAACGGCGCTCATTCGCGAAACGAGCATTGATAAGGCGCATCGAATGGCGACCCGTCGTCCCCGCTACTCCCACGCTTGCGATGGCCGAATCACCAAAGGCCTCCTCCTGCTTGTGGCAGGACGCACAAGAAACCGTTGAGTTCTTCGAGAGTTTCTTGTCATAGAACAACACCCTTCCAAGCGTAGCTCCGATATCAGTGATGGGGTTATTCCCGGGAGTGTTATCCCGATTAATATAATCGGGAACCTCTTGGTCCGCATAAGAATGTAATTTTGTTAAATCAAGAATCGCTTCCTGTGCAGAAAGAGAAACAGAAGCCGCCAATCCAAGTGTGATGATCTTCTTCATTCTTCAGAGTTGCAGAACGAAGATGAATGGAAGGTGAATAGCCTGCTTGCATGATCACTTTTTTCGCGGCGCAATCTTCAACAAGAAAAAATAAAGAGCGTAAGCAATCACCTGAAGAGTCACCAAGTAGTGTGGCCATGGCCCCATGTGATCAAATAATGTGCCCCCCGCAGGCTTGCGATTCAGGAAGCCATAGTTCGCTCCGATGATCCAATTGATGAACATGACGACAACTATATATCCTAGGCTCCAGTAAATCGCACGCCTCATCGCTCCTTGCGCTGGAACGATTCCCAAACCCCAAACTAAAAAGATTGCCGCGACCGGCCCTCCACCATGTTGAAGGAAAAAGATGTAGAATTCCAACTCTCCATGATCGAACCAAAGCGTCGGCATGATGAGCCCCTGCAAGGTTCCAGCGATCGCCCACAAGTAACCAATTTCAACGAGCCGTTGGTTTTTGGTAAAAAGCGCAAAGGCCAAGACAATTGCGACGACATCGCAAAGATAGAAAGGCAGCGAATCATTAACGACCATTTCACGCCCGAGCTCTTCGACTCCGTATCGGACAAGAGTGAGGACAGGGTCCAGTGCAACCGAAATGAGAAGTAAGGCTCCGAGCACGTAGCGAATGACTTTGAGGTTTCCTTCGTCCGGGCCACCTCGAGCGTAAGCGGTCAACACCACCGCAACTATCAAAGTTGTAAGCATCGCAAGATTATGCGGCACACCGAAAGCCTGAAAGGAACCCTCCATTAACAGATCCATCATGAGAAAGATGTAAGCACAATCGTGCCAAATGAAACCCTCGAATCTCGATGGCCTTTCATTAAGGAAAGCGATTTCCCGTCTCCATCATGAAAGGTGCACCCACCCGTCCTAAAAACCACCCCAGAATCATGAGAGGGAAAGTGAGCCCTAGAGGACATTCCACTCCGCCAGAATTGTGACGGGAAATTTGCCTACCCAGAGATAAAAGCACTTTTAATCAACAAGCTACAGATGATAGGCTATCTTCGTAAATGAAGAGAATACAGGTTTCGCGGTTCCTAATCGGAGCACTACTGGCATCGCTAGCATCATGCACTTACCTGCCCTCTCTCAATAGACAAGCAACGACATCAGACAATCCGGATACAAAAAACTATCGAAACCACCCTGTCCTTAAGACCTATTACGGCATCTCGTCGTGGTATAGTATTAAAACAAACCGCGGGCGCACTACGGCAAGCGGACGGCGCCTCTCCAACGGGGCCTACACCGCTGCTCATAAAACCCTTCCTTTTGGCACCAAAGTCAGGGTGACCTGTCTCTTCAATGGGAAATCAGAAATCCTCGTCATTACGGATCGAGGTCCCTACCGGAAGAGTCGCATTATAGATGTCACGATCGGAAGCGCTCAACGCCTCGGGTTTTACTCGCGAGGGATCACCAAAGTGAAAGTTGAAGTCCTTGAATGGGGAAACTGGCGTTACAAAAAGACGTAACACGTCCCTTTCAATTCCAATCCACAGCCCGGCGAGATAAGCGGACTGAGCGACCAGCTTCCGCTAAATCGATTCTTACGGTCTTAATCCTCTTCTTGTTCGCGATCAGTTCCTTCCTCCAAGAACTCGCCGAGCTGGCCTTCAAGACTATTAGGGACAATGGCGATCAAAATGATATCGTTCCCCTCGTATTCGGTCTCAAGGACTTTTCCTTCACGATAGATAAGTCCTGAGACGTCTCCACGGGCTTGGGGGATTCGGTAGGTCAGCTTCTTGACTCGATCCGCAAGCAAACCCGTAAATCTAGCGGTGAGATCTTCGAGGCCTTGGCCGGTAACAGCCGAAGTTTCAAAAGCACCAGGAAAATCCGCACGGAGACCAGTCAGAATGGCAGGATCTGAGACACGGTCCACCTTGTTCAGGACGATAATGACACGCTTTTCATCAGCTCCTAATTCGCCAAGCACCTTCCGCGTGGTGTGATAATGATCCACGATTTCATGTGACGAAGCATCAAGCACATGAATCAGAAAATCCGCAAGAATCGCCTCCTCAAGAGTCGCCTTGAACGATTCGACCAAGCGGTGGGGTAGATTGCGAACAAACCCCACCGTGTCACTCAAAAGGAGGTCTTGTCCATTTTCCAATTCGATTCGTCGAGTCGTCGGGTCAAGAGTCGCAAAAAGCATATCTGCCTCCATGACATCCGCTCCAGCAAGCTTGTTGAGCAGGGTCGATTTCCCAGCGTTAGTGTATCCCACGATAGCTGCTGTGGCGACATTGTTGGTTTGTCTTTCTTTGCGCTGAGTGGCTCGCTGTTTTCGTACCTCCTCGAGCTCCGCCTTGAGCCGAGAAATTCGTTTGCGCGCCAATCGCCGATCGATCTCGATCTGCTGCTCCCCCATTCCCCGAGAAGCACCACCACCACCGGTTCCGCCACCACCTTCGCGGTCGAGGTGCCCCCACATGCGGGCCATACGCGGTAGGGCATATTGCATGCGCGCCAGATCGACCTGAAGCCGAGCTTCCTTAGTGCGCGCGCGCTTTGCAAAAATATCAAGAATGACCTCCTCTCGGTCGATCACCGTCATGTCGGAGAGTTCTTCCCAGTTGCGCTGCTGCATGGGCGAGATCTCATTGTCGAATACCATGCAGTCGCAACCCCGAGCACGGGCCAATTCAACAAGCTCATCTGCCTTGCCCGTTCCACAGATAAACCGCTTGTTGGTATCGCGAACCCTTACCAATTCAATCCCCGTCACCCCGACCTCGAGCGTATCGACGAGTTCTTCCAACTCGGTCAGGAGCAGCTGAGTCTCCGGCTCCTCAGATTTATCAAAACAAAAACCAATAAGCATGGCCTTCTCGACCATCTCCGGCTTTTCTCTTACTTCAAACATAGGCGATGGGGGGAAAGGAAACTCTAAAACCCTAGGGTGAGGAAATAAATCGCTAAGCTTTTAGCGAGTGGACCGAACAAATTGCCCGAAATCAGGTCTGGGGTATTCGCCATGAAAACGACGAGGAGTTCTTGCATACCAAAATTCATTTTTTAATGGGAGCTTTCCTTCCTGACTCGTCAACCTTAACGAAAGTCACACGAGTGGTGAAGATCGGGTGATCATCTTGCGCCTGCTCATCTACCACCCTGACTTCGTAAGTTACCGACGTCCGGCCAAGCTTCACCGACTCCGACTTGATCGTTAGGATTGTCCCCTCTTTGACACTGTGGCGAAAAACAACTTCATCCATCGCCATAGTCACAAACCGCGACCCAGGGAACTCGAGGCTCGCCGCGATCCATGAATCTTCATCCACCCAAGCGAGGAGCCTACCACCAAAAAGATGCCCGTATTGGTTCAGGTCTTTTGGGCGGACAAGGCGATGAGTCTCCATCAGCCGTTGCTTACTTCAAGCGAATGAGGATTTTCTTATTTCGTGAACTGCTGTCCTCAGAGACGGTCTCGATTTCTGAGTCATCCGCGAGAGCATTATGCACAAGACGACGATGATAGGAATTCATGGGATTCATCCAAAGTTCCCGGCCCGTTTCACGAACCTTGTCCGCAAGATGGAGTGCTTTGTCGGCAACCCGCTGCTCTTGTTGGGCGCGATAACCATCACAATCAATCCGATACCGTGGAGCATCTGGGTGGGCATTCCGAGTGATCCGATTCACGAGATACTGAATGTCATCCAAGCGGTCTCCATTTTTACCAATCAAAAGAGCGGAATTCTCCGACACTATATTGAGGATCTCATTTCCAGGGTCCCCAGAAACTTCTACTTCAAACTCAAAACCAAGCTTTCCAAGCATGCTCGTCAGAGCTTCCTTCGCATCATCAATCGCGTTTGCCATAGGTTGGATGTTAGGGCGGAGTTTCCCCGGGTCAACTCCGCGGATTCTCTTTTCCACCCTCTTTTCATTCGTTTTTGATCTTTTCCCTTAAAAAATTCTTAGGAGAGATCCGTCCCAAACAACGATTCCCTAATTTTACGCCCATCGCCCAATTGTCCTTATCTTCTATTCCCGAAGCATTGTCTGGCAGGCTTGGTCCGTGCAACCATAGAGCTTTGCAACAAAACACCGTCAGGTTAACCTCCTAGAGTGACACGCCTCGTTTTTTCTGCCGCTCTCTTGATCCTAGCGTCTTTTGCGAACGCCGCAGTCAGGTATGTTCCTGCGGACGATTCCATCCCCCTTCTTCGTCGCGACCTCATCCCCATGGATGTTGATGCGATTCGCGACCTTGCCGATTATCTGGCGATCTTAGCCGACGGCCCGATGCCCAAGTCAGCCGTCAAGGTCCGGCATCGCGCCCAGCTTCTCACTTTAAGCCAAAGACTTCTCCCGGGACACGAACGGGCACGCTCGATCGAAACCTCTTATCTCAAGGGCGGCGAGCGACGCCCCCCAGAAGCCTTTTTTGTCAAATCTGCCCGCAAGACCATCATCGAAACTGCCGATTGGCTTGGCCAGCTCCCAAAGGAAGCCGATGGTCACCTTCTTGGGCAACTTCTCCTCGACGTGCTCGCACCAATCGCCAGCGACCATCCCGTCCTGAAAAACCACGATGCCCTGAATACCGACAAACGCTGGAGCGGCGTCATTGCTAAACTCTCAAAATTTGATCTACAAAAACAACTCGCCGTTAACCAAGACCCCAAAATCAAACCGGCTCAGAACCAGACCACTTCAAATTACAAAGTGAAGGCGATCTTGGCCGAAACCCTTATGTTTTCGAACGGGATTGATGATGGAGCGTCGTCAAAACCCGGATTGGTCACGACCAGCCTCATCATTACGGATGCTCCCACTCCAGATCCTGATGACAAAGAGACCCCCGGTTCAGCAGATCAACAGGGTGCCTTAAAATTTCAGCCCCCAACTGATTTTAACGTTAACCCACTTCACGCGTCCTTACTGAGCTTTTTTCGCAAAAACGCAAAAGCCCTCCCCAACGGCTACAACCTCAACATCAACACTAACAAGCGCCAGTATCTTACCAAAAACAGAGAAAATATTGCCGCCAATATTGCCATGATGCTTGATGCCGCGGTCTCCGGACGCCCTCTGAGAAGAAATACCATTCTCTTTGCCAGGCTCCAGGCCACCGGAAACCTTGAAAAACCCCATTACGCTTGGGAGCTGCTTCAACGGCTTGAAGAACTCAGCCTGCCAACCGGAACCCGCCTGATCGTCGGAAAAGGCCTGATCGAGGAAATGACAGGGATGCTCGTGCTCGATAAAGCCTCATTTTTCACCAAATACGAAATCCTTGAGGTCTCCAATTTCGAAATGGCCCGCGAGCTCTTTTACGAGGACGGCAAATTACCAAAAGACCTGCAGACCGCGACCAAAAGCTACCTCGAAGTCCGTGACAAAGCCATGCAAGTCACGAACCTCGGAACCTTCCTCAGCCTGTCTGCGGTCAAAGATCGACTCATCAAGGCCAGTCAACTTGCCCCCAATCATATTTCGACAGTGATGCTAGCCCGGCAGTCAGTCCGGCGCCCGGCTTATTTCAGCCGCTCTCTATTTGCCCAGGAGCTGCACCGTCTTCTCGAACCCCTCGCCCAATTCAAATATAAGATTGACCAGACCACAGAGCTCGCCGTCAAAGACGCCTACAAAAAAACTCGTGATCGCATTACCCTTCTTGAAAAACGCCTGCAACGGAGAGATCTCGAGATTCTCGATGATGCCCTAAATTTCATTAAAGACCTTAATTCCTTGGGACGCGGCGCATCCGCTATTCTAGACAATAAGGAAGAGACTCGGGCACAAGACATGATCAAATTCCAGAAGAAACTGGAGGACTTTCGTGCCAGGCTTAGGGAGATTTTTCAGCCCGTTCCCAAAAAAGATAAATAGGTCCGCCACCCTGATCCGCTTTGGCTATTGAATAAAGTTAGACCTCTTCTACAATTCCGACAGTAATGAAAATCCTCCTCGCCTCAATCTTCCTCCTCCTTACCGGGGTGGTCCTAGCCGAAAACTATCGTCCTCCAAACATGGAGAAGGAGCTCTTTAAGGTTAAAAAGCTCGCAATTACCGAAATCGGGAAAACCTCCCTTTTCGCCGGACTTCTCTCGGTTGCCCGCGATTTCGATGAAGAAGAGAATGAGGTGAACTTCGAACTCCGCTCTAATTCGCTCGCAATTTCAGGGCGACTTGAACCGAAGTCAGAAAACTTCAAAGACGTCCACGATGACCTAAAACAACGCAGCCGGACCGTGAAGCAAAATGCCGCCAAATCTGATATCTACGGCAAACTCTACCGGGGTATTCGTGCCCTAATGCGCAAGGACGAAAACAAGGACAACCTCGCCTGCGCCTCCTACTGTATCGACATTGCACTGCGATTCGAACCTGAGGGGAAATACCAGAAAAAGCTGGAAGACTATCAGGGAAAGACCGGAAAGGTTGACTGGAAAGACATGCTGAAAAGTCCGGTCTCCAACAATCCGTGGGATCGCCAAAGTAACAACGTGTTTGAGGAGCGCCGCGAAACAATCCCTGGCGGAGACGCTGAGAAATTCGCGACCACCCAACGCACCGTTTACGGTCTTTCGGTACGAACCCTTGCCAATGGACGCCATGCTGGAGCAGCCGCATCACTGAGCGCGACTGCGCTCCGCGAAAAAGAGATCGATGGAGTCGAATTCCATATCGATCAAAAGGTCGGAAACATGACCGGCAACTCTCTTGAAGAGATCATGAAGCTCATGCGGGTTCGCCACGAAGAGGCCGGCCGAATTCCCTCAGGCTACCGTGTTACCATCACCTTCGAAGATAAAGACACCTTGCTAGACGGCCCTTCCGCCGGAACCGCGATGTCTATCATTGTCGACTCTCTCTTCACCGGCCGCGAGCTTGACGACAAGTTTGCCTGCACCGGAGCGATCACCGCCGATGGCAAGGTCACCCGCATCGGCGGAGTTGCCGGCAAGATCCGCGGCGCCACCAACAAGGGCTGCAATCTCGTGGGAGTCCCTCACGAAAATATCAAAGGCGTTTCCGACATCGTTGTACTCGACGGAATCAAAAAGCTCATGGCCATTCAGGTCTTCAGCTTTAAGACCCTTGAAGAGGCCCTTATGGTTGCCTCCAAGGACAAACCAGAAGAGGTGCAATCCACCATCGACGACTTCAATAAGGTTGCCGATCTCATTGAGGCGAAGGGCGAAGAATCTTTAACCAGCCCCGCCGTGATCGCCCTCCTCGAAGACGTGGTTAAAAAAATGCCTAATCATCAATCTGCCCAAATCCTTCTCAGTGTTGCGAAAGGTGAAGAAAAGAAAATCCTGTCTCTCGGCGGGTCATTTCACCAAATCAACACCAACATCTCGGGAATCGCTCGCAAGATTCAAACGATGGGTTGGAGTGGCAAAGGGAATGTCAATTCTTCAGACCGCGATGCCGCCAAAGACGCCCTCAACGAACTTGAAGCAGTATCCAAGAAGCTAGACTCACGTCTTAAAGACTTTAACGATGCGACGATGAAAGTGCTCACGACCTTCTCGGAGGGGCGTGAAGATGACGAAGACGATGATGATTTTAGTCAACGGATTAAAAAACAATGGGAAGCTGTGAACGGTGAGCGCTCGAAGCTCATGAATGATCCTGAAATCGTCGAGGAACTTCAGGGGTAACACCTGTTCCTGAATCAAATTTTTAAAGGTCGGGCTCCCACGAGTCCGGCCTTTTCCTTTCCTCTTTTAGCGGGTTCGCCTTTCCTAGGCAAAATCACTCGTTCTTTGCTCCCGGAAAAATTAGGTCAAGGCCCTTCTCTTTCCAAAGCTTCGCGATATCCGCCTCCGCTTCATCCCAAGGACGCTTGCGGAACATCATCGCAATCGCAGTGTCATCCATTTCCTCTCGAAGCCTCTTCAGTTCGGCTTTTTGCCGCTTTAAATCTTCCTGATCTTTATAGGTGATCGTCTTTGGCTGATTTTTTTGGAAATCGTGCGCATATCGCAACCCTTGCCTAAGGCCGGTCGCTTTCCCGCCATCTTCGAGGAAGGTGAGATAAGTCATGACAAGAACACTCTGTGCAAGAAACTGGCGACGCCCCTCTTCAGCAGCAATTCCGCCCACCGATTGTGTGATCAAGTCCGATATCTTGGGCATCTCTACCTTCTTCTTAAAAATTGGCGTTCTTCCACTCCCCTTGCCCATCAAGAGATCTTTGGTCTCCTCCGCCACATTGGTGAAATCAAGTTTACCTTTCTCATAAACCGCCATGTTCATCATATTAGGAAAACCCTCGGTAAACCAATCCATGAAATTACGCTCGTAAACTTCAGGCAACATACACCGGCTCACGTGTAAGATCATCTGGCCTGCCAAATTGCGTGTCGCTATTTCACCACCACGTCCAGCCGAGCTGAGACCGAAAAGCTCAAGGCAAATTTCAAGTTGTCCATTGTTTGGATTAAAGGAGCTACGATTCCCATCCGGCCGGCCCATTTTAACCCACTCGTCCTTCTCGCCCACCGAGCGGATCTCGTATTTTCCATCAACTGGTTTGAACCGATTGCTCAACCCAAATGGAAGAGACTCACAGTAATTTTTCGTAAGCTCGCACACTTCAAGTATGGCGAGAACCGCCTTCGAGCTCATCCGGCCGTCTGCGACAATTCGAAAGTTCGTTGACGAGAAATAAAGAAACTCTCCTCTTTTCTCCTCCTGAACCTCAATCGGAGCTTTCAGAACAGCCTCTCTGAGAACCGGGCGCTCCCACGCTGGGTCGGCGACCTCAATGACGATTCCCCCATCCTTTTTTACGTCACTTTCTTTTTTCTCCATCTCCCCATCCCCGGGCTCCTTATCACTTCCTTTTTTCGCGGCCGCAATTTCGGCCTCGATCAGATAATTCAAATCAGCCCGGCTGAGATTTGAAAACGGAACACTGACTTCCTTCCCGTTTTTAAGCTTCAACAATACCGTATCCTTGGTCTGTGAGAGGTACTCAGCCTCAATCTTGCGACCCTTTTTATCGGTCCAGGTTCGCGCGCTGACAAACGCTACAAGCAACATACCCAAAAAAACCGAGAGAATGATCTTCGTCATACCCTAACTCTTAGGGTGCTCTGATCGTTTTTCAATCCCGCAATCTTAAGAATTTAGAGGCCCGCTCCAATCGTGAAATCAAAGGGAACTTTAACGACCTCCAGATCGCTCCATTCATCCACAGCGAGAACGATCTTATCGACCTTCTTTTTGAGGTTGAAACTCACGGTGTAGGTTCGCTTCCCAAAAATCCCCATGGAACCACTCCCTGAGCGCTCGGATTCAATCTTGTTCCCCTTCAAATCGTAGAAGTGGAGGCCTTTAAAATCCTTGTAGCTCACCGAACTCTTAAGCTCAACCTGTATGGGGTCATCTCCCCAATCGGGTTTTCCCAAGCTATTGACCTCAAAAGCATCTTCTCCCACGACCAATTTTTCACCCTTTTTTAAAACCGTAAGTTCTGATCTCACCTCCTTGGACTTCGATGCTAACGACACCACAAGACCTCCTTTTAAAGTCAGGTTTTTTGTCCCCTTTTTCGGAACCCCTGAAGATTCAACATGAGTGATGATCGCTTTGCCATCCTTAGCCTTCGACGTCATCCTAAACACCCCACTCTTTTTGCCAAAACGGCCCTTAACTTTAATAAGGTCAGTCTCTTGGTCATCAGAAAAAACGATCACTTTTGATTTTTCTTCATCCAATTTTACAATCGTCTTGTCACTGCTTGTGACAAGTAGTCCAACCTTCGTTCCGAGCTGCCTATTAAAAGCTCTCAATGAGTTAAATTCATTTTCCCCTTCCGACACATACCCTTTTGCGGTCACCTGTAGGCCTGCCATCTCTACCTTAACTTCGCCGGAGACCATCCCTGCAACCAACCCTAAGACCATCAACGCTCTCTTCATGCTCATGAGAATAGCGCTCCCTCACTCCTACTCAATATGCTTTTCTCGTTGCTCCAGCAGAATGTTCCCTTACACCTACAAAAAAATGACCTTTAGATTTTTCGCGTTCCTCACCCTCTGGCCGGCCCTTTCCTTTGCCGATCATCACAGCAGCCACGACTCCCGCCCCAACATTCTCTTCATTATGTCGGACGATCACGCTGCCCATGGAATATCAGCTTACGGGAGTCGCCTCGCCGAAATCGCGCCAACCCCCACCATCGACCGGCTCGCCAAAGAAGGGGCCCTTTTTAAAAATGCCTTTTGCACGAATGCCATCTGTTCTCCCTCGCGCGCATGCGTTCTCACGGGACAATATAATCATAATAACAACGCATTCGACCTCGCCGGGCGCGTCCCTCCAGGAAAGCAAACCCTCGCCATCGAGTTTCGCAAAGCAGGTTACCACACCGCCATGATTGGCAAATGGCATCTCAAGGACGAGCCTGCCGATTTCGATTACTATTCGGTTTTGGCCGGACAGGGATCTTACTTCAACCCTGAGTTCCGTATTCGGGGAGATAAGGCTTGGAAGAAAAATACCATCAAGTTTGAGGGAGAGCACTCTACCGACGTCATTACAAATCTCACTCTCGACTGGTTAAAAGATGGATGGGATCAGGAGAAGCCTTTCTTCCTGATGCACCACTACAAAGCTCCGCACGATTACTTTGAAAACGCACCACGCTATGAAGGGTTTTTGAAAAACGTTAAGGTCCCCGAGCCAGAAACCCTCTGGAAGCGCCACCCAAAATGGGGCTCGATTGCCACCCGAGGACATCGTGATGAACTCATTCCGCACATTGGCACTTCGAACGGTTCGCGTAATCCCAGGCGCAACTACCTTCTCGATCTTCCTCCCCGCTTCCCCGCAGAATTTCCCAAAACTTTCGACCCGAAAAATTACACCGCAGAAGAAAATACCCGCCTTGCTTACAACGCCTATCTTAAAAAATTCCTCCGCTGTGTCAGAGGTATCGATGATAACCTGGCCCGCCTTTTCAAGCACCTTGAACAATCCGGCCAAATGGACAACACCATCATCATCTATACCGGAGACCAAGGGTTCATGCTTGGCGAGCACGATTTCCAGGATAAACGCTGGATGTATGAGGAATCCCAGCGAATGCCCCTCCTTGTTCGCTACCCCAAGTCGGTCAAGCCTGGCACCGTGATTGATAGCTGCGTCGAGAATGTCGACTTTGGACCCACCATGCTCGACATGGCAGGTCTCAAAATCCCATCTTCAATGCAGGGGAAATCATTCAAAAAGCACCTTGAAACTGGAAAGGAGCCCAAGGGTTGGAAGCAAACCGCTTACTATCGCTACTGGATGCACATGGTTCACCACGATAACCCAGCGCACGTTGGAATTCGCACCAAGACGCACAAGCTAATCTACTTTTATGGGTGCAACTACGATGGGGGCTATCAAACTCCTCCCGGCTGGGAGCTCTATGACCTAGCAACAGATCCGCACGAAACAATCAACCTTTACGATGATCCTAATCACGCCGAACTTGTCGCTGATCTTAAGAGACAGCTCGCTGAGACTAGGAAACGGGTCGGCGATGACGGATCACATTACCCGGCTGCGGAAAAAGTGGTTCAGGAGTTTTGGGACTACGATCTGAAGGATCGCCAAAAGGCTCAGATGATCTCACGCGAGTTCCTCAAACGCCGTGAACTAGAACTCAAGGCAGGAAAACGGAACATCAAAACTCACCAAGGCTTTAAGGAGGCCAGCTATCCGGAGTAAAAAAAACCGTATCCCGTCCGAAGACAGGATACGGCATTGTTATTGAGCTCAGGATTAAAATCCTAAATTCCTAAATTCTAGAAGCTAATTGCAAGAGAAGCTCCGTAGTAGACCTCAGTGTCGCCGCGATCAGCACCTGTATTGGTGGTGTCACGAGCATCTTTAGAAACGTTTGCTGAGATGTAAGGAGTCAAACTTGCAGTCTCACTCAAGGTTATTGGAAGTGCCAAGCTAATCTGTGTGTGGGTCCAATCATCAGACTCGTCACCATCGAAGGTGTAGTAGCTATCCAAGCTGTAACCAGCTGTGAGAGAGAAATCGAGTCCCACATTTTCGCTAAGTTCCCAGCTTTTGCTGACTCCAAGCTCACCATAGGTTCCATCAATCGTGAGATCACGAGCAACCGTGACGTGACCTGAGAAGCCCCCAAGGATGTCTTGCGAGTAGGTCAGATTAAGCTCGTTGGCCTCATCGTTACCAGCAATGCCAGTTCCACGAACTCCACCACGAGCAGTTCCTGCAAATCCATCATAGAAACGGAAGTGAACAAACCCAAGGTCCAAGGTGCCGCATCCCAGATCATAAGAAAGAGCTGCTCCAATATTCCCCTCAGAATAAGAGAGCGCGTCATCTACGACATCGGTATAGAACAAGTTCACGCTACCGGTTAAATTTGAGGCAAGTTCTTTAGAGAACGAGGCGTTGGTCCAGGTAGTTTCGTCACCGAACCAAAGACCGCGGTAGAAGTAGCGACTATCCCAGCCGGCAGAAATTTCTCCGGAAACTTCACTCCCAATGAGGGACTCAACATCGGCAGATGCTTGAGAGGCACCAGCAACGAGTGCTAAGCCGAGGATTCCGAAGGTTGCTTGAGTATGTTTTTTCATTAGTTTCACTTTTTTGTTTGAGTAGAGGCCTTCAACGACACTGAACAATTGCAGTGTAGGTCTCTGCCCGAGATAAGCGTTTTTTGTGCCAACTCTTGCAAATCCTCACAAATAGATCAGACCATCTTTGATCCTTATTGCGAAAAATACTACTGATTGATGAGGGTCGTTAGCCTCTTCAACCGCAAGGTTAAAGAATTGTGATTTAACTCACAAATAAATTTGAGCCTCTGATGCAGGACAATCCTACATCAAAAACATGAATCAAATTCATCTAGAGCTTCTTGTCACTACCAGCTCCGAGTCATTCGCAACTCTTACTCATATTCCCACTTCATAATCCATGGGTCGCCAGTCCGTTTCTGCTCAGCTTTGAGACGGTCTTTGTAACTGGCCAAAGCATCCGCATGAACTGGATCATTCGCCAGATTACGGCTTTCATTGGGATCGGAAACGATATCGAAAAACTCAAACTCAGGGCGATTAATATAAGAGTCCACGGTTCGCCCACCATAGTCGGCCTCTTTACCTTTCGACCACTGGGCCTGCCAGGTTGCGGCAACCCAAAGATCCGATGCAAAAGGATAAGGCTGACGATGTGCGATGTTCCAAATCAATTTATATTTACGATCACGAATGACACGCATCGGATAATACATCTGGATTTCATGAAAAGTGTGTGAGGCCGAAATTTCATCCCAACCCTCCGGCTTTGTCTCCTCAAGAATCGGTAGCCAAGAGCGGCCATGATATTTAACAGGCCGCTTGCCGGAATTTTCGCCAACCCCAACTTTATCAAAGGGAAGCGGCTTAGCCGGCGCTGTCTTCTTCTTATTTAAAGCACCTGCGAGATCTAAAATGGTCGGGGTAAGATCCGAGTGCGACAACATCGCCTCATTGGTCCTTCCCTTTTTTGCCGCTCTAGGATGACGAACCACAAACGGCACTCGTAGCCCCGCTTCATAGACCGTCGTTTTTGCCCCGGGAAATGCCATCCCATGATCTGCTGTATAAATAATTACGGTATTTTTCCACTTGCCATTCTTCTTGAGGAGTTCCACCAGACGACCTAGTCCTTGATCGATTCGTGAACACGATTGGTAATAATTAGCAATTTCAGCACGCGCCTCCGGGGTGTCGGGGAGGAATCCGGGCACAATCACTTTTTCCGGATCATAGAACACCTCTTCCACCCCTGGGTAAGCCTTCTTTTTGGGAAGATTTCCAAACCGATCCGGCTTATGCTTTCCCGGAAACGTCTTGTCTTGGCCTCCGCCTCGATGTGGATCCGAGGTCGCGAAATACAAAAAGAAAGGCTCCTCACTTTGGTCTTCGAAAACTGGCTTACAAACTTCCGCCATTTGGACCGCGTTCCGGGGATTTCCTTTCAGATACTCATCAAAATGAAACACCGATTCGGGTGCCACGTGAAGTTTACCAATCTGCACCGTGCGATAACCAGCCTGCGCCATCAGCTGAGGAAGCGCGAAGGCCCGCATTGCCGGAAAAGACTCAAACTTATGAAAGTGATGAGTGTGGCCATATTGCCCATTAAAGTGGTTGTGTAGACCCGAAAGAATCACCGAACGAGAAGCCGAACAAGAGGCCGTTGTGGCAAAGGCCTGCGTAAACATGGTCCCTTCCTTAGCCAGGGCATCTAAGTGAGGCGTTTTAATCACAGAATTTCCGTAACAGCCTGCTACCGGCGACTGATCATCGGTTACGAATAGGATGACGTTTAGACGCTCGGCACTAAAAGCCGGTAAAATTAAAATCAACGAAAGTAGAATGCGCATGCCTAAGACTTGCGATCCTCGCCCCTCCGGTCAACCCCCGAGAGTCGATTGGGCCGTTCTTATTTTTAGCTTCCTAGGCCAAGATATCTTTAACAACGTGCGCCTCTTCTACTCCCGTAAGGCGTTGGTCCAGCCCTTGATACTTGAAGGTGAGCTTGTTGTGATCGATCCCCAACTGGTGCAGAATCGTGGCATTCATGTCACGAATGTGGACGGGGTTTTCGACGATGTTGTAGCTATGATCATCAGTCTTACCGTATTCGAAACCGCGTTTTACTCCGGCGCCAGCCATCCACATTGAGAAGCATCGCCCATGGTGATCACGGCCATGGTTATCTTTGGTGAGCTTGCCTTGAGAATAGATGGTACGGCCAAATTCACCACCGAAGACGACGAGGGTATCTTCGAGCATCCCTCGCTGATCAAGATCTTTGAGCAGAGCGGCAGCCGGTTGGTCGATGTCCTCGCATTGCTGACGGATCTTCGATGGCAGAGCACCATGCTGATCCCAGCCACGGTGGAAAAGTTGAATATACCGAACACCTTTTTCAGCCATTCGACGAGCCAAAAGGCAATTCCGCGCAAAGCTTCCAGGCTTATCAGTTTGAGGACCGTAAAGCTCCTTCACGTGATCCGGTTCACCTTCAATATCCATGAGCCCGGGCACTTCGGACTGCATGCGAAAGGCTAGTTCATATTGCGAGATCCGAGCCTGAATTTCTGGGTCCGCAAACTTATCATAATTCAACTCGTTAAGTTGCTCGAGGCTATCGAGCTGGCCACGGCGGGCCTCACGATCGAAACCCTTTGGGTTCTTGAGATACAAAACCGGTTCCCCCGCACTGCGAAGCTTTACCCCTTGATGTTTAGCGGGAAGGAACCCACTTCCCCAAAGGCGGTCGTAAAGGGCCTGAAGCTGGCCACGGCCACGCGAAATCATCACAACATAACCGGGCATGTTTTCATTCACCGAGCCCATTCCGTAACTCAACCACGCGCCCATCGAAGGCTTCCCCTGTTGCTGAGCTCCGGTGTTGATAAAAGTGATGGCAGGATCGTGATTCACCGCTTCAGTATGAAGCGACTTCATAATGGTGATCTTATCAACGACCCCCGCAGTGTGTGGCAGAAGATCCTTGTTCACCCAAGTTTGATGTTCGCCATACTGCCCGAACTCGAACATGGGAGCGACACAGGGGAAGGATTTCTGCCCGCTCGACATCCCAGTAAGGCGCTGATCTTGGCGCACCGAATCAGGGAGCTCCGTGCCGTGAAGCTTCCGCTGGATGGGCTTGTAATCGAAGAGATCAATATGACTTGGCCCTCCAGCCATAAACATATAAATGACACGCTTCGCCTTCCCGGGAAAATGAGGGATACTGGGCAAGCCACCATATTGCTGCATCCCCTCGCCCATCGCTGAGCCGATCAGCGACGGATTCAACATAGTACTCAGAGCCGCCGCGCCGATCCCATTTCCCGTGCGAAGAAGAAACTGGCGGCGGGTTTCAAGAAGAGGATTGAAAGGTTGCATAGCTTTATAATTCGGGTGAGCGACTAGTTACGGGTGAGCGACTCGTCGAGGTTCATAATGGTTTGGGCAACCACCATCCAGGCGGCATGCTCAGATGTGTCAAAAGATTCGTCACGGGGTGACTCTCCCACTTTGAGGAATTCCTTAGCGGTCTCAGGAGCCGATTGGAAACGTGCCAGATTTTTTTGATAAAGCTGAGTGAGGATTTCGATTTCCCTTCCGGTCGCTAGCCGGGCCGTAGCATAGCGATAAGCTAGGTCGATTCGGCCCGCCGTGTCGCTCTTATCAGACTTGAGCAAGCGCTCCGCGAAAGCGCGGGCCGCTTCCAGAAACTGCGGATCATTGAGAGTCACAAGAGCCTGCAAAGGAGTGTTGGTTCGCTGGCGCTGGATGACACATTTTTCACGACTTGGTGAATCAAAAATCAACATATTAGGCATGGGTGAACTGCGCTTCCAATACGTATACATCGAGCGCCGATAGAGCTTATCGCCCTTGTCCTGTGTGTAACGAAGTCCCCCATTAAGACTGACTTCATTCCAGATATTCGCTGGCTGGTAAGGCTTTACGCCGGGGCCGCCAACCATTGGATTCAACAAGCCACTGACAGCGAGAGCATGATCACGAATAAATTCACCTTGAAGGCGGAATCGGGGAGCATGGGCCAGAAGTTCATTTTCAGAATC
>ENA-ORDA01000053-ORDA01000053.1-marine-metagenome-genome-assembly--contig:-NODE-53-length-107046-cov-7.728594_pt1 | contig 107046 bp, 93 predicted proteins | sample MGYA00237778_ERZ508506 | MGnify/ENA primary metagenome ERZ508506 (study PRJEB26177, sample SAMN06267891) | marine metagenome | isolation source: Monterey Bay, California, USA | place: Pacific...
CCCTGTAAAATGAGTTTTCCCATTTCATCGTACAATGCATAGCTTACATCTTCATATAAACTTGCTTTAATGTTTAAGAGATCTTCTGTTGGATTTGGATATATAATAGCCTGGTAGCTTGGTAAGTGATCTTCAATACTTACAAAACCCCAGTTGGTTTGGTGAAACCCTTGGGAAAGATTATTTTCAGAACTTGTTCCAGTAAAAGTAACTACCTCACCAATAGTATAATCTATGCTAGCAGATGAATCAGTGTAAGAATCACCTTGGGTGGATATGACTTCTTGTGATTTTACAAATAATGTTACAAAAAGTAAAAAAAATAGAATTAAGTGTTTCTTCATATGTGAAAATCTTTAATAGATTCGTCTAAAGTCGACCCAAATGAAGAGAGAAGAATATGAACTAGCCAAGGTTAAATAAATAATTAACCAAAAAATTGATTTATTTATATAGTTTAAATATAAAAAAAAAAAATGGATAATTTTAAAAAACCAGTTGTTAATTGCGGGGGGGGTTACCTAAATATATTTTAAGAACTTAATAAAGAACAGTGAAATATGAATAGAAATTTAGCAGGTTTTTATAATGACTTATTATTTTAAATAATATGGTTTTGTTAAGAATTATCCATGATTATTCAACAACAATACTTTTGGCCGATTGACTTTAAAATTAGAATACTGTGAGGCCCAATAAGAAGAAGACAAATCCAACCATCATAATAATTAAAGTGTAGGGAAGAATATCTTTTGCTTTAAGTCCCGTAATCCCCAATAAAGGAAGTGCCCAAAAAGGTTGCATCATATTTGTTAATTGATCTCCATAAGCAAATGCCATAATACTTTTACTTAGAGGAATTCCCATCTCCAAAGAAGACTGAATAATTAATGGCCCTTGGATATACCACTGTCCGCCGCCACTAGGAATAAAAAAATTAATAATTGATGCACTAATAAAGGTGTAAATTGGGTAAGTATATTCATTGGATAACTCTTGGAAAAAATAAGATAAATCATTAATAATACCTGTAGATTTAAAGATACCCATTATTCCAAAATATAAGGGGAATTGAATTAGAATACCAACAGTTCCACCAATTGCTGTCTCTGTAGATTTTATGAATTTAATAATGCTTCCATGAAAAAAAATACCCAATCCAAGTAGCATGGTGTTTAAATAATTTGGAGTTATAAAATGAAAAGAAGAGGTGTTGGGATCTTTAAAAGCTAAATAAATACAAAATAAACAAATTAGAAAACCAATAATTCTACCTGTAATTAGTGAGTAGTCTAAGATTTCAGCCCCAATTAGATTATTTTCTAAAGCATTATTTGTTAGCTCACTTTTCATCTTTGGAATACTTGTACTCACTCTTTTTCCAATCAAAAACATTATTAAAGGAAGAGTAATTAATAGCGATAGGGTAACTGCCAAATTCATACTAGAAAAAACAGTGCTGTTAAAATCAATTATTTCTGGAATGTGTTCTTTTATATTAGCACTTGCTAATGAAGCTAAGTGACCAGGCTCCGTTATTTTAATTAATGAAGATCCGGATATTCCACCATGCCAAATCATTAATCCACAATAACCAGCTGCCCCCATTAGTCCAGCATTTAAAGCAATGCCTTTTTCACTAGCATAGTGCATTATTTTTTTGCAAAAAATTGCACCAAAAACCAACCCTAAGCCCCAATTAAACCAACTAATAATTAAGGTAAATAATGTTATTATAAATGCACTTTTGGCATTATTTGAACAAATAGGAAGAAGCTTACTTATGAATCTATTTACAATTGGGCTTAGGGCCAATACATGACCTAAAAGAAGCATTAGCATCATTTGAATTGCAAATGCTAATCCAGCAGAGTTCCAAAGACCTTCATACCAATAATTTAAAAGAAGAGAAGATTTTTCGGACCAATTGTTATAACCATCCAAGGAATTATGCCATGGCCAAAACATTGCAAAAGCCATTACAAAACTAGTTAGCAATAAAGCAATGCTAAAAGGCGTAGGTAAAAAGAAACGCACCCCTTTGATGTATTTTTCCAGCAGGGTCATTAAGAATTAATTTTAATTAAAATGGTAAATCATCGTCTTGATCTCCTGCTGGCTCAAAATCAGGTTCAGGAGGTCCAGAATCTGTATTGGAATTATTCTCAACTTTGGTCAATCTCCAGGCCTGTAAATTAACATAGTATTTTCCATTATATTCATTACCTCGAACGTTAAACGAAACTTCAACCTCTTCCCCTTCGGAAAGTCCGTCCAGTAAAGTTGTTTTATCTTTTATAAACTCTAATTTCACATCCTGAGGATATTGCTCGTTTGTTGTAACTACAAATTCTCTTTTTGTAAAGCCTGAATCCCAAGATTGTGAATCCATAATTAGCTTAATCTTACCATTTATTTTAAGTTCCATATCTATTTAATTGTTGAACGAAAGTAATGTTTTCCATGCTGCTTCCAGTTCATTGTTAAGTAAAAAATCTTTCGCTTTTTGATGTAATTTTTTTTCAAGTGCAGAAGCATTATCTTCATATTTTAAAAAAACATCACTAAGCTCTATTAGTTTAAAGTCATTAACTTTTGTTTCGTCAGGCAAAGTTTCAATGCCAGCTAATTTGCCAAGGTCATTTCCTGATAAAATACTACTATTTAAAATTTCGTTAGGAAGTTCATCAAATCCTATCCCTTTTGAAGTTATTGGTTTTTTAATTTCAAACATTGAATTTTTATCCGTTCTACAATACCAATCCCCTCCCATTCTTGCTATTAGATCTAATTTTTCTTGATCTATCATTTGCTTATCGTTAAGAAGTCTTTTAGCAATGTGCATTTTTAAAATTTTACAAATAATTAGGTTTCCAGCGCCTCCTTCATCTCCTAACTCTTTAATCTCTATTACTTCACACTCTAACTGTATAGGCGATTCTTTAACTCTAAATGGCTTAATTTTTTCGGATTTTATTGGCGTTAACCCACTTTTTATAAACTCATCAATTTCTGGTGAATACGGTGAACTTGCCAGAGACATTTGTTCTGCCATTTTAAAATCTACTAAATTAATAACTACTTCTTTTGTTTTTTTAACATTATGAAAAGTGTCTTTATGTTCTCCGGTTCTCCCACTTCTAGATGGAGAAAAAATAGCAATTGGAGGGTTAGAACTAAAAACATTAAAAAATGAAAAGGGAGCTAAATTTGGGTTGCCTTTATCATCTAAAGTGCTTGCAAAACAAATTGGTCTTGGACCAATAGCGCCTAATAAATAATGATGAGACTTTGGAAGGCCTATTTCAGAAAAATCTATTGATAGCATGTTATTTATAAAAATATGAATGTAAAGGTAGCAGAAAATTATTTTTGAGCTTTTCTATTTGATAAAATTGAATAAATTTGCAAACTGCTTTTTAAAAGCATTACTATAAATGCGGGTGTGGTGGAATTGGTAGACACGCTAGACTTAGGATCTAGTGCCGAAAGGTGTGGGGGTTCGACTCCCTTCACCCGTACTAAATAATCAAATGGCATAAGGAAAAGCTTTATGCCATTTTTATATTAAATAAAAGACATGGATGTTAATATCAAAAAAATAGATTCCTTAAATGCTATTTTAACTGTTAAAATTACCAACGAAGATTATAATGCCCCATATGAGGCTTCTTTAAAGACACACAGGAAACAAATGCAACTTCCTGGATTTAGGAAAGGTCACGTTCCAACAGGAATTATTAAAAAAAAATATGGTCCTTCTATTTTGGCAGACGAAATTGATAAACTTTTAAATAAGTCTATTTATGACCATATCACTGGAAACAGTTTAAATATTCTAGGGAATCCGCTACCAATTGACGATACTAAAACTAAAATAGATTGGAATAATCCTAGCGATTTTGAATTTAATTATGAACTAGGCCTAGCTCCTGAAATTGTACTTGATTTACCTGGTAGACTTAAATATACAAGATACCAACCAAAGGTAAATGAAGCTTTAATCGACAAGCAAATGGATGACTTTGCAAGAAGATATGGAAAGTTAGTAAGTGTAGAAAAAGCTGGTGAGAGAGATATGGTTATGGCAAATTTTAAAGAACTTGATGAAGATGGAAATATTGTTCAAGAAGGGTTTAATCAAAGTTCTACTGTTTCTTTAGAATTCATAGAAGATAAAAAGTCAAAGAAAAAACTTTTAGGTTGTAAACCGCAAGATGATTTTCAATTCGATCCCAAGAAAATTTCAAGAGGAGATGCTGATATGGCTGCTATGTTAGGTATTGACAAAGAAAGAGCTCAAAATTATAGAAATGATGTTTTCATGACTGTAAATGAGGTGAAAACACTAGAGCCATCAAATATTGATGTCGCACTTTTTGATAAAATATATGGTCCTGGAGAAGCCAAAACTATCGAAGAGTTCCGAAGTAAGGTTGAGCAAGATTTAAATAAAATGTTTGATGGGGATATTGACAGACTCTTGAAAAATGATATTTCTAAAACTTTAATTAAAAAACTTAGAATAAAATTACCTGACGAATTTTTAAAAAAATGGATTTTATCTTCTAATAAAGAAGCTAAAAAAGAGGATATAGACAAAGATTACATTAGATACGCAGAAGGACTTAAGTGGCAACTAATTGAAAATTTAATTATTAAAGATCAAAATTTAAAAGTAGATGGTGAAGAGTTGCTCAAATTCACTATGGATCTTATGGGAAATCAGTATGTTCAGTATGGAATGATGATTCCTTCCGAAGAAGAATTAAAAAAGACAGCTCAAAAAGTACTTTCTAATAATGATGAAGCTAGAAAAATAAACGATATGATTTATGATAAAAAAGTAATGGAATATTTAAAAGTTACTTTAAAGATTAACGATAAGTTTATAGCTCATGAAGATTTTACTAAAAAGGTTGCCGAGCTAAATCAATAAATTTCTAACTTTATAAAAAGATTATATATGAACAATAGTAGTGAAGAATTTAGAAAGTACGCGATAAAACATATGGGAATATCAAGCTCGACTTTAGATAGCTACAGCTCCATCCTTCCCAATGTTCCTGTTGGAATGACACCAAATATCATTGAAGAAAGACAAATGAATGTTGCTGTTATGGATGTTTTTTCAAGACTAATGATGGATAGAATTATTTTTCTAGGAACTGCTATTGACGATTATGTTGCAAATATTATTACTGCTCAATTACTTTTTTTAGAATCAATTGATGCTAAAAGAGACATTCAAATTTACATCAATTCTCCAGGAGGTTCAGTGTATGCTGGACTTGGAATCTACGACACGATGCAATATATAAAACCAGATGTATCTACAATATGTATTGGAATGGCTGCTTCAATGGGTGCAGTATTGCTATGTGCTGGTAAAGATGGTAAGAGAACAGGATTAAAACATTCTAGAGTTATGATTCATCAACCACTTGGTGGTGCTCAAGGTCAAGCATCAGATATTGAAATTACAGCTAGAGAAATTCAAAAATTAAAAAAAGAACTTTATGATATTATTTCTCATCACACCAAAAAAGATTCCAAGACTGTTTGGAAAGATAGTGATAGAGATTACTGGATGACTTCTCAAGAAGCTAAAGACTATGGTATGATTGATGAAGTACTAACTAGAAAATAATCTATGTCAAAACCAACTGAAGAAAGTATACGATGCTCTTTTTGTGGCAGAGAAAAAAAAGAGGTTAATGTTCTAATTGCTGGAATAACTGGTCATATTTGTGATTCTTGTATTACTCAAGCACATTCTATTGTAAAGGAAGAAGGTGGTGTAAAGTCTAAAGATGAGATTGAAAAAACTCTTAAACTTCTTACTCCTAAGGAAATTGTACAAAATTTAAGTCTTCATGTAATTGGACAAGATGAAGCAAAAAAAGTGCTTTCTGTTGCTGTTTACAACCATTATAAAAGATTATTACAAAAAAATAAAACAAAAGATGATATTGAGATTGAAAAATCAAATATTATTATGGTTGGGGAAACAGGAACTGGGAAGACTCTACTTGCTAAATCTATTGCCGATCTTTTAAATGTACCTTTTTGTATAGCTGATGCAACTGTATTAACTGAAGCTGGCTACGTTGGTGAAGACGTTGAAAGTATACTTTCTAGATTATTGCAAGCTGCTGATTATGATGTTCAATCTGCACAAAGAGGAATTGTTTTTATTGACGAAATTGATAAAGTTGCCAGAAAAAGTGACAATCCTTCAATAACTAGAGATGTTTCAGGAGAAGGTGTTCAACAAGCAATGCTTAAACTTTTAGAAGGTGCTCAAGTAAATGTTCCACCTCAAGGGGGTAGAAAACATCCTGAGCAAAAAATGATTCAAATAGACACCAAAAATATACTTTTTATTTGTGGAGGTGCTTTTGATGGGATTTCAAAAATAATTGAAAGAAGAGTAAAAAGTCAGTCTATTGGATTTAGTACTATTCCAGGAGAAGAGTTTAATAACGAAATTATGCTTTCTCATGTAAACCAGCTGGATGTTAAGAAATATGGATTAATTCCGGAACTTATTGGAAGATTTCCTGTTTTAACTTATTTACATCCTTTAAATAAAGAAACTTTATTAAGTATTCTTACCGACCCTCAAAATGCATTAACCAAGCAGTATATAAAATTGTTTGAAATGGATGACATTAATTTAATCATAAAGAAAGAAGTTTTAGAATTTATTGTAGATAAAGCTATTTTATTGAACCTAGGGGCAAGGGGACTTAGGTCGATTTGCGAAGCAATTCTTACAGATTCAATGTTTAATGCCCCTAATAAGGATATTAAAGAATTAATTATTGATCTTTCTTATGCTGAAAAACAATTTTCAAAATCAAAAGTCAGCAAGTTGAAAGTAGCCTAGCTTTTCTTATTATAGACAACAACTCTAAAATCATGTGGATTTTTTACATCCTTTTTATGATTTATTATTTCATTTGAACTCCAATTTTTATAATCTATTTCTGGGAAAAAAGTATCTCCTTCGAATGTTTCATCTATATGAGTAATATACATTTTGTCAACTAAATTTTCTTGCAAAAATTTTTTATAAATCTGCCCTCCTCCAATTACAAAAATCTCCTTAGCTGTCTTATATTCTTTGGCTTTTGTTAAACTATCTTCAATAGTATTTACAACTAAACATCCGTCGGCTTTATAGGTGTTGTTTTTAGTTATAATTATATTGGTTCTATTCTTAAGAGGTCTATACTTTTTAGGAATACTTTCGAAATTCTTTCTACCCATAATTACGGGATGATTCAATGTAGTATCCATAAAGAACTTCATGTCTTTTGGTAAATTCCATATTAGCTGATTGTCCTTTCCAATCGCGTTATTCTTAGATATAGCTACTATTATAGAAATTTTCATATTGATACAGATGCTTTAATATGAGGATGCGGATCATAATTTATTAATTCGAAATCTTCATATTCGAATTCATTAATATTCTTAATTTTTGAGTTGACTTTCATCTTTGGAAGAGGACGGAATTCTCTACTCAACTGTTCTTTAGCTTGTTCAATATGATTGTTATATAAATGAACATCTCCAAAAGTATGGATAAAGTCTCCAACTTCAAGGTCGGTAACTTGAGCAATCATTATTGTAAATAAAGCGTAAGAAGCTATATTAAATGGGACTCCTAAAAAAGTATCTGCACTTCTTTGGTATAGCTGACAAGATAATTTTCCGTCTGAAACATAGAATTGAAAAAAGGCATGACATGGAGGCAAAGCTGCTTTATTATCGGAAACATTTTCAGAAAAACTTTTTGATGTGTCAGGCAAAACACTAGGGTTCCACGCTGAAACAATCATTCTTCTACTGTTAGGATTGTTTTTAATTTGATCAATTAAAATGCTAATTTGATCAATTCCGTCAGAATTCCAATTCCTCCATTGATGACCGTAAACTGGACCTAAGTTGCCATTTTCATCGGCCCAAGAGTCCCATATTCTAACATTATTATCATTTAAATATTTAATATTTGTTTCCCCTTTTATAAACCAAAGTAGTTCGTGAATAATCGATTTTAAATGAAGTTTCTTGGTGGTTAACATTGGAAAGCCCTTAGATAGGTCAAACCTCATTTGGTAACCAAAAGTACTGATAGTTCCTGTACCAGTTCTATCTCCTTTTTGAACACCATTTTCTAGAATATGATTCAATAATTTATGGTACTGTTTCATTATAAATTTTAGAATTTAAAAATAGAATGTATTTATTAAATAAGTGTCAAAAGGATTAAAAACTTATCAACTGAAAGTTAAAAAGTCATACCTACAATAGTTGCTGATAATAGTGAGGCCAATGTTCCAGCCAATAAAGCCTTTAGCCCAAGTTCAGAAAGCAGCTTTCTTTTTGTTGGAGCTAGTGAACCAATTCCTCCAATTTGAATTCCAATTGATGCGAAATTTGCAAATCCACAAAGCATGTAAGTAGCCATAGTTATAGATTTTTCTTCTGTAAAAGCACCTGCAGATTTCAAATCTCCTAAGGAAATATAACCAATAAATTCAGTCATAATTAATTTCTCACCAATAAGTCTACCAACTAAGTTAATATCCTCACTACAAACCCCAAGCAACCACATTAAGGGAGCAAAAAAATAACCTAGAATAACCTGTAATGAGAATTCATTAAACTGACCATTACTAAATTCAGAAATAAATGAATTTAATCCTGTCAAACTTCCAATTTTTAATAAAATGAAATTCGCCATAGCAAGAAAAGCTATAAATACTAATAGCATTGAAGCAACATTTACTGCTAGTTTCAATCCCTCAACAGTTCCGTTTGAAATAGCATCTAGAATATTACTTCCAATTTTTTCTTTAGGCACTTCAATATTGGAATCAATTTTTTCAGTTTGAGGAATTAATATTTTAGAAATTATTACAGCTCCAGGTGCTGCCATAAAAGATGCAGCTAAAAGGTGTTTGGCAAAAATCAATCTTTCAGAAGGATCGTTACCTCCTAAAAAAGCAATATAAGCGGCCAATACTCCACCAGCTAATGTTGCCATTCCGCCTGTCATTACTAATAATAATTCAGATCTTGACATTTTGGATAAATAGGCTTTTATCATTAAAGGAGATTCTGTTTGGCCTAAAAATATATTACCAGCTACTGATAAGCTCTCAGCCCCAGAAAGCTTTAAAAGCTTTGTCATTAATAATGCAAGTAAGTAAACCACTTTCTGAATAATTCCTAAGTAAAAAAGCAGGCTAGTTAAGGCTGAAAAGAAAATAATAGTAGGAAGTACTTGAAAAGCAAAAAGAAAGCCATGTTTTTCAGTATCAAGAAAAGAACCAAATAGAAAACTAGCTCCTGCACTACTAAAATCAAGTATGGCTACAAATACTTTTCCCAATATTTCAAACCCAAGTCTAAAATATTCAAGAAATGAAATTCCAAATGGGTTTAGAATCAAAAAAGCAAGTGAAATTTGAAAAATAAGACCATAACCAACGACTTTCCAAGAAATCTTACTTCTCTTTTCGCTAAATACATAGGCAATAGCAATAACAAGTAAAACCCCAATAATTCCTCTTAAAATTGATATAAACGAAATATCCAAAATCTTTAGTTTATTTTATCATATTTATATAAATCCTTATCAATAAGTAGATTTAGTTCTTCTAAGTTAACTGAAATAATCTTCATTTTAGAAATGACTTTTTCAGCAATAACATTACCCTCAAAAATAGTTGCTATTTTGTTGTCTCCATTTTGCAAGACTAAAGAGGAATTTCCATTTTGATCATTTACAACAAATATAGAATCAATATGAGTTTTACTGTAAGGAATATTTTCAAATATTAATATGGAATCTTTTAAGCTCCAAGTACCTTTTACATCATCAATTATAAATATTTTTTTGCTGCTCTTTTTCGATAATTCTATGGAATATTTTTGGATTTCAGGGACAATAGACGTTTCGCCATCTTGATCGGTTATGGTATTTATTTGCCAAACGCCTAACAATTCTCTATCAATTGAATGTTTACATCCCGAAAACAATAAACTTAATATTGAAATAAAAAGAATTAAATAACTGGAACTAATTTTCTTGCCTATTATTAATCTCATCTCTAAATCTAGAAGCTGCTTCATAATCTTCATTATCAATTGAATTTTTAAGATGTTTTTTGAGTTCTTTTAAAGTCATTCTCTCACTAGGTTTCTTAGTTATTTCTTCTAAACTTATTTCTGGGGCAATTTCATCTTTATCATCTTTATCATCATCCAATATTATTCCTGCAGAATTTAAAACAAACTCATATGTATAAATAGGAGATTCAAACCGAACAGCTAAAGCAATTGCATCTGATGTTCTGGAGTCTATCTCAACTTCTTTTCCATTTTGCTCACAAATTAATTTAGCAAAAAATATACCTTCTACTAAATTATAAATAATTACTTCAATTAGATTAATTTTAAAATGATCAGAAAAATTTTTAAATAAATCGTGGGTAAGTGGTCTGCTAGGAGTCATCTTCTCTAGCTCAATAGCAATTGCTTGAGCTTCAAACCCTCCTATAATAATGGGCAATCTTCTTTTGCCAATAACCTCAGATAATACAAGTGCATAAGCACCTGATTGTGTTTGACTATAGGAAAGTCCTGCAATATCTAATTTTATTTTTTCCATATAAGATTACGACTGAAAATAATAGCTTACCAGTTAATTATAAAGATAATTAAAATATATAATTAGACTTGTGAAGATTTAAAATTGTTAACAGCTGTAGTTAACTTAGGTAATACTTCAAAAGCATCGCCAATTATACCATAATCAGCAGCTTTAAAGAAAGGCGCTTCTGGGTCTGTATTTATAACAACAATTACTTTGCTGCCGTTTACACCCGCTAAATGTTGAATTGCCCCTGAAATCCCAGCTGCAATGTAAAGATTTGGTCTTATAGCAACACCTGTTTGACCTACATGCTCATGATGGGGTCTCCAACCTATATCAGCAACTGGCCTAGAACAGGCAGTAGTAGCTCCTAAAGACTTCGCTAAATCTTCAACAATCCCCCAATTTTCAGGTCCTTTTAATCCTCTTCCCGCTGAAACCACTAGCTCTGCTTCAGGAAGTGGTATTCCCTCTCCAAGTGGTTTTAAATCTTTAATCTTTATTCTACCAAGTCCTAAATCTTCTTCAAAATTTGAAATAGACGTGTCAACTTTATTCTCTACTGGTTGAATTGAGTTAGGAAGGATAGAAATTACCTTTATTTTAGAATGCACAGTGACATATGCAATTGCTTTACCAGAGTAAACATTGGTCTTGACAGTAAATTCATCGGAATTTTCAGGTAAAGAAATCGCACCTGATACATGACCTGCTTCAATATTTGCTGCAACTCTTGGTCCAACAGCTTTACCAGTTTGATCTTGAGAAAGAACGATAAATTCAGCATCTGTTTTTTTAGCTGCTTTTACAATAAGATTACATAAAACTTGGTCATTTGCTTCATTTAAATTTCTGTAAACCCATATTTTCTGAGCTCCATATTCTCCCATTTCAGAAAGAACATTATCAGGGGCATTCCCATATGTTACAACATTGACACTGCCTAAGTTTTTACCATAAGTAATTGCTTCTTTTGCAGCTTTACTTAATTTATTTTTTAATTCTACAAATACTAATACCGACATAATTAAATAACTTTTGATTCATTGTGTAATAACTCTACTAATTCATCCATGCTTTCAGGATCTAAATATTTACATCCTGTCTTAGGGCTTGGTAATTCAAACTTCAAAACTGAAGTTAACGGCTTTTGATCATCAGCAGGGATAATATTTAGAGGCTTAGTTCGAGCAGCCATAATTCCTCTCATATTAGGAATTCTTTGTTCTGCCATTCCCTTTGATGCGCTAACTACAAATGGAAACTCTACTTCAACTACTTCAATTCCTGCTTGAACATCTCTTTCTAAAGTAGCTACATTACTAACAACATCTAACTTACTAGCTAAAGAAACAAAAGGCATATCCAATAACTCTGAAACCATTGCTCCAATTTGAGCGCCATTATAATTTATAGTCTCTTTTCCTGTCATAACAATATCAAAATTTTCTTTTAAAGCATAGTTAGCTATTTGTTTTGAGACAAAAAATGAATCTACAGGTTCTGCATCTATTCTTACAGCATCATTCGCACCAATAGCAAGTGCTTTTCTAATTGTTGGATCATCTGCGGAAGTTCCTACAGTAATAGTAGTTACTGATCCTCCTTGAGCTTCTACCAGTTCTAAAGCTCTAACTAAAGCATACCATTCGTCATAAGGATTCACGACGTATTGTACTCCGTTTTCATCAAATTTTGTATCATTATCTACAAAATTTATTTTGCTTGTTGTATCTGGCACTTTACTAATACACACTAATATTTTCATGTAAAATGATTATTTAATATTTATACAAACAAAGTTAAATAATTCTATTAAGAACCTTTATGAATAATTTAATTTTATTCTTCATTCAAAATTAAATTTGCTTATTAAACAATTTTTAAAATATTTTTTTTAAAAATTTATTCATTTAATTTAAAAAGTCTTATTTATAAATTACTTTTGGCAAAAATTATACACTATGAGAACGGTTCAATATAGAGAAGCTCTTAGAGAAGCAATGGTTGAAGAAATGAGAAAAGACGAAACAGTCTTTTTAATGGGAGAAGAAGTTGCTGAATACAATGGTGCATATAAAGTTTCACAAGGAATGCTTGATGAGTTTGGCGCTAAAAGAGTCATTGATACTCCCATTGCAGAGCTTGGATTTGCAGGTATTGCAGTAGGAGCTGCAATGAACGGTCTAAGACCAATTGTTGAATTCATGACATGGAATTTTGCTTTGCTAGCTTCTGATCAAATTATAAATAGTGCTGCTAAAATTTTACAAATGAGTGGAGGTCAATATTCTTGTCCAATTGTATTTAGGGGAGGAAATGGTCCTGCAGGGCAACTAGCAGCGACTCATTCTCAAAGTTTTGAATCATTTTATGCTCATGTTCCTGGATTAAAAGTAGTGACTCCATCAAATCCTTATGATGCAAAAGGACTTTTAAAATCTGCAATAAGAGATAATGACCCTGTATTAATTATGGAATCTGAAAAAATGTATGGAGACAAAGGCGAAATTCCCGATGGAGAATACTTAGTTCCTATAGGAAAAGCAGATATTAAAAAGAAGGGAGATCATGTAACATTAGTTTCTTTTGGTAAAATATTAAAAGTTGTTGATCTTGCAGCTAAAGAGCTTGAGAAGTCCGGTATTTCTTGTGAAATAATTGATCTTAGATCTGTTAGGCCTATTGACTATGAAACTGTAGTAAATTCTGTCAAAAAAACCAATAGGTGTGTGATAATTGAAGAAAGCTGGCCTTTAGCCTCTATTTCTGGTGAAATAGCCTACCACTTGCAAAGACATGCTTTTGATTATTTAGATGCCCCCGTTATGCGAGTTATGCAAGCTGATACACCTTTTGCATTTTCTAAAATTCTAATTGAAGAAGCATTACCTAACGTTAAAAAAATAGTAGACTCAGTAAAGTCATGTCTTTACGTTAGCTAATTTTTAAAGCGCTGAAATTAATAAATCTAAATTTTTATAGGGTAGTTTAAAAGCATCTCCTAAGATAGAAGATGTTAAAGTTCCGTTATAAATATAAACTCCGTGCCTGAATCCCTTTGCGTTTTGAATTAGTTTTTCACAACCGCCAATATTAGCAATTTCTATTAGTAACGGTGAAAAAATATTACTTAAACTATAACTTGCAGTTCTAGAAACTCTTGACCCAATATTTGGAACACAATAATGAATAATATCATGTTTAATAAATGTTGGTTTTTGATGAGTTGTGATTTTTGATGTTTCAAAACAACCGCCTTTATCAATACTTACATCAACAATTACAGACCCTGATTTCATTTTCTTAACCATTTCTTCATTTACAATACATGGGGTTCTTCCATGATTAGCACTTAATGCCCCAATAGCAACATCACATCTCATCAATGCTTTTTCTAAAACTTTTGGCTGAATTACAGATGTAAAGACTTTTTGACCAATTTCATTTTGTAATCTTCGTAGTTTAAATAAAGAATTGTCAAAAACTTTAACAGAAACTCCTAAAGCTAAAGCTGCACTAGCTGCAAATTGTCCGACTGTACCAGCACCTATTATAACCAATTCTGGTGGTGTAATTCCAGCAACTCCCCCAAGCATTAATCCTTTGCCATTATTAGCGTTGCTCATTAACTCTGCAGCTATTAAGAAAGAAGTAGTCCCAGCTATTTCACCCATAGATCTTATCAAAGGGAAAGAACCGTTTTTATCTTCAATATAATCCCATGCGATAGCTGTAACTTTTTTGGCCATTAATTTTTCTAATGCATTTTTTGGCTGAACAGCGATTTGTAATGCTGAAAAAAGAGTCTGTTTGTGCTTCATTAAAGCAATTTCTTTAAGATTGGGGGGGCCTACCTTAAGAATGATATCAGCTTTATATATTTCCTTGGTATCATGTAGTATCTCAGCACCAGATTCACTATAATCGGAATCAGAAAAATTAGCATCTTCACCAGCTCCTGACTCTACAACAACTCTGTGCCCATTTGCAATTAAAAATCCAACAGACTCAGGAACCAATGCAACTCTTTGCTCTTGAAGTTCTGTTTCTTTAGGAATTCCTATATATAAACTCTGTTTTTTTTGTCCAGTTTCTATCATTTCTTCTTTTGGAGAAAGCGATGCCTGAAAAGCTAATGATTTTAATATGTCATGAGATACACTCATATTGAAACAATGATTTTACGTAATTCTTGTTCTACTTTAATATTAATCTTTACGCAATTAGTTGGTAAAAAGTTATTAATTTTTTTTGGCCATTCAATAAAACATAAATTTTCGTCATTTATTATTTCTAATAATCCAATATTTTCAACTTCATTTTGATTTTCTATTCTAAAACAATCTACATGATAAATTAGTCTGCTTTTATTTCCAGAATAAGTATTTATGATACTATAAGTTGGAGAGTTTGCATCTTCAACCCCAAAACTGTTCACTACAGATTTGATTAATGTTGTTTTTCCACTACCCATTTCGCCTTCAAAAAGAAATAAATTATTACTTTCAGATAGCCTTACAAGTTCATCAGAAATAATTTTAATTTCGGAAATGTTTTTAATGGCAAATGACTTTGAGTACATTATTTACGGGCTATGAAAATAAGTTCTAAGGAGTTTAACCTTAACTTTTCATGATCAATTTCTGACAAAGAATCTTTAGGGTCGAAAACATCAATTTTAAAACCAGCTTTTTCTAGTCTATTGGGATAATCTAAACCGTAAAGTCTAACATGATCTTTTTGCCAAAAATGTTTCTCTCTATCTTTAGGACTAATGATTTTAGAGTCTTCGTATGTGATTTTATTATTATAATCGATGGGCACCTGAAAAATTCCCCAACCACCTTTTTTCATAACTCTGTAAAGTTCTTTCATACACTGATGGTCATCTTCTACGTGTTCTAAAACATGATTACAAAAAATCACATCAAATGAATTTTCTTTTAATGGGATATCATGTAAATCGAAATGTAAATCGGCAATTGGCGATACTAGATCAGCAGTAATATAATCAAGATTTTTTTGTTTTTTAAAAATCGGATGAAAACATTGTTCTGGAGCTACATGAAGTACCTTAAGATTGTCATCTTTAAAAAATGTACTTTTCTTTAAATATAGCCACATCAAACGATGTCTCTCTAGTGTTAAATCATAGGGACACAAAACATTTTCTCGGTGAACAATATTTGAACCATATGAAAGAAATTTTCTAAAGTCTTTTTCACAAACAGGACAGTAAACTTTATTGCCATAATAAGCTAATGGAGCAAAAAACTTAAAAACGTAACTTAGTCTAATTAAAAGAGGTCTGGGTAGTGTATTAAGAAGGAGTTTATAAAGTTTTTTCATTTTAAAAGATTATCTATTTTTTGTGCATAATCAAATGAATCGTCTCTAAAAAATCGTAATTCAGGCATTTTCCTTAATTGGTTTCTTACTATTTTACTGATCTCATGTCTTATAAATTTAGATTGTGTTATTACATAATCAAAAGATTCGTCATTATTATTACCTCCAAAAATACTTATATAAACTTTCGCAATAGATAAATCAGGACTCATTCTAACAGTAGTTACGGTAATCATGGCCCCTTTACATATAGAAATTGCATTAAGCTGAAAATATTTACCTAATTCTTTTTTAATTACACCCGCTATTTTTTCTTGCCGTATACTCATATAGTTTGCAAATTTAAGAAAAGAGAGCACTTAATCACAATACTTTTTAATATTGATATTTTGATAAAAATAAGTTAATGAAGTATGTTAACTTTATATTCGATAATTAAAAATGAGAAGCTTACCAAAATATGATTTAAATAAAGATTGATATTCTCAACCTGTTATATATCTCTTTTTAGCTTAAATGGTGTTTTTAAACATCTATCTAATTTTTTAAATAATGAACGTTAAACCAAAAAAGTATTTAGGGCAACATTTTTTAATAGATGAAAGTATAAGCGAACGAATTTCAAACTCTATTTCAAAAAATAAAAAGATAAACCTACTTGAAATTGGTCCTGGAACTGGAGCCTTGACAAAGTTTTTAGTTCAAAAGGATATTAATTTAAAGACCTACGAGCTCGACCAAGAATCTATTAAATTTCTTAATCTAAAATATCCAAAATTAAAAGTTTACAATGAAGATGTTTTAAAAGTAAATTGGAAAAATTTATTCACTAGTAACTTTGCAGTAACTGGAAATTTTCCATATAATATCTCTTCTCAGATTTTATTTAAAATTTATGACCATAGAGATATTATCGATGAAATGGTTGGGATGTTTCAGAAAGAAGTTGCAGAAAGAGTGTGTTCTGGACCTGGAACAAAAAAATATGGAATTTTATCAGTGCTAATTCAAGCATTTTTTAAAGCTGAGTATTTATTTACAGTAAATGAAGATGTTTTTGATCCTCCACCAAAAGTAAAATCTGGTGTAATAAGAATTAGTAGAAATGATGTAAAACAGCTAAATTGTAATGAAAAATTATTTTTTAGAGTTGTAAAGGCGATATTTAATCAAAGGAGGAAAATGGCCAGAAACTCACTAAAATCGCTACTCGGAGAGCAAAAAATTGACCATGTTTTAATGACCAAGAGGCCTGAAGAGCTTACAGTAAATAATTTTATAGAAATCACTAATTTATTAGAATCTAAAATTTACTAGTTAATAATTCATAATTTAGTATAATTATATTTCAATATTTTTCAATGCAATTTGAATTAACAAAACAATTTATAGATAATTTAATTTCAGCAATTGAAAATGAAGACAACAGCTTTATTGTAGAGGCTATTAATCCTTTGCATCCTGCAGATATAGCAGAAATACTTGAAATTGTAAATCTTCCTCAATCACAGTATCTGTATCATCTTTTAGATGAAGAATTAGCTTCTGAAGTTTTAGTGGAAATTGAAGAAGACACCAGGGAACAATTTCTTGAATCATTATCTGCAGAAGAAATTGCTGAATCTATTGAGAAAATGGACGCAGATGACGCTACAGATGTCATTCAAGATTTACCAGAAAACATACAAGAAGAAGTTTTAGAAGCATTAAAAGACGAAGAACATTCTTCAGATATTTCTATGTTAATGAACTATGATGAAAATAGTGCTGGTGGAATTATGGATGTTGATTTTGTTTCTGCCGATTGGAACTGGACAGTGAAAAATGCTTTACAAAAACTCCGAGAACAAGTAGAAAATGTTGATCAAGTTTATACTATTTATGTTATTGACTCATCTAAAGATTTTAAAGGAATTCTATCTCTTAAAAGGTTTTTATATGCCTCTGACGACACCCTCATTAAAGATATTTATAAAAAAGATTCTATTTCTGTAAAAATAAATGAAGACTCAGAATCTGTAGCGTCTAAAATGGAAAAATATGATCTTGTAGTAATTCCTGTAGTTGATGAAAACAACAAATTATTAGGAAGAATTACTATTGATGATGCGTTAGATGTAATTAAAGAAGAAGCTGAAAAAGATTACCAAATGGCTAGTGGTATTTCTGAAAAAGTAGAATCTACAGATTCGTTATTTGTTATTAGCAGGGCACGACTTCCGTGGTTGCTTATAGGCTTGCTTGGAGGTATTCTGGGCGCTTATGTTATTGGGTTTTTCGAATATCAACTTAAAGAAAATGCAGTAATGGCTTCTTTCATTCCATTAATTCTTGCTATGGGAGGTAATGTTGGGGTACAATCATCAGCCATAATTGTGCAATCTCTTGCAAATAATACCATTAACTATGAGTCCATATTTAAAAAATTATTTAAAGAACTTATTGTGGCTTTATTTAATGGATTGATATGTGCTACAATAGCTCTATTATTTTGCTGGTTTACTAAAAGTGATTTTTATCTTGCATTGACAATTGGAGTTTCATTAGTTGCGGTATTTACATATGCTGGTCTTTTTGGAACATTTATCCCATTAATTTTAAATAAATATAAAATTGATCCAGCATTAGCAACAGGACCTTTTATAACTACTACTAATGATATTATTGGACTTTTAATATATTTCTTAATCGGAAGCGTACTTTATTTTTAAAAAATGAAAGTTGCACTTTTAGACGATTTTCATCCTACAATTCATGAAACATTTTCATCTTGGAATTGGGAAATTATAGATGGTAAAAATTGGACTGCTGAAGATTTTCGACTCAACGCTGCATCAATAGAGGGAATTGTTATTAGGTCAAAGTTTAAATTAACTGGAAATCAACTAAAATTTGCTAAAAAATTAAAATTTATTGCCAGACCAGGTTCTGGATTAGAAAATATTGATTTAAAATATTGTAAAGAAAATAATATTGAAGTATTTAGGAGTCCAGAAGGTAATAGAGATGCAGTAGCCGAGCACACATTGGGAATGATCCTTAATCTTATTAATCACATTAATATAACAAATCTTGAGGTAAGAAAAAATATCTGGGAGAGAGAAAATAATAGAGGGACTGAGCTTAAAGGTAAAGTAATGGCAATCATTGGTTATGGTTATATGGGAAAAGCCTTAGCTCAACGACTTTCTGGATTTGAAATGGAAGTAATTGCTTATGATAAGTATATTTCTGGATTTGGATCTAAAGATGTTAAGGAAGTAGATCTTAATGAAATATTTCAAACAGCAGATTTTGTAAGTTTACATACCCCTTTAAACGAAGAAACTATAGGAATGTTTGATAAACATTTTATTAAAAAATTTAAAAAGCCTTTTATATTAATAAATACAGCGAGAGGAAAATCGGTAATTTTAAAGGATTTAGTAGAATCTTTAAGATCAAAAAAAATTATTGGAGCTTGTTTGGATGTTTTAGATATTGAATCCAGTAATTTTAATATTAATAATTCTAATAATAAATATTTTGAAGATTTAAAAAAGTTTCAAAATGTAGTTTTAAGTCCTCATGTTGCAGGGTGGTCTTTTGAATCTAAAGAAAAAATGGCGAAAGTAATATTGGAAAAAATTCATCAAAAATTTCAAACTTATATAAATGACTAAAAAATCACTTTATAAAATATTGGGTCCTTTAGTTTTTGTTTCTACTTTCTTTTTGAATACACCAGATGGGATGTCAGAAAATGGGTTTAGATTATTAGGTGTCATTCTATGGATGGCAATTTGGTGGATTAGTGAGGTTGTACCAATTGCAGTAACAGCACTTTTACCAATAATATTATTTCCTTCATTAAATATTCTAAATATTCAAGAAACCGGATCTAATTATGGACATAAATATATTTTTTTATTTATTGGTGGATTTATATTAGCAAATGCCATTCAGAAATGGAATCTTCACAAAAGAATAGCGCTCAATATTATACTAAAACTTGGTGGAAGTACAGATAAAATAATATTAGGTTTTATGTTGGCAACAGGGTTTTTGTCCATGTGGATTTCTAATACTGCTACTACAGTTATGATGCTTCCCATTGCGCTTTCAGTAATAAATCAACTGAATGATCATCCTGATACTTTAGAAAATGAAAATAAGGTATTTGGTAAAGCATTAATGCTTGGTGTAGCTTACAGCGCCTCAGCCGGTGGAATAGCGACTTTAATTGGAACTCCTCCAAATCTTATTTTCGCGGGATTTGCTCAAGATAATTTTAATATCGAAATCTCGTTTTTTCAATGGATGAAAATTGGTCTTCCCATATCAATTATTTTAATGGTTTTTATTTGGTTATTATTAACTAAATATGCTTTTAAACTCAATAAAGTTGGATTCCCAGGTGGAAAAGAAGAAATTAAAAGACTTTTATTTAAAATGGGTAAAATTAGCAATGAGGAAAAGAAAATTCTTTTTGTATTTACCATAACTATATTGTGCTGGATTTTTAGAAAAAACACAATAAATCTTTTAATTCCTAATTTTGATGACAGTATGATTGCAATTTCAAGTGCGATTATTTTATTTATACTACCATCTAAAGATAAAAAAGAACCTATTCTTAAATGGAAAGATGCTATCACTATACCGTGGGGAATATTATTACTCTTTGGTGGTGGCTTATCAATTGCTAAAGGGTTTCAGTCAACTGGTCTAGATATTTGGATAGGTGAACAATTGACTTTCATGACATTTACAAATTCATTTATAATTATTTTAATAGTAGTTGCTGGTGTTAACTTCCTAACTGAAATGACTTCTAATATGGCGACTACAGCAATGCTTCTCCCTGTTATGATTCCAATAGCAAACCTAATGCAAATTAATCCTTATTTATTGCTTATTGGAACTACTCTAGCTGCCTCATGTGCCTTTATGTTGCCAGTAGCAACTCCTCCAAATGCTGTTGTTTTTGGATCTAGATTGCTTAAAATATCTGATATGGTTAAAACTGGAATAATGATAAATATATTCTCAATTATTTTAATCTTAATAATGGTCTATTTTGGAATTCCTTTAATGTGGGGAGTTAGTTAAAGTTTTAGCACTCTAAGTTCTTTAATTTCTTTTTCTAATTTAACCTTTAGAATATATATACCCTTTTTTAAATTTATTAATGAGATTACTTCACCATCAAAGTGGCCAATATACTGTCCTTTAATGTCGTATATATCTGTTTCAACCAACCCATTATAATCTTTAAAAAATAAATGTACTTTGTCAATTGTTGGAGAAGGAAAATGTGTTAGAGAATTATCTTCAAAAAAATTAATATTATTCAATAATTGTTCATTAAAAGCACCAATACTTGGTGGGTCAAAATTGGATATTGAATTTCCAAAATAATCTTTCCCACCGTTATTATTTAAATAATTTGTTGTGTCAGTACTGCCGTTGATTAACCTACCGCTCCGAATTGCAGGACTATTTGTTTGAACTTTATAAGCCATAGGGTTGTTAATTCCTAAAATTGAAGAATTCATCATTTGAGGATTAAGAAATAATGCATTATTCAATAAATCATTATCTAAATTTATTCTTGAAGAGTCATAAAAAATATTGTGGCTTATATCTAAAGTATTTAATGTGTTGCTAATTAGAGTTGGAATCTTATTCCCATTTGAACCAACATAAATTAAATTATTATAAACATGAACATCTCCAATATTTGGCCAAAAATATATTTCAGGATTTAAAGTGTCATTCACAAAAATTGTATTGTTATAAATAAACGTTCCTTTACTAGGGCATCTAGTTTGATTATTTCCACAAAAGTTTCCTACCCAAAAAATCTTGCCTTTTTTATCCCATTGGTTATTGTTGGGATCTACCCTATAGCCATCATTTACGCTAATATTATATCTATAACCACAATTTATATTATCACCTAGAATTTCTACAAAACCACCCTGATTGTTGTAACTGAAATTATACTGAAACACAACATTTTCGTTGCCAAAATCTATATGAGCTCCATAAGAGTCTTGTGGACCATGAGCATTCATAAATTTATTATTTTGTGCAACAACATTTTTTGAGTCAAAAGGCCACATTCCGCTTCCTCTTTTCCACATTCTTGAATCTATATCTGAACCTGTATGGTTAAAAACACAATTTTCAACTAGTACATTTGATGATTTATTAGGTACGAAACCCGATCCTCCAGTATATTCAAAATTGCAATTTCTTATCTCAATTTTGTTATTTTTAATAGAGTCAATTCCATTTAACCCTAAAGATTTAATCCAAATTCCATAATGGCCAGTTTTAGTAATGTTGTTATTGGTGATTTCTATGTTAGAGAATGTGTTATATAAAGAATTACTTGTGTCAGATAATGATTCAAATTTTATTCCATAGCCCTTATAAATATTCATAGAATCTGTTGGTGAAGGATAAATATCATGAATGTATAAATCGTTTAATTGGAAGTTTTCTAATGATGATAAGTCGGCTACTACTTTTACACCAAACCGAACATTTTTTCCAGAGCCCCAAAAGTTTGACAAACCTCCAAAACCACTTAATCTTTTAATATTTCCAGAAGAATCTAGATGTGATCCCTCATTAGAAATTTCTAAATTATTAATGAAGATATGCTCATTATTATAAATTAAAATTGCTGCTTGGTAGCCGTTTCCATTAATTATAGGTTTTACTGTCCCTGCATAACTATCAACGATAATAGGTTGCTGAAAACTGCCAGAACCTTTAATCCAGAACATACCTTGAAAATAATCTCCCGACTTAAATAATATACTGTCTCCAGGTAAAAAACTCATTGTATTTAATTTATCTAACGAGTTAAAAGGAAACTGTGCGCTTAATCCGTTATTATTGTTGTTTCCACTAGAACTACTAACATAGAAAGTAGCCGCTCTTAAATAAAATGAGAAGAAAATTATAATTAATATGAAAACTGGTTTCATCAATAATTAATTAACCAATTGCCAAGCACCAGTATTAATTAATGGTTCGGCTTGTTTAAACTTCATTTCTTTAGTTTCACCGTTTTGAAGGTTTAAAATTTTAACTCTTTCATTTCTGCCAGGTTTTTTGGCAACCATAACAGGGGAATGTTTAACGGGTGGTCCAGACTGATTTTGCTTTGCCATTTCATTATTCATTCTTGTGGATTGAGCTATATCTTCCCTACCCGCTTTTAATTTACTGAAATCTTGTTTGGGCCTAGGGCTATATTCTGAGGAAAGAGTTTGTTCATCCGGATTGTGAAGTTGAGCTTTCATTAAAAATGAAATAATATCTCTATTCATTTTATCCATCATACCTTGAAAAAGCTCATAACCTTCTAACTTATATATCAAAAGTGGATCTTTTTGTTCATACTGCGCGTGATAAACACTTTGTTTTAGAAAATCCATTTCTCTTAAATGTTCTTTCCATTCGTTATCAATAAAGGCAAGAGTAATACTTCTCTCCAATGCCTTAAGTGCTTCCAGCCCTTCAGAATCAAATACCTTACTAAGCTTAGCAACTACTTTCATTGCCCTTCTTCCGTCTGTAAATGGAATTACTATGTTTTCAATTTTATTATCTGGGGTTTCTAAAATATTTTTTACAACTGGGAAAACATTTGTCTTTATGTTTTCTGACTTTCTGTGATATTTTTCTTTAGCTTCTTTGTATAAGTTCTCAATTAATATATTGGCATCTTGTTCTAAAAAAACTTTCTCATTAAAAGGTGACTCTATACCAAAGTTTGTAATGACATTATAGTTAAAATCTTCAAAATCTGAATTTTGCTGGGCATTTTCAACAATAACATTACAAATATCATAAATCATATTATCGAGATCTAAATCTAATTTATCTCCAAATAATGCATTTTTTCTTCTATTATAAATAGCTGTTCTTTGACTATTCATTACATCGTCAAACTCTAACAATCTTTTTCTAATACCAAAGTTGTTTTCTTCTACTTTTTTCTGTGCTCTTTCTATTGACTTAGTAATCATAGAGTGTTGAATAACTTCCCCCTCTTTGTGACCCATTCTGTCCATCATTTTAGCAATACGCTCAGATCCAAAAAGTCTCATAAGATTATCTTCAAGAGATACGAAAAATTGTGTTGAACCGGGATCTCCTTGCCTTCCTGATCTTCCTCTAAGCTGTCTATCTACTCTTCTTGAATCATGTCTTTCTGTCCCAATTATAGCTAATCCTCCTTGCTCTTTAACTCCTTCTCCAAGCTTAATATCTGTTCCTCTTCCCGCCATATTGGTAGCAATGGTTACTGTGCCTGGCTTACCAGCTTCAGTGACTACCTCAGCTTCTTTTTGATGTAATTTTGCGTTCAAAACCTGATGAGGTAATTTTTTTAGATTTAGTAATCTAGAAAGAAGTTCTGATACTTCAACCGACGTTGTTCCAACAAGAACTGGTCTTCCATTTGATCGGATTTTTTCAATTTCTTCAATTATAGCTTGGTATTTTTCTCTTGCAGTTTTATAAACTAAATCATTTTGATCATCTCTTATAAGTGGCTTATTAGTTTTAACAGCAACTACATCCAGTTTATAAATATCCCAAAGTTCTTTAGCTTCAGTCTCTGCTGTCCCAGTCATTCCAGCTAACTTGTGATACATTCTAAAATAATTCTGTAAAGTTATTGTTGCATAAGTTTGAGAAGCTGCTTCTACTTTAACATTTTCTTTTGCCTCTATTGCTTGGTGAAGACCATCAGAATATCTTCTGCCATCCATGATTCTTCCAGTCTGTTCATCGACTATCTTCACTTTATTCTCCATTACAACATATTCAATATCTTTTTCAAATAAAGAATATGCTTTTAACAATTGGTTCATAGAATGAATTCTTTCCGCCTTAATAGTATAATCAGACATCATCTCATCTTTCAACTTAACTCTTTTTTGAATATCAGGAGTTTGTTGTTCAATCTCTACTACTTTAGCCCCAATATCTGGAAGAATATAAAATTCTGGATCGTTTTCGCCAGAAATTAGATCAATTCCTTTTTCAGTTAAATCAATTGTATTATTTTTCTCATCAATAACAAAATATAGTAACTCATCAGCCTTGGGCATTTCCTTGGCGTTATCCTGTAGATAAAAATTCTCTGTTTTTTGAAGGTGAATTTTCACCCCAGGCTCACTCAAGTATTTTATAAGTGCTTTATTTTTAGGAAGCCCTCTAAATGATCTAAATAGAGACAAGCATCCTTCTTCAAAAAGAATTTTTTGTTGTTTTTTATCTACTCCATCACTTTCCGATTTAGCAATTTTAGATTTAGCTTCTATGAGTAAACTATTGATTAATTTTTTCTGAGATATAACCAGTTTTTCAATTTTAGGCTTTAACGCCACATATTCTTGTTGATCTCCTTTAGGAACTGGTCCAGAAATAATTAGCGGAGTTCTAGCATCATCAATTAAGACAGAATCAACTTCATCTATAATTGCATAATGGTGTTTTCGTTGAACTAAACCTTCGGTTTCTGAAACCATATTATCTCTTAAATAGTCAAACCCAAATTCGTTATTAGTTCCAAAAGTAATATCTGAATTATACGCTTTTATTCTTTCAGGAGAATGTGGTTGATATAGGTCAATACAATCAACTGAAAGTCCGTGGAATTGATAAATAGGACCCATCCATTGAGCATCTCTTTTTGCTAAATAATCATTTACTGTAATAACATGGACCCCTTTTCCAACAAGTGCATTTAGGTATACCGGCAGTGTTGCAACTAGTGTTTTTCCTTCTCCAGTCATCATTTCAGCAATTTTACCCTTATGTAATGCTGCTCCACCCATTAATTGAACATCGTAATGCACCATAGACCAATCAACTGGTGTTCCAGCAGCGTCCCAATTGTTTTTCCAAATGGCATGATCTCCTTGAATTTCTACAGCGTCTAATTTTTGTGAAAGGGTTTTGTCATTTTCGTTAGCTAATACTTTTAACTGACCATTTTCGGCTAGTCTTCTTGCTGTTTCTTTTACAACTGCAAATGCGTGTGGCATTATTTCTAAAAGGGTAGATTCAATTAATTCATTTTCTTGAACTTCAAGAGCATCGATTTTATCATAAATAGCTTCTTTTTCAGAAATCCCTAGCTCTACTGATGAGGCTTTTTCTTTAAGCTTCTTTTTTTCTTCGATAGAGTCTTCAACAGCTTTTTTAATAGCTTTTTTAAAATCATCAGTTTTCGCCCTGAGTTCATCATCGCTAATATGAATTAGTTTTTGTGAAAATTGATTTGTAGAATCAATCACTGGGAAAAGCTCGTCTAGATCTTTCTGGTTTTTATCTCCAAATAATTTTTTTAATATACCATCAAACATTTTAACGAATTTCGGAAAACAAAAATAGTTGAATAGTTGGAACTATTAAGAATAATTCTAAAAAAACAATGTAGAATAGAAAATATATTTTTAGTACTCGTCTTCATTGAAAAAGAAATCGTCCTTCTGTGGATAATCTGGCCAAATTTCTTCAATAGTATCATAAATCTCTCCTTCGTCTTCAATAGCTTGAAGATTTTCTACAACTTCTAATGGAGATCCTGTTCTCATGGCAAAGTCAATTAACTCATCTTTGGCTGCGGGCCAAGGAGCATCTTCTAAATATCTTGCAAGTTCTAAAGTCCAGTACATAAAATAAAGTTATATGATTTGGCAAAAGTAATTTTTTTAATGACTCTGCAAAGAATTTTCAAAAAAATAATTTTTATACTGTCAATATTATTTTTTTGGTAACCACGGTTGTTCGGGAATGTTTAAGTCAAATAAAACTTTTCTAGCTAAAACAAATAAATAATCAGAAAGTCTATTTAAGTAGGTAATTATAATAGGGTTAACATTTTGAATTTCTGAATTTTCAATTGTTAATCTTTCCGCTCTTCGACAAACACATCTTGCAAGATGACAATAAGAAGAAATTGATTGGCCCCCTGGCAAAATAAAATTTTTCATTTCGGGGAGAGATTCTTGCATAACATCGATAGCGTTTTCTAGTTCTAGAACTGGACTATCGCTAAGTTTTGGAAGGTGTATCATCATTTTTTTATTATCGCCAGTAGCTAAATACGATCCTATGGTAAATAACTGTTCTTGAATTTTAATTAAAAATGGATTGTGTTTATCATCGATAGTATCTTTTATAAGACCAATCCATGAATTTAACTCATCTACAGTACCGTATGCATGAATGCTCAAATGATTTTTTTTAACTCTTTCCCCTCCAAATAAGGAAGTTTCACCCTTGTCACCCGATTTTGTGTAAATTTTCATATTAGTTCTAATTCAAATTGATTTACAATTCCATTTAGCACTTCGTCTAATTCATCTTTAGACTCCAAAGTAACTAGTTGTGTCCTAATTGGCTTAAAATTAGGAATCCCCTTGAAATAATTAGCGTAATGCCTTCTCATTTCAACTATTCCTAACCTATCGCCTTTCCAGCTAATACTAAAATCTAAATGTTCTTTAACAACCTTTACCCGCTCCTCTATTGAGGGCATTTCCAAGTGAGTACCAGTTTTTAAAAAATGCTTTATTTGGTTAAAAAACCAAGGGTTTCCAATACTCGCCCTACCTATCATAATACCATCAACTCCAAAGGTGTTTTTGTATTTTAATGCTTTTTCTGGAGAATTAATATCTCCATTTCCAAATACTGGAATATGCATCCTTGGATTATTTTTAACATCTGAAATCAAAGACCAATCTGCTTCACCCTTATACATTTGGGCTCTTGTTCTACCGTGAATTGAAATTGCTTTAATTCCTACGTCTTGTAACCTTTCTGCAGCATCTACAATATATTTTGAATTTTCATCCCAACCAAGTCTAGTTTTAACTGTTACTGGAAGATTAGTAGATTTCACAATCTCTTTTGTCATTTCTACCATTTTAGGTATATCTTGAAGAATTCCTGCTCCAGCCCCTTTGCATGCAACTTTCTTTACTGGACAACCATAATTTATATCAATTATATCAGGATTTGCCTTTTCACACATTTCTGTTGCTTCTCGCATTGAAGAAATCTCTGACCCAAAAATCTGAATTCCAATTGGTCTTTCGTACTCAAAGATATCAAGCTTCTGTACACTTTTAACAGCATCTCTAATCAAGCCTTCTGATGAAATAAATTCAGTATACATCATGTCAGCTCCATATTTTTTACATAAAGCTCTAAATGGCGGGTCACTTACATCCTCCATTGGGGCAAGCAAGAGTGGGAAATTTCCCAAAGATATGTCACCTATTTTTACCATAAATTTTTTGCAAAGTTAGGTATTAACAACTAATTACTATATTTCGACATGAAAAATAAAGATTTACTTCCAGTTAGAAATTATATTGGCTTCTTTTTTTTGTGTATTACTATTGTTCTTATATCGAAAATTGTTTTTAGCATGTTCGCTATTGGCTTTATAGATGCAGTTTGGGATTTAAACAGTATTGAACTATTTAATGATCTAACAACCAAAAAATTTAGTTTTATTTATGCTCATAAAGCTTTAGCTTTTTTTGACCAAATAGGCACTTTCTTAATACCTTCCTTTATATTCTTAATTTTAATAAAATCTTTTTCTATTAAATATAGAAAGGTTAAAAGAAATGACTTTGTAAAGCTTTCTCTTTACTTTGTTATTTTACTATCAATTACTCAGCTTTTATTTTTATTTACAGACTTTATCGGAATCGATTTTTTACCCTTGGAACTTTCAAAATTTCTTGAAAATCAACAAGAATTTAATACCAAACTTCAAGAGGGATTTATAACTTCAAGTTATCCAGGTTTTTTATTTAATATACTATTACTTGCTATTATACCAGCAGTTGGTGAAGAATTGTTTTTCAGAGGAATATTACAAAAATTATGTATTGGGATTTTTAAAAACAATATAATTGGAATTATAATTACGTCTTTTTTATTTGGAGTTCTTCATTTTCAAATAGACAACTTGCTTTCCATAATTTTTGCAAGTATCTTATTAGGCCTTATTTACGATTACAGCAATAACTTATTGCTAACTATTATTTTACATTTTGCTTTTAATTTATTTGCATTGTTAAGTATGCAAGCAATAAAAATAAATTTGATTTCCGAAATTCTACTTGAGTCAATTGTGAACTATGTTATAATACCAGCTGGAGTTATTATTGGAATTATAGTTTTAGCAAAGAGAATATTCTGGAAAAAAGAATTACTTCTCTCTGTTGACTGAATAAACTACTTTGAATGCTTCTGCTTCTTTAAGTTCGTCATGAACTTTTCTAACAATTCGCATCTCTGTTTTTTTATCTACCTTAAAGACATTAAAAAACCTAGAGTCCCATACTTGGGAATATTCTGGGTTTTTTCTGAGTTTTATTAAATATTCTCTAATTTCGGAATAATCATTAATTAAATCATCATCTAGTTGTACCCTAAAATCATCTACTTTACCTGGAACTCTGCCAATCCAAAAGTAAGAAGCTTTGATATTTTTTTCTAAATCAATTGTTTCCTTTATAGCAACTTTATCTATTTCTAATTTTTTAGACTCTTTCTCCTTAAATACTGTTGTAACCATAAAGAAGAAAAGTAACATAAAAACAATATCTGGAAGAGCAGCAGTTGAAATTGCTGGATCTTTTCTTTTTTTACCTTTTGAAAATTTAGACATATTAAATTTTATTGAACTGATCTGTTTTTTTCTTTCATTATTTTCTTAGGATAAACCTGTCTTATTGCCGATATTTTTTGTTTATCACTTTCAACCTTATCGTTAAGTCTTTCAAATGAAACTCCAAATTTATCTTTGCACAAACTGTCTCTTAAAGAATTTAAACCTTGCATTATCTGATCTAAAACAGACATGTAAGTAACGTACTTAGTTGCATTGTCTAATTGTATTGATACAGTAGCATTATTTGGGAGTGTTTGAAAACCACTTCCAAAAGCAACACAAGCGTCTAGCCTTCTTGTCCAAGCATCCTGTTCTATTTTAAACAAAGGAGCATCAGGATAAACATTTAAAGCATTTTCTAGCGATTCTAAAGTGTCTTCGCAAATTTTTCTTGATACTTCAATATACTGTGGCTGATTAGGAGTACCTTCTTTATGCTGATAAAATTTTTTAACTGCATTTTGAATGTCTTCTATTTCTGCAAATTCACCTTCTATCCCAATTTTATCATTTTTATTTGCCATTATCTGAAGAACATTCTTTTCATTTAGCAAAAACTCAACATCTGATTTCTGTGGAAGTCTCTCCTCGTGAACCTGTGGTAAATTCATTGTAGTGGTAATAAGGAAAAAAATTAAAAGCAAAAAAGCAATATCTGCCATTGAGCCAGCATTAATTTCTTCTACTTCTCTTTTAGCCATTACTTAATAAATTTTACTAAAGAACCACCTACCCATCCTAGAATAGCTAATGATGTTAAAACAATAGTTGAGTTAATAGCAGTACTTGCAATTTTTAAATCTGAACCAGATTCTCCCTCAGAAAATAAATAAATTAAAATCATAAAAACCACAAAAATTCCTACACCAATTAATATTCTTTTAGCTTTTTGAAAATCTAAATAAGCTAAATAAATAAATGCAGCAATTACTAAACCAGTAGCGAGATATATAATAAATAATGAAAAATTTATCAAAATGGAAACATCGCTCCAAAGAGTTTCTTCTTTTTCAAGAGAAATTTCAGCAGTTCTATTAGATAGGTGAGCATTTAACTCGGTTGCAGTCATTTTTGACGATAGACCTTCACTTTTGGCTTCTACTATAGCCCACTGCTTTTGTTGATCATAACTCATTTCAGATGGATTATCATCTTTCATTACCCAAATCGTAAAAAGAATTCCAAAAAATACGATTGAATAAGTTACAATTTTAGTGATTAAATCTTGTTTGTTATTTTCCATTTTCAATCTTTAATAGTAATTATTTAATAGCGTTATGCTTTACTAAAACATCAATTAAAGAAATTGAAGCATCTTCCATTTGGTTAACTAAAGAATCAATTTTAGAAACTATATAATTATAAAAAATCTGAAGAATAATAGCTACTATTAAACCAGAAACTGTAGTAATTAATGCAACTTTAATTCCGCCTGCTAATTCATCTGGTTTAGCTTCTCCTTTAAGTTCAATAATGTCAAAAGCTTGAATCATTCCAATTACAGTCCCCATAAAACCAAGCATAGGAGCAAGAGCAATAAATAAACCAATCCAAGACAATCCTCTTTCTAGTAAGCCCATTTGAACACCTCCATAAGCAATTACTGATTTCTCAACCATTTCTACACCCTCGGAGCTTCTTTCAAGACCTTGAAGGAATATACTTGCTACAGGACCTCTAGTATTTCTACAAACTTCCTTTGCTGCTTCTTCTCCTCCATTAGATAAAGCTTTTTCAATGTCATCTAAAAGTTGTTTGGAATTGGTAGTCGCCAAGTTTAGATAAATAATTCTTTCAATTGAAAGTGCAAGTCCTAAAATCAAAGCAATTAAAACAAATGACATGAAAAGTGGCCCTCCTTCGATGAATTTCAATTTTAGAGCTTGTGTAACTGAAGTATTTTCTTCCTCAATTTCTTCTTGTTGAATTTCTGCAGGTGCAACTTCTTGAATTTCTGGTGTTTGTGTTTGTTCATCATCTTCAGGACTAGGCTCAATTATTGAAGAATCAATAATCAGATTTTCATTTGTGTCTGTTTGGGCTAAAAATGGATTAGAAATAAATACTAGTAATCCTAAAATAAAAATTAATTTTTTCATAATAAATTTAAATTGTCTGTTTTATAAGTTTGACTTTTGCGGTTGCCAAATTACAAAAAAATATAGTTTTTTTATGAAAAACATATTTATTCTTAATTAATTAAAAAAATTATGATAACTCTCCTGCTATATTAGTAACAAAGTTCTCTTTAAATTTTAAATTATCAAAAGGATACTTATTAAGTAAAAACATTGACTTAACTATTACTAACTCTAACGTCATATCAAGACTCCCAACAACACCAGCTTTTTTTAAATTTAGTCCAGTTTCATACTTTTCTTGCTCTACTTTACCGGCAACACATTGGCTTACATTAAGAAATATTTTTTTAGAGTTGGCTTGGGATTTTATAAATTGAATTAAATTTTTATCTGTTGGTAAATTACCAGATCCATAGCTCATTAAAACAATTACCTTTGAAGAGCTATTCTTAATTAACTCTATTACATTTTTTACAACGATTCCTGGGTAGAAAAACACTACCAATACACCTGGATCAAATTTATTTTTATAATACAGTTCCTTAGAGTCTCCTCTTAATAAATGATTATAATTAAAGTTTATTGCAACTCCCACATCAGCTAATGTTGGATAATTATAGGATTTAAATGCATCAAAATGATCTGCACTTACTTTAGTAGTCCTATTTCCACGGAATAATTGATTTTCAAAATAAATAGCTACTTCTTGAATAATTGCTTTTTTATTTCTTTTCATAGAAGCAATTTCTATAGCAGTAATTAAATTTTCTTTACCATCGGTTCTAACCTGACCAAGAGGCAGCTGAGACCCTGTTAAAATTATGGGTTTTGATAAGTTTTGAAACATTAAACTTAAGGCACTAGCAGTATATGACATAGTGTCTGTACCATGTAAAACTACAAAACCATCATATTCATCATAATTCCTGAAAATATCATCTCCTATTTGTGTCCAAATTTCAAAATTAATATTAGAAGAATCAATCGGGTTTTCGAAAGCTAAAGCGTCGATTTGACAATTTAATTTATTGAGCTCTGGAATTTCATTTGTAATTTGATTAAAGTTAAATGGCTTTAAAGATTTTACAACATTATCTTCTATCATTCCTATTGTGCCACCTGTGTAAATTAAAAGAACCTTAGGAATAGTCATAGTACAAAAATTGGAAAAATTATTAATAATCCATCTAAAATTATTAAATAGTAAAATTCTTTTTTTCGATTAATTGAAGGAATTAAAACTAAACTCGTAATAGTAAAAAAGAAACAAAGACCATAAAGATTATAACTAAAAGCATTAAAAAACAAACCTATTATAATTAAATGTGACATTGTGTAAGCGTATTTGGCACCTAACAGCTGTGGAAAAGTTGATATTTTAGAGTTATCTAAAAACATATCTCTTAAATCAAATGGAATTGTTATTGCTAAAACATAAAGAAATATTGTAAAAATAATTTGCCAATCAACTGAATTATTAAAAATTAACTGAGGCAATACTGCACATGTAAAGGACCAACAAGTACTTATGAGTATAATTTTTAAAAATGGAATGTTTCTTAACTGAATTTTTTCTAAAAAATTATTTCTGTAGAAGAAAACCAAACATAAAAAAGGAAAGGAAATAATTACAATAAAATAATTCATCAAAAAGATTGATAAAAAAAGACAAGTTATAAAAGAAAAAAAAGTAATCCACTTTAAAAGATTATAGTTTGTTTTAATCCATAGACTTTGGTTTGATCTTTCTTTAAAAAAATCTCTTTGGGGTAAATTCTGTAAGTTGTAAGCAAATAAAGTTGCAAAAAAAACTAGTGATAAAAAATAATAATCAATTACAATATTGACAAACAAGAATGTTGTTAAAGTAACCCCAACAGCCCCTAGAGAAATCCAAATGTTTGAAAAAACAACAAAATTTACAAGCCTTTTCACTAATAATACTAACCTTTATCTAAAAGGTTATTAAGTAATATTGATAATACAACTCCAGCAAATCCTCCAGCAGATGATCCAATGTAATTTTTAGTTTTCTTAACAGAGTGATAGCCTTTTTTATATTCGTTTTCTAAAAGTTCTTTATTATTCATTTCACTTTTATCTTTAGATTTATAACTCTTAGTCCTTACTATAAAAGTAGTTAGAACTGGAGCCGCTATTAAAATTGGGGTTCTGGACTTATTGAAGAATTCCCCAGCATTGTAAGTAGAAACCGTGCCAATTGAGAAGCCTGACAATAATCCCAAAAAGAAATATTTTTTTGGATTATAATTATATTTTGCCATTTTCTTTCCTAGAACATATTTCTCGACAAATTTTGGAGTAAATTCTAAACCCTCTAAAGACTGTTTGTAGATCCAATTTTTGTTTAAGCTTTTAGAATTATAGTAAAGAACATCTAAATTTGGATAAGCTTTAAATTTCCATACATCTTTATTTTTTATTCTTCGGTAACCATTAATATGATCTTCTTTAATTTCTGATAGTTTATATTCTACAGTATCTCCTGAAAGTAAGTAAAGTGTTACATTTTTAAATTCTTTTTTTTCATCTTGTGCATTGACTAAAATCAATAAAAAAAACATTAATAAAAATGTTAATAAAGTCTTTGTTATATTTTTTTTCATAAATTAAAATTAAACAATTCGATAACAATATATAACTAAACAAACGGTATATATATATTTGTATGATAAAATAAAGTTTATGAATCCTAATTCTTTTGAAAATAGACACATTGGAGTAAATAATGAAGATGTTGAAACAATGCTAACCTGTATTGGTTTAGATTCAATTGATCAATTAATAAAACAAACTATTCCGAATTCAATTTTAAAAAAAGAGGAATTGAATATTAAAAGTGCAATAAACGAAAATGAATATTTATCATCTTTAAAAAAAACTGCTCAGCTAAATAAAAATTACGATAATTTCATTGGGCAAGGTTATTATGGAACATTTACACCTAGTGTTATTAAAAGAAATATTTTATGTAATCCTGGATGGTACACTGCATACACCCCCTACCAAGCAGAAATTGCTCAAGGTAGATTAGAGGCTTTATTAAATTTCCAAACTTTTGTTACAGAGTTATCTGGAATGGAGCTTGCCAATGCTTCACTCCTTGACGAGTCAACTGCAGCTGCCGAATCAATGTTGATGTTTTTTCATATGAGATCACGATCTCAGATTAAATCAAATGTCAATAAATTTTTTGTTAGTGATGATATTTTTCTTCAGACTATGGAAGTAATTACTGCAAGGGCTGAGCCATTAGGAATTGAATTAGTTTCTGGAGATCCAAAATCAATAGATTTAAATAATGAGTTTTTTGGTGCAATAGTTCAATATCCAAATGCCTATGGTGATATTTATGACTACGGAGATTTCACAAATTCAGCTAAAGAGTTTGATATTCAAGTTTCTGTAATAGCTGATATAATGAGCTTAGTTCTTTTAAAAAGCCCTGGAAGTTGGGGAGCAGATGTAGTTGTCGGATCCACACAAAGGTTTGGTGTGCCTATGAGTTATGGCGGTCCTCACGCTGCATTTTTCGCTTGCAGAGAATCTCATAAAAGATTTATTCCCGGAAGAATCATTGGGGTTTCATTAGATTCTAATGGGAATCCAGCCCTTAGAATGGCTTTACAGACTAGAGAGCAACATATTAAAAGAGGAAAAGCAACTTCAAATATTTGTACCGCACAAGCTTTACTTGCAGTAATGGCAAGTATGTACGTAGTTTATCATGGCCCAAAAGGGCTTAAATTAATAGCAAATACAATAAGACAAAAAACAACAAGTCTTAAAAATGCTTTAGTTAATCATGGATATGAAATAATTAACTCAAACCACTTTGATACTTTATCTTTTAAAGCAGATTTAAACGCTTTAAAAATATATTTAGAAAAAAATGATATTAACATAGGATACTATAAGAATGTTGCTACAATTTCCGTAGATGAAACTACATCTTGGGAAAAATTAAATTTATTAAATCAAATTCTTGGTGATTTTAAAAATTCAAACTCTAAATCCGAACTTGAAAAAAATGTAAAATCATCAGCTTATTTAGAAAACAAGTCATTGATTTTACAACAAAATGTTTTCAATTCTTATCATTCTGAAACTGAAATGATGAGATATATTAAAAAGTTAGAAAACAAAGATTTATCTCTAGTTCATGGAATGATTTCTCTTGGTTCTTGTACAATGAAACTAAACGCAGCTACTGAAATGGAGCCAATAACTTGGCCAGAATTTGCTAATTTACATCCATTTACTCCTGTGGATCAGACTGAAGGGTATCAGCAAATATTTAAAGAGTTAGCCGAAGATTTAAGTGAAATTACTGGTTTTGATCAGGTTTCACTTCAGCCTAATAGTGGAGCACAAGGGGAATACAGCGGTCTTATGGTTATAAGAGCATTTCACATTTCTAATGATGAAAGTCACAGAAACATCTGTCTTATTCCTACTAGCGCACATGGAACTAATCCAGCTAGTGCAGTAATGGCCGGGATGGAAGTTGTTTTAGTAAAATGCGATGTTTTAGGTAATATAGATATTGAAGATTTGAAAACAAAAGCTTCACTTCATGGTAATAATTTAGCAGCATTAATGGTGACTTATCCCTCAACTCATGGAGTTTTTGAGAAAGATATTAAAGAAATAACATCTATTATTCACGATTTTGGAGGGCAAGTTTATATGGATGGTGCAAATATGAATGCTCAAGTTGGTCTTACTTCTCCTGGACTAATAGGTGCAGATGTATGCCATTTAAATCTCCACAAAACTTTTGCAATTCCTCACGGTGGTGGAGGTCCTGGAATGGGACCAATTGGAGTTGCCAAACATCTTTCAAAATTTCTCCCTGGAAATCCTATTATTAAAACTGGTGGAGAAAACGGTATAAAGGCGATCAATGGTGCTCCTTGGGGAAGTGCACTTATTCTAATTATTTCTTACGGATATATAAAACTTTTAGGAGCAAAAGGACTAAAAAAATCAACAGAGATTGCTATTTTAAATGCAAATTACTTACAGGCTAAGTTAAAGGACCATTATAACGTACTCTATAGTGGCCCATCTGGAAAGGTTGCTCACGAAATGATTCTTGACTGCAGGTCATTTAAAAAAGATTCTTCCGTCGAAGTTGAAGATATTGCTAAAAGATTAATGGATTATGGTTTTCATGCACCTACAGTTAGTTTTCCTGTTGCAGGAACTCTTATGGTAGAACCAACAGAAAGTGAGTCTTTGAAAGAATTAGATCGTTTTGCAGAGGCAATGATAAAAATAAGAAATGAAATTCAGGAAATTGAGGATAATATTTATACTTTTGACAACAATGTTTTAAAAAATGCTCCTCATACTGCTTACCAAGCTATAAGCGATAAATGGGAACACAGCTACTCAAGAACTAAAGCTGTTTATCCTAACTTAAACCAAATCAATAATAAATTTTGGCCAGCTGTAGGTAGAATTGACAATGCATATGGAGACAGAAATTTAATTTGCAGCTGTTTACCATTAGAAGAATATGAAAAAGAAAATATTAATATTGAACAATAAATAAATAAAATGAAAAAAATAAATATAATTCTACTATATATATGTTTTTGCGGAACTTTAGTAGCGCAAGTTTTTCCACAAAAAAATGTAGTAAAATATAATTCTAAGCATCTAGCTAACAATGTACATTCTACAAAATCAAGTGATACTATAGCTTTTAACAGTTTTGATAATTCAAGTGATTGGATTATTGGAGCTCCAAATTTGCAAGGACAATGGCAAGTACAAGCTACTACTCCTGCAGATTTAACACAATATATGGGAGCTATGGCTTCTACAAGTGCTTCCAATGGATTTGGAGTTTTTAATGCTATTCAGTATTTGTTATCTGGACCTGTGAGCGACCAAGATGCAACACTGGAATTGAAAGACACTTTTGATTTAACTAATTATTCGGCTGTAAGTTTAGAATTTGAACAGCGTTATAAAAAGTTTAATTATGATGAAACTTTTATTGAATTTTCTACTGATAATGGCACCACTTGGCCTACATCTTTGGCTATTGAACTTAATACACTAGTTGCTACTAACGATCCTGCTATTCAAGAATTAGTTGCAATAAATATATCTTCTTATGTAGGTGGACAATCTGGTGTAAAAGTGAGATTTAGATGGTTAAGTATCTCAAGTGCATCATCTGATCCAGATTCATATGGTTCAGGTTATGGGTGGATGGTAGATGACTTGAAAATCACCGTTCCGCCTGCAAATGATGTTCAAAATTTGTCTTCTTGGATATTTGGTGAGTTAAGCAGCGGTGCAGAATATGGAAGAACACCAATTTCACAAGTAGAACCAAATTATTACGTGGGTGCATCAGTTTATAATTATGGATCAACTACTCAATCTAATGTTGTAGTTGATGGGGCATTTAATGGTCCAACTAGTTTTACAACTACAGCTTCAATTGCTTCAATACCAAGTGACTCTACTGAAAGAATTGAAAGTTTAGAGCCAATGAATTTTGCTGTTGGAGTTTATAATGGTGTTATCACAGTAACTTCACCAGGAGATACTACAGGATCTGGTAATTTTGGAGATAATTTATATTTAAGAAATCTTGAAATTACAAACGATATTTATTCTTTAGATGGCATTGGTAATAACCCAGCCGGGAATGAAGTATTATCATCAATTGGAACTGCTTCTTTTACAGACGCTGAGGATGGATTAATTTGTGCAACTATGTATCCTTTCTACGCTAATGATACGATAAACTCAGTTAGAATTTTAATCAATGGTAGTGAATCAAGTGCAGGTGCTGAGGTCATACTAAGAATTATAGATTCTACTAGTTTTAGGGACCAATTATTCAATAATGCTATATATAGTTCTAACATATATATTGTAACATCAAATGATATAGCACAAGAATTTATTGAAATACCGGTAGGAAATATTAGTTCAAATGGTCTGTTATTTGAAAGTTTACCTATCCAAGCTGGAAACTATTATATGTCGATAGAGATGTTCAGCTTTACTAACCTATATGACATTGAAATTATGGACGATAAAACTGTTGGGCAACCAGCCTGGTCAAGTGCTATTTTCATTCCTAATGATCAGAATTATACCAACGGAAATGCTTTTGCAATAAGAGTAAATTTAGGGGACAAAACTGGTCCTAACACAACAGGCATTACTGAAAATATTAATGCTTTTTCAATATATCCAAACCCTACTAATGGAATTGTAAATATTTCATCTAATGGTAATGAGTTGAGTGAATTGACTATAAAAGATATTACTGGAAAAATTGTTTTAGTTAAAAACTTTCAATCTGTAATTTCTATTAATTTAGATAATTACGGCAAAGGAGTATATATTGTAGATGTTAAAAATAACCTAGGAATTACTTCTAAAAAGATATCAGTTCAATAAACAGATGTTGATTAGTTTTATAAGTTGGGGGGATTTTTAATCCCCCTTTTTTGTTCTAAAACTTAAGCTGCTTTTTTATAAATTTTTTGTTTAAGTCTTTTACTTAATAGTTAAATAAGAAATTATTTTTATTATTTTTTGATTATTATTGTATTGTAATAGCGTTTTGCATTAATGATAGTATGCAGAACCCAAATTATTAAAACCTTCAAATTATTAAAATGAAAAAAAATTACTTAATAGTTGTTTTGTTGACTTTAAGTTCAGTCTTGAGTTCTCAGATTAGCTCTAATAAACTTATTAGAAAACATGAATTTAAAAATAAAAAAATAAATTCTTCAATCATTCCTCAGTCGAGGGGTCTTGAGCTCTGGTCCAGTGAATTTGATAACCCAAGTGACTGGGCAATAACTAGTTCTGGAACAGATCCTACTGCATGGACAATAAGTAGTAATCCCACTTTCAACAGTTCAATCCAAGCAGGAACACCTTTTACTGATTTTTTATCAACTACTGCATCAAATGGTTTTTTATATATTGATTCTGATGGAGCGGGTGGTACTGATGGTGACGGACTAGAAATTATTACTAAAGCTACATTAAACACTCCGATTGACCTCTCTGGGGAACCAAAAGTTGTACTAACATTTTCACATAACTACAGATGGTGGCAAGATACAAGAGGTGTAAGAGTTTCTGGAGATGGTGGGGTTAACTGGACTACGTATCAACTTACGTGTGGTGCAAATGATCCTGGTAATTGTATTGGTTGTGGTGTAAGTGATAATTATCCAAATCTTCAAGATTCTGAGAATCCAGAAATTACTAAGCTAGACATTTCAAGTGTTGCTGGAAATCAGTCAAATGTTCTTATCGAATTTTATTATCAAGATAATGACTTTTGGGCTTGGTATTGGGTTGTTGATGATGTTAAAATATCCAGAAAAGATAATAATAATATAGAGAATCAAGCAGCATGGATATGGCAGGAGACACATTATGGTGCGGAATATGGAAGAACCCCTATTACACAAACTGGTCAAAACTGGGTTGTTGGAGCACAAGTATCTAACGATGGTGTTAATACTCAAACTAATGTTACCTTAAATGCTGATTTTGGATCATTTGTATCATCTGATAGTATTCCTCTACTTGAGCCAGACTCTTCAAAAGCGGTTGAATCTTTAAAATCACTTAATTTAACAATTGGACAATACCAAGGAACCTATACTGTAAAGTCTGATTCTGATGATGTTACTGGTCCTAATTTTTTGGATAATACAAATGATAGAAACTTTGAAATCACAACTGATATTTTTTCTTTAGACGGAATTGGTAACCATCCAGCAGGTACTGAAATACTTAGTTCCCTCGGAACACCATCTTTTACTGATGGCGCAGATGGTTTGGTTTGTGCAACAATGTATCCATTTTTAAATAATGACACTATAAATTCTGTTATTGCTCTTATTACTACTACTACTTCTGCAAATGCTGAAGTAATTTTATACATTGTAGATTCATTAAGTTTTACAAGTGGCTCCTTGAATAATGCTATTTTTATTTCAGACTTATATACAGTCACAGCTCAGGATGTTTCAAACGGCTTTATAGAAATTCCAGTAGGCAATATTAGCTCCAATAATCAATTATTTGAAAGTTTACCTATTCAACCTGGCAACTATTATGCAGCGTTAGAACTTTTTAGTGGTGGTAATACTTATGATATAAGAATTATTGACGATGAGACTGTTGGTCAACCAGCATGGTCTAGTGCTATTTTCATTCCTCAAGACCAGGCTTATACCAATGGAAATGCTTTTGCAATAAGTATGAATTTAGGTGATAATACTGTTCCTAATACAACTGGCATTATAGAAAATAATAACACTATTTCTATTTATCCAAACCCAAGTAATGGTGAATTTAACATATCAGCTAGTTCTAATGAATTAAGTGACTTAACAGTAAAAGACATTACTGGAAAAATAGTTATATCTAAAGTTTTTAGTTCCAATGCTATTATAAACTTGAATAATTATGCAAAAGGTGTATATGTTGTAGACATTAAAAATAAAAAAGGGACTTTTACTCAGAAAATTTTTCTTCAGTAAAATAAGAATTTAATTGCTATTTAAAAGGGGATTTTAAATCCCCTTTTTTTATGAATGATTTTTAAACTTTTAATTAAAAAATAAATTTCATATATTTATGAACATAAACAAATTTTAAATTTTTTAGATGAAAAAAATACTACTACTAATTACATTATTTATAGCAAATGGAGCAAATGCCCAGGTTGTTTTTAAAGGTGTTTCTCCTTCTTCAATAAGTGGAAATAGTTTTGTTTTTGAATGGGCTGAACCTACTGGAACATGGTCTACAACAATTCCAGACTTTAATTCACCAAATACATTTATTCAGGACACGTTAGAGCTTGTTGTTGACAATAGCTGGACAGGAAATAATCCTGCTTACACAATACCTCATCCATTAGCCAACGAAGGATGTCTAGATGCTAATGGAGGTGCACATTCTCAACCATCTTTAGCTGGTAAAATTGCTGTTGTTTGGAGAGGGACTTGCCAATTTGGTTTGAAAGCTGCTTTAGCAGAAAATAATGGAGCAGTTGCTATTGTAATAATCAATCACTCTGGAGCTCCTGTTGGTATGGCTGGTGGAGATTCAGGATTGTTTATTAATATTCCTGTAGTAATGATTTCTACCACTGATGGACAATTACTTTTAAACGAAATGGCAAATGGGCCTGTAGAGGTTTTTATTGGAAATAAAACTGGTTCTAGTGTAAACGATTTAGGTTCATCAAAAGATGTTTCAAACATTTCTAAATATGGTTCTGTACCAACATCATTTGTTCAAAATGGTTTAAATAATTTCGATCTTGGGTTAACGATAACTAATTTTGGATCTGACGATAATATTCCTGTTTTAAATCAAACTATTACTGGGCCAAGTGGTTATTCTTATGACACCACTATTACTTATGGGTTACTTCCAGCAGCACAAGATACAGATTATACCTACATACCCTATAGAGAAACTAGTCTGGCAACTGGAGAGTATACAATAAACTACAATTTGTCTATTTTGAATGAAACTGATCAAGACAGTTCTGATAATATTGTTACTTCCTCTTTTTCTGTTACTAATGATGTATTGTCTAGAGCAAGAACCGATCAAAGTACTGGCGATATAATTTCAAATTTTTACCCTAGCAACTATACTTTAGCAATGAGTTCTTGTATGCATTTGTATGAAGAAAATTTGCCTGTAGGTACTGGAGCTGAAGGTGTTTATTTTTCAGTATCATCTGATAGTACTCCTCTTTCTGCAGAATATTTTGGTATTGCTGTCTATGAATGGAATGATATTCAATCAGGAAGTTGGGGCTTAGACTACACTGTAAATCAATTACTTCCCATTTACCTTAGTGACTACTTCTTTGCAGACGACAGTTTAAAAGAGAAAAGTGTATATCACGAGTTTGTAGATGATGATAATAACCCTTCACCTATTAGACTAGAAAAATTTCAAAGGTATTTAGTATGTATAGAATATCAAGGTGGTACAGCACTAGATATTGCTTTTGGATACGATAATTACTTGGATTATGGGAGCAACTCAGTGTATAATCCAGATTTTGGTCCTGGAAGGTTAAATATTGATGGTATTCCTCCTTTTAACGGAACACAAGGAACATGGTATACTGGATGGAGTTCTGCAGATGCGCCATCTATTGGACTAAAAGTTGGAAACTATTCATTTGTTAATACAAACGAAAATTTGATCGAAGGAAGTTACAAGCTATTTCCAAATCCTGCAAATTCAGAAATCAATATATTATCATTGGATAACTCAAATTACTATAATATTGAAATTCATGATTTAACTGGAAGAATAGTTAAAATAGTAAATTCAAGAACATCAAATAATACTACTTTAGATGTTAGTGATTTAAAATCAGGAAATTATATTATTAAAATTACAGATAATAATGGTAAAGTTGAAAGTCTTAAAATGATTAAGAGATAATTATATATCCTATTAAAATTCAAAAGGTCTCTTATGAGGCCTTTTTTTTTGACTACTTTTTCATTTTTTTCAGGAACTTAGATACATATACAAAATCATGTAATTCTTTTACATTGACATCTAAAATTTGTTCCTTATTACCTTCCCATTTTTTTGTGCCATTATCTATAAAAAGAATGTTTTCTCCAATTTCTAGAACTGAATTCATATCGTGAGTAATAACAATAGTAGTCATTTGATATTCAACTGTAATTTCTTGTATTAGTTCATCTATAACAATAGCAGTAACTGGATCCAAACCAGAATTGGGCTCATCACAAAATAAATATTTGGGCCTTAAAGAAATTGCTCTTGCAATAGCAACTCTTTTCTGCATACCTCCACTTAATTCAGAGGGATAAAGAGAGTTATTATTTAAAATATTTACTCTATTTAAACAAAAATTTACTCTTTCAAGTATTTCTGACTCTGACATACTAGTAAACATTCTTAGAGGAAAAGCAACATTTTCTTCTACGGTTAATGAATCAAAAAGAGCACTACCTTGGAATAACATTCCAATTTCTTTTCTTACTTCTTTTTTTTCTTTTGGCTTTAATGCCGAGAATTTTCTATCGTCATAGTAAACCTCACCATTGTCAGGTTCAAATAAACCTACAATACATTTAGTTAGTACGGACTTACCTGAACCACTTTTACCAATAATTAAATTAGTTTTTCCTTTTTCAAAAGTAAAAGAAATATCTTTTAAAACTTCTATACCTAAAAATGACTTAGATATGTTGTTAACCTTGATCAAATTAGGATTAATTGGGTTAATATATAGTTAGCAAAAAGAATGAAAACACTACTATAAACTACAGCGTTTGTACTTGCTTTTCCAACTTCTAAAGCACCCCCTTTTAAATAATACCCAAAATAACTAGAAATACTGGTAATTATAAAAGCAAAAACAATTGTCTTAGTAAGTGCGTACTTAATAAATTCATAATTATCCCCAGAGAATGTTCTAATTCCTAGAAAATATTGTTTGATAGAAATTATTTCCGTAAAATAACAAACTAATCCTCCTCCAAAAAAACCAAAAAACATACTATACATAATTACAATTGGAAAAATAAAAAGAGCTGCTATTATTTTTGGACCAATTAAGTAGCCAATAGAATTTACCCCCATTACATCTAATGCATCAATTTGTTCAGTAACTCTCATAGTTCCTAATTCGGAAGCAATATTTGAACCTACTTTTCCAGCTAATATTAGTGAAATTATTGTTGGGCAAAACTCTAATAACATAGATTGTTTCACTGTGAACCCAACCGTATAATCTGGAATCCAGGCTGATTCTATGGCTGTAGCAGTTTGAATTACTAGGACAGCTCCCATGAAAGCAGACATCAGAGTAACAATAAACAAAGATTTAACTCCCAATTGAATGACTTCGTCGAGGAATCTTCTCCAGTAAACACTAAATTTTTCTGGTCTGAAAAAAATGTGATATAACATTAATACATATTTGCCTAAACTTCTAATCATATTATACAATAACTAAAATAAACAATAATAATTGTGAATACATAAATGCAATCGTTAATTTTGAAACAATTCTTTAAGAATGAAAAAAATTATAAAATATCTTATAACTTTATTTTTGTTAAATAACTTTTTAAGTTGTAAAGTATTAAAAAAAAATAAAAAATGTGACTGTCCAGAGTTGTCTATTTCTATTGAACATGAATCTGAAGATAGTCTAGATATTTATAAAATGTACTTTTAACTTAATTATTCTAATATGAAAAAGAAAGCAATTATAGTAAGTGGATATTTTAACCCTATACATAAAGGTCATCTAGAGTATTTCAAACATGCAAAAGAAATTGCTGATGTGCTTTTTGTTATTGTTAATTCTGATTTACAAAGAAAACTTAAAGGAAGTAAAGAGTTTCAAGATGAATCTGAAAGAATGATTATAGTAAACCATATAAAAGGCGTAGACAAAGCAATTCTTTCTATTGACAAAGATAGAACCGTATGTGAAACGATAAGAAAAATTGCTTCTGAGTTTGGGGAAGATTATTATATCTCATTCGCCAATGGCGGGGATCAAGACAATCAAACAATACCTGAAAAGCAAGTATGCGAGGAATTAGGAGTAATTCTAATTGATGGATTAGGTGATAAAATACAATCTTCAAGCTGGTTATTAGGAAAATAACATTCTCAATTTAAATAATTTTTAAGGTAGTATTTTTCACATTCAGCTTTTGACATATTGACAGTATTATATATTGCTTTAAGTTCATCATAAATAGAATATAATTCATTAGGAATTTAAGCTTTTATACAAATCATTATTATTTTTTTTAAGCATGAGTTAATTATCTTAAAACAACTTTTCTCTCTAAATCCAATCTTAACAAAATAAAAATCATTAAACCAAATGAAAGAATAGCAGACCCTCCTTTACTAAAAAAAGGAAGTGGGATTCCAATTACTGGAGCAAGACCAATAACCATAGCAATGTTAATCATAAAATGAAAAAACAAAATTGATGATACACAATAACCGTAAATCCTTGTGAATTTACTTCTTTGTCTTTCGGCAATCATAATTATTCTAACTAAAGAAGACAAATACAAAGAAATGAATAAAATAGAGCCAAAAAACCCCCATTCCTCAGCTAAAACACAAAAAATAAAATCAGTATTTTGTTCTGGAACGTGCTTGTACTTATCATTACTTAGAGTTCCCTTTAAATAACCTTTGCCAAAACTTTCACCAGAACCAACTGCAGAAAGTGCTTGATATATGTTGTATCCTGCACCTTTTCTATCTTCCTTTATTCCAAACATTATTTGGAACCGAGTCCTATGTCTTTCGCTAAATACTGAATCATAGACATAATTAATTCCACCAGAAATTGACAATCCTAAAACACTAATAATAATTAACCTTTTAATTTTTTGTTTTCTATATCTTGGTAAAACAAAATATCTTATAATTAAAAAAGAAAATAAAAATCCAACAAACAATATAATTCCAAAAAAAATATTTCCAGATATAGATGTTTCTCCTATAAAAAAAACTGAATTTGATGCTTTTAAAAAAATTCCGACAACAGCTATCAATACTGTGAAAAACCCTATTAGTAAGAAGTTTCCAGACAGACCTTCTCTGTATAAAACAAAAACAAAGCATGTAAAAACTAACATTGTTCCAGGGTCAGGCTGAATGGAAATTAATAATGCTGGAATTATTATTAGTAAAAATGCTTTTAATTTTGTTTTAAAATCTTGGAATTTTGAACCAACATCACTTAATAGTTTTGCTAAAGCTAGACTTAATGTAAGCTTTATAAATTCAGAGGGTTGAATTGAAAAACTATTAAAATAAAACCATGATCTAGCTCCTTTAATTGGGGGCATTAACAAAACTATTATAAGCAGTAATAAAACTATACCATAGGTGAAATAGGTTGTGTTTTTAATAAAACTGCCGTCTAATAGTAGAATAAAAAAACCAAGAAAAAAAGTTATAATTATCCAAGTGAGTTGTTTCCCATAGTTAGAAACCCAAAAAACATCTTCAATATTTAATCCTTTATATGTGCTAGAGTACATAATAAGGTATCCTATAACAGTTAGTAAAAAATACATTACAAGAAGTGGCTTGTCAATATTTTTCCAAATTGATAGATTTCTATAACTCATATTAAAACTGAGTATTTTGGTTTAATATCACTGCTTCACTAATTTTATTAGCTTTTTTAATAGACTTTTCGGAAAGTGACCCTTTTATGTATCTCTCCATCATTAAACTAGCAATAGGTGCTGCCCATTTACTGCCCCAAGTTCCATATTCAACATAAACAGCAATTGCAATTGCTGGATTATTCATAGGTGCAAATGAAATAAAAACTGAATGATCGTTAAAAGTTTTATTTTCGACTGTTCCTGTTTTTCCACAAACCTCAATACTGTCAATTTTAGCTTTTTTTCCAGTCCCACTATTTACAACCTCATTCATTGCACTAACTATTACATCAAAATATTTTTCGTTTACACAAGTATTGTGCTTTTCCTGAAATGGTTTTAGAATATTATTGTCTTTAATATCTTTTATTACATGAGGAGTGTAATAAAATCCTCGATTTGCTATTATAGCAGCTAAGTTTGCCATTTGAATTGGAGAAACACCAATCTCTCCTTCGCCAATACTATTAGAATATATTGTACTAAAAGCCCATCTTTTTTTTCCATACCATTTATCGTAAAACTCAACGTTAGGAATAAAACCACTTTTTTCTTCAGGCAAATCAATTCCTAATGTATTTCCAAACCCAAATGTTTTTATTTTTTTCTCCCAGGTTCTTAGTCCCTCTCTACTTGATTGAAAAGAATTTTTAGAATTATCCTTTATTATTAATCGCTTATATACTTGGAAGAAATATGGGTTACAGCTGTTCTTTATCGCTTTAAAAAGATTAGAAGGGGGTTCATGATTATGACAACCAATTATGTTTTTATTACAAGTAAATCTTGTATTTGGAGTTATTACTTCATCATCCAATGCTATTAAAGCCTGTACTAATTTAAATATAGATCCAGGTCTATATTTATCGTTATAAACTGGTCTATTAATTAATGGTTTTAAACTGTCATTTTGTTTTAGAATCTTAAATTGCTTAGAAAAAAACTTGCCAGTCAATAAAGAGGGATCATAATTTGGTGCGGAAATCATGGCTAAAACTTCTCCTGAAGATGGTTCAATAGCAACAATAGAACCAATTTTATTAGACATTAACTTTTCACCTAAAACCTGTAATTCTGTATCAATTGTAGTTTTTAGACTGTAACCAGGTTCAGGTGGGGTTTTGTTAATTGTTTCTAAATTGTTTCCTGCATAATCCTTTAAGTAATTAATACTCCCCCTTTTTCCCCTAAGCAATAATTCGTATTGTTTTTCTAAACCAGTAATTCCAATAAAATCATTTTTTGTATAAAAAAAATCTTTTGAAGCCTGGGTTTTTTTAAATTGAGCATCATCAATTCTTCTTATATAACCCAATAAATGAGAGGCAATAGAGTGTGGATAACCTCGATCAATTTTTGACTTTGCAAAAATAGCAGGAATTTGGCCTAAATATGGCGAAATTCTAGCATGTTCAAATTGTGTCATTGACTTTATAAATACAGATGGTTTATAAGGAACATTAAATCCATTAGAAGCATTATCTAAAATCTTATATAAGTCATATTTACTAAAATTAAAAAGTTCACAGATTTTTAATGTATCATTTTCCCGAATGGATATTGGAAGAATATAAATATCATAAACTGTCTCTGCCCCAACTAATAACTTATTATTTCTATCGTATATAAATCCACGAGGAGGTTGAATATTCTCGGATTTTGAGCTGATTTGACTTGCTCTTTTAGACCAGTCATGATTTATAACCTGAATATAAAATAGTCTTAAAGAAAAAATAATTCCCACAGAAATAATTATTAATATAATTACCCATTGTCTATTTTTAAAAGGATCCATTATCTTTTAAAGATCAAAACATATTGAAGAAATACTAGAAATATTAAACCCGAAATGGTATTAACAAGAGCTCTTAAAAACAAAGCTGAGAAATTATAAAATGAAAATTGTTCCAGTAAGAAGAAAAGCAAATGATATATAAAAATTGAAATACCAAAAAATAATAAAAATCTTGTAATACCAATATTAAAAATAGTAAGTTCTAGATCCTTTTCTATGTCCTCTTTTGAAGAAATAGAAAGCAAAAAGGTTGGCTTTAAAAAAGCTACTAATAGTAAAATTGAAGTGTTTAGTCCAAGAGTATTTCTAAAAATATCTGTTATAAAGCCTAAAACAAATGCATAGACTATAAGTCTTAGAATAGTGGTGTCTAATTTCATTTTTAATATGAAAAATGAAATTATAATTGGTGAGAAAAAAGAAGAATATGTCCCTAAATCTAAGGCGTCAATAAAAAATATTTGTATAATGATTAGTCCAAAAAACCACAATATATTTTTTAGTTCAAAAATCATTTTATTTGCAAATGTTGATTCAATTCTTCTTTTATATTATTCATTACAATGAAGCCAATTTTGGAATTAGAAAAATCTTCTTCAATTTCGAGTTTAATGTCTAACGTTTGGTCTTCAATATTTTTTTTAATTGTTAATACTTTTCCTATTGTAATACCAGAGGGAAATATTCCTTCTGCACCAGATGTGATAAAATAGTCTTTTTCGCTAACATCTGAGTAAATGGGAATATTCTTAACAAATATATTTCTAAAATTATTTTCTTCTGGAATCCAAAATAAATCCCCCCAGCTATTAGTTTTTTTATGAAGAACCTTTAATCCAAAATTTGGATTAATTAAGGGTCTTATAGTAGAAAAATTTTTTGAAACGTTTTTCACAACACCTAAAACACCTTTTGATCCAATTAAACCCATTTTTTCTTTTATCCCGCTATTTGAGCCGGAATTTATAATTAAGTAGTTTTCATAATATTTAAACTTTGAATTGATAACCTTAACTTCTTTAAAAAGAAAATTTTTTTTATAAATAGTGTCTTCAAATTTTAAGTATTTTCTTCCTACAACAATGTCTTTATTATATATTTGATTTTTTAAATCAGCATTTTCTTTCATCAAAATATCGTTTGTTTCCTTTAATAAAAAGTAAGAAATCATATTATTCTGAGCACTATAAAGGCTTGCAGAAATACTATTACTTGATGTTAAATAATTATAATGATGATAGGAATTACGTGAACTAAATAATAAGAACAAAGAAATAAATTCAAGAGCCAGAAAAAAAAGAAAATTCCTGTATTTCTGAATAAGGAAAATTATATTTTTCATTTAATAATCTTTCTTTTCTACGCTTTTATTAAAAATTGGTAGTTGTCAATGTTTTTTAAAGCTATACCTGTTCCTCTTGCTACTGCTCTTAGAGGGTCTTCTGCAATATGTACAGGAAGTTTTGTTTTAATTGATATTCTTTTATCTAAGCCTCTTAACATTGAACCGCCACCAGCTAAATAAATTCCAGTTTTATATATGTCAGCAGAAAGTTCAGGTGGAGTCATCTCGAGAGCACTTAAAATAGCTTCTTCAATTTTAGAAATTGATTTATCTAACGAATGTGCTATTTCTTTGTATGAAACATGAATTTCTTTTGGAATTCCAGTCATCAAATCTCTTCCCCTTACAGCATAATCGTTTGGGGGGTTTTCCAGATTATCAATTGCAGCTCCAACCTCAATTTTAATTTGCTCAGCTGTTCTTTCTCCAATCAAAATATTGTGCTGTCTTCTCATATATTCTTCAATATCACTAGTAAAGTCATCTCCAGCAACTCTTATCGATTTATCACAAACAATACCACCTAAAGCGATAACTGCAATTTCTGAAGTTCCTCCTCCAATATCGATAATCATATTCCCCATTGGCTCTTCTACATCAACTCCAATACCAATAGCAGCTGCCATGGGCTCATGAATTAGATAAACTTCTTTTCCCCCCGCATGTTCTGCAGAATCTTGAACAGCTCTTTTTTCAACTTCTGTAATTCCTGAGGGTATACAAATAACCATTCTCATAGTTGGTTGAATATACCTACTTCCCCCCTTCATCATTTTAATCATTCCTCTTATCATGTGTTCAGCAGCTTGAAAATCAGCGATAACACCATCTTTTAACGGTCGAATAGTTTTAATATTTTCATGGGTTTTTCCATGCATTTGTTGGGCTTTTTTACCGATAGCGATTACTTTGCCAGTAGTGCGATCCATAGCTACAATAGAGGGCTCATCTACAACAACTTTATCATTATTTATAATTAAAGTATTTGCAGTTCCTAAATCGATAGCAACTTCCTGTGTAAATAAATTAAATAATCCCATTATTGTAAATTTAGTGTTTAAAATGTCTAATTCCGGTAAATACCATTCCAATTTTATTTTTATTACAATATTCTATAGATAAATCATCTTTAACAGATCCTCCAGGCTGGATTACTGCATTAATTCCTTCATTACTTGCGATTTCAACACAATCTGGAAATGGGAAAAAAGCGTCGGAAGCCATAACTGCATCATTTAAATCAAATTTAAAGTTTTTAGCTTTGTGAATTGCTTGGTTTAAAGCATCTACTCTTGAAGTTTGTCCAGTTCCACTAGCTAGTAATTGTTGATTCTTTACAAGGACGATAGTATTGGACTTTGTATGCTTTACGAGTTTATTGGCGAAGTAAAGGTCATCCATTTGAGAAGAAGTTGGCTCTTGAAGTGTTTTCAAAATAAATGAATTAATGTTTTCTACAGACTTATCTCTTTGTTGTAAAAGCTTTCCATTTAGACAAGATCTTACAATTTTTTCTGGAAAAACTAAATTATTTTTCTTTAATATTATTCTATTTTTTTTACTTTTTAATAACTGTAAAGCTTCTTGATTAAATGATGGCGCAATCACTACTTCACAAAATAGATTGTTAATTTGAGTTGCTGTTTCTGGATCAATTTCAGTATTAGTAATTAAAACACCTCCAAAGGCAGAGACAGGATCTGCCTGCAAGGCAGAAGAATAAGCATCAGATAATGTTTTTCTAGTAGCAAATCCACAGGCATTATTATGTTTTAAAATTGCAAATGTTGGAAGTGAATCAGTAAAATCTTCCATTAACATTATTGCCGCATCTATATCCAATAAGTTATTATAAGATATTTGCTTTCCGTGAAGTTGATTAAAAACATCTTTTAAATTTCCAGAAAACCAGCCTTTTTGATGAGGATTTTCACCATATCGCAAAGGAGTGATTTCTGATTTATTAAAATAAGAATAAATTGCAGAATCATAATTACTTGAAACAGAAAAAGATTGGGTTGCAAAATATTTTCTTTCGTTAATGTTGGTAGAAGCATCGTTTTTACTGGAAATAATATTAACTAATTCTTTGTAATGCTCTTTTTTAGACAAGACTGTAACATCATTAAAGTTTTTAGCCGCTGCTCTAATAAGAGATATTCCTCCAATATCTATTTTTTCAATTATTTCCTGGTCACTAGATCCAGATGCAACTGTTTTTTCAAATGGATATAAATCAACAACAACTAGATCTATTTTTGGTATTTTATATTCACTTAACTGTGCATTATCCTCATTATTAGCCCTTCTACTTAAAATACCACCAAATACTTTTGGATGTAGAGTTTTAACTCTTCCACCAAGAATCGATGGATATTCTGTTAATTCCTCTACAGGTGTAATTGAAATTCCTAAATTTTCAATGTATTTTTGAGTTCCTCCAGTAGAATATATTTTAACTCCTCTTGAATCTAAAATTTCAACTAGCTCATCCAATCCATCTTTCGAAAAAACAGAAATTAAAGCACTTTTAATTTTGCGTATATTTTCCACAGTTTTTTTAATAAATTAATTGCCTTAAAATTATTAACTAAATGGATATAATTGTCATAAAAATTAACGATGTTGATAACTAAAGTAATATTGTTCAGAATTAACTAGGATTCTAGAATAATCTAGAAAATATTAGACCAATTTTTAACTTATATCTCTACAAGATCTTTAGCCTTTTTAATACAATCACTTACCGAAACTCCATTAAAGTAATTTCCGATTAAATGAAATTTAGAATTATTTTTTTCAAACTTTTGAATTGCATTCAGCAAATTATTATGATCTAGATTAAACTGAGGAATGCCCTTGAGCCACCTGTAATGACTTTTAAGGACAGTTTTTCCCTTATGATCAATCAGTTCTTCTAATTCGTCTAAAATTATTTGCTGTAATTTATTAGGTTGGATTTTACACAAATGCTTTTGTCTTTCACCCCCCACTAATACGGTAAAAAGTTCTTTATCTTTTGGAGAAACATAATCGAAAATTCTACTATTAAAAAGAACTCCAAGGTAACTTTTCCCATCTGAAGGTTTTGTTAAAACTCCAAAACCTTGCTTATTATTTTTTATGTTTTTTTTGTAAAACCCAAAATGAAAAACGTCTACAGGACTGTAAATTATTTTATCTAGTTGAGTCGCTAAATCTTTGTCATCAACAAAAGTTTTAAGTGCATAAGCTGGTGCAGTGCAAATAATTTCTTTACAGAAAATTTTATTCGAACCACTAATAATTTCATATCCATTTTGTGTTTTTAGAATGGCATTTACGCTGAAGTTAAATATTAATTTGTCATCGATTGAGTTTGCTATTTTTGAAATTAAACTTGAAAGTCCATTGGGGAAATTAAATGAGTTAATTTTTCCTTTTTGATCTCGCTTGGACTTAAAAATTCCTTTAATAATACTTCCATGATCTTGTTCTAGTCTCCACAACATTTTTAGAGTATGTTTTGCACTCATTTTCTTTGTGTTGCCAGCATATATTCCAGTAATAAAAGGTTCTATTAATTTGTTATGGAAATCTTCTCCAAATCTTTTTTTTATAAACTCATAAACTGATTTGTTTTCATTGTGAGGCTTCACTAAAAACTCTTTTAAAATTCTAATTTTAGAACTAAAAGAAAATAATCTACTAAAAATAAATTTCAAAGGTGTAATTGGAATTTTAGTTAATTTATTTTTATGTAAAACAAAACGATTTTTATTACTTGACTCTTTTGGGAACTGTAGTGAATCCCATAACCCACAATCTCTAATTATTTCTTCAATTGCATCATTATTTAATAGTACTGTATTTGGGCCATTCTCGCATATAAAATTGTTCTCAATTTTAGTTTTAATAATTCCTCCAGGCGTATTAGTAGCTTCTAAAACTAAAAAATCACTTGTTTTTTTAGCTAAAAAATGTGCTGCACTCAATCCACAAATTCCAGACCCAATAATTACAGTATTAACTTGATTTTTCATTTATTATAGTAAAAATAATATGATATTTAGACATTTAAAAACAATTAACATTTTAAAGTTATTTTCATATATGCATATTCAATTGTATATTCGCAAACTTTAATAATAAACTGATATGGCAATAATAGGTAAAATAAGAGAAAAGTCAGGACTTTTAGTGACAATGGTAGGATTAGGATTATTTCTATTTATTATACCTGTTAATGATTTACTTCAACAATTTTCGGGTGATGGAAATTCAACATTAGGTTTGTTTGACAATTCTGAAATTGATGCCAACGATTGGAAATATTTCAATAGAGAAAATATTACTAGAAATAATCTGAGGATTAATAACCTTAATTCTGGTGGGAATGGAAGTCTAACGAGTGATGAAGAAGACCAAATTAAAGTTAACAGTTGGAATCAGATGATTTCAGATACAATTTATTATTTTGAACTAAATAAGGTTGGCATTAATGTTTCAGCAGAAGAGTTGAATCAGGGTCTTTTAAATGGTGAAAACCCACTGCCTTCTTCCCTACAAAAAATGTTTGTTACTAATGGTCTCTATAATAAAGATTCTTTTAATATTTGGAAAACTAATAGAATAATAAATCTACCCGATAATCCTGAATCAAAAAGAGATTTAAAAAACAATATTGAGGATCCTTTAAAAAATGAAAGAAGAATTAGTAAATATACTTCTATGATAAAAAGTGGTGTCTTAGGAACTATTCAAGAAGCTAAAAGATTAACAAATGAAGAGAAAATAACCGCTAGTATAGAGTACATTTTTATTAATTACGATGAATTAGACGACTCATTAATTGATTTAAATCAAGAAGAAAAGAAAAAATTTTACGCAGAACATTCAAATGAAAAGATTTGGTTACAAAAGCAGCCTTTAGTTTCCTACGATTATTCAGTTATAACATTTAATCCTTCTTCGGCTGATAAAGCTAATTATACTTCAAGAATGGAATTGTTGAAAGAAGATTTTAAATCATCAAAAAATGATTCTCTTTTTGTAGCAAATTATGCAGAAACACCTATAATGATTCCATCTCAATATGGTCCAAGACCTAGTGGAAATTATAGTAATCAACCTTATAAAGGTGGTAAGTTCTCATCTTTCATTGATAGTAAAATCAATGATGCTAATAAAGGTGATATTATTGGTCCATTTGTAAGTGGAGATAAAATCCAAATTGTTAAAGTTTTTGAAACTGGAGAAGAAGAACAATCAAAAGTTAGGCACATCTTAATAAATTCAAAAGAAGGTGATATTAATGATGCTAAAAATAAGAAATTAGCAGACAGTATACTATTCGCTATTAGACGTGACAGTAGTAAATTTAGTTCATTGGTGTCTAAATATTCTGATGATCCTGGCTCTGTTTCAAATGGAGGAGTTTATTCATGGTTTCCCAAAGGTCAAATGGTTCCAGAATTTGAAGAGTTTAGTTTTAATAAAAAAATTGGTAGCTCTGGAGTTGTTAGAACTAATTATGGTTTACATATTATTCAAGTTTTAGGGCGAAAAATTGGAACATTTAAGAAAATAGCTGTAGTAGACGAAACAATTCAAGTTAGTAAGGCTACTCAAAATCAATTTTATGATTCTGCCGCTTTAGCCTTTTATTATAAAGCCGACTCTAACGATTTTAGTATTGCTGCTGATGAACTGGGATATGTTGTTAAATCATCGGGATATGTTCCTCTCATTTACCCAAATAGAAGAACTGCCGGTCTTTATGGCCCTAACGAACTTAATAGAAATTTAAATGTTTCAAGGTGGGCGTTTAATAGTGACATTGGCGGGTTACTTGAGCCTGAGTACATTTCCAACAATCAATTAGTTTTGGCTGTTTTAAAAGAAAAAGTAAAAGCTTACGATAATTCTTTTGAAAATATAGTTTCATTAATGATTCCCGCAATGAAAAATAATTTAAAAGCAAAGTATTATATTAGTAAATATTCGAACGAAATACTTAACATAAATAGCCTAGACAGTATTTCAAAAATACTTGACAAGGAAACAGAATCTAAATTTATAAAGTACAGTGATGTAAATATTGGAAATAATAATCAAGAAATTGCAGAGCCTAAAGTTATGGCTCAAATCTTCTCTCTAACTCAAAATGAAATATCTCCAATTATTGAAGGTAAAAAAGGTATTTATATTGTGAAATCTCAAAGTGTTATTAATCAACCAACAGTTGATGAAAATTCAATAATTGAAAAATCTAATCAGTTACAAAAAGAGATTAGAAATCAAATTGAGCAAGATTATTATCCTGCACTTTATAATGCCTACAATGTAAGAGATGAAAGAGCAAGAAATATGATCATTAATAATTAATTTATAAATTGTTTCAACCTTTCTAAGCTTCTGTATTGGATTGCTTCTGCCACATGTTCAAGCTCAATATTCTTTGATTTACTAAGATCTGAAATTGTTCTTGATATTTTCTTTACCCTATCAAAACTTCTAGCTGAAAAATTTAAACTTTTAGCAGCATTTTTTAAAAATATTAATGTTTCAGAGTTTAATGAACAATACTCTATTATTTCCCTGCTGTTTAATTCTGAATTTGTTTTTGACTGTCTATCATACTGTGTTTTTCTTGCGATTTCAACTCTTTTAGCTATAGTTTTACTGTCTTCCTCTGTCTTTTTAAAATCTATTAATTTATCAATTGATACAGATTCTACTTCGATTTGCAAGTCAATCCTATCTAATAAAGGTTGACTTAATTTAGAAAGATACTGCTGTACTTTATGATAAGATTGTGAAGAATTTAACACATCAAAATAATTTCCATTTGGTGTTGGATTCATAGCTGCAATTAACATTAATTTAGATGGGAAATTAACACTCCCTGAGGCTCTTGAAATTGTGACAAGTCCATCTTCTAAAGGCTGCCTTAAAACCTCCAATACCCTTCTTTTAAATTCTGGCAATTCATCTAAAAAAAGTACACCATTATGAGCTAAAGAAATTTCTCCTGGCTTAGGATTAGAACCTCCTCCAACTAATGCAACATCAGAAATAGTGTGATGAGGACTTCTAAATGGAGGATTAAATATTAATTTGTTTTTTAATGCGAATTTCCCCAAATAGGAATATATTTTTGTGGTTTCTAGCATTTGTGGTTCACTTAATTTTGGAAGGATTGTTGTGATTCTTTTAGCCAACATTGACTTGCCAGATCCTGGGGGGCCAATTAAAAGTATATTATGAAATCCCGCAGCCGCAATTTCCATTGCTCTTTTTGCAACTTGTTGACCAATGACATCTGAAAAATCAATTTGACTATTTTCATCAGTTACTAATGAAGTTTTTATTTCATTTTTTATTTTTCTTTTTTCTAAAAAATGATTTAGCAACTCTTTTAAGTTTCTTGGAGCAACTATATCAATCCCCTCAACTAATTGTGCTTCTAAAATATTTTTTTGTGGTATAATCATCCCCTTTAATCCCATTTTTTTTGCTTTCATTGCCATAGACAAAACCCCTTTTACGGGTCTTAAAATACCGTCTAATGACAATTCTCCCATAACCAAATAATCATTAAAAATTCCGGGTTTTATTTGTTGTGAAGCACAGAGAATACCTAAAGCTATTGGTAAATCATACGCACTTCCTTCTTTTTTTAAGTCAGCAGGTGCAAGATTTATTATAATTTCTTTTACTGGAATTTTATATCCGATATTTTTAAGGGCAGCTGCAATTCTATAATGCGATTCTTTAACTGCATTGTCGGGTAAACCAACTAGTAAAAATTTAGCTCCTCTTGAAATATTTACCTCTACTTCTACTTTTTGTCCTTCAATTCCCACTAAAGCACATCCAATTACTTTCTCAATCATGTTTTTATGACAAAGAAAGATTCCTAAGAACTTAAAATATTTACGTTGTTATATTTTTGAAATAATTTTGCTAAGAGAAGAAATTGTATAGTCTATGTCTTTATAAGAAATAGCGTCGTTTAAAAAATAACTTTCATAAGCACTTGGTGGAAGGTAAACACCATTAGAAAGCATTCCGTGGAAATAATTTTTAAAATGGATATTATCTCCGGATTTTGCAGTTTCAAAATCTATCACTGGGTCATCTGTAAAGTGAACAGAAATCATTGACCCTATGCTATTAATTTGAAATGGAATATTAGACTTTAATAAAACCTGTTCTACACCTTTTTTTAAATATTTTGTTTTTTTGTTCAACGAATCATAAATATCAGAGTTTGATTTAAGGTGATTTAACATTGCATAACCAGCTGCCATAGCAATAGGATTTCCACTTAAGGTTCCGGCTTGGTAAACAGGTCCATCAGGAGCTAAAAAATCCATAATTTCTTTTTTTCCACCAAAAGCTCCTACAGGTAAGCCTCCACCTATTACTTTTCCATAAGTAATTAAGTCTGCATCTACACCTAAAATTTCTTGTGCTCCACCTAGTCCAAGTCTGAATCCAGTCATTACTTCATCGAATATTAGTAACGCACCATTCTTTGAGCATAATTTTCTTAACTGAGGAATGAAATCTTTTTTTGGTAAGACACACCCCATATTACCTGCAATGGGTTCTAAAATAATAGCAGCGATTTCGTCTTGATGATTTTTAAATATGTTTTCAACTTGAGAAATATCGTTATAATTTGCTAAAAGCGTATCAGAAGCAGTTCCTTTTGTAATACCTGGACTATTTGGAACTCCCAGAGTAGATGCACCACTTCCGGCTTGAATGAGAAACGAATCTGAATGACCATGATAACAACCGGAAAACTTTATGATTTTATCTCTATTTGTGTAGCCTCTAGCTAACCTCACAGCACTCATGCAGGCTTCAGTTCCTGAATTGACAAATCTAACTTTATCAACATTTGGAGCTAGAGAAACTACTAACTCTGCCATTTTGTTTTCTAGCTCGGTTGGAATACCATAAGAAGTCCCTTTTAAAGACTGATTATTTATAGCATTTATAATTTCTGGATGTGCATGACCTATAATCATAGGCCCCCATGAAGAAATATAATCAATGTATTTATTCTCGTCTTCGTCTATTAAATAAGCTCCTAAAGCATGATTTATAAAAATCGGAGTCCCTCCTACTGATTTAAATGCTCTTACTGGTGAATTAACTCCTCCAGGAATAACTTTCTTAGCTTGTTCAAATAATTTTTTTGATCTGGTATTTATCAGTTTAAACATTTTACATTCTTAAGATTTAATTCAGTTATATTTGTTATCAAATAATTTAATGTGTCGAATATCGTGACTAATTGGGAATTTTCTCTAAACTGTGCAAGAAAACTTGATAAAAATGATGAATTAAGTTCCTACAGAGATCATTTTTTTATCCCTAATTTCTCTGGAAAAGAGTCTTTGTACTTTACAGGAAATTCACTAGGATTACAACCAAAAAATGTACAGTCATATATTCAAAATGAGCTGAACGATTGGGCTAAATGGGGAGTAGAAGGCCATGAAAACTCTAAAAATCCCTGGCTTAATTATCATGAAATCTTTAATGACAAAATAAATTCTCTTGTTGGAGCAAAAAATAAAGAAGTAGTAGTAACACACAGTTTAACTACGAATCTCCATCTTCTACTAATCTCTTTCTACAGACCTACCAAAAATAGATTCAAAATTTTATGTGAAAAAAAAGCATTTCCTAGCGATCAATATGCACTTCAAAGTCAAGTTGAAATTCATAATCTAAAACCTGAAGACTGCATTGTTGAAGTGGAACCAAGAGAAGGTGAGCAAACCATTAGAAATGAAGATATTGTTTCTAAAATAAAAGAAATTGGACCAGAACTTGCATTAGTAATGATTGGAGGGGTAAATTATTATTCTGGACAAGTTTTTGACATGAAAACAATCACAAAAGCTGGTCATGAAGTTGGGGCTTTTGTTGGTTTTGATCTAGCGCATGGAGTTGGAAATATACCTCTAAAACTTAACGAATGGAAGGTTGATTTTGCAGCATGGTGTTCTTACAAATATTTAAATTCTGGTCCAGGTGGAGTAAGTGGATTATATATAAATGAAAAACATGTTGATAATCCAAAGATATTAAGATTAGCTGGTTGGTGGGGTCATAAAAAGGAAGATAGATTTCAAATGCCAGATAAGTTTTCTCCAATTCCTACAGCCGAAAGTTGGCAACTATCTAATGCCCCTGTACTGTCAATGGCTGCTCATAAAGCATCACTAGATTTATTTGAAGAAGTTGGAATGGAAAAACTTCGTGAAAAAAGTATTTTACTCACCAATTATTTGGAGTTTATTATAAACTACATAAATGATAATAAAAAATGTTTTTTAGAAGTAATAACTCCTAAAAACCCAAAAGAAAGAGGATGTCAACTTTCAATTATTGCTCATGGATATGGCCGAGGTTTATTTGAAGAACTTTCAAGAAATCATGTTGTAGTTGACTGGAGAGAGCCCAATGTAATTAGAGTAGCTCCTGTTCCATTTTACAATAGTTTTGAAGATGTTTTTGAGCTAGGAAGAATATTGAATAATTACGTAAAATAAATATGAACCCAGAATCAAAAATATCTTTACTAGCAATAACAACTATTGTTTTTGGTCTTGTAGTTTGGAGAATTTCTAATAAAGTTTTTAAATCTAATAAAAGGAATCAAAGTAGTAAATTTGAAAAATCTGAATATAGAAAAAGATGGAAAAGAAAGTAATTATAGTAGGAGCTGGTTTAGTTGGCTCTCTTTGGGCTGTTTATATGCAAAAGGTGGGTTACAAAGTTGTAATTTATGAAAGAAGATCAGATATTAGAAAAGCTGAAATAAGCGCTGGTAAATCAATAAATCTAGCGCTATCAGAAAGAGGATGGAATTCATTGAAAGCTGCTGGTGTTGAAAAAGAAATTGAAAAGATTGCGATCCCGATGAGTGGAAGAGTAATGCATAGCATGGAAGGCAAGTTGACTTACCAGCCTTACGGAAAAGAAGATGAAGCTATTTATTCAGTCCCTAGAGGTAACCTAAACGCTATGATGATGAACCTTGCTGAAGACAAAGGAAATACAGAAATTCATTATCAGCACCAATGTCTGGATGCAAATTTAGAAAAAGGTCATATTACACTGAAGAATCTAATTACTCAAGAAGTATTCGAAGACAAAGCGGACGTGATTTTTGCAGCAGATGGTGCATTTTCAGCAGTGAGATATAATTCTATGCAGAAGGTTGATAGATTTAATTTTAGCCAATTTTATATAGAGGATGGATATAAAGAGTTGTTAATTCCAGCTGATGAAAATGGTAATTATAAACTAGAAAAAAATGCTTTACACATATGGCCTAGAGGAAGATTTATGCTTATTGCCTTACCCAACGAAGATGGATCATTTACATGTACACTGTTTATGCCTTATGAGAATGAAAAATATGCATTTAATCAATTAGATAATGATGCTAAGATTAATGATTTTGTAAAAAAAGTTTTTCCAGATTTTTATGAGCTAATCCCTAACTTAATTGAAAATTGGCATCAAAACCCTTTGTCATCAATGTCAATTACAAGATGTTTCCCTTGGACAGTAGGGAAATTTGCATTAATGGGTGATTCTGCTCATTCTACAGTTCCTTTTTATGGTCAAGGAATGAATGCTGGTTTTGAAGATTGTTTTGTGATGTGGCAACTTTACAATAAACATAAAAACTGGGAAAAAACATTTAAAGAATATCAAGAAATAAGAAAACCAGATGGTGATGCCCTTCAAGACCTTTCATTAGATAATTATTATGTTATGCGTGATCATGTTGCAGATGAAAAATTTTTACTGCAGAAAAAAATAGAAGCTAAAATTCATCAACTACACCCAACTAAATGGGTTCCTCTTTATTCTCAAGTATCTTTTAGCAACATAAGGTATTCCCAAGCTTATAAAAATGGTAAAATTCAGGAAAATATCATGAGTAAAATAATGGATTCTCCAAATATTGAAGAAAAATGGGATTCAAAAGAGATTGAGCTCAAAATATTATCAATGATAAAATGAATATGGAAAAATATTTATTGATAATATTTTTACTCATTTTTACTATTTGTAATGCCCAAATGTATGAAAGAAAAAAAAATCCATTGGTCTCTTTTAATGGGAGCTATTCAATGGAGGGTTTTTACTTAAGCCCTGGTCTTACATATATGCTTCCAAATAAAATTAATAAACTGGTTGACAATATAGATGTTGTCCCTAGGGGAAGATTGGCTTACGTTATTGAAGCAGGGGCTTATAAACTCTTTGAAAAAGGAGGTAATATATTTAACTATATGGATTATGGTTTTAGTTATAAAAAACTATCGGGAAGTGAAATTGATAGCATCAATAATAAATCTATTTTTAAACAAAGATATTTGAGCGCAAATTTTAATATCAATAATATCTGGCAAATTTCAAATAAAAAATTTATTCAGTCTAGTATTGGTTCAAATTTAGATTTTAAATTATTTGAAAAAGGTTCTCCAGAACCTAAAAATACAGAAAGACTAATATTATCGTTTCATGTAAAGTTTGGTTATGGTTTCAAAGTTCAAAAAAAGTTCTTTATAATTCCAACTATTGAATCTCCTTTTTTAACTTTAAAGAAATGGGAACAAGGAAAATCAAGTTATGGAGTTTTTAATAGTAGATATAGACCTTTAATATTTAAAATTAGATTTATTTGGCTTAAAACCCCAGGCAAAGGAGACTGTCCACCTGTACTAACTAACCCTGAAGATAAAGCTAGATACGAAAGAAATTATATGCAATGACAAAAAATTCTCAAAAAAAAGCAACAGAATCCTTAGCGATTCAAACTAAAATGGTGTTGCCAAACGATACTAATCCACTAAATACTTTGTTTGGGGGAAGGCTTCTTGAATGGATGGATGAGATAGCTAGTATTTCTGCTCATAAGCATTGCGGAAGAGTTGTGGTTACCGCCTCTATAAATAATGTTTCATTTGATGAGCCAATATTTGCAGGAGAAATTGTTTCATTACATGCTAAAGTAAGCCGGGCATTTAATTCATCTATGGAAGTTTTTATTGACGTGTTTGTTGAAAACAGCGACGGAAGTAGAAGAAAATGTAATGAAGCTATATATAACTTTGTAGCAATTGACCAAAATAGAAACCCAATAAGTGTCCCTTCATTGATCCCAGAAACCCAAATTGATAAACAAAGATTTGATTCTGCGTTAAGAAGGAAACAACTTAGCTTAGTTTTAGCAGGAAAACTAAAAGCAGAAGACGCAACAGAACTTAAGAACGCATTATTTCCTAATTTAAAATGAAAGCAGAACTTTGTAATTTAATATTTATAAGTGTTATAGATCAGTACCATATTAATAACGATGTTGACAGTTCATATGTAAATCCATATAATTTAGACACTCTAGAATACCTGTTATTTGAGAAATGCTGGATAGATACTGTCCAATGGCATTTAGAAGACCTGATAAGAAATCCAAATATAGATTCCAACAAGGGTTTAGAATTAAAACACAGAATAGATAAATCAAACCAAAACAGAACTGATATTGTTGAGAAAGTTGATGACTACTATTTTTCCATTTTCAAGAACACTAGTGAAAAAGATAGTAAGCTAAATACTGAAAGTCCTGGATGGGTAGTAGATCGACTGTCTATTCTAAATCTTAAAATTTATCACATGAATGAACAATTAGAAAGGAAAAATGTTACTGCTGAGCATATTTTAAATTGTGAAAAAAAAATGGTTGTACTCCAAAATCAAAGAATTGATTTAAGTAATTCCTTCAATGAACTTTTAGAAGAATATAAAGAGGGAATTAAAAAAATGAAAGTTTACAGGCAGATGAAAATGTACAACGATTCAAATTTAAATCCTGAGCTCTATCGAAAAAACAACAACTAAAAACATATTACTTATACGATTTTCTGCTTTAGGAGATGTAATTTTACTAAAGCCAGTTATTGCTCTATTGATTAAAACCTATCCCAATCTTAACGTGTGGCTTGTTACAAATAAAAATAATCAATCTATTTTTAACTTTCATGAAAGGATAAAATTTATTGGCATTGATTTTAACAGTCCCCAGAAAAATATTTTTCAAATATCTAAAACCATTAAAGAAGTTTCAAATAATTTACATTTTGACGGTGTTTATGACCTTCATGATGTTATTCGTTCAAAAATACTTAGGTTTATTCTTTATCCAAAAACAAAAATCCATAGAGTTTTTTTGAAAGAGAGGAGCTTAAAAAATAAAATTGTAAATAATAAAATTGAGTTAATAAAACTCAAACATTCTAGTGAACGATATTTAGATTGCATAAAACAAGATTTTGAAAAAATTAAATTCAGTAATATTGATAAAACCTTAGAGAGTAAAAGTATAAAAGATAAAATAATCGGTCTTGCCCCATTTTCAGCTCACCCAACTAAGATGTGGGAGGTTAAAAACTATGAAAATATATTCAAGCATTTTAAAGATTATCAGTTTATACTTTTTGCTTTTGGAGAAATGGAAATTAATGTGGCAAAAAAAATAATTTCGAACTTTAAAAACTGTACAGTCATTTCAAATGATTTAAATCTATTTCACCAAATGGAATTAATTAATACGTGTGAATTATTTATTTCTATGGATAGTGCAAATATGCATTTAGCAAGCTTAACTAGTACAAAAGTGATTTCAATTTGGGGGCCAACACATCCACACTTAGGATTTGGTCCTTTGTTTAATGAAAAATATATTGTTCAATTGACAGAAAATCAACTTCCTGGCAGACCCTTTAGTATTTATGGTAAAATCAAAAAAAATAATATAAAGTCAGCTTCAGAATCTATGACGAAAATTAAACCCGAAATGGTTATAGAAAAAATGGAATTTGCTCTTAAAAATTAAATTTCATCTATGGTAAAATTAAAACTTTCCATAATTTGATTACAAAGCAATTTTTTGCAAGCCTCTTCAATCACTTTTTCTGCCGAATTTCTATCCTTTGACTCAATATGTAAAGTTATATGTTTTCCAATTCTTACGTTGTTAATTTCTGTAAGTCCAAGGTTATTCATACTCTGACTAACAGCTTTTCCTTGAGGGTCTAAAAGTGCCTCTAAAGGCATAATATCAATACTTGCTTTAAATTTCATTTAATAAAATTATTAATTATAGAAAATAATAGGTACAAAAATAGAACAATAGGTATAAAGAGAAGGATATTTCCAGATATTATTAAAATAAAAAGAGAAATAATAGACAGTATAATCCAAATAAAAACAAACTTATTATTCTTAAACTTATAATCGTTAAATTTTAATGATAAAAAAATCAAATTACTAACCATGAGTGAGCTAAACAAAATAACTAAGGAAAGAAGACAAATTTCGTGGTTTGGGATTTTTGAAATTATAGAATTGTAATTAACATAAATCCAAGTTAAAGAAATTGTAATTAGTGCAAAAGCTGGAATTGGGAGTCCAATAAAAACAATACTTTTTTCTTTAGTAGTATTAAATTTTGCTAGCCTAATTGCACCAAATAAAGGGACTAAACCCAATATTACAAATAAAAAAATATCTAAAATATTATCTTTGAATGTTATAGAGATTGAGGTAACATTGTAGATTATTATAGCTGGAGCAATTCCAAAAGTTATTAAGTCTGCAAAAGAATCTAATTGAGCTCCAAGTTCAGATTGAGCATTTAATTTCCGAGCCGCAAAGCCATCTAAGTAATCAAAAAAAGATGCTAATAAAATCGAAATAATTGCAATATGAACATTTCCTTGAAAAGCAAAATAAACTGATATCCAGCCCAATAACAAATTAAAGGAAGTGAGTATATTTGGAATATATTTCTGCATTTATACAAACTAAATTAATGTAAACTTCGTTGTTATATCAATTTATTAGTCAATATTTAATTTTTAATTACATAAATATCTTTAATTTTAGTTGTGAAATATATATATCTAATTGTATTCTTGATTTTAGGCAGTAATTTAACGAGTCAAATAAATACCCCTAAATACAGTAATGAATTTCTTAATATTGGAGTCGGAGCTAGGTCTTTAGCTATGTCTAATTCGGTCATAACCTCAACAAATAGTGCAATGTCAGCCTATTTAAACCCTGCAAATCTTATTAAAAATGAAAATGATATTCAAATTGGCTTAATGCATGCTGAATATTTTGCAGGAATTGCAAAATACGATTTTGGAAGTATTGCCAAAAGAATTGATTATAAAAGTAGTTTTGGATTTTCATTTCTTAGGTTCGGAGTTGATAATATTCCTAATACATCAGAGCTAATTGATGCACAAGGAAATGTAAATTACGATAGAGTGTCTTATTTTAGTGCTGCTGATTTAGCATTTATTGGTAGTTATGCAAGAAAATTAAATACATATTTATCTGTCGGGGGATCTGCAAAAGTAATTAATAGAAAAGCGGGCGATTTCGCCTCAGCATGGGGTTTTGGAATTGACCTTTCATCTACATACATTAAAAATGATTGGTCTTTTGCTTTAGTTGCAAAGGATATTACCTCCACATTTAATGTCTGGAAATATCAATTATCAAATGAAATGATTAGTACTTTCATATCAACTGGTAATGAATTACCTCAAAACGGTATTGAACTAACTTTACCAAAACTAATTTTGGGTGTATCAAAAGAATTCCATTTGAAAAACAATATTAATTTTTTAATTGAACTTAATACTGATATTAGTACAGACGGGAAAAGAAATGTATTAATTTCTGGAAATCCATTTTCTATAGACCCTCATTTTGGTGCAGAAATTAGTATTAAAAATATAGTTTTTGTAAGAGCTGGGGTTGGGAATATTCAAAAAACACCTGACTTAACTAATAAAATTATATACACAATTCAACCAAATCTGGGATTGGGTATAAATATTAAAGGAATTGAAATTGAATATGCTTTAACAGACATTGGAGATGTTTCTATTGCAGAATATAGCAATATATTTTCTCTGAAATTTAATATAAATTCAAAATAAATTGAAGTGTTTTAAACAGTTTATTTCTTTTGTTACTTTAATCCTACTTCAATTTAATTTCTATTCTCAGAATTTCGGAAATGAATGGATTAATTATAATCAACAATATTTTAATTTTCAAATTGTTAAAACGGGTGTTCATAGGATTGATTTTAACACCCTAAATAATCATCTAACAAATATTGGTGTAAATATAAGTTCTATTCCTCATGATAATTTTCAAGTATTTGGGAAAGAGAAAGAGGTCTCTTTATTAATTAAAGATTCTAATAACAATGGATTTTTAGACAACTCTGACTATATTGAATTTTATGCTGAAAAAAATGATGGTTGGCTAGACTCATTAGTCTATGACTCTACTCGTTTTATGCCTGATGATTTTTATAGTTTGTTTAACGACACTATCCATTATTATTTTTCATGGAATACCACTTTAAATAACAAAAGAATTATTCTAGAGACAGACTCTAATTTCAATAGTTATAGTTTAGTAAACTACTGTTGGAAAAACCAAATATTGAAATTTAATTCTGAGTATTTACCGGGCTATCAATGGCAAGGCCTTTCTAGTCCTAAATATGATATTGGAGAGGGCTGGGCTGGAATTAGAATTGGAAAAGGAGGATCAAATACTGAGCAGTTAAATACTCCAAATGCATTTGCCGGTGGTCCAAATTCATACGGCAAGATAAATCTTATGTCTTCTAATCTTGGAAGTCTTAATCCTAGCGGTTACAGTCACAATACTAAATTATCCATAAATAATAGTTCGATTTTTGATTCTTCTTATAGTTTTTATCAAACTTTACATATTAATTACAGTTTAAGTAGCAGTACTATATCTAATGTTACCAGTTTTAAACATGAAATTTCAAATATTGGTCAGGGGACTGATTATCAAAATATAGCCTCCATAAGCTTAAATTATCCACATTCATCAGATTTTTCTAATTACAACGAATTACACTTTGGGATTCCAAATTTATTAAATCAAAAACAAAGATTTACAATATCCAATTTGATCAACTCATCTGGCACCCCTTTTATTTATATGTTAGATAATAAAACTAGAGTTCTTCCAATAATATCAAACGGACCCGATTGGGAGATTGTTGTTCCTTCACCTCAAAGTGATACCATAATTTTCTTTTTATCATCAGAACCAAATGTTACGTATATAAATAAAATAAATTCTGTATCTAATTCTGGTTATTTTAAAGACTTTAATTCATATCAAATTGATAGTGCTTACATTATTGTTACTCATAAAAGCCTCCTTCCATCTTCTAGAATTTATGCTGCTCACAGATCTAATCAATTAGATACATTAGTTATAGATATTGAGGAATTATATCATCAATTTTCTGGTGGTATTTATAAAAATCCTATTGCTATTAAAAGATTTTTAAGTTTCGCAATGAATAAATGGCCTAGTTTTCCATCTCATCTTTTTTTAATTGGGAAATCAATTAGATTTAATTCTCAAACTACTGGATCAAGAAAAGATTCTACTTTATATAAAAAAAATTTAGTTCCGTCATGGGGAAATCCTAGTTCAGATAATCATTTTGCAGTAGGATTAGAATCCAATAAAAGAGGTTTTTCTATTCCAATTGGACGATTAAGCGTCAATAATAACTCTGCAGTTTTAAACTACTTGAATAAGGTCATTGAAGCAGAGTCTGTCCAGGGAAATAATTCCGGTTATACTATTGCAAATAAAGCTTGGCAAAAAAATATTGCTCATTTTGCTGGCGGAAGTGATTCTTCTGAGCAGGTTTACATAAAAAATCGGTTAAAAGATTTTGAAAATACAATTAAGGACACATTATATGGTGGTAATGTTAAGAATTTTGGAAAGAATCCATTTACTTCTCAAATTGATTTCACGGAATTTCAAAATGTTCAAGAGTACCTAGAAGAAGGCGTTTCAATTATGACATTTTTTGGTCATTCTAGCTCAGGATATGGATTTAGTCAAAATATAGATGAGCCTAGCAACTGGAATAATCAAGGTAAATATCCCTTAGTAATTGGACTAGGATGCTACTCTGGGGATGTACATAATCCAGATACTAGTAGTTTTTCTGAACAACTTATACGGCCATTAAATAGTGGAGCTATCGGATTTATATCCACAATCAAACAGGGTTTTATACCCTACATAAATAACTATACTGAATATTTATATAAAAATATTGGCAAACATGGCTATGGTAATACTATAGGTCAACAGATGCTTATGACAATAGATTCAATGGATCAAATTTCGAGTTCAATAATTTCTGGTCCTAGATTTGAATGTAATTATAATGGAATGTCCTTACAAGGAGATCCCGCGGTTAAAGTTAATTCTCATCCATTTCCCGAATTAGTATTAGACCAACAAAGTGTTTGGACCGAGCCAAGTATTATAGATCTTTCAGCATCTACTTTTGAATTAAAATTTAAGGTCTTTAATTTAGGACAAGCTTTCAGAGATTCTGTATTTATTGAACTAAAACAAAACCTGCCAGATGGAACTGATACAATTTACTCAAAATTTATACCAGGTATAATAAATGAAGATACTGTAATATTTACGATTTTTAATGGCCCTAAAAGTATTGGGGAAAATATTTTTGAAATTTCAATAGATTTACCCATTTCAAACATTGAGGAAGCTTATGATGAAATAGCTAATAATACTATAAATTACACCATTAATATTTCATCTAATTCTATAAATCCTGTATGGCCATACAATTTAAGTATTATTGGTAGTTCATATGATACTCTTAGAGTGTCTACCATTAATCCATTACAACCCTCTAATATTTACTATTTTGAAATTGATACTACAATTAATTTTAATTCTCCTTTTTCAAAATCTCAAAATATAGTATCAATTGGTGGTGTTATTGAAGCTATTCCGAGTAAATGGAATAATATTAATTCCGGATCAATTGATTCATTATTTTTTATTGATAGCTCTGTGTATTATTGGAGAGTTAGGCCTGATAGCACAGTTGTCGACTGGAAAACAAGTTCGTTTCAGTACATTAAAAATAAATGGGGTTGGAGTCAAGCTCATTTTGACCAATTTAGAGAAAATGATTTTTTTAATATTAAAGTCGATACTTTAAATCGAAAGTTCAATTTTTCTCCCACGTTCAAAAATATAATTTGTAAAAATTTTGTTCAGCACGTTGGTCTTTCTAATGAATGGTCAGGAACTTATTGGGGAGTAAATGGTGAAGTCGCTGGTTACGGAGGAAATATATTTCCAGCTATATTAGTTGGCGTAATAGATCCTAATTCTTTAGAATATTGGAAAACACCTTATATTGACAATTCAACTTCCCCTCCAACTGTACTAAATCCAAATCATTGTTTTGGACAATTTAATGGAGATCCAGCAATTTGTGGGAATACTACTCTTTGGGGAAGAAATAGAGAAGATGGGATATTTATTTTTGATAGTAGTGACCCTGTTCACCTAGACTCTTTAACAAGTTTATTATCTAATAAAATCCCCAACGGATATTACATAATGACCTATAGTTATATTCCCAACAGTTATAATGGAAGCTTACTTTATAATAGTCCATTATATGCAAACTGGTCCAATGACTTGTTTTCAGCATTTCAAATGCTTGGGGCAAATGGATTTAATAGTTCAACTCAAGTAGATGATGGATTTATTTTCTTTTGTAAAAAAGGAGATCCTAGTTCTGCTATTGAAATTAGAACAGACACAATTGCGCCAGGATTTGTTCCATCTCAGCTTATTGAACTAAACACCAACATTACTAGCTCATTAGAAAACGGGAAAATATTAACAGGACTAATTGGGCCATCAGAAAACTGGAAAAACATTTATTGGAAACAAAATGCACTGGAATTTCCATCTGCAGATTCTACAAGACTAAGAGTATTTGGATTATTGTCTAGTTCTTCTACACAAAAAAATGTCTTACTAGACACAATCTTTTCAAAAATTGATTCTGTAATTAATATTCGTTCTATTGATAGTAATTTTAAATTTTTACAGCTAGAAATGGAGACATATGACGACTCTTTATTAACTCCTGCTCAAATATCTAGATGGCAAATAACATATGATCCTCTACCAGATTTAGCGCTAAACCCTAAAAAAAGTTGGTATTTAGATTCCAATATTGTTCAACAAGGAGATTCAATTTATTTAAGTGTTGGCATAGAAAATGTAACTCCATTTGACATGGACAGTTTGCTTGTGAATATTAGATTGGAAAATAATAATGGATTAATTAATATTTCACAACCAAGACAAGGTTCGCTAAGAGCAAGAAAAGTATTTGTTGATACGTTTGCCATTTCTAGTAAATTCTTAAATGATCAATATTTTCTATGGCTTACAGCAAATCCCATAACTAACCCAGGAACCCAAGATCAAGAAGAGCAATTTTATTTTAATAATATTCTTCAAACTAAACTTTCAGTTACAAAAGATAATATTAACCCAATCTTAGATGTTACTTTTGATGGGATTCATATTTTAAACAATGACATAATAAGTCCAACTCCACATATTGTAATAGAACTTGATGATGAAAATCCTTTTTTAATTTTGAGCGAAGATATTGACACTTCAAATTTTCAAATCGAAATCATGAAGCCAAATTCTATGATATGGGAAAGGATTAGTTTTTTTAATGGTCCAGTGGCAAATTTAATATGGTATATAAATGAACCTGATAATAAATTTACTATTGAATATGATCCAGAGTTTAAGGAAGATGGGACTTATAAATTACGGGTTCAAGGTCAAGACAAATCAGGAAATTTAAGTGGTGAACAACCATATCAAATTCAGTTTGAAGTAATTCTTAAATCTTCGATTACTAATATATATAATTATCCTAATCCCTTCTCATCAAAAACTCATTTTGTTTTTACTTTAACAGGTACTGAAATACCAGACAAATTAGATATTCAAATTCTAAATATAAGCGGCAGGCTTATTAAACAAATTAATCTAAGTGAAATTGAAGATATTAAAATTGGAAATAATATCACAGAATATTTTTGGGACGGGAAAGATGATTTTGGAGACCCTTTGGCTAACGGTATATATATATACAGAGTAACTTCAAAAATAAATAACCAAGCAATAGAGCATCGCTCATCAGATGGTGATAAAGCTTTTACAAATGGACTAGGTAAAATGTACTTAATCAGATAACTTAAATGTGTATTTGGTCTTAAGTTTTAAAATTTTTGATTCAAAAAACTTATAACTTAAATGTGAAAATAATAATGTTCCACAAAAAATTAAAGTTGGAAATATGAAAATACTTGTAAACAAGGATTCACTAAAATAATCACTAAACTTTAATACTATTGTTATCATTATACCGTGATAACAATATAATCCATAAGAAATCTTTCCGAAAAAATTAAAATATTTAATCCTCGAAAGTTTAAAAATAGATTGTTGGCAATAAGTTTGTTCAAGTATAATAAATGCAAAGACAAATGAGAAAAGAACTCTTTGAATAACAATGAAAAGATCATGATTTTGTAGTGAGGGGATCGCTATGAAAATTAATAAACTAATTAAATAAATTATAACTATTTGAGTTTTAGAAAAGTCTCTAATCTTAGTAATTAAAATAGAATTATTAAATGCTGCTATAGCAGCCAATGCCCCTACTCCAAAATTACCAAGAGCACTTACAGTATGAAAATTTAGATTTAATGAATCGTCTATAAAATATATTCTAAATATTATTGAAATTAAAATGATTAACAATGATACTTTTAATAGGTGATTTTGAAACCATTTTAGAACTAAAGCCCAAAAAATATAAAATTGTTCCTCAACAGAAATCGACCACATAAAAACCATAAAAAATAAAAATTCATATCCATTTTTTATGATGTCAAAATTTAAAATAAATAAAATGAAACTCCAAAAAGACGGCAAGGAACTTATGTCTTGAGTATAATAAGATTTCATAAACTCTATTAAAAAACCTAATAAAATTACTAAAAAATAAAGTGGCCAAATTCTTAAAGATCTTCTAATTAAAAAATTTTTAAACTGGAATTTTTTTGTGATTTTAAGTTCTTCTAGTCCCTTCCATGTAATAAGAAAACTTGAAAGCACAAAAAAAGAATCAATGGAAATAAATCCTAAAATCTTTCCATAGCTATATAAAGAAGAATAAATTTTAGAATTAACTATTTCAATATCATTACTAAAAAAAACATGTCCAAAAAAGATACCTACGAAACCTATAAATCTTAAGGCATTTAATTCCTTGAAATATTTTATCTTATGACTATCTTTATTCAAACTTTTATTGATATTTATATAAATTCCGATTTAAAATTCAATTTTCAAAAAAAATCTTAAAAAATGTATGTAGATACCCACACACATATTTACTTAAAAGACTTTGATGATGATCGAAAGCAAATCATTAATGAATGTAAGAAATTAGGAGTTACTAAACTTCTACTTCCCAATATAGATTCAAATTCTATGGAAGATGTTATTAAAATCTCTAATGAATTTAAAGGGATGTGTTTTCCAATGGTTGGATTGCACCCTTGTTCTGTAAAACAGAATTACAATGAAGAACTCAGCTTTATAAAGCCTTACATAAAATCATGTAATCCTATTGCTATTGGAGAAATTGGAATTGATTTATATTGGGATAAATCCACACTGGATATCCAAAAAAAAGCATTTATTAAACAAGTTAATTGGGCTCTTGAATTTGAATTGCCAATTGTTATTCATGCTAGAGAATCTTATAATGAGATATTTGAAATTCTTGACTTTTTAAACACCAGTAAATTAAAAGGTGTGTTTCATTGTTTTTCAAGTTCGTTAAAAGATGCTGATCGTATTTTGAAATATGGTGGTTTTAAATTAGGAATTGGGGGAGTTGTTACTTTTAAAAATAGTGGAATTGACAAAGTAGTTGAGCAAATTGAAATTGAAAATATTATTTTAGAAACTGATGCTCCATACTTAACCCCAGCACCATTTAGAGGAAAAAGAAATAAAAGTAGTTACATACCTTTGATTGCAAATAAACTTTCAGATATTTACAAAGTTAGCCCAGAAGAAATTGGAAAAATAACTTCAAAAAATGCATCGGAAATATTTAATATTTAAAATACTTTTTCTTTTATTGTGTTGCCCCATTTTTATCTTTTCCAATAAACTAGACCTGTCAAATAATGTTGGTCAAACAAAAATTAGTGTTCTCACATGTGATCCAGGAAATGAAATTTATTCGCTTTTTGGACATAGTGCCCTTAGATTACAAAATCCAGTTCAAGGGTATGATCTTGTTGTAAACTGGGGGTTGTTTGAATTTTCAGAAAATCAATTTGATTTTGGATATGACTTTGCTAAAGGAAGACTCAAATATTTTATGGGGTTACAATCCACAACAAATTTTATGGAAGAGTATAAAGGCTCTAGACGAGGAATTCGAGAACAAATTCTAAATCTTAATAAAGAAGAAAAATTTAAATTTATTACATTAATTGAAAACAATTATAAACCTGAAAATAGAAATTATAAATATGAATTTTTCTATGACAATTGTTCTTCAAGAATTAGGGATCTTTTAAAAACAGTATTTAATCAAGGAATTAAGTTTCATAGTTCTTCAAAATCAAACAAATTTACTTTTAGAGAAATTATTCATGAGTACTTGAAATATAATCCTTGGCTAGAACTTGGAATTGACCTTGTTTTAGGAAAAAAAATTGATGTCTTAGTGAATAACGAAAATCTTATGTTTTTACCTAGAAATGTTGAGCAAAATCTTGATAGTACTTATGTTAAAAATAACGAAGTCCAAAAAAAAATTGTTCTTTCAAAAAACGTATTAATTAAGTCCAACATAAAAAAAGATGATTTGAAAAGTATCAAAATTTACAGTTGGATCATATTATCAATTACAATGTTATTATTAATTATTAAAAAAGAAAGACTCTTTAACTATTGGTCTGTTATTAATCTATTTGTAGTTGGCACTCTTGGATTAGTTCTACTTTTCATGTGGTTTGGAACTGATCATAGTGGAACAAAAATGAATCTAAATTTGCTTTGGGCATCACCATTACATTTTGTTTTAATTTTCTGCATATTAAAAGGCTATTTGAATAATTTCACATACTGGTATTTAACATTTTCAATAATTTTAATTTTTACAACTATTTTATTTTGGTTTACGTTAACTCAAGAATTTAACGCCTTTGTAAAACCAATTATCTTACAATTAGCAATAATTTATTATTATTATTTTAAAAAATGTAATAATCAAATTAATCTTAATAAAACAAAGGCTTGATTTTAAGCATTATGTTTAAATTAGTGTTTCAATTATTTAATAATGAAAAAATACGATGTTGTAGTTATAGGTTCCGGACCTGGTGGGTATGTTTCGGCAATAAGGTGCGCACAGCTTGGTTTAACGACTGCTATTATAGAAAAATATGGCACTCTTGGAGGAACTTGTCTTAATGTTGGATGTATCCCATCTAAGGCGCTATTAGATTCTAGTGAGCATTTTAAAACTGCTTTACATGATTTTGATAAACATGGTATAGACATTAATACTCCGAAAGTAAATCTCCCTAAAATGATGGTTAGAAAGCAAGAGGTAATAGATCAAACTTGCGATGGAGTTCAATATTTAATGGAAAAAAATAAAATCAAAGTTTATCATGGAATGGGTTCTTTTATTGATAAAAACACAATCTTAATAAATGGTGAAAAGAAAGAAGAAATATTTGGAGATAAAATTATTATAGCAACAGGCTCTAAACCCAACTATTTCCCAGGAATGGAGCCTGATGGAAATAGAATTATTACTTCTACAGAAGCACTTTCACTTAAAGAAGTTCCCAAACATTTAATTGTTATTGGAGGTGGTGTTATTGGTCTTGAATTGGGTTCAGTTTATGGAAGACTCGGTTCTAAAGTTACGGTAGTTGAATTTCAAGATGGATTATTGCCTACTATGGACAAAACTCTTGGTAAAGAGCTTATGAAAATTTTAAAAAAAGAAGGGTTTAAGTTTTTATTTAACCATAGTGTTCAAAAAGTAAATAACACTAAAAATGGAGTTCAATTAGATGTTAAAAATAAAAAAGGTGAAATTGTTTCTGTGGAAGGGGACTATTGTTTGGTAGCTGTAGGTAGAAGAGCATATACTGATAAGTTAGGGTTAGAAAATATTGGTTTAGAGACTGATAAAGCCGGAAGAGTTATTACCAACAATAATTTACAAACTTCTATAGATAATGTTTTTGCAATTGGCGATGTAGTTAAAGGAGCTATGTTAGCTCATAAAGCAGAAGAAGAAGGTGTTTTTGTTGCAGAGTTTATTGCCAATCAAAAACCACATATCGATTACAATTTAGTTCCTGGAGTTGTTTACACTTGGCCTGAAGTTGCGTCTGTTGGGAAAACAGAACAAGAATTAAAAGAATCTAATGTAAATTTCAAAGTAGGGCAATTTCCAATAAGAGCCTTAGGAAGGGCAAGAGCGTCTATGGATATTCAAGGGCTAATTAAAATTATTTCAGATAGCTCAACAGATGAAGTACTTGGTGTTCATATGATTGCTCCTAGAGCTGCAGACCTAATTATGGAAGCGGTTGTGGCCATGGAATACAGAGCAAGTGCCGAAGACATTGCTAGAATTTGTCATCCACACCCAACTTACAGTGAAGCTGTTAAAGAAGCTGCTTTAGCTGCAACTGCAGATAGAGCACTCCATATTTAATTGTCAATGAAAAAAAAAGGTGTTTTAATACTTAATTTGGGAACTCCAAATAGTCCTTCAGTTAAGGATGTTAGAGTTTATTTAAGAGAATTTCTTAATGACCCAAGGGTAATAGATATTGGCAGAATTGCTCAACTATTACTTGTTAATTTAATTATAGTTCCTTTCAGGGCTCCAAAATCTGCCAAAGAGTATAAAAAACTTTTTAAAATTGGAGGTGGTAAATCTCCGCTATTAACTTACGGTAATAGCTTAACAAGTAAGCTAAAGGATATTTCATCTGAAGAGTTTGATGTAGAACTCGCTATGAGATATGGATCTCCTAGTATGGAAGACGTATTAGGGGAAATGAGACTTAAAAACTATGATGAAATTTATATTTTTCCATTATATCCACAGTATGCATCTGCATCTTCTGGATCAACTATAGAAAAAGCATTTAAACTAATTAATAAATGGTGGGTTATCCCAGAAGTTTCTGTTATAGGACAATTCTACAATAATCCAATTTATATAAATTGTATGGTAAATCGTGCAAAGGAGTTTGAACTTTCCGACTATGACCACATAATGTTTTCTTATCATGGAATTCCAGAAAGACATGTTGACAAAGTGTATTTAGATGGGAAGCCTTGTGCTGATCATTCCTGTGAGGATGAAATTAACGAGGAAAATACACATTGTTATAAAGCTGCTTGTTATGCAACATCTAGATTATTGGTAAAAGCCTTAAATTTAAAAGAAGGTTCGTATTCAACTTGTTTTCAGTCGCGACTTGGTAGAGATCCTTGGCTAAAGCCTTATACAGACCATGTAATTGAAAATCTTGGTAATGAAGGCAAAAAAAGAATTCTTGTTTTCTCTCCTGCTTTTGTTGCAGACTGCCTAGAAACCACTATTGAAATTGGCGAAGAGTATTTAGAGCTTTTCAAAGAACATGGTGGAGAAAAGATACAACTTGTTCCATCATTAAATGATAATGATGATTGGGCTCAAGGGCTCTATGAGATAATCAAGGAGAAAGTAAAAACTATTTAATATTTTATTTGATGAAAACCATCATCGGGGAAAATTATTATGCAGGTATTTTAGATGATTTAATAATAAATCAAGATGATAACAATGTTTTTGAAAAACTGGAAGTATTTTTAAAAAAAAATAAAGATAAAACCAAGTTGCTTTTTATTTCTTATGATCTTAAAAACAAAATTGAAAAGCTCAACTCTAGAAATGATGATAAAATTAAATTTCCTGTAATTCGATGTGTTGTCCCGGAAAAAATATTTTCAAAAAAAAAGTTTCTTAGTCTAAATAAATTAGAAAATAAATCTATAAAATTTATTCCAGAGCTTAACAAAGAGGAATATCTCAAAAAAATTGAAAAAGTTAAAAGTCATATACAAAAGGGCGATATTTATGAAACAAACTTTTGCTATAATTGGGAAGCAAAAGGGAAAATAAATAATCCATATAAAGTTTATCAAAAACTAGAGGAGTTAACCAAAGCTCCATTTTCTGTATACTCTGAAATTGGGGATCATATAATTATTTCAGCAAGTCCTGAAAGATTTATTAAAAGAAGAGGTGATAAGCTAATATCAGAACCCATTAAAGGAACTTCTAAAAGAAATGAAAATAAAGAAATAGATTCACAACTAATAAAAGATCTTAAAAATGATCCAAAAGAGAGGTCGGAAAATATTATGATCGTTGATCTAGTTAGAAATGATTTAAGTAAAGTAGCTAAAGAAAGTTCTGTTAATGTCGAAAAACTATGTGAAGTTAATACGTTTGAAAATATTCATCAAATGATTTCAACAGTCTCTTGTAATGTTGAAAAAGAGACCTCATTTTCTAAAATTTTAAAAGCATTATTTCCTATGGGTTCAATGACTGGTGTTCCTAAAGTAAAAGCAATGGAACTTATGGAAAAATATGAGCTAACGAAAAGAGGTCTATATTCTGGTGCAATTGGTGTAATGAAGCCTAGTGGAGACTTTGATTTAAATGTGGTTATAAGAACTATAATTTATAATAAAGCAAATGATTTCATATCTTTTAAAGTCGGAGGAGCGATTACTATAAAAAGTAAGCCAGAAAAAGAATATGAGGAAACTCTAACTAAAGCGGAAGCATTACTTAAAGCATGTCAACAATAAATACAATTAACAAAGAATTTTTATCCTTTTTTAAAGATTATAAAATTGACTTAAAAAGTCAATTTTTAATCGGAGTTTCAGCCGGAAATGATTCAATGGCTGTATTAAATTTGGCAGTTGAATCAAAACTAAAAGTTTCTGTTGCTCATGTTAATTATCAGCTAAGAAATGAGGAAAGTGAAAGAGATTACAAAATAGTTAAAGAATATTGTAAAATTAATAATCTAAATTTCTACTACAAAAAAGTTAAACTAGATAATTTAAAAAATCTGCAGAAAAAAGCGAGAGAAATTAGATACAAATATTATAATGAAATAATAAGTCAAGAAAATTTAGATTACATAATTACTGGACATCATCAAAATGACGACCATGAAACATTTCTTTTAAATACTATAAAAGGAAGTGGGATTAAAGGCTTGAAAGGTATTCCTGAAAAAAATGGTATAATTTTAAGACCCGCATTACAATTTACTAAAAGTCTACTTTTAGAATATGTTAATCACCATAAAATAAAGATTGGAATAGATAGCAGTAATTTAGCTTCAAAGTATGAAAGGAATTATTTGAGAAATGAAGTATTTAATAAAATATCAAGCAAATTTCCAGATTTTGAAAAGGGATTTACAAATTCAATTCAGTTTTTAAAAAAGGATTATTTATTATTAAATGAGTTAGTTCAAAAAATTATTAATCCTCAAATTGAGGAAAGAAAGAATTATTTAATAATTAATTTTGATAACTCTATTCCTAAACAAGCTTGGTATCACTTTTTTAAAAGATTCGGATTTAATTTTAGTCAAGTTAATCATTGGGTAGTCAACAACCCACAATCTGGGAAGCATATAGAAAGCTTAACCCATAAATTATCTGCTGATAGAAATAAATGGATACTTTCAAAGAGAAATTTTAAAAAATTAAATAATGAAATATTTGAAATATTTGAAAATCAAAAAACTAAAACCCCCATTTTATTAGAAGGTCGTCTAACTGAAAAATGTATTTATGAAAAATCAAAGAAAGTTGAATACTTTGACTACTCCAATCTTGTTTTTCCCTTAAAATTAAGAAAATGGAAAAGTGGAGATAGAATTCAACCACTTGGAATGAAGGGGAATAAAAAAGTAAGTGATATTCTAATTGATCAGAAAATACCCATGTTAGAAAAAGATAATATCTACGTTTTGTTATCTAATAATGATATCATTTGGATCGTTGGAACTATAATTAACGAAAAATATAAAATAGATAAAACCTCTAAAATATTTTATAAGTTTAATACTGATTAAGAGTTCTATTTTTCTAGCTAAATAACTTTATTTGATTTATAACGTATTAGATTTATAGAATTTCTTAATTACTAAGAATATCATTGTAAATTTGAAAAAAAGTTAATGTATTTTAAAAGTTTAAACATATCTATTTTTTGTTTTTTAAGTTTATTGTTCTTAGATAATATAAAATCTCAGAATATTGAATTTCCTGAAGATAAAGTCAATTATACAATAAAGATAATTCAAAATGCTTGTGAAGTTTCTATTATTGCTGATATTAAAGTTGTTGATGGCTGGCATATAAATGCTTCAAATTTACCTCCTGAGAGTTTTTCAATTGCAACAGATTTATATTTAGATACTTCCTCAAATTATATCATTGATGATACGATCTATGAACCTAAACCTCATATCGTTTTTGATAGCATAACTAAAGAAGAACTTTTCCTCCATGAAGGAAAAATCATCATTAAAAGAAATATAAATATTAGAACTACAAAAGATTTTACAATTAAAGGTTTTTTTACTTTTCAAACATGTGACGATTCACATTGCCTCCCTCCATTTGATGGCCCTTTTGAATTTATAGTTAAAGGTTGTGATTTTAAGTCTTTAAGTGAAAAAGAGATAAAGTCTCAAAAAAAAAATAAAATAACGAATGAAAATGATAATTCATCTACTAAAAAATCATTATTTGTAATTTTTATTTTATCATTTCTTAGTGGGTTTGCTGCGCTCTTAACACCTTGTGTTTTCCCAATGATTCCAATGACAGTTAGTTTTTTCACTAAACAGTCAAAAGATAAGTCTTCTGGTATTAAAAATGCAATACTTTATGGACTAAGTATTATCATTATTTATGTCCTTTTAGGGACAATAATTACAGCAATTTTTGGAGCTAGTTTTCTAAACTCATTGTCAACTAATATTTACTTTAATTTGTTATTCTTTATTCTATTGGTAGTTTTTGCAATTTCATTTTTAGGTGCATTTGAAATTACCCTGCCCAATGCCTGGGTGAATAAAGCTGATTCCGCATCAAGCAAAGGTGGATTTCTTGGAATATTTTTTATGGCATTAACTTTAGCACTAGTTTCTTTTTCATGTACTGGACCGATTGTCGGAACTTTACTTGTAGAATCTGCTACTATTGGTGGAATTGGGCCATTTATTGGCATGTTCGGATTTTCTCTAGCCCTCGCGCTTCCTTTTGGGCTTTTTGCTGCTTTTCCAGGTTGGTTAAATTCTTTACCAAAATCTGGTGGATGGTTAAATACTGTTAAAGTCTTTTTAGGATTCTTGGAATTGGCACTAGCGTTTAAGTTTCTTTCAAATGCAGATTTAGTTATTCAAGGGCATTTTTTAGAAAGAGAATTATTTTTAGCAATATGGATTGGAATATTTTCAGTTCTTGCGGTTTATTTATTTGGTTTCATTCGTTTACCAAAAGATAGTGAAATTAAATACCTTTCAGTCTCTAGATCTTTAATTGCTACTACTGTTCTTGTGTTTGTAATCTATCTAATACCAGGACTTTGGGGAGCTCCTTTAAAATTAATTAGTGGCTTTCCTCCACCCATGAGTTACAGCGAATCTCCTTCTGGGCTTAGCAATTCTTCAAAGATTGTAGAAGATATAGAAAACACACATATTGGTCCACAAGGTTTGCCTGTATTTCATGATTTGTCAGCGGGGTTGGCCTATGCTAAAAGTATAAATAAGCCTGCATTCTTAGATTTCACTGGACATGCTTGCATTAATTGCAGAAAAATGGAGGAAAAGGTTTGGGGAGAAGATGGAGTCATTAATATTTTAAGAGATAGTCTTGTAATTATTTCTCTGTATGTAGATGATAAAAGACCACTTCCAAAAGAGGAGCATACTGAAGTTGAAATTGCTCCGGGAAAAATAATTAAAGTAACTACAATTGGTGATAAATGGAGTGCATACCAAGCTAAAAAATATAAATCTCTTTCTCAGCCTTATTATATAATGCTAGATAAAAATGGAAATGATTTACCAAATAAGTCTGCTGATTATCTTAATCATGGCAACAAGAAAGATTTTCTAAATTGGTTAAGAAATGGACTTAATCAATACAATAATTCTTAAATGAAATCAACTTTTTTATTTGGTTTTATATTTTTAATTCATTCTATAATAATCTCTCAGAATCCTGTAAAGTGGTCCGTAGATTATACTACACAATTAATTACTTTTATTGCAGAAATAGAAAAAGACTGGCACCTTTATGCTGTTAAAGTCCCTTATCCAAACGAAGGTCCACTTCCAACATTAGTTGAATTTAAAGAAAGTGAGAATTTCAAAAAAAAAGGTAAAACTTCTCAAGAAAAACCAAATATTAAATACGATAAAAGTTTTGGAATCAATGTAGCTTATTATGAAGAAAGAACAAAATTCTATCAAAAAATTAAACCACTATCAGATAGTTTTAAAATTCAAGGAGTAATTAAATATATGACGTGTAATGAAAATAAATGCCTAGCACTTGATTTTGAGTTTGAAATAGCAGTTAATCGTCAAGATTAGGAGAAAGCCATTTTTTCATAACAGAAGTATCTACTTTTTTTCTTCTACTTAAATCTTCTACTTGATCCATTTTAATCTTTCCTAATCCAAAATATTTAGACTCTGGATGCGAAAAATACCATCCTGAAACTGATGAAACTGGAGACATTGCTAAAGATTCTGTTAATTCTACTCCAACTTTGTTTGTAGCGTCTAAAAGTTTAAAAATTGTTTCTTTTTCTGTATGGTCAGGACATGCAGGATAACCTGGCGCAGGTCTAATTCCTTGATATTTCTCTTTTATAAGTTCGTCATTAGTAAGTTGCTCATCGTTATTATATCCCCAGTACAGTTTTCTAACTTTTTCATGTAAATATTCCGCTAAAGCCTCTGCCATTCTATCAGAAAGCGCTTTAATCATAATAGAATTATAATCGTCCAATTCCGCTTCGAATTTTTTAGCTATTTTATCTATATTACTACCGGCTGTCACTACAAAAGCTCCTATGTAATCTTTAAAACCAGACGATTTTGGAGCAATAAAATCAGCTAAAGACATATTAAAAGCTTTTGCTGACTTTTTACTTTGTTGCCTTAAACAATGGGAAACTTCTAGTAATTCTTCATTTTTATCATATATAAAAATATCGTCATCAATACTATTGGCTTGCCAAATTCCAAAAACTGCTTTTACATCTAGCCAATTATTTGCTAGTGCTTTATTTAACATCTCTTGTGCATCTTGGAATAATTTTCTAGCCTCTTCGCCGACAATTTCATCTTGAAGAATTTTAGGATATCTTCCATGCAATTCCCAGGTTTGAAAAAAAGGTGTCCAGTCAATATAGGAAGCTATTTCTTTTGATGATAAGTCATCTAATTGAAAAACTCCTTGCTTATTAGGGTCAGCTGGGGTAAAAATAGACCAATCTATAGGGAATTTATTTTTTCTAGCGTCCTGAATATTAATGAAGGATTTTTGATTTTTTTTCTTAAAATGAGTATCCCTTAATTTTTCATATTCTACTTTAATTTCATTTAAAAAAAGTTCTTTTTTTTCTCCTAGTAACTTCCCTGCCACTGGCACTGATCTAGAGGCATCTAAAACATGAATTGTTGAGCTTGAAGGTAATTCCTTCTCAATTTTTACAGCAGTATGGACCCTAGACGTTGTCGCTCCTCCAATTAATAATGGAATATGAACATTATTTTTTTCCATTTCTCTAGCGACATCTATCATCTCATCTAAAGAAGGAGTTATTAGTCCACTTAATCCAATAATGTCAACATTTTGTTTTTTTGCCTCTTCGATTATCTTTTTAGTGGGTACCATCACCCCCAAATCAATTACATCATAATGATTGCAACCCAAAACTACTCCAACAATATTTTTACCAATATCATGTACGTCTCCTTTAACAGTAGCCATCAATATTTTTCCTTTACTTAAGCTTTTATTTCCTTTTTCTTTTTCGATAAATGGTGTTAAATACGCAACGGCTTTTTTCATAACTCTTGCGGACTTAACCACTTGAGGAAGAAACATTTTTCCCTGACCAAAAAGGTCTCCAACTACATTCATTCCATTCATTAATGGACCTTCAATAACTTGAAGAGGTTTATCAACTTTATTTCTTATTTCTTCAACATCAGAATCAATAAATTCAGTAATGCCTTTTATTAGTGCGTACTCTAATCTTCCTTCAACTGACTTTAACCTCCACTCGGCTGTCTTTGCTTCTTGCTTAACTTCCCCTTTAATATTTTGAGCAAATTCAAGTAACTCTTCAGTGGCATTAGAAGTTCTGTTCAAAAGAACATCTTCAACTTTTTTTAGTAAATCCTTAGGGATTTCATCGTACACTTCAAGCATAGATGGATTTACAATTCCCATATCCATTCCTTCATTAATAGCATGATATAAAAAGGCAGAATGCATTGCCTCTCTAACTGTATTGTTTCCCCTAAATGAAAATGACACATTACTTACTCCACCACTAATATGAGCTCCAGGTAAATTTTCTCTTATCCATCTAGTTGCTTTAAAAAAATCAACTGCATTATTTTCGTGTTCACTCATCCCGGTTGCAACTGGGAAAATATTTGGATCAAAAATAATGTCTTGAGCTTGAAATTTTACCTCATTAACTAAAATATTATAGGATCTTTCACAAATTTCAATTCTTCTATTATAAGAGTCTGCTTGTCCTTTTTCATCAAAAGCCATTACTATAACTGCAGCCCCATACTGCTTTATTAGTTTTGCTTGATCCTTAAATTGCTTTTCTCCTTCTTTTAAAGAAATGGAATTAACTACTCCTTTTCCCTGAATACATTTTAGACCTGCTTCAATAATATTCCATCGAGAAGAATCTATCATTACTGGAATTCGGGAAATATCTGGCTCTGCAGCCATTAAGTTTAAAAAACGTTTCATAGAAGCTTCCCCATCGAGCATTCCCTCGTCCATATTTACATCAATTATTTGAGCTCCTCCGTCAACTTGTTCCCTAGCAACGTCTATAGCCTCTTCAAATTTTTCATCCTTAATTAGTCTAAGAAATTTTTTGGAACCTGTTACATTAGTTCGTTCTCCAACATTTACAAAATTTGTTTCAGGTGTGAAAATTAAAGGCTCTAATCCGCTGAGTTTCATAAACGGGAGATTCTTCCACTTAAAATTATAATTGCCTTTATATGATTTTAAAATACTCAAACTCTAATTTAAAATTCTAGGGTTGTAGTTTGAAGCTAAATTTGAAATAGCTTTTATATGTTCTGGCGTTGTGCCACAGCATCCTCCTATAATATTTATCAAATTATCTTCTAGAAAAGACTCTATTTGTTGAGTCATCATTTCTGGAGTTTCATCATATTCTCCAAATTCGTTTGGGAGTCCCGCATTAGGATGAGCACTTATATAAAAAGGAGCTTTTCTAGCTAAAGTCTTTAAATATGGTTGCATATCTGCAGCGCCTAGTGCACAATTCAAGCCTACACTAAAAAGTGGGAAATGAGACATTGAAATTAAGAAAGCCTCTGTGGTTTGACCCGTTAATGTTCTACCACTTGCGTCAGTTATAGTTCCTGAAACCATAACAGGTAAACTTATATTTTTTGATTCAAAAACTTTTTCAACTGCAAATAAAGCAGCTTTTGCATTGAGAGTATCAAATACCGTTTCGATAAGAAGTAGATCTACACCACCATCAATTAAAGCATTTACTTGTTCTTGATAAGCATCATTGAGCTCATCAAAAGATGTGTTTCTAAAACTCGGATCATTTACATCTGGCGATATTGAAGCAGTTCTGTTTGTTGGTCCTATAGAACCTGCAACAAACCTTGGCTTATTAGGCTCCTTTAAAGAAAACTCATATGCAATTTCCCGTGCAATTTTTGCACTATGAAAATTAATATCATATGCAAAATTTTGAAGTCCGTAATCAGCTTGAGCAATCTTTGTTGCTGAAAATGTATTAGTTTCTACAATATCAGCACCAGCTTCAAAATATGAGAAATGAATTTGCTTAATAATATCTGGCCTAGTTAAACTTAAAAGATCATTATTTCCCTTTAATAGGCTTGTATGATTTTCAAACCAATCCTTTCTAAAGTCTGCTTCGTCTAACTTATAACGCTGAATCATTGTTCCCATTGCTCCATCAAGGACCAAAATTCTTTTTTTAGCTATATCAAATAAATTACTCATTTTTAAACAAAAAAATCTCTTTCCTAGAAAGAGATTAAAATATATTACATCTTCAACTCTTATCTTGATATTAAAATCTAGATTTAGCACCTGCAAAAATGGGTTTGCTAAGGTTTCATAAGACCTTTACCCTCCACCTTTCTGTATAAGTACTGAAGAACTTAGTTAAAGATAATTATAAGAAAAATAAAAACCATAAAAAAATCAATTTGATTTAATGGATTTATAGATATTAAATATTTGTTTCCTGAAAAGGAAAAAAAGAATAATGTATGGAACAATCATAAGAAATAATATACCTGAATTTAATCCATTTCCAATAGTGAAATCCTCATTACTACTATTTATAATTTGTGCTCTACATGTAGAACAACCCTGTGAAAAAAATTCTAACCTAATAATTAGTAAAGAAAATATAAATACTATTTTATAAAAATAGTTCATGTATAGTAAGGGGAAATTAATAAGTATACTACAACCCCTGTTATTGCAACATAAAGCCAAACTGGATAAACATATCTTGCAATTTTCTTATGAGCTTTAAATTCAGCAATAGAGGCTCTGTAAGCAGTAAATAATATGAATGGCAGAGACAAGCCAGCTAAAAAAATATGTGTGACTAAAATAAAATAATAAATGATTTTAATATTTCCTTCGCTTTTAAACTCTGTGCTTTCTGCCAAAAGATGGTGAGCAACGTAAGAAAGTAAAAATAAAACAGATAATAAAATAGATAAATTCATGACTCTCTTATGCATCATATATTTTTTGAGTTTCACAAAAACTAGTCCTAATATTAGTAAGATAGAAACCGTGCAATTTATAATTGCATTTAATTCAGCAAATATGTGAGGATTAAACCCAACATCAATTTTTAGATTTAATTCATGAATAATAATTACTAAAATAAAAACTAATGCGGAAACAGATAAAATAAGAATATTAGCTTTTTTATCATTTTTATTAAGAAAGGCAGATGGATAATTCATTATTAACTTTATACTAAATTAAATTAAAAAAAATTAAAAATTAAAATTGGTTCGAGAAAACTAAAGAAGAGATTTGATATGTTGAACAATAATGGGAATATTTAAAGAATCTGTACCATCATAATATCCTCTAATTCTATTTTTTTTGTCAATTAAAATCATTTTTTCAGAATGCAAAAAACCGCCAGGAGCCAGGGCATCTTCTTGGTTAGGGACTAGGAACCCATTAACCCCTACATCATAGATTGAGTTTTGATCTCCAGTTAACATATTCCAGTTTTTTGAATCAACATTATATGTGTTACAATATTCTTTAAGCTTTTCTACAGAGTCTCTTGATGGATCTACAGTAAAGGAAAGTAGTTCAATATTATTAAGACAACCTGTATTTATTAATTGTTGAATCTTTTTCATGTTTACAGTCATTTTAGGACAAATAGTAGGGCAGCTTGTAAAGAAAAAATCTACTAATCGGACTTTGTTTTTAAAATCTTTAGAAGACTTAATATTTCCATTTTGATTTAAAAATGACCAAGTCGGAATAACATGGTATAAAGTGTCACTATCTATCGAGGGGTCAAATTCTTTATTACCAAAAATTGGTAAATTATATTTTTTAGAACTTTGTTTTTCTTCTTTTAATAACAAACTAATTTCTTTAGTGATTCTTCTAATTTCACCAAAATTATAAGTGAAATATTTCCCTCTTATTTGTTGTTTTTTATCTACCAAAAGAGTCATTAAATGTGCTTGCCTATCAAAGCCAAACATTGTATCCGGTTTTGTCCAAGGATTCCCTTTGTTAAACTCATTATCAAAATATGGATTATAATTAGTTGATGTCATAATCCATTTATCGCTGTTTATTTTATTATAATCTCGAAATTCCTTAATTCTTTTATTAATATCATCAGGAGATTCGATAAAGGAAGTAACTACAATAACATCATCAAAACCAGTATTGTCTATTAATTCATTGTAAATTTTAATTTTAAACCATTCTAGTCTAAAAGGACATTTATCAAAATCAGTAGGGCAATCAATAGAAAGAAAGTTGTATAAGACAATCTTATCATTCCATTCACACGAAGATATGGTGTCTGAATTATAATCAACAATATTGAAGGAAGAAGATAATGATCCAAAAACAGGTTGAGATTTATACTCTGTATCTCCGAGAAGTAAAAATCCTAAGGAGGCTAAAAAGCCTCCAAAAATTAGGCCTAATAATAAAAACCCTTTTCTTCTTAAAATCACAATTACTATGGATTTATACTATTTTCGCCTTGAAAGACCTCAAACCAATAGCTTGATTCAGTTAAGCAAATAAATATTAAGTACAGAATAAATAAAATATAAGGTGCTAATATTACCCACTTAAAACTTTTTCTTTCGTCACCTAAATGCATAAAAACTAATACTATGTAAGCTGCTTTAACAACTGTTAAAACTAGAAAACCTATTTTAACATAAGGCCAAAGCAAATTGTCAGCACCTGAAGAATCATACTGTTTAATAAATGCCCCTATTAAAACTTCGATTACAGTTATCAAAGTTAAAATACCTGTTACTTTCCATATTTTTTTTCTTATTTCAACACCATGAGCTTCATCATGATTTGCAGAAACAGAATAACTGTGATCTTGAACTAAATCGTCTCTTTCCATTTTTTAAAAAATTTAAAGTAAATAGAAGAATGTGAAAACAAACACCCATACTAAATCAATAAAATGCCAATAAAGCCCAACTTTTTCAACCATTTCATAATGCCCTCTTTTCTCATATACTCCTCTAACAACATTAATTAGAATTATAAAGTTAAACACTACACCAGAAAAAACATGGAAACCATGAAATCCAGTTATAAAAAAGAAAAAATTGGCATATTGAGGAACTAATGGAGCATATTCATTTTCAATTAAATTTGCACCTTGCATTGTAGCGGTAGCGGAATCAAATAAAGTAGCAGCTTTTTCTCCAGTTATAGTTAATCCCCTACCCATTCTTAAAATTAATTCGTTTGCAGAATTATAGTCTACTACAGCCCAGCCCTCAGATGTTAAGATAGAACCGAAGTGACTTCCATGAATAAAGTGATACCATTCCCATCCTTGAGAACCAACAAAGAATAATCCGCCAATAACGGTAAATAAAAGCCACTTTATTACTCCTTTTTTATCCAATCTGTGGCCAGCCTCAACGGCTAAAACCATAGTTACAGAACTAACAATTAATATGAAAGTCATAAGTGCAACATACAATAGTGGATACCCGTTACCCAAAAATGGCATTGCATTAAAAGTTTCTTCGCCTATTGGCCACGATGGTGCTTGATGTCTTGCAAATCCATAAGCGGTTAAAAGACCTCCAAACGTAAGAGCATCAGAGACCAAAAACATCCACATCCATTGTTTACCATAAGATATTCTAAATGGTGATCCGTTTCCTCCCCAAAGTTCTGTTCTACTTATATTATCTGAATCTCCAGCCATTGATTTAAATTAACAATGCAAGTTTAATTAATATATTCTAAAAAAACATACAAGTAAAGCCATAAAAGGCCAACAAAATGCCAAAAAACACTAATTGCTTTTAATCCAGATGTGTTATCCTGATTGTAATGTCCGCGATTAGCTCGTACTGTTACAACTGAAATCCCAGTGATTGACATTATTAAGTGTAAAAAGTGAAGAAATGTTAGAACCCAAACGAAACTACTCGAAACATTAGAAGTGGAATAAAATTCAGCATATTGATTTGGATTTAACTCTTCTTTTGTTCTTTCCCAAAAATCATTTTCGATATGAATATTAACTCCAGGTTTTAATTGAAAAAAACCGTTGAAATCAGATACTTCATCTTCATTTAGGTATACCTTACTGTTTTTAATCGAGTATTCATTTCCGGCTTGGTAAACTTTCTGATTTATTGCTTGTCTTTCATTGTCTGATAATTCTTTTGCTGGAAAATATAATTTCTTTTTATCATAGATTAAATCTTCCCCGTTTAAAGCAATTGAAAAATCTTTTCCATACTTTCCTTTCAGCATAAAAAAAGGCTGGTCATTACAAACTCCATACGAGAACTTAAATAATTCATCTTTATGGCCTTCAGAAATTTTTTCTCCATTTAGGGATAGTCCTATTGAATTAATTTCTAATCGTTTTTTATTATTTACATCGTACAATGTGTATGGGTCACCATAATTTAAAAGTTTTAAGTTTGAACCCTCAAATCTAGATCCATAACCACAAATCTGCCTAAGAAAGGATTTTAAAATATTAACCGAGGTTTCATCAAGAATTTCCCCTTGACAGACATAATCCTCCCCATTATACTCAATTGGATGATTCCCATTATACACTTTATAAGACTGACCATATTGGCCATATACAAATGTTATAAAAGATTTCACTGCATTTCCTTGATTGTAATATTCTTTCCAACCTTTAAATTGAAATGCCCCAAAAGCTATTGAAAAAATAAGTGCTAAAATTAACGAATAAACTGTACTTCTTTTATCTGCTTTTCTTGCCTTTTTTAATGCTAAGTACATAAAAACACTACTTATGATAATTAATATTGTACTTATTTTAAATGCTTCGGGAAGATTAATATTCACCCAAAACTTATCCATTTTCCTAACTAAAACTGCACTAGAAAGGCCCGCGAATAACATTAAACTTGCTACAAGTCCTACTACAACAATAGCTATGTAAACTTTTTCTTTTTGTTTATTGGAATTAAATTGTTGCATTTAATAAAAATTATATCTGGTTAAAACAATACATGGAAAATAATATGGGTAAGTATAAAAAGGACATGAACATTAATTGCGTTGCATACTTACTATTAAGAGTAAAGTAAAGCTTAATTGAAGGATAATACATCACAAGGCTTATTAATACTGCCGCAAACATGGACCAAGTACCGGTCATTTCTGCAGCCCATGGCAACATTGAAACTGGGATTAAAAATGCTGAGTATAGCATTATTTGAAAAGCGCTTTTCTGATTTCTTTCACTACTTGGTAGTAATCTAAATCCAGCTTTTTTATAATCTTCGTCTAATTTCCAAGCAAGAGCCCAGAAATGTGGGAATTGCCAAAAGAATTGAACAATAAATAAAATACCTGATTCGAGTCCAAAATCGTTTGTTACTGCAATATAACCTAATAAAGGTGGTATACTTCCTGGTATTGCACCAATGAAAACTGCAAATGGCGTGACTTTCTTTAGCGGTGTATAAATTAAAGTATATATAACCATAGCTAGAAGACCAAGAAAAAAAGAACTAAAATTAATGTTTATCAATAAATATAAACCCAAAACTCCTGTGCTAATACAAAATAGTAAAGCTTCCCATTTATTTAATATTTTTGAAGGAAGTGGTCTAGAAGAAGTTCTTGACATTAATTCGTCGGTTTTGGCTTCAATTATTTGATTAAATCCATTTGACGATCCAGTTATTAAAATACCACCAAAAATTAGCTTTAAAAAAGTGAAAGAAGAAAGATTTCCATCAGCTAATAGAAAACCAAAAAAAGCAGACATTACCACCAGACTAGATAGCCTAAGTTTTAAAAGGGCTATAAAGCCTTTAAACTTTAAAGAAAATGATAATTTAGAAACTGTTTCCAAGTATTATATTTTCAGCGAAATTACTACAATTTATTATTTATAAAATGAAATGTTCAACGATTCAATTAATAATCTTGAAGTTGTTGCCACAATCTAGACGAAATTCCAATTCTAAGAAAATTATTGTTTTTAGATGACCCATAAGAATCTGCTGCTTTTCTTAAGTTAAATTGCAAAAATAATTTAGTATTAGAAATCCCTGCAATTAAATAGGATATTTGTGCAATAAAAAGGTGTTGATTAACCAAGTTTCCTTGACCAATTTTTTGTTCATAGTCCCCAACTCTATTAACATAAGATTTAAACATATTTCCACCAAAATTTTGGTTAGAAGAATCAATACCGTATTGCTGATAATGATATTGAATTGAAAAATCTAAATTATTATTTTGAAAGCCTATTAAAAAAAGATATTCTTTAAAATTAGATTCTAGCGGATGAGCTAATGAATGATTTTTATGTCCATAATTTTGTTTAGAGCTTATATGTGAGTAAGTAAATGGTCTTACCAAATTAAACTCTGTAATTGAATACAGTCCTGTTTTATTAAAAAGATCGAATGTTTTAATTCCAAGCTGAACACCATATTTATTACCCCACCATCCTGTTTGATTTTTAATTTCACTAAATAAAAACTCATCTAAAATGAAACTTGAGTAAAGTAAAAAATGATCATTAAAAGTAAGTTTTAAACCTGCCCCTAAAAGAGAATTATCTGATGACCCTATTCCAAACTCAACAGGCCTAAAAAAGACAAAAGGATTCAGATAATTAATATCAAATCCTCTATTTAAAAGTGTGTCTTTATCTTGCCAAATTACAGATTCAAATAAGCTCAAATTCAACCATTTGTTTACATTATAACTTAATAAATGCGAAGAAGCCCACTTTTTATTTGAAAATCCTTTTGAATATTGGTCTTCATGCAAAGACCAAAGATTAATATACTTTATTTTCCAAAAAGTAGATTCCAATTTCAAAAAAGGATAAATCGGAGCAAAATCTGAAAGCCATAAAGATCTATATCCGTCACCAAAAGTATTTTTATCTAACCCTGTACTTAATACAATATACTTATTGGCTTTAAAAGATAAAACCCCTTGTAGTATTTGCTTGTTATAAGTCATTTTCAAAGTGTCGTCAACATATCCTACAAATGGAACAAAAGGTCTTTTTGTTGAGAAAAATTGATCTTCAGAATTCACAAATCCTTTTTGATGACCAACTCTTATTTGACCAAAAAATTTAGCGTTTTCATAATTTATTTGTAACCCAGTAGCGTAATTTAATTTTGGGGATTCAAAAGAAATATTCGGTGACTGATTAAGAGATAAAAATGGCAAAAAAGTGAATTTGCTAGAAGCTCTAACTGAAGCATAATTCCATATACCTTTCTGAAAAAATTCATTCTTTTGATTAGAAATTAGAAATGGTTTAGAAATACTGTGTTGATTTTCAGAATCAAGACTAATCAATCTCTCTATCTTATAGCGACTCTGAATATCTCCAAAAAAATATTTTTGAGAAAGCCCCTCCAAAGAAGAAATCAAAATCAATATATTTAAAAAGTATTTAGTCAATGATGAATTATTAATTTAAGGCTATTGATTTATTGGTCAAAGTAATCGTTTTTTAAGTTTGTTCTCCAAGAAAGAAAAATATAGTTCTCCAATAAATTATTGTTTTTTCTAGTCATATGACCAATAGATATTTCCATGTTGGTTTCCTTATTTAGCATAATACCAATATTTGTATTTAAAAATAATCTAGTCTTATATGTTTTAGTATTTGAGAGTATATTTTCTAAGGGTTCAAAAATTTCATTTCCATTATAAATATCTTGAATCTTAGCATAGTTGTAGTTAAACCTAATGAATGAAATTTTATAAGAAAATTGACCTCTTAATAGGATTTCTTGGAAACCAGAACCCAAAGGATGTGCCAACTCATGTCCTAAATGAGAATAGGTTTGATTAAGCTGGCCTTGGTTCATAGAGAACATGGTTGAAGAAGATGTATTCCATTCAATATTTAAAAATGAATTTGAGGAGTTTAGTGGATTAAGCCATTTTATTCCCACCTGAATTCCTCTTGAGGAAGAGTTGGGGTTTAAAGCTATTTGATTATAAATCTTTAAGTTCTCAAACAATAATAAAGACCAATTAAATCCATAAATAATATTGTTAGTACTGTCGATATCTAACGCTTTTGCCCCAATTATTGGCAAAAAGAAACTTACGTCAGGATTAATTTTTCCATTTGTATTATCAAAAGATTTATATACTCCGCCTTCAAACATAGAAATTGAAAATCTACTGTTGGGGCTAAAAGACAATATATTAAAACTTGAGTATTTTGGAATGAATAATGCTTCAGGCGTAGAGGAAGCAGGTATTCTTTCTAAATTCTTCATCCATGAAGTAACATGTTTATAAAGAATTTTTTTATTAAAAAGATAATATTGGCCACTTATATATGGGTAGTCTGGAGCATAATCGGAGATTAATAGTGATCTATATCCATCGCCAAAAAAATGTCTTCCATGACCAAGCTGAAAATTTATGACCTTATTTGGAGAGAAGCTTAAATATCCGTTAGCTAAGCTTGCGTCAGCTCCGTAAGTCTTGAATCTCTTAGCTCTTCCTATTCCAAATGCCATTCCTTCAATATTTGAAGTATTGGTTCTAGAATCTGATTTTTGCCTTAAATAATCTGGATAAAAAAATTGATTTTCGTAAAATCTTGTTTCAAATGAAAAATTATTAGTTAAATCACCTGTTATTCTAACTCCTCTTACATTTGAATAATATCTATAGTCTAAATCTTTATTTTTAGAGCCAATTGTGAAATTAAATAGTGGATCTGCAGTTATATGAATATCTTTTTTCTTAACGTTTAATAAACTTTCATCAAATAACTTTTTGTTGATTTTATTTTTTGATTTAGTTCTAAGAGTGTCTAATTCAAGCTGATGAGATTCTAAATAGGGCTGAACAGAACTATGGGCAATATTTTTATATGTTAAATGATAATTTGCTGAGAAGCTCCTGTTTTTAACCTGAGCATTTAATGAATTAATCATTAGAAATCCAAGAATATAAATTATAAATCTTTTAAACAACATGATTTTTAATATTGCTACTTTAATTTAAGATTAATAGATTACAAAAAATTCAAATACTTATAAATTATGATCTAAATATGTTGCCCTCTGAAAATAATTTATTCTACAATAAACCAATTATTTTTTAAGTTTTTTCGATTGTAGGTTATCTCCTTTTTAGACACTAAATCTATTACTTTTTTTCCAGCATAATTAGCAATAGCGTGTCCTGCGGCAGTATCCCACTCCATTGTTGGGGAAAATCTTGGATAAATATCTGCACTTCCCTCGGCAACTAAACAAAATTTAAGAGAGCTTCCAATTGATAAGATTTCTATTGCGCCTTTTTCTTTTTTTAATTTTTCAAAATATTCATCCGTTTCTTTTGAATAATGAGACCTGCTAGCTACAACATATAAAATTTGTGACTTAATTTTTGTGGGAAGTTGTATTTTTTTTTCATTAATTTCTCTAAACGCTCCTTTGTATGATCCATAATACAATGTGTCTTTTACAGGTGCAAAAATCACTCCTATTATTGGAATACCTTTCTCAACTAGGGCAATATTAACTGTGAATTCTCCATTTTTTTTAACAAACTCTTTTGTTCCGTCTAAAGGGTCAACAATCCAAAGCATATCCCAATTTTTTCTTTGTTCATATTCTGGCTGGTTACCTTCTTCACTTAAAATTGGAATTTTACTATTAATTAAATGGCTTTCTATAATTTCATTAGCTTTTTGATCTGCCAATGTTAAAGGAGATTTATCTTTTTTAAATTTAACTTCAAAGTCTTGATTATAAATATCAAGTATTTTTTCGCCTGCAGCTTTAGCAGCTTTTATAGCTAATAACAACCATTTGTCTTGATTAATTCTGTCTTTCATTAAAAGTTAAATTATCTTTTGATGATATAATTTTAATTTCTAATTTAATAGCTATTAGAAGATGCAAAATCTTTTTCAATTGGATGCCAAGTTGTTTTAGCTTCCATAAACTTTTTAATAATATATGGAGACTCAATTTCTTCTGACTCAATTTTACTTTTTGGTATCTCTACTAATCTTTTTAAGTTATTTACGGCATCTAAATATATTTGGTCTCTTAGATCTTTTTTTTCTTCGCTAAACCCAATAGAATTGACATCCATATGTTTAGCCAAATGAGGAATTAGTTCGCTTTTACTCCCAGTTAGAATATTCACTACTCCACCTGGAACGTCAGAATTAGAAATTAACTCTGCAAGACTTATGGACGTTAATGGAAATTTTTCAGATGCAATTATTACAGTTGTATTGCCGGTAACTATTGCAGGAATAATTAATGAAATTAATCCTAAAAGTGGGCTTTCTTCTGAGCTAATTAAACCTACTACTCCTGTAGGTTCTAAAACAGTAAAATTATAATGAGATGATGCTACTGGATTTACAGATCCGAAAACTTGATTTATTTTATCTGACCAACCGGCAAAATAAATGATTCGATCTATACTTTTGTCCAACTCAACAATTGACTTTTCTTTATTGTAGCCCTGCAAAATAAGTTCTTCAATAAATTGCTCTTTTCTTGACTCTAGCATCTCGGCAATTCTATACATAATTTGGGCCCTATTATAGGCTGATTTACTAACCCAGGAATCAAATATTTTTCTTGCAGAGGCTACAGAATTTTTTAAATCTTTTCTTGAAGATAAACATACGTTTGCTATTGGAATATTGTTTTTTACTAGCTTAACGTATCTTCCAGATTCAGTTCTTGGGAACTTTCCATCAATAAAGATTTTATAGGTTTTTAAAACTTTTATTCTATTTGACATTATTCTATATTTAAATATGGACTTAGGCCGTGAAGACCACCTTCTCTTCCATGTCCACTTTCTTTATAACCACCAAATGGTGAAGTAGGATCAAATTTATTGTAAGTATTCGCCCAAATAACTCCTGCTCTGAGTTTAGATGTTAAATTAAATACTTTGGAGCCTTTGTCTGTCCAAACACCTGCAGACAATCCAAAAGGAGTATTATTGGCTTTAGTAATTACTTCTTCTGTAGTTCTAAATGTTTGAACGGCTAAAACAGGTCCAAAAATTTCTTCTTTTGCTATCCTGTGAGATTGTGAAACATTAGTAAATAATGTAGGAGGACACCAATAGCCTTTAGCTGGGAGATCACAACTTAACTGAAAAATATCTGCACCTTCCTTCTTTCCACTATCTATATAATTATTTATAGTTGATAATTGTTGTTTAGAATTTATAGCACCAATATCAGTGTTTTTATCCAATGGGTCTCCAACCACTAAAGATTGCATTCTATCCTTTAGTTTTCTTAATATCAACTCATAAACAGATTCTTGAACAAACAATCGTGAACCTGCGCAACAGACGTGACCTTGGTTAAAATATATTCCATTAATTACTCCTTCTACTGCTTGGTCTAAAGGTGCATCCTCAAATATGATATTAGCTGCTTTCCCACCTAGTTCCATTGTGGATTTTTTAGAAGTTGATGAGATACTTCGCATAATAGTTTTACCAACTTCTGTAGATCCAGTGAAAGCAATTTTATCAATATCCGGATGATTCACTAACATTTCTCCTGTACTTCCGGGACCTGTAATAATGTTAACTACACCGTCAGGAAGGCCTGCTTCTTGAATGATTTCTGCTAATTTAAGTGCTGTCAATGATGTTGATTCAGCTGGTTTTAAAACTACGGTATTACCAGTTGCTAAAGCTGGTGCAATTTTCCAGGCAGCCATCATTAACGGGAAATTCCATGGTATAATTTGCCCAACAACCCCTAATGGTTTTGGATTTCTGTTTGGAAATGCATAGTCTAATTTATCTGCCCAACCCGCATAATAAAAGAAATGAGCAGCCGCTAATGGAATATCAATGTCTCTTGATTCCCTAATTGGTTTTCCTCCATCTAATGTTTCCAATATGGCAAGTTCTTTAGCCTTTTCTTGAATTATTCTAGCAATTCTATAAATATATTTAGCTCTTTCCTTGAATGGTATTTTTGACCAATGACTTTCATATGAATTTCTAGCTGCCTTAACTGCTAGATCAACATCTTTCTCATTTGCTTGGGCTACCATTGCAATTTTATTTTCGTTGGCTGGATTTATAGATGCAAAATATTTATTAGAAAGAGGTTTTTGAAACCGCCCATTTATAAAAAGTTGATATTCTTTTTTTAAAGACAAGGAATCGGTGTTTTCTAAGGAAGGAGAAAAATTTAATTTTTCGTGGTATTTAAGAGGCTTTATTTTAGAACTCATGATCTAGTCTTTTGAAAAATAATTATTGGATTGATAATATCCTGTTTTTAGTTTTAAAATTTGCATTAAAACATCATTGGCTAAACTACTTGCTCCAAATCTGAACCAATGATTATCTAACCATAAATCCCCTAAAGTTTCTTTTACTAATAGCAAATATTGTAACGCTAATTTAGAATTAGAAATACCCCCTGCAGGCTTCATTCCAACCATTATTCCAGTATTGTAATAATGATCTTTAATAGCTTCAAGCATGACCAATGTTATTGAAAGAGTTGCTGCAGGTTTTATTTTTCCAGTAGAAGTTTTAATAAAATCTGCGCCAGCATTAATAGCTATTTCACTTGCAAACCTAATATGATCATAGTCACCTAGCTCTCCAGTTTCCAAAATTACTTTTAATCTTACATCACTACCGCAAGTCTCTTTAATTGTAGCAATTTCATCAAAAACATAATTATATTCTCCTGAGTGAAATTTACCACGACTAATAACCATATCAACTTCATCTGCACCATTAAAAATTGCTTCTTTAGTTTCTTGAATTTTAATTTTTAAACTTGAACCTCCACTTGGGAAGGCCGTAGCAACACTTGCGACTTTTACGTCAAAGTCTTTTAATGCATTTGAAGCAGTTTTGACCATCGTTGGATAAACACATACTGCAGCCACATTAGGGAGGTCAGGCAGTTCATTATGAATATGAGTAGCTTTATAACAAAGCTGTTGAACTTTCTTATCAGTGTCCATCCCCTCAAGAGTAGTTAAATCAATCATACTTAAGACCATCTTAAGCCCTGCAAATTTTGATTCACTTTTTAAACTACGTTTGGTGATTCTTGCAATACGGTCTTCTATACCGACTTTATCAACTTTATTATTTATTGTGAATTTCATTAGACAAATGAAGTACTATTGTTTAAAACAAAGATAACGAATCAAATTTTAGCAGTTGTAAATAGAAAGTTAGTTTAACTTATTCTAAATTTAATGGGAAGCGTAAACCTTGCATTTACTGCAGTTCCTCTTTGTTTCCCTGGAGTCCATTTGGGCATGGATTTAACAACCCTAGAAGCTTCACTGTCTAAAGTTTTGTGAACCCCTTTGACAATCTTTACATCTTTAATAGTCCCATCTTTCCAAACTACAAATTGCACAAAAACTTTTCCTTGAATTCCATTTTCTTTAGCCATCTCTGGATATTGGATGTTTTTTCCTAAGTATTCATAAAGTTTAGCCATACCGCCAACAAATTCTGGATTTTCTTCAACAACATCAAAAATCTGTTCAACTATAGGCTCTGGATCTTCTTCTACTTCTATAACAATGTCTATATCAGCTTCTTGATCGATAATAATAACATTTGTTTCTTCCCTCTCATCTTCTTCTTCAAGGACCTCAACTTCTTCAGGTGGTGCTGGAGGTGGAGGAGGTGGAGGAGGTGGAGGAGGTGTATTTGGGTTAATCTCTACAACTTCTTCATCTTCAAGTGCTGAAAGTGAAGATTCAATACTAGCACCGGCCAAGTCAATTTTTTTATACTCAACAAGACATAAAATAAAAGCTATTACAAGTACAAGACCAGAAAGAACATAGACAGCTCTTGACTTAACATCTTCTCCATCGACTGCTATATTTTTTTTTGGCTTCATATTATATCGTAAAAATAACTAATTAAATCAAATTTTTCAAAAACTATAAAAGAATCAATTTAACTTATGGTGTTTTCATAGTCTTCAGCTGACAATAAATCATCTAACTCAGAAATATTACTTACTTTAATTTTTATCATCCATCCGTTTTCATATGGATTTTCGTTAACTTTTTCTGGATTAGATTCTAAAGACTCATTAAATTCTATAATCTCACCGCTTATTGGCATAAACAAATCGGATACTGTTTTTACTGCCTCAACGGATCCAAAAACTTCTTCTTTACCCAGAGATTCACCAACTGTATCAACTTCAACATATACTATGTCGCCCAACTCTCCTTGTGCAAAATGGGTAATTCCAATAGTAGCAATACCATCCTCTATTTTTACCCATTCATGGTCATTTGTGTATTTTAAGTTTTTAGGGACACTCATAGTTTTTAAATTTTTGACAAATTAACAAAAAAATCACTTATCTCAACTGAAATCTAAGCGCAAAACCTGCATTAGTATTTGCGGTGGGAAATGAATTTGAAACGTGAGGAGTATTTACTCTTCTGTCAAAATAAATTCTAATCATTAATTGTTTAGTTAAATTATAATCCCCCGAAAATTGTATAGTTACTGCGGTCTGACCCGCAGTATATTGGTTCTGATTTTCTATAATTTTTCTGATTATTGTTTTATTATCTCTAACTGAAACATCTAATCTCATTCTTAAATCACTTGGATCAAGAGATCTCCCTGCAACCTTAAATGGTAATGATATTTTTCTCCATGTGTATCCAGAGCCAAATTTAATTTCACTTCCTTTTATTTCAGTTATTTGATTATTTGATAAACTAAGCGAAATATTTCTATCTTTTTTATATTCAAATTTTACAGACATATTATTAGAAAATGTCATGTCAACCCCTAATAAAGGCGCAAATTGCTCAAGAATATTAAGAACCATGATTTGTTTTTGAGAAATGAAATTCCCTGCAATATCGGTTTCTGTAGCATTACCATCACTATCCCAATTACCACTGAGATTGGTAGTGTAGTTTCCTAAAGAAAAATTTGATCGGTATGCATGAGTAAAAGATAATTTCTTAATGTACTTTTTAAATGCTTTAATTTTTCCTAGCCCATCAAAAGTAATTCTCCAATTAGGCAATGGAATTCTTCTGCCTAATGGATTTATATTATCTAAAGATGGTGTTTCGCCAAGGTATGCGCACATAAAAGCCCCTATAATCACATCTTGATGTGCACTATCGTATCCAGTGTAATAGCCATTATTTTCTAAATTGTTAGGAGCATTAGGATTAGATTGTGATATTAAAGAAGAGATTTGTGAGCGATAAGAAAGCAAGTTTTCCCAAATCTGATTTGATAATGTTGTGTCGTTCATAATGTCTGGCTTGAAAGCTGTTTTCCATGTAATAATTGAGCTGCTAAAAGACCCATTAAACTGATTATTTAAAAGTTCAAAAGAATTATTATCACCAATTCCTAAATTTGCATTTCTATTTTCCATTAAGCTTCTATCTGCCGAAAGATCAATTCTTAAGCTTTTAATGGGTTTAATTGATACTTTAAATGTCATGTTTTCAGTATGATTAACTGAGTATTGTGTGCTGATATATTGAAAATTATTAGTATCAACTAGCCAATTATTTTCTGCTGCATTATTAGCGAATATTAAATTTGTTTGATTACCAAGTAAGTCTCTTTCTTGGTAACCACCAGCAATAAATTCCATTCCAGGAGCAATCCAATTATCATCCATTCCAAGCATGCTAGTCTTATTTGCATATCCAGGCAATATTATTCCATCATTAGTGTTAAAAGTTGCATTTACACTTTTAACAGACATTAAAACTCTGGCAAACTGATCTAAAATAAGATGCTCTTTTTTATTAGCCTTATTCTTAGAATCCTGCTCTTTTTTTGAAGATGACTTTGGCCCGCCCTTTGTAGCATTACTACGAGTCCTAGAACTTCGTGTGTTTCCATATTTTTTATTTACCTTTTTTAAATAAGGAACTTTATTATAAAGTGTAATAAGATTTAACTTGCCAGACCAAGCAACAACTCTAGAGTTTTGAATCACATTTCCTACCGAAAGAGTGTCATTGTCTAATGCAAGAGGAGCTCTAGTCCAGTCAAAATTTCCAGTGTATCTAGTCGTTAATGAAATCCAATCTGTAAGAGGGAATTTATTTAGTGGCCATTTATATGAAATATTACCTATCTGATTGTAGCTCATATTTTCTCCAAATGTTTTTAAACTATTATTAACCAACTCTTGATCTAAAACATCATCATATCCGAAAATCCCGTAATCAATTTTACCAGGGTTTTCTCTTACAAAAGCCCCGTTATTAGCTTTCAAATCAAATTTTAAATTCTTTGTGATGTCATACTTGAAGTCGTAATTCCTATCCCAATTAAATTGTTTTCCATATTGGGGAACTTCAAAGTTTTCACCACCTGGGAAATTATATCTTGTAGAGAATATATTGTATGTCCTATTCATATTTGACCTTACAGCAATTTGTTTTGGAAGTAAATAGATATTAAAGTCTTTGACAAACTTTAGCCATTTAGATTTTCTTAAAAACGTATTTTTCTTAAAAGGTTCGTAGGGTTTGACTTTACTATTATATAAATAGTTTACAGATCCTAAATAGTTTTTTTGTAAATCCTTTCTTGTATTTATATCTCTGTGTGATAACTCTGTATATGAGTAACTTAGACTGAAGTTTGAAATATCCCAAGGAAGTGCAATTTGATTATTACTGGCATTGCTGTTTTTTGACTTGTTTTTTGAGGTTTTATCCTCTCTAACCTCTTCCCTTGAGGAATTCTCTTTTGAAGGCTCGCTAGAAACTTCTTTTTTTACATTCTTATTTTTTTTCTTTTTATCAAACTTAACATTAGTAAAATTGATAGACTTTCTTTCTGTTAAGTCTATACCATTATAAAATTCTAGTAAGTTTTTTTGCTCATTTAAAAAAAATACTTTATTATTTATCTTTAGTTCATTTGTATAGCTAGTTAGCTCCTTATTTTGAGGGCTTATATCCTTTCCAACCATATACAAATAAACATTTTTTTGGTTTTTAATAATTTTTGAAAATGCAAACAGCATAGAGCGAATATTTTTTTGCTTAGCGTATCTGCCAGCATATCCGATAACAATATCAGATCTTTTTATTTTATTCTTTTTTCTAAAATCTAATTGAAGGTTTTTTGATGGGTAATAAGTCTTATCGCTGCATCCATTGTAGATGAGTGCAGTTTTATTTTTAGAGTAAAAATGGTAATTTTCATGAAAATTTATGCTTTTTTCAGAGCAGTAAATAATCTTCTTTGGTACAATTTTTGAAAATAATCCACAAATAATTGACAAAAAGATTGTCATTTTTTTTGAAATTTTAATATTTAACTCTGAATGTCGAATATTCCAAAATAATTTATCATAAAACTTTTTTGGAATAAATAATGTAATAAAATTTGAGTGATACATCCAACCTTGAATAATATCAGGATTTTGTTTTTTAATAAATTTACGTAATTTTAATACCTTTTTTATAAAATCAAAAAATTTATTTTGTTTATTCATATTTAAAGAAAAAACATTTATACCTAATTTTTTAAGTTCAGTTTCATAAAACCCATTATCTATTAAAGTCATAATTGTAATATCAATATTATCTTTATATTTTTTTTTATGAAATTTACATAAGCGGTAGAGATTTCCTTCTGCACCACCTTTTTTTAAACTATTTATTAAATGTATAATTTTCATAAGATAAGTTGAGATTATAAAACTATTATCATTTTCTATTAAAAATATAATGGTTTGTTTTCAATTTTTTAAGATCCTAAATCTTTTTTTTTAAAAAAATAAATGTTTTTAAATATGGTGCGGCCAACAATATAAACATAACAACAAATTTTGATCTATGTCTTAATCCTGTACCAAAGTTTCCAACCCCAATACTAAATACCAAAATATATGATATTAATATTATTAAAATAAGCCTTAAAGCAGGATCTCTCCAGATAACTTTTCTATTCAGTAAAATCAAACAAGCTAAATAGATATATAAAATAGCATCGAATAAAAGAATTAAATGTTTAGTTTTGCTAACATCCCATGGAAAGGGTCCAAAAACAAAATAAATAGCTCTTAAAGGAATTTTATAAAACATTTCGTATGGATCTGAGATTATCAACCAGTTAGGCCATGATGCTGTACCTCTGGTATTAAGTTCTGTTAAGTACATGAGATTTTCTATATTGGCTGAATTTTTAAAATCACCTAAATATGAAACTTCAAAACCATTAGATAGATAAAATCCTGAACTTATTAAAAACAATACAATGAAAGATAAAACTTTTAAATTTATGCGATTATTAATTAACAATTTATAAAATCTTATAAAACTGGATATGCCAACAATACCTATGAAAGTGATAGCACCTATTAACATCGCTCCGTGGAAGAAAGCTCCACCAAAAAAACCTATCATGGCTAAAAAAATCGATTTAAAGCTTTCAGTTTTTGCCCAAGTTACCGCTCCATATATGGCTAATAAAAGAAAAAAGACCATATAAACTTCCCGCATAACTAAGAGCGAATATAAAACTAATGATGGGAATAAAGCTATCATCCAGGCTACTTTATATGCAGTGCGATCATTCCATAGTTTTTTTGCAGTCAACCAACCTAAAAAAACAGACCCTATTCCAAAAAATATACTTATGGACTGAATCATCATTATACTCCGATCTATCAAAGAATAAATAAGAGCAACTAACCAAATATAAGCATGAGGGTTTGGTAAATCCAAATAATTCCATACATAAGAACCCCCTCCTTGTGCTAAAATCCAAGCTTCAGTTTCAAAATCTTCTGAATCTCCCTCATATTCTGGTAGCTCAAAAAAATAATGACCGCCCAACATTAATGAAACTCTTACAACTAAAGCTACAAAAAGAATTTTAGAAATAGCTGGCCATCTTAATGTTATAAAATATGTCAATAAAATAATTACCAAAACTGAAGTAAAACCAAGTAAATCATTCGTGTACTGCATCACCATCGGGTAATCAATAATGCTAGTATAATTCATGATTTGATTAAAATAATAGTAGTATTAAGTTCATTATAAAAGTTATTACTCAATATTATAAAATTTGATAATAATATTTATACCATTTAACAAATTTTGTTATCCCATCAATAATTGATGTTGTTGGTTCATAACTAAATTTTTTTTTAATATCATCAATATTAGCGTGAGTATCCAATACATCACCTTGCTGCAATGCTAAAAAATTTATTTTAGCTTTTTTTCCTAAAATTATTTCCAAAGCTTCAATATAATCCATGAGTTTTACAGGTTTATTATTTCCTATATTATAAATACACCATGGAGCTTTACTGCTGGCTGAATCAGGTAGATCACTTTTCCAATTAACATTAGTAGTTGCTGTGTTATCAAGAGTTTTAATCACTCCTTCAACGATATCATCAATAAAAGTAAAGTCTCTAGTATGTTTGCCATGATTAAACACATCAATAGGTTTTTCTTCTAAAATAGCTTTAGTAAATTTAAATAAAGCCATATCGGGTCTTCCCCAAGGTCCATAAACTGTAAAAAATCTAAGTCCAGTAGTAGGCAATTGATAAAGATGGCTATATGCATGTGCCATTAATTCATTGGATTTTTTGGATGCTGCATAAACGGATAATGGATGATTAACACTATCATGTTCTGAAAAAGGTATTTTAGTATTAGCACCGTACACGCTTGAAGTACTAGCATAAACTAAATGCTCTACTTTATTCTGACGACAATTTTCCAGGATGTGAGCAAATCCAACAATATTACTATTAATATAAGCTAGTGGGTTTTTTATAGAATAACGTACACCTGCTTGTGCTGCTAAATTAACTACTTTTTGAGGCTTATTATCTTTAAATACATCCTCTAAATTTTTTTGGTCACTAAGATCTACTCTATAATGTTTATAACTCGAATATTTTTCTAATTTTTCAAGTCGTGCTTCTTTAATCTTAGGATCATAATAGTCATTATGATTGTCGACGCCTATTACTTCATTACCTCTATCTAGTAATTTTAATGACAACATTGACCCAATAAAGCCAGCTGAACCTGTTACTAATATTTTCATAATTTTTTTTAAATCTATAAAAATTGAATATTTATATCATATTAATATATCTATAATAATTAAACAAGATTACTTAATGAAAGAGATTATTTTAAAAATACTATTGCACAGTAGTAACAAAAGTTAGAAACTAGTCAAAACTAAGAAATAAATATAAGTAAATAAGTAATTTAAATTTTACTAAAACTAAATGTTATTAAAAAAACTAATCCTAAAGATACTTATATCTAATTGTATTAATGATTAAAAAAGCACTCAAACAAGGTCAATTATATGTTAACTATTTAGGACCTTTGAGTGCCTTATTAGGTAATTTAATTGCAACTCCTATTTTAATTTCAAATTTAGGGTTAAAAGAGTGGTCATTATTTGGATTAATTAATATCTTGCTACCACTTGTATACCTACTTCTTTTTGGGAGTGGTGAATTTGTTAAAAGATTAATGATTAATATTTTCTT
>ENA-ORDA01000054-ORDA01000054.1-marine-metagenome-genome-assembly--contig:-NODE-54-length-106576-cov-5.789641_pt1 | contig 106576 bp, 92 predicted proteins | sample MGYA00237778_ERZ508506 | MGnify/ENA primary metagenome ERZ508506 (study PRJEB26177, sample SAMN06267891) | marine metagenome | isolation source: Monterey Bay, California, USA | place: Pacific...
GTTGGTGGAAACTTAAATAAGCGAGGGGCCTAATGAGGGTATGTGTTTCGCCGCTAGGATGCAGCAATTACCCCCAAATGAACGACAGGCCCCCGAAACAGGCTACGAATGAGCTTGTGCATGACCGGTAAAATTGCCCTAAACCGAGTGCTAGGACCGCGCACCTCGGGTAGCTCCTTTCTCATTGAAACCGCCTTCTTGCAGGCGATTGCCTAGGGTTGATGGATAATGACCAAAGGAGCCATCTGTTTTGGGCGTTTGCCAGCATATAAATAATTACTAACCCCAGTAATCCAACCTAACCCCATCACCATACAAAAGGCGTATCCTAAAGGTTTCAGGGAGTCTCAATCCTATGAAAGCATTGGTAAAAAAGCGCGCAGAGGAAGGTCTTTGGCTCGAAGATGTGCCCATTCCGGCCATCGGTGGCAATGACGTACTCATTAAGGTTCACAAAACAGCGATTTGTGGCACGGACGTCCATATTTACAATTGGGATGCCTGGGCTCAAAAGACGATACCAGTGCCCATGATTAGTGGGCATGAGTTTGCTGGAGAAATTGTTGAGCTAGGCAGTAACGTCACTGGGCTACAAGTGGGCGACATCGTTTCTGGAGAGGGGCACGTTGTCTGTGGGCGATGTCGAAATTGTCTAGCCGGTCGCTTGCATCTGTGCCCCAACACAATGGGAGTGGGCGTTAATCGTGACGGGGCTTTTGCTGAGTACCTCGCGATACCTGCGACCAACGTCTTTCGCCCCAACGTTTATATACCGACTGACTTACTAAGCATCTTCGATCCCTACGGAAATGCCGTACACACCGCCCTCTCCTTCAACATGGTGGGCGAGGATGTCATCATTACCGGTGCCGGCCCCATTGGTATTATGGCGGCGATGGTTGCCGGACACTGCGGCGCACGCAACGTCATATTGACCGACGTTAATGAGTACAGACTGGATCTTGCCAAACGGATTGTGCCGAAAGTGCAACCGATCAATGTCTCAAAGCAAGAGATCTCGCGCAATTTTATGGAGAGCTTAGGCATACTCGAGGGTTTCGACGTTTGTTTGGAAATGTCGGGGTCTCCGGTAGCGTTCCAAGACGTTTTAAGCAAAATGATCAACGGGGGCAGTATCGCCATGTTGGGCCTAATGCCCGATGACACCGGCATTGCTTGGACTGATGTGGTCTTCAAGGGTCTCAATATCAAAGGTATTTACGGCCGGGAAATGTACGAGACTTGGTACAAGATGGTGATGATGGTGCAGAGCGGTTTGCCCATAGATCGCATCATTACCCACCGACTTCACTACACCGAATTTCAGGAAGGCTTCGACATTATGCGCTCGGGGCAATCTGGAAAAATCATACTTAACTGGAAGGACTGATATGAGTTTCCGTGCCGCTCAGCAGAGTTTTGTTGAAGAAATCGCCGATATTAAATCGGCAGGTCTTTGGAAGACTGAGCGCGTCATTGCGTCAGATCAAAAAAACGACATTACACTTTCAGATGGCGCCAACGTGGTGAACATGTGCGCAAACAACTATTTAGGACTAGCGAATCATCCCAAAGTGAAGCAGGCGGCCAGTGACAGCTTGCAACAGTGGGGCTTTGGCGCCGCTTCAGTGCGGTTTATCTGCGGCACTCAAGAAATCCACAAAACCTTGGAGCAAAGGGTAAGTCGCTTCTTGGGTATGGAGGACACCATTTTGTACGCAGCCTGCTTCGACGCCAACGCAGGTTTGTATGAAACAATATTGGGGCCAGAGGATGCCGTCATTTCTGACGAGCTCAATCATGCCTCAATTATTGACGGAATCCGTTTGTGCAAAGCGGCTCGCTATCGTTATAAAAATAACGATATGGCCGATCTTGAGGTGCAGTTAAAGGCGGCTAAAGAGGCTGGTGCCAGGCGCATACTGATTACGACAGATGGCGTATTTTCTATGGACGGTACGATTGCCCAGCTCGATGTTATTTGTGACCTCGCGGAAAAATACGACGCTATGGTGCATCATGATGACTGTCATGCGACGGGCTTTATGGGAGCCCAAGGTCGTGGAGTCCATGAATACTGCAATGTCATAGATCGTGTGGATATTACGACCGGTACCTTTGGCAAGGCCTTAGGTGGCGGATCCGGAGGTTATACGGCTGGGCGTCAGGAGATCATCGACTTGCTGCGACAGCGTTCACGGCCTTACCTGTTTTCAAACACCTTAACGCCATCAATCTGCGCCGCATCGCTTACGGTTCTTGACATGCTTGAGGCGTCGACTGAGCTGCGGGATCGACTCCATGACAATACCCAGTATTTTAGAGCGCAAATGCTGGCCCACGGTTTTGCAGTGCCTGAGGGCGATCACCCCATTGTTCCCGTAATGCTAGGAGACGCGGTTGTGGCCCAGAAGATGTCCCAGCGCCTGTTAGAGCTAGGCATTTATGCGGTCGGCTTCTTTTACCCTGTGGTTCCCAAGGGAAAGGCACGTATTCGAGTGCAAATTTCAGCAGGGCATACCCGAGAGAATCTCGACAAGGCGGTTGCCGCCTTTAGTCAGGCGCAGCAAGAGCTCGTGGCATAGTGTGTTGGTAGTGGAGTTTTAGGAGTCGTCTTTTGAGAGTCACGCTGTGAGAGGGGTGTCTTAAAAAATAGCCCTCTGAGACAGCCTTGTCTTGAGGGCGCTTAGCACTTCGGTTTTTGGAGCACAGATCTACGGGTGTAGACCTGTGCTAACGACCTAGGAGCTAGCTAGTGTCGCGTGGCAGCACCTGCCTCTTTACTGCTTTATAACGCAGTACTCGCCGTATTCAGCGACTTCTTGGGTTGTCCAATCGGCCTTGGGCTTTTCATCAAGATTTTCACACCACTTGTCACTGCCTATGGTTGTGGCGTCGAGGAGACAGTGCTTGGCATAGCTCTTACGGTCGTCACCAGTCCAGTCACCTTTTGGAATCGCCTTTTGAGCCTCGCACCAGCCGGCACTTCCGGGCTTGTCAGCACAGCCTGTTAGTAACAGACCCGCGCTTAGTAAAATAGCTCCCATCGTAGAACGCTTGTGCATGGGTGTCATACTGCCTCCAATTCGCTAAAGATTTGACGCAGAGCTTAGTCTAGTTTTCTCTGCACGGGAGGTTCATTTAGTGGCAATTTTGGCTCGTCTGGCAGTTGTCTCAGGTGGTAACGGTCTTGGAGTTCTAAGTTAAATAAAGAACGACCGGCTTACTGTCGATTAACCTGACTTGCGGCAACATTAACCGCCGATTCGATCAAGCAGGCTATAAAACAGCATGCCTGCTATCTGTCCTGGACGCCGCAGTAGGGTTCCACCGGGAAAACCCTGAGTTGGCACAGAAGCCATGCGTGAGAAATCGTCGGTGTCCCCGGAAATGGCCGCGGCTAAAAGGTAGCCCGCCATCGTGGCCGTGGGAACGCCGTGACCCGAGAATCCCTGAGCATAAAAAGTACGACGACCCAGGCGACCAAAGTCAGGCATGCGATTCATCGTAATACCCAGCGTGCCGCCCCAGCCGTATTCAACCGCAACGTCTACCAGGTTCGGGTAGATTTTGAGCATGTGGGGCCACACAAACCGCGCAATATCTTTTGGAAATTTGGCACCGTAGGTTTCACCGCCCCCAAAGAGTAGGCGGCCATCACCCGACAGCTTCCAGTAGTTAATGACAAAGAGGGTGTCAGACAGGCTCACATTGTCGCGACAGACTGCGGTCTGCTGTGCCTCGGAGAGCGGTTCGGTGGCTAAAATAAAATTATTAATAGGCATAATATTGCCCGCGATACGTGGCTCCAAATTGCCGAGATAACCGTTGCAGGCTAAAACCAGAAAACGTGCATTTACTGTGCCATCGCTTGTTTTGACCTGCACTTGCCCATTTTTGGACTCGTCATAGCTAAGCACCCGACTATTTTCAAAAATATTTGCACCTAGGAGATCAGCCGCTTTAGCTAGGCCGAAGGCATACTTCAGGGGGTGTAGGTGTCTAGCACCTAGGTCAAGTACTGCTCCGTGGTGATGATTAGCTGTGGTCATCCAGGCAGCCTCAGTCGCGTCGATGAAACGCATCTGGTCGTAGCCATAGGTTTTACTAAGGTACTCCACTTCCTCTTGCAGCCCTTTGGTGTGTCTTCGTTTGGCTGCTAGGTGCAAATTACCAGTTCCTAACTCACACTCAATTTTGAACTCATCAATTAGATTAACGACGAGGTCTACTGCCTCTAAACCTAGGCGCCACAGGTCTTTTGCGGTCCCAAGGCCTACCCACTGCTCTAGGTCTTCTTGATCAGCGCGTTGACCCGTGCCGACATGGCCTCCATTACGGCCCGAAGCGCCCCATCCCACACGTTCAGCCTCTAACAAGGTGACGGAAAATCCGAGCTTGCGAAGATGAATGGCGGTTGAAAGCCCGGTATAACCTCCGCCCACAATACAAACATCAGAAGCGATCTCTCCCGATAGCTTTGGAAAGTCCCTATGAGGTGATGCGGAGGCGGCATACCAGGAATCGACGTGTCTGGAGGTATCAGTCATAAGCACTCATTGTATGAAACCGAGTTAGGGGTCTTATCCAATTGTTGATTTTACACCCTTGCGGTGGAACTCGCTTGCCCCGCATACTTCTGCCTCTTCCATTACCGGTTTATTTTATGAGTTCCAAGCTCTCGGGTGAGACCAATACAGAAACCCGCATTCACAGTCCTGAAAACGCCAGCGGATCCCTTCTGATACCTCCGGAGGAAATGGCGACAATTACGGCTTGGCTCAAGGAGCACAAAATTTCGGAGGTTGAGTGCATTGTTCCTGACCTCACCGGTAACGCACGGGGCAAATTTATACCGGCGCATCAGTTCACCGAACAATTGGAACAGAAGCTACCGGAATCTATTTTGGTTCAGACGGTCACCGGCGAGTACACCGACGATCATTGGGATTTTGTCGAACCTACCGACACCGACATGATGTTGAGTCCCGATGCCTCGACGTTACGTCGCGTGCCTTGGGCTCGTGAACCCACCGCACAGATTATTGCAGACTGCCTCAAGGCAGATGGCACTCCCCATCCACTATCGTCACGAAACGTGTTGCGTTATGTCCTAGGGCTCTATGAGGAAGCGGGGCTAAAGCCTGTTATTGCCCCCGAAGTTGAGTTTTATCTGGTCCATAAAAATACAGACCCCGATTACGAATGTATGCCGCCTAAAGGGCGCTCAGGGCGTCGCGAAGTGGCGCGCCTTTCTTACAGTATTGACGCCGTCGCTGAATTTGAAGATTTCGTAGAGGATATGTATGACTACGCTGATGCGCAGTCGCTGGCAGTAGATACCCTTATCCATGAAAACGGCGCTGCGCAGATGGAGATCAATTTTCGTCATGGTGATCCATTGGCCATGGCGGATCAGGTGTTCGCCTTTAAGCGGACGGTGCGGGAAACGGCGCTAAAACACGACATGTACGCCACGTTTATGGCTAAACCCATGCAGCGTGAGCCCGGTAGTGCGCTGCATATCCACCAGTCTATTTTATCCCTCGAAGATGGCAGTAACATTTTTGCGGGCAAAGACGGCAAACCAACGGCTGCCATGATGCATTACTTGGGCGGGTTGCAGCGATACACCCCGGAGCTGATTAGTTTTTACGCCCCCAACGTAAATTCCTATCGCCGATTGGCCCCTGATATCTCGGCACCTATCAATTTGAGTTGGGGTTTTGATAACCGCACCACGGCTTTTCGAGTGCCTAACAGTACGCCGGAAAACTTGCGTATTGAAAATCGTTTTCCCGGGGTAGACGCCAACCCTTATCTCGCAATAACGGCAACGCTTGCGAGTGGCTTGTTGGGAATGCGTCAAGGTCTACAGCCGACTGAACCCCATCAGGGCACCGCGAACGATGAAGCCGTAGTGGTGGCGCGTACTTTGGAGGAGGGTGTGCGACAGTTAAACGATACACCCGAATTACAGCAAATGATTGGCGAGCTGTTTATGCGCGCTTACGCCGCAGTAAAGCTTGACGAATTCGAGGAATTCAACCGAGTCATCAGCTCTTGGGAGCGTGAACACCTGTTATTGCAGGTGTAGTTGCGAGCAATGGTCAACACACTGCGCGAGGACGGATCTGGGGAAACATTTGCTCGTGTTTATAAGGCACTGAAGTATATTGTCTATGGGCTTCTGTCGGTAAACATTGCGCTATTTCTCAACGAAGAAATGGCATCCTCTGCCCATGCAGCCCCCTCAGGCATGGATCTTTTTACGGTTATCCAATTGTTTTCTGCGACCCTAGATACCGCAGCTTGGGTGCTGCTGCTACTGCTTTTTGAGCTTGAAACTGCGGTAATCCCTGACGAGCGATTGGTAGGCAGAACGCAATGGATCATTCACGGTATCCGCCTAATCTGTGGTCTCGCCATTGTTTCCGCATTTTGGGGTTATCTGGGTGAATGGCAGGTCTTCTGGAAGTCTGAGGCTCTTCAGGTGCCTGCCTGTGAGTTAGTTGGTCAAGGCTGGTCGGTATTGCTCGATTTCGATAAGTTCATTGCGCTTGACGCTCAGAGTTGTGTTGCGCTGGGCGCTGAAGTTGTTGTTTTACCGGAGTTGGAACAAGTCGTTGCAACACCGATGGCCCTCAATAGCGCCTATCAGCTTGGGCTCGTTGACGTAATCAACTCCGCTACCTGGATTTTAGTGGTGGTGCTTTTGGAAATCGAGGTGCGCTTGCAGCTGTGGGGAGGGGTACCCCAAAAATTTCAGCGGCCATTCAGTGGTGCCAAGATTGTGTTGTACCTAACGCTGGCTATTGCAGCGGTCTATTGGGGGTTTGAAGGTGAGTTCCTGGATTTTTGGGATGCTGCTCTGTGGCTATTTGCCTTCGTGTTTATTGAGCTCAATGTCTTCGAATGGCAGCGGGACTTAGCGAAAGAAGCGCGACAGTAATTGCCAGAAGTACCTGGCCTTCAAAAGATTCAATTGGCACTGTTGGTGTTAGAGCCGGTCATCCTCAGTTGTTATACGAATGGCCACTCGTCGCATTACCGAGACTCAGTCGTCGTAGAGCTCGAAATCGAAATCTCCTAGCTCTTCTCGAAGCCGCAGTGTCTCAAGGCGCTTTTCTGCCCGGCGCCGCTTCTCTGCCAATGAGGGCCTACAGATGCTAATTTTGGCATCGTCCATAACATCAGGTAGCTCGTCGTCCAGGCCCTCCATGAGTGGCTCAAGAAAATCCTCTGAGCTCACTGAATCCTCACTGTGTGTTGCAGTACGCTCACCCATAACCACCTCCCGATGATTTAGAACTCAATGCGTAGGCACTCTCGCAAGCGTAGTTGGCCTCAATAACACCGCTGTAGACAAGAATCTTTTTGGCCTTAAAGCGCTGCTGTAAATAACTGAAAAAACTAGGGCGGCCCGCCTAAAAACCCTTGGTTACGGTTGGAGAAATCCGTTTCTCCTGTCTATGACCCAGCTTCCTGCTAGGCGGCGGACCGCTATTTCAGGGTTGCAAATGCCATGCCAGCTTATTTTTCAAGGAGATCCGTGGGTTTTGAGGTGCTGCTTTGCAATTTTGGACGCGTCCGCAGGTTTTAATGGTGTCCAATCAGCGAGAGAGGGCGTCCAGTTTTTTCATCAGCTGGTCAACCAGCGCCTCGGGTGCCGCGTCATCTACCGCAACAGTTAGCTTCGCCCAGCGCTCATAAAGCGGTACGCGCTCACGATAAATATCGGCCAGGGTTTGTTCCTTAGATGAGGCGATTCCTCGATCTGGAGCCAGAGAGATGCGGTACTCGACGGTGTCGAGACGGGCGCTTAGGAACACCACTATCGAAGCCTCAGCAAGTCGTGCCATCACCTTTGGGCTATAAACGACCGAGCCCCCCGTGGAGATCACGCTTGGATGAATTGGCATATCGAGTAAGACTTGCTCCTCTAACCGACGCAGGTATACGTGGTCATGCTGGTCAATAATTTCTGCCAGTGTCGCCTTTTCCTGATTTTGAATGAGGATGTCAGTGTCGACAAAATTCGCGCCTAGGCGCTTGGCTAACAAAACACCTACGGTGCTTTTGCCGCTACCAGGAAAGCCAATCAGACTGATGATTTGCTCGCTGGACATTCTGTCCCCCTATATTTGAAGAGTTACCGCGCGTTGGTCTCTAGCAGGCTCTAGAGGGAAAGCATCGACGCTGACGCTTTGTATTTTACCATTCCCTCGACCGAGAGTCTCATAGTTAAGATGGGCATGATGCTGGGATTGCATTACGACGCTGGGTTTTCAGGAATGATTGGTTACCCTGTTTTTTGACGAAGCGAGCTTTGTGCATTTATTGGAGTTCCCGCGCTTTTTAATCCTTGGTGTTACCCCAGGGATTTAGCCCAGTCGGCAGTGAGCTGCCCTTGAGCGCTACCCAAAGTCCTTCCCCTGCGTGACGCAATAAATTTAACGTTTTTCTTATCTGGTTTAACCGCCTCGAAGCGATCAGTCGCCAACTTAAAAACCCTAGCAAGAGAATTGTGGCGGCATAAAATAGCGCTTTAGCCGTTTCTGTTTTGGATGCCGGTCGGGGAGGCAGTGCGCCGCTAATTGAAATGCTGAGGGGATCAGTTGTTAGAACTTCCAGTTGTTGGTTTTTGGTATTCCACCAGTTCACGACAACCCCGGGAATTTCAACGACCCCGGGCGCCCCCGCAATCCAGCTTATTCTGTCGCTTCGACTTGCCGTCAGGCCACCCCGATTTGAGCGGTTACGAAGCACCGGAGGTTCGGGATACGTTTGCAGCAGTGGCTCGTTTGGGCTGGTGGTTCTGGGCAGTAGCATAGCCATAACGTCATCTGCCTTAATGGTAATGCGACGATTAATGGCAGCACCCAAATAGGTATCTAGTGAGCCCTCGATGGTTTGTACTAGTGTTACTGAAGGGCTTGCTACCCATTGCTTTACCCCCACTAGGGCGGGTGGGATATTGGTGACAACCGTCAGGGCCTGTGTTTCAAGTGTACTAGCCACGGCTTCACTGGGAGATTTCGAGACTGAAACGCTCACTTTCAGAGGTGGGATGATTAGGCTGCCCGGTCGAGTGGCAAACACGTCAATGAACCAGCGCTGAACTGTCCAACTTTCACCATCACGCCGCTCGGTGGCGTTGGCTGCAAAATCTTGATTTTGCAGTAGCAGCAACCCAGGCACCTCAGGCAGTTTGATCCGTGTCCCGGCGGTGAACCAACGCGGGGTCGCGACAGTTACCTCAAGTTTAATGCGTTGGCCCGGAACCGCGCCCTCTGCCGGTATCAAGCGCGCACTAATCTCTACCAGCTGTTCCTCTGCGAGAGCGACGCTCGATAGGCTGAGCAAGAGTGCTGCTTGAATAGCAACAGAGCCGGCACATCCGCTAAGCCGCAGAACATAGCCTTGGAGCCGATCTCTAAAGTTTGGTGATTTCTTAAATGCTCGGCTCAAGTTCACAATCATGGTTCGCTGACGCCCCGCTCTTGGAGCTGACTATTAAATTTACTGCGCAGGAAGTTGGCGGGATCAGGTTGTACATTTTTCATCCACAAAGCGGCAGTCTCTGGGCTGGCGAAAATCTCCTCAGCACTGTATTGCGTACGCGGCTCAATCTCGCCTGCTAAAGTCTCAGCTCCCTCGCCAATTTGCGGGTCGTTATCGCCGTCTAGCGTTTCGCTGCCTACGCCCGCTTCCTCTGTTTGCGACTCGCTAAGTCGATTACTGGCCTCGATAATTTGGTGGATGAATTCGCGATTCGCTCGAGCGCCAGGGAATTCGGGATTGCGATGAAGCAGTAGGTCGTAGCGGGTTCTGGCGCCCACATAGTCTCGGCGGTGGGCCCTGGCATTGGCCTCGTTAAATACCGCAAGGTCGCTGTCTTGTCGGGTAAAAAGTGACGCCGCTTGTTCAAAATCTTGATGATAGTATCGGGCAGTCGCACGCCAAATCGGATTGTCAAAAATTTGCGCTGCCTTCTTGTAATAGCCAAGTTGCAACAGCACACGGCCATACTGCTCAGGGGTTAACCACAGTGCTACAAACCCATCGAGGGCAGGCTCGAGGATGTCGCGACTAGAACTTGCTGGCTGATTTTGTGTGGAAGTGGCAGTGATTGCCCCATCGGAATTGGTTTGGGCCAGTGGCAAATTGGAAAAGGTGACCAGACAGGGCACTAAAAGCCAGATCCAGAGTCGGGTCCAGCCACGCCGGAACCAGAGCAATGCTAGCGCTAACATGGGAAAAACGAGCGGGTAACCGTTGTCGCGCCAAGGCAAGGCCTCGTCATCGACAATTCTAAACGCGTCTGTCAGCGCGCCCGCAATTGCATCAACATCTCCGGGATCAATGGTTGCGTCGTAATATTTGCCATTACAACTGCTGGCCAAATTTATGAGTGCTTCGCGTTCTAGGGGGACGGTACTTTGTGACAATGAGGGGTCGCCAAACCCATAGACGATTAATTGATAATCACGGTCTCGGCACCAGCTTTTTAGCAGCTCAGGACTGCGAGCACCAAGGCCGTCAGTAACCATCAAAACAGAGCTTCTATAATAAGACTGCGCTAGTAATCTATCGATGCCGGGAAGTGCATATTCGGGAAATTTTCCTGCTCTAGGAGCAATGCCGGGGGTCATTACCGCTAGGAAGCTTTCGGTAATTTCATGATCGCTAGTCAGTGGTAGTACGGTGTGTGCGCTTCCTGCATAGGCAATCACACCAATTCGCTTGTCGGGAACCCGCTTCAGGAGATCACGGATTTTTTGAATGCCGCGAAGCAGTCGGCTAGGCGCGATATCTGTAGTAGCCATTGATTCTGAAACATCGATAACGATTACCAATGGCGCGGTATCTTCAGCCAGTGGAGACGGTTGCTGTTGCCAGCTAGGGCCTGCCATTACCAGGGTGAGTAACAGCATCAGAACCACAAGCACCGAGTTTGGGTTAAGTCGAGCAATGGGTGGCTTTTGAACACGCAGATGCTCAAGTAATGCCGAGTCTATGATGCCAGAAAATTGGTTGGGGTCGGTTTGAGCAGCCCGGAGAAAGCGTTCAAAGAGTAACAAGGCGGGCGCCATTAACAGCCACTCGGGTCGCAAGAAATGAAAGTGGGTTAACACTTCCATCATTGGGGCATCTTAGCTTTGGGCAGGGGCCAAAGGCGGGCGAGGGTTCTTAGAAGCAGGTACAGCATTAATACTGCCCCGAGGGGCAGCCAGTGAATGTCGGTACGGGGCCTGAATTTAACGCTTTCGAAGATATTGGGTTCAAGGGTGTCGAGCAGTTTAAAAACAGCGATAAGGTCTTCGCTGCTTAGTGCTTCGAAGGCTTGACCCCCTGTAACTTCAGCCATTCGAGCCAGAGTATCAAGGTCAATGGCTTCTTCACCGACGGCAGTGGGATCACCAACAGCAATGGGATAAATTCGAATGTCTTCGGTGGCGGCAACGCGTGCAGCATCAACCGGCGGTACCAGGCTGCCGGTATCGTTACCGTCGGTGAGTAACAACAAAACTCGATGTTCGGTCTCCGCATCTTTAAATAACTTAATCGCGAGTCCCACGGCATCTCCAAGCGCTGTGCTGGGGCCGGCCATACGAATTCGAGTTTCATTGAGCAGCAGCAGCCAGGTTCTATGATCCTCTGTGAATGGAGATTGCAGGTAAGCGCTGCTACCAAAAACAATGAGACCGAGCCGATCCCCGGCACGCTCGTTGGCGAGCTGTCGTAAAACAGTTTTAACCGCGGTTAAGCGGTCTGCAGGCTTTCCGTCGGCTTGGCTGAAATCTTCGGTTTCCATGGACCCTGAAAGATCAACGGCGATCATTAAATCGCGCCCTGCTTTTTGCTGCTCAATGGGCTCACCCAACCACTGCGGTTTTGCAGCCGCAATAACGAGGCTCAACCACATTAGCGCAATCAGTATCTTTTGCCCGCGCCTCCTGATGAGCAACATGGCACCCCGTTGCGGTCGGGATTCGGTGGCTTCTAATAATCGTGTAAAAAAAGGCACTCGAACGGCGTCTCTGCGCTCTCTATAAGCCGGTATGAAACGCATGACCAGCGGCAAGGGCAACAACATGAAAGCCCAGGGATGTACCCAGTCCAGTTGCTCTAGAATTTGCGCAAAGACAGCTTCAGCCGAATCCATGATCATCCTCGTGCTGAGCAATCCAAAGATGTGCCTCACGAACTAAAGCATCGCGCTGAGTAACGCTTACATCAGATTCAGGATCGTAAAGAGCTGCTCCTAATATTTGTAAACTATCTGGAGAAAAAATATTGGCGGCTGTTCGAGTCTGCAGCCAACGACACCAAGGGAGCCCGGTGAGGGCAGCCACTTCACGTCTAGAGGTGGCGGTCATAGCCGTCAGCTTTAGTACCTCATTAACCGCAAAAATATTTGCTGAGGGGGCCAGTTGGCGGAGTCTTGCCTGGGCCTCTCTACGATAGCGATTGCGTAGCCATGATCTGAAAAGTCGCCAAAATCGGCGCAGCAATCCAATAGCCAATAGTAGACCTAAAATCTGCCAGCCCAGAGTTTGTGGCATCCAATTTATCGGCTCAGGCGATACGATTTCATGGAGTTCACCGCGAAGGAGAGGGTTGCCGAATAGTGGGGGTAACGGAGGCAAGGTCTCTTCAAGCATAGTCGCTGCAACTCATTGTCATCTTGTTGTTGCCACGGGGGCCCCACCCAGTTGGCGCAGCAGTTGGCTTGAAATATCAGATTCGGTTGTCAGTGATATCAGCGGAATCTCATGACGTTTTAAGGTCTCACCTAAGCGCTCGATTTGCGCATCAAATTTGGCGCTAAAGCGGGCGTCTGCCGCTTTCTGTTTACTCTCGACCTGAATTTGAAAGGCGCCGTCACTGACGACTAATTGATCAGCCCTCGCTAAGCTTCGCTCAAGAGGGTCAGTAATAAGAGCGGCTATTAAGTCATTGCTTTGCCGGATGGCTTTGACCGTTGATAGGCACTGGTCATCCCAGCCGTCGAAATCTGAAATAACAATGACCAAGCTGTCGTGGGTAAGGTAGCGACTTAGTGTTTGAAGTGCTTCAGGTAAGGCACTGGATCTTGAGGGCTCCTTGCTGCCTGCTACAAGTTGGTTGTTCATATTTACCAGCTCTGCGAGCCAGTTCATTAATGCGCCAGGCGAGCGGCTAGGGCGATAGACCTTCGAGGATGAATCGTTGAATAGTAAAGCACCAACTCGATCGCCCACGCCAATCACACGCCAAGCACTGAGTGCGGCGGTTTGGGCCGCTCCTACCGATTTCATTTGGTGGCGACTACCGAAGAACATCGCGAGTCGCTGATCGACAACCACCCAGACTGGGCGATCTCGCTCTTCTGTATAGACCCTTACAAAAGGAGTGCGGGTTCGATGGGTGACACGCCAATCCATGTTTCGTACATCGTCGCCGGGTCTGTAGTGGCGGAGCTCATCAAAGTCCAGCCCCCGCCCTCGCAGTCGAGATCGTTTACGCCCAGTGAGTACTGAGTTAACAGGCTGAGCAGGTCGGTAGCTAAAGCCTTGAGCTCGGTATCGAAGTCGTACCAAGTCTTTGAGCGCGACATAGGCAGCGGCACTCATGATTGGATTAGCCTGCCGCAACGAGGTCGAGAATGTCTGTCACGACCCTGTCTGTATCAACCCCGTCAGCAAGGGCGTCGTAGCTTAAAATCAAACGATGGCGCAGAACAGCTGGGGCGACAGCTCGCACATCCTCGGGCAGCACGTGATCACGTTCTTGCAACCATGCTTCTGCTCGCGCCGCTCTGTGCAGTGCAATACTGGCCCTTGGGCTAGATCCTACCGCGATCCAACTGGCGAGTTCGCTGGAAAGCCCCTCAGGCTGGCGCGTCGCCATCACTAAATCTACGAGGTAGCGTTCCACGGGTTCGCTAAGGGTCATTTTTTGAATGGCTTGCCTTGCTGCAAAAATAGCGTCTGTTCCTATGGCAGCTTCTTCAGCCAGGGGACCCCCTTCTTCCTGTTGCAACATACGAACGATGGTGCGCTCTGCTTCAGCGTTGGGATAGTCGACCCTTACCTTGAACAGAAAGCGATCCATCTGCGCCTCGGGCAAGGGGTAGGTGCCCTCTTGCTCAATTGGGTTTTGAGTGGCCATCACAAGAAACAGCGGCGGCAGCGGATAGCTTTTCCCCGCAACGGTCACCTGCCGCTCTTCCATGGCCTCCAGTAAAGCGGATTGCACCTTGGCGGGAGCTCGGTTGATTTCATCGGCTAGCACTAACTCGTTAAAAATTGGGCCGGGTTCAAAGACCAATTCATTGCTGCCTTTGTTGCTGTGATACGTCTCGCTCCCGGTTACATCGGCCGGGAGAAGATCCGGGGTAAATTGAATTCTTCCAAGATTCACGCCCAATGCGTGCCCCAGTGTTTTAATCGACCGAGTTTTAGCGGTGCCGGGTAACCCTTCCAGTAAAACGTTGCCGTTACAGAGCAAAGCCAATATCAAGCTATGCACTACAGCCTCTTGACCAATCACCGCTGCATTGACTCGAGCGGTTAGGGCGGCAATGTCGGCGCGTGTGCGGTCAGTCATAACTTCATTCCTGGTTACGGATTCCTGAATCTGCAGCAAACTTGTAGTTAGAAAAATACGCTCGCTTAGGGATATCAAGCCTATCAGCTGCGATGAGCTATCGTGAATCAATTATCCCGCATAAGTTTCAGTGGGCCCAGTCTCGGTCAGCTTTGAACCGCTTCGACAGGTACTCCATTTGATCGGTTAGAACGCGGTCTTTCGCGAGGAAATGCCACTCGAAGGGATTGGGTCGAAATGGTACTGCAAGCAATGGCATGCCGGCTTCTTCAGGCGTTTTGTTATCTTTTTGCCAATTGCAGCGTTTGCAGGCTGCGACAACATTTTCCCATTTGTTGGTACCGCCTCGGCTGGCGGGTAACACATGATCACGGGTCAGCTGATGCCTTGAGGCTTGGTTGCCACAGTAAAGACAACGATGGTCATCTCGTTTGAACAGGGTTCGATTACACAGTGGCGGAATAAAGGCGTCGTAGATTTTACCCTCGGTCGCAATGATTGGCTGCACTACAAGGGTTGAGCGATGACCAGTGAGGCGTTGAATACCGCCATAAACTGGTGGGAGGGGGTCTCCGATGCCATAAATGACATCGCCACGGGCATAGGCAGTAATTGTTTCCTGCAAGGTCAACCAACCCCTAGGTTGTCCCGCTAGATCTAGTCTGAGGATCGCTTGCATGGCTTTTTCTCTCAGGTTTTTGAAAACCTACTGAAAAAAAACCCCAGTTACAATTAAAGTTTTTCTGCTCCGCAATTTCATGTCGCCATTTTCTGCAAGATGAGAGCGGTCAAAGTTATTTATCGAGGAAAAATATCATCCAAGCGGCTAGTGAAGCCCATTTTTGGATTGTTTGCTGCTCGTGTTATCAGTGGTTTGCGGAAGTGGTCATTTAATGGCTTTAGACGGCTATCCAGTTGGCATCGACAAGTGCTGATTCTCCACTCAAAAGTCTCGCCTCAAAGTGTTCTCCTGCAACAACTGGACCAACCCCAGCGGGAGTGCCCGTCATAATGACGTCGAAGTCGTCCAGCGTTAAAAAGGTAGCCAGCTCATCGATAATGGCCTCGGGTGGATATAGCATGGCATCTACGCCGCCACTTTGCCTCAGCGTCCCATCGACCCAAAGCTCAAGGCGCAGCTCACGAAGGTTTGCTGGTGCCGGGGTGAAATGGCTGAACAGGGCGGCGCCGTCGAAAGCTTTGGATCTCTCCCAAGGAAGACCTGCTTGTTTCATTTTTCCTTGCAGCTCACGCTTGGTGAGGTCCAGTCCAACACCAACTCCTGAAATAGTGCCCTTGTGAATCAATAAACAAATCTCACATTCATAGTGAATGGGTTCACCGGCAAAGGCTTTTAGCGTTGTACCTATGGCAGCGTTTGGCTTCATAAACACCACCATCTGCTCGGGAACCGCGCTGTGCATCTCTTTGATATGTGCGGTGTAGTTCTTGCCAATGCACACAATTTTAGCGGGAGTAACGCTTTGGTCTCTAAATTGAATCGATTTCACTATGGGTTCCCAATGGCCTTTACTGGCACTATAGAACAGGATGAAGCCATGCAGCATGGCAGTAGTATGGGCCGCTGAGAATGTTTTTGAGTGTAGTAACGGCGCGTTGCTAAACGAAGGGGGGTTGTTTATGAGGCTGCGTATTGGTCCAGGAGCGATGGTTGCTGCGGCATTTATAGGCCCTGGCACCATCACTACGGCCAGTGTTGCCGGAGCCACAACCGGCATAACGCTGATTTGGGCGATTGCTTTCTCGGTCTTTGCAACGGTGTTGCTACAAGAACTCGCGGTACGAAGTGCCTTAGCCACTGATCGTGATCTGGCGACTCTCATTAGAGATTTTGGTGCGGGTTATTGGTGGGGAGCGCCTTTACTTTTGCTGATCATATTGGCGGTTGGTGTGGGCAACGCTGCCTACCAATCTGGTAATTTGTCAGGCGCTGGAATCGGTCTAAACACCGCCTTGGGAACCAACTTCACGTCAGTCGTCTTACTAAGCGCCACTGCCTCCGCAACTCTGATTGTTATTAATCGGTATCGGTTATTGGAGCGCATTTTGGTGGTCTTGGTGGCCGCAATGGGCCTGCTGTTTACTGGGTTAGCGATAATGTTGGCGCCATTGTTATGGGTTCAGCCAGAGGTGCGACTGTTGCCTGACTTCTCCTATGCCAACCTCACCTTGGTACTGGCCTTAATTGGAACGACGGTCGTACCTTACAACTTATTTCTTCATGCGACCGCGGCCAGACAGCATTGGCAGGGCAGCTCAATTGGCGAAGCGCTAAAAGGCGCTCGTTGGGAGTCTTGTGTGGCAATTCTTTTCGGTGGTGTGACTACCACTGCAATAGTAGTCGTTGCCGCTGCACTAGTACCTAGCGCTGTCGATCAACCTGCGATAAATGCGGTAATAGAAGCAATTGAGGTTCAGATGCCTGGGTGGGGCGTCATGATTTTGGGTATGGGCTTATTCGCAGCGGGTCTTACATCAGCCATTGCCGCGCCCGTTGCGGCGGGCTGGACTATCTGCGGTGCTCTAGGGTGGTCCGTTGATCCTCAGAGCCTCCGTTTTAAACTCGTGGCGCTCACCGTGGTATTGATTGGCGGTCTTTTTGCGGTGGTTACATCCCGACCGTCTGCGCTCATCCTCACTGCACAGGTAACAAACGCTCTGTTACTTCCGCTAATTGCCCTAGTTTTAATAATGGTCGCTAATAGCAGTTTATTACCAAGTTCCTATCGCAATAATGTTGTGCTCAATGCGACGGGCATAGCGGTTTTGGTGGCCATGACGCTGTTGGCCGGTGGCAAGCTCTTTAAAATTTTGGGGTAACGTTGCTACGAAAAATACCTTGGCGCAGCGCAGTGAGGGCACCTTGATCTGAATAAAATGGAGAGACGAGGTGGCTCGGTCGCGATACAAGTCAAGACTAAGGTCTATACTGACCTGAGGTTATAAACTGGCCAAAGGTTTCACACCACACTACCGCTGTCGTGTATTGAGCAGCATTGATTGCAGGTGAGTGAGTTAGCACGAAACCGTCAAAGTTTCTTACAGCACCAATCTCTACAGATTGTTCTTTAACGGCCAAAAAATCAGCCTCTGTCTCAACAAATTTGGGCGCCAGATAAAGTCGATAGTCGGGCCCCGGAGCCAAGTTTCCTTCAAAAATGATCGCGTCGGCATATATCCGCAGTTGACCTTCACCCCAGTGTAGGGCGTCGCTATCTTTACGTTGGCGGTTAAACTCGGTGGTAAATAATGGGTGCGTTAGCGTCGCTTCAGCCTTTGCGAGGTCTGGCGCAGGCGGTTCAATCAAAATTGGTAGTAGGTAAATGCCCAGCGCAAAACCCAAGAGGGCGGTGCCGCCATGGCTCAGGATCAGTAGAAGTTTGGTCATCGGTATTGCCACGCTGATGACAACAATTGCGGAGTAAAGCCCGAGCATGTCATGGATAGATTTCTTCCAACGTTTGTTTTGACCCAAATTGAGCCAAAAGTTTTCTTAAAGCAACTGCCATGGCATCAGCCTAGTTGAAAAATGCTACTGTTTCGTAACAAAAATTCCTGAGGAGACTGGCAGTGTTAAATAAGCTCATGCATGATAGCTAGCTCCGTGAAACCAATAATAAGCTAGGAAATTGCAATATGCTGCGTATTTTTAGTCTATGCCTGTTACTCGCCTCGTCTGCGCTTCACGCCGCGGATAAGCCCAATATCTTAGTGATTTGGGGGGACGATATCGGATTTTGGAACCTCTCAACCAATAATATGGGAATGATGGGCTACCCCACTCCTAATATTGATCGCATTGCCAACGAAGGCGCTAAGTTCACTGATTACTACGGCCAACAGAGTTGTACTGCTGGGCGCTCGGCCTTCATTATTGGACAGTCGCCCATTCGTACTGGCCTTACCAAGGTAGGTTCTCCAGGTGCGGAACAGGGGATTAGTGAAAAGGACGTGACCCTTGCCGGCTTGTTAAAAGGGGAGGGTTATGTCACGGGGCAATATGGGAAAAATCACTTAGGTGATCGCGACGAATTTTTACCAACACAGCATGGATTCGACGAATTTTTTGGCAATCTTTATCACCTCAATGCGGAAGAAGAACCCGAGGATGTTGACTATCCTACTGATCCGGCTTTTATCGCGCGCTTCGGGCCTCGAGGCGTAATTCGGTCCTTTGCAGATGGTCGAGTTGAGGACAGTGGCCCGCTCACTAAAAAGCGGATGGAGACGATCGACCGGGAGTTCGTTGCATCTGCACAAGATTTTATGAGCCGTGCTGTCGCCGATGACAAACCCTTTTTTGTTTGGGTAAACACCACACGCATGCATTTCTGGACTCATACAGCCGATGAAGAACTAGGGCTTTCAGGTCAGGGGTTTTATAACGACGCGATGGTAGCCCACGACCGTATGGTGGGCGAATTACTCGATCAGTTGGATGAGTTGGGCGTCTCAGACAACACGATTGTTCTGTACTCAACCGATAATGGACCGCATTTCAATACTTGGCCCGACGCCGGTATTACGCCCTTTCGCAGCGAAAAGAATACCAACTGGGAGGGTGGGTTTCGAGTCCCCGCCATGGTCCGCTGGCCTGGAAAAATTCCAGAGGGCACAATCTTAAATGACATTATGTCTCATACCGATTGGACGCCCACTTTTTTGGCGGCGGCGGGACGGGCGACGATTACCGAAGAGCTGAAAGCTGGCACGATCGTTAATGGTAAGCCTTATAAAAACCATTTAGATGGCTATAATTTTTTACCGTACCTCACTGGGGAAGCCGAACATGGCCCCCGTGATACGTTTCTTTATTGGAGCGATGACGGGTTGCTGACCGCCATGCGCATTGGCGATTGGAAGGTCGTATTTGCTGAGCAGCGAGCGCAGGAGTTTGATGTTTGGCGTGAACAGTTTGATATGTTGCGTATTCCTAAACTATTCCACTTACGTCGTGATCCTTTCGAACGTGCCGATCAAAACTCGAATACCTACAACGATTGGTGGGTTAAGAAAATTCCGCGGATTTATATGGCTAGGGCCGAGCTAGAAAAGTTCATAGGCACTCTAATGGCTTTTCCACCCCGGCAACGTCCTGCGAGTTTTACCATTGACCAAATGATGGAGCCCTTTTATCGGTTTGAAGGGCATGATAAGTAAGCCTGGTCGCCTCGCTGCACAAGTCTAGAGTCGGCTGAGTGCTTGGGCGGGACAGCACTGCGCCAGCAAAAAATCCCTGACAGGCTGCCCGGCATCTCTGAGCAGCCTCGCAAATTGCTTGGGGCATACTGCTCTAATCCACGAGTGCCTGTTGAGATATTTCCTATTGGTCACATGTTGTACTGACTGAGAGCGTTTAAATGGGGATACACCGACCAAGTTTTAGCGACGTTGAGCGGGCCGCCGAGCGTTTACGAGGACATGTCGTGCGCACCCCGCTGCTACATTCTCCCCAATTAAATGCCTTAGCCGGACGGCGAGTAGTAATAAAGCCAGAGTGCTTGCAACACACCGGCAGTTTCAAGTTCAGGGGCGCCTTCAACCGCTTATGCCAACTGACCGCCAAAGAGCGTGCCGCCGGAGTGGTGGCCTGGTCATCGGGTAATCATGCTCAGGGGGTGGCCCTTGCAGCGCAATTGCTGAACATACCTGCGCGTATTGTGATGCCAGCAGACGCACCGCAAATCAAAACACGTAATACACTGGCTCTGGGTGCTGAGGTCGTGGCTTATGATCGTTACAGCGAAGATCGAGAAGTCATTGCTCGAGACCTTGTGATGCGAGATGGCGGGACCATTGTTCCGTCTTATGATGACGCAGACATCATTGCCGGCCAGGGAACCGTAGGTCTTGAGTTATTGCAGGACGCAGAACCACCTGAGGCCTTGTTGGTGTGTTGCAGTGGTGGTGGCTTAGTGGCGGGCTGCGCGTTAGCGGTGGAGGGACTGAACGCCGACACCGCGGTGTTTTCGGTAGAACCAGCAGAATTTAATGACCATGAGCGCTCGCTACGTAACGGCATTAGGGAGCGTGTAGAACCGGGATCTACCTCAATCTGTGATGCACTGCTCGCGCCAACACCGGGGGAGCTAACCTTTGCTATAAATCAACAAATTCTGGCGGGCGGCTTGTCGGTCAGCGATGAGGAAGTTCTGCTGGCCATGGGTTTTGCGTTTGAGCATCTCAAACTTGTGCTGGAACCCGGGGGCGCTGTTGCCCTAGCCGCGCTGTTGTCCGGTAAAGTCCCTGAGCATTATCGATCGGTGGGTATTATTTTGTCTGGCGGTAATGTTGACCCTGCCGTATTCGCGGCAGCGATTAAGGCTGTTAGCAACTCCCAGAGCAACCCTTAAGGTAACCTCTAAAGACAGGGTAGTGAATCACTTGCACCGTTCAAGTAGCCGTTGCCTCCGCAACAAGCTACAGGCACAGTGGTAAGGGTGGAAAAATTCGGGGCCAGTGCGATGGAGCCAGTTCTAGATTGGGAGGCGCGGTATCAAGAATCTTCAGTACCTTGGGAACGCACCGGTTTAAATCCTGCCTTTGTGGCGTGGCAGTCATGGTTGCGAGACCACCAGGGGGGGACCGTTGTTGTCCCCGGTTGTGGACGATCGCCCGAGCTGCAAGCTTTTGCCGATATGGGATTTAATGTTATCGGCGTTGATCTTTCCCCCAGTGCAGCGCAATTTCAGGAAACCGCTTTGGCCGCGAAAGGTCTTGATGGCAAGCTGGTTGTCAGCAATTTGTTCGATTGGTCCCCCGATACCCCCGTTGATTTTGTTTACGAGCAAACCTGTCTGTGCGCGCTGAAACCAGACCACTGGCGTGCCTACGAAAATCTGCTTACCGGCTGGTTGCGACCCGGTGGCACGCTACTGGCTCTGTTTATGCAAACCGGGGAATCAGGAGGACCGCCTTTTCACTGTGAAAAAGCGGCCATGGAGCAGTTATTTTCTGAGGAGCGCTGGATCTGGGGTGAAACCTCGGTGCGGTCTGAGCATCCCTTGGGAGTTCATGAGTTGGGTTTTCGACTAACGCTTCGTTGAGTGCTCAGTGACTCAGTACGTGCTTAAGTGCCGTGAGGCATCGCTCAACATTGACCGGATTGCTGGCATGTCCCATTAAGCCAATTCGCCACTGCTTGCCGGCCAGAGCACCAAGGCCAGCACCGATCTCAAGATTAAACTCTTGTAATAGGCGACCTCTAACCTCAGCGTCGTTGACGCCATCGGGTATGCACACAGCGTTGAGTTGTGGCAATCGCCAATCAGGTGCAACGGCCATTTCAAGCCCCATTGCTTCTAGGCCAGAAACCAGCTGCTCATGATTGGCATGATGTCGGGAAAAACTTGCTTCAAGACCCTCATCTTCAAGAATTAGCAGAGCTTCGTGGAGGGCGTATAGGGCATTAACTGGAGCGGTATGGTGATAGGCGCGTTTACTGTCTCCACCCCAGTAGCCCATGACCAACTGCATGTCTAAAAACCAGCTTTGTACTTTTGTTTGCCGAGTTTGAATGCGTTCAACCGCTGCGGGGCTAAAGGTCATTGGCGAAAGGCCTGGGACGCAGGAGAGGCACTTTTGGGTTCCCGAATACACCGCATCTGCACCCCATTCATCGACGCGAAGATCAATGCCACCCAACGTGGTAACAGTATCGACAATAACTAGAGCATCGTTAGCTTTAGCAATACCACAAAGGGTTTTAGCATCGCTGCGAACTCCTGTTGAGGTTTCTGAGTGGACAAACGCTAACAGACTAGCTTGAGGATTAGCGGCAAAGGCCTCTGCAACTTTCTCCGGGTCAACCGGATCTCCCCACCGATCTTGAACCATAACGGCGGTCGCGCCACAGCGCTCAACATTTTCTTTCATACGCCCACCAAACACGCCGTTTTGGCAAACGATCACGGTATCACCCGGTGACACCAAATTTACGAACGCGGCTTCCATACCGGCAGAACCGGGAGCCGACAGCGGGATTGTTAGTTCATTAGACGTTTTAAATGCATACTGCAGAAGGCGCTTGGTGTCATCCATGAGTTCAATAAACAGCGGATCGAGGTGGCCAATAGTGGGACGGCCCAAAGCGCCCAGTACTCGAGGTGATACGTCTGAGGGGCCTGGACCCATAAGGGTGCGCTGGGGAGGATGAAAACTCTGGCTCATGACAAATTGATTCCGTTAGTGTGACAAAAATTTCGGCGCAATGATGCCAATTCTAGCTAGGGATAGCTAACTGTTAGCACTCTCTATGGCCTCTTGTTGTTGCATCCAGGTCTCTTCGATTTCGGATAGCTGTGATTTCAGTAAACCCTCTGCTTCAACCAACTTAGCGAGCTGCGCTTGCTGACCGGGTTCGTAAAGGTCTGAGTTGGCCAGCTGGGCCTGCAGCTCACTGAGCTTTTGCTGTAACCCTTCAAGCGTACGTTCAGTTTTCTCTAACGCCTTTTGCAGTGGACGCAAGCGGGCACGTTGCTCTGCGGCACCCTGACGGTTTTGTTTGCCTTTTCCACTGCTGTCTTGTGTTAGCGCAGTTTTGTTTGCGGTTTTTCCTGAGGGCACGGTGGCGGTTCTATCTCCGGAGAGCACCCATTGTTCATAAGCCGTCAAATCGTCGGGGTACTCCGTGACTGCGCCGCTATCAACTAGCCATAGTGATTCCACTGCGTGACGCATCAAATGCCGATCGTGGCTCACCAATACAATGGCGCCAGTGTAGCCTTGTAATGCAACTGCTAGCGCATGCCGCATTTCTAAATCGAGGTGGTTAGTGGGCTCGTCCAGAATAAGCACGTTGGGGTCCTGCCAGACCACCATAGCTAGGGCGAGACGCGCTTTTTCGCCGCCAGAGAACGGAGCAATTTCTTGTCGAGCCCGATCGCCCTTAAAGTTGAAGCCCCCAAGGAAATCGAGAATCGCCTGCTCACGAACTTTCGGGCTCAGTCGCTGTAGGTGCAACAGCGCGCTAGCCTGTAGGTCCAAAACCTCAAGTTGTTGCTGATCAAAATAGCCAATTCTTAGGTGCGCACCGGTAATCCGATCCCCTGATAACGCTGGCAAAGCGCCTGTTAAACCTTTTAGGAACGTAGATTTACCCGCGCCATTTTTCCCTAATAAGCCAATACGGTCTCCTGGGTGCAAAGACAGCGACACGCCATCTAGAACAATATCGTCACCATAACCAAGGACAAGATTATCGATAGTCAAAAGGGGGTCGCTACTTTTTCCAGGTTCCGGAAATTGAAAAGAGAACGGCGAATCGACATGTGCGGGTGCCACTGTTTCCATGCGCTCCAATGCTTTCAACCGGCTTTGAGCCTGGCGCGCTTTGGTAGCTTTGGCGCGAAACCGACGGACAAAGTCTTCCATTTGCCCAATCTCTCGCTGTTGTTTGGCGTACTGAGCACGCTGTTGTGCCATACGCTCCGCGCGCTGCTGCTCATAGGCTGAGTAGCCTCCGCGATAGGGTATCAACTGCTCTTGCTCAAGGCTCAAAGTGCGTTCACAAATGGCATCGATGAAATCCCGATCGTGGGAAATCATCAGCAAGGTTCCTGAGTATCGCAGTAGCCACCCCTGCAGCCATAACATGGTATCGAGATCGAGGTGGTTGGTAGGCTCATCGAGCAGCAGAACATCTGATGGGGTCATGAGGGCACGGGCCAAATTTAGCCTGACCCGCCAGCCCCCTGAAAATTCTGTTACGGACGTCTGTAAATCAGTTTGGGTAAACCCCAAGCCAAGCAAGAGCTGCTCGGCGCGCCTTGGCGCACTGTAACCGTCCAAGACTTCCATTTCCTGATACAGGTAGGCGGCGCGTTCATAGTCTTCAGTTTGTTCTGCCTTGCCAATATCTTGTGTCAGTTGATACACAGCGGCGTCGCCCGCCATGACAAAATTCAGCGTGGTGTCGTCACTGACTTCGAGTTCTTGGGCCATATGGGCGACACGTAATCCTGTCATGCCTCTAATCTGCCCTTGATCAGCTGAAAGCTCACCGAGCAGCATGGCAAATAAACTGGACTTGCCGGTTCCGTTGGCACCAATGAGTGCCAATTTTTGGCCGGGTTGTAAGGTGGTCGAGGCTCCCTGCATCAACAGCTTGGGTCCCCGTCGCAGGGCGATGTCTTCTAATATAATCACACCTGCTGCTCCGTCTCTCGTTGCTGTGCCTGCCACAACGCCGTATAGCGACCGCCACTTGCGAGCAGGGCTTCGTGCCTGCCCTGTTCCACGAGTTGACCGTCTTCCAGTACCAGTATTCTATCTGCGTCGACAATGGTAGAAAGGCGATGTGCTATTACCAATGCGGTGTGGTGCCCGGCAAGGGCGCGAAACGCTTGCATAACGGCGCGTTCTGATTCGCTGTCCAGGCTTGAAGTGGCTTCATCAAATACCAAAATAGGCGCTGACTTTAAAACAGCTCTAGCGATAGCCACCCGTTGGCGCTCCCCTCCCGACAGCTTAAGCCCTCGTTCGCCAACTCGAGTATTGAGCCCCTCGGGTAGGCGGGTGACAAAGTCGCCTAGGTAAGCCGCACCAACGGCAGCTTCAACCTCTTCATCTGTCGCCGAAGGACGTCCATAGCGAATGTTTTCCAACAAAGAGTCGTTAAACAGCACGCAGTCTTGGGGAACGATCGCGACCGCACTACGCAGCGAGTCCTGAGTGACTTCACGGATATTTTGGCCATCGAGGAAAATACTGCCACTGGTGGGATCATAGAAACGAAAGAGTAGTTTAACTACGGTCGACTTGCCTGCACCACTTGCTCCGACCAGAGCAACGGTTTCGCCGCCGCCAATACTAAAATCCAGACCAGAAAGCACCTGACGATCGTCACCATAGCCGAAGTGAACCTGACGAAATTCAACGCCCCCCGATGCCATTTTGAGGAGGCCGGCCTCGGGCGCATCGGTAACCGCAGGCTCGTGATCAAGCACTCTAAATAGCCGTTCGATACTGGCTAAAGAGGCTTTGATCTCTCGGTATACAAACCCTAGAAAGCTCAGAGGTATAAAGAGCTGCAACATAAATTGGTTGATCAACACAAAGTCACCCAGCGTCATCTCACCGTCTTGCACCGACAAGGCGGCTAAGCCAAGCATTAAGGTTTGACTCAGTGCAATGATGATCGCTTGTCCGCCATTGAGTGCTAGCAGTGACAGCCTATTTTTACGTCGTGCCTGCTCCCACTGTTCTAAGGATTCGTCATAGCGCTGGGCTTCAAATTCCTCATTATTGAAATACTTAACGGTTTCATAATTGATCAAGCTGTCGACAGCTCGGGTATTACTGTCGGAGTCAGCCGCGTTGACCTCGCGGATATAACGTGTCCGCCACCGGGTAGCGCGGAAAGAAAAAGCACCATAAAGCCCTACGGAAAATAAGACGATAAGACTGTATTCCGCGCCGTAATTGATTAGCAGGATCGTAGCGACCATGGCAATCTCAAATAGTGTGGGGGCGATATTAAAAATGAAAAATCGCATAAGAAAACTTATGCCATTAGTGCCGCGTTCGATATCTCTAGCGAGGCCACCGGTGCGCCGATTCAGGTGATAGCCAAGGTCCAGGCTGTGTATGTGCTTGAAGACATCAAGGCCAATGCGGTGCATGGCCCGTTCTGTGACCCTGCCAAACAACGTATCCCTAAGCTCAGCAAACATAGTGTTGGCAAATCGCGCAGTACCATAGGCTGCAACCATAAATAAAATGACAGAGGTCGTGACCTGCACTGGATTTTGGTCTAAGCCGTCGACTAATGCTTTGAGTAAAAAAGGGATTAGCAGTAGGGCTGATTTTGCCAGCAATAGACAAGCCAGGGCGATGCCGACTCTGCCTCGGTTATCCGATAAGATGGGAGAAATGCGAGCCCACAGTTTCGGCAACAGCACTCGCGTATCTTCAATTTCGTTATCTTCAGTTTGTAAGTTGTGCATGGTGATGGGGTCAATCCCTTTGGTGGAGGATCGACTGAGGTGTCCGGATAGCTGCAGGTGGCGTACTCTACCCTACCGGGCGCGCTGTACCCAGTCGCGCCGTGAAATCTTCAACATAGAAAACTAAGGACGCCAAGGCATGGGTTTTATCAGCGACAACGTCACACTCGACAATCCGGCATTTATTCACGAGAGCGCATGGCTCTATGGCAAGGTTTATATTGGCCCCGACGTCTCAGTTTGGCCCAATGTCGTGACGCGCGCGGAATTTCTCGAGATAAGAATTGGTGCCCGTACCAATATTCAGGATTTTGTCATGATTCACGTGGGAGCCATGACGCCTACGATTGTGGGAGAGGACTGTTCTATTACGCACCACGCGACCTTACATGGCTGCGAAATCGGTGATCGCTGCCTGATTGGGATTAACTCAACCATTATGGACGGCGCGAAAATCGGCGCCAATTCTATCGTTGCCGGTAACAGTATTGTCAGAGAGAACAGTGTTTTCCCTGAGAACTCCATTATTGCCGGTGTTCCGGCTAAGGTTGTGGGAACCCGGGATAATGGTGCGGCCAACGCGCTTAATGCTGCGATGTATCAACGATTCGCAGGAAGCTTTGCCGATGGCCGCGATCGTCTCGATGAGGGGGAAGTTGCTGACATCATGGCGTTGTACAAAGGCGAGCAGCCCGAAGAAAGCTGAGCGGGCTCAGATACTCTAGGCGGCTTGACGGTGGGATCTTTGATACCACTGCTGCAGCGATAGCAGCCATACGGTGGCGCTAAGGCTCATAGTGAGGCCTACGATCCCTGTCCAGGCGAAGCGATCGTAGGCGAGCGTTCCTGCCCAGCTCCCCAAGCCGCCGCCGGTAAACATCATACAAACGTACAGGCTCATCAACCGCGTTCGAACTGCAGGGGTTTCTTGCAAACCTGTCATGCGGCCTGTTACGTCGACTAGGGGGCCAACGACGGCCATCAAAGCTAATGGTGGCAGTAAAAACACCCAGTTAGATTCAGCCGTCATCAGTAGAGTTATTCCCAGAAATTGAAAAGTAGCCATGATGAGTCGCGCCTTTTCAGCTCCCTGAGTGTCTGCCCATTTTCCCAATCGCGCTGTGGTCAGAAGGCCTATTGCCGAAAATGCGGTGAGATAACCCACTAGGTCAGAGCCGTGTCCCTGTGCGTCACTGGTGAGATGCAGTCCAATGCCTAACCAGACGGCAATAAACGCAGCAAAATTCAGGCCCTGAATAACCCCGGAGACCATTAATCGTGGGTGTTCTTTGCCAAGAATGAACAGCGATCGAATCAGCGACCAATAGCTAGAGCCGTGGGTTTTTACGGGTTCAGGCACCATGATCCGGGGCACGATGATGGCGGCGGCGGCCATTAGAGCTGCGGCAATCCAATAAACCCAGCGCCAATCGGTATAGGCTCCAATAACGCCGGCAGACAGTCTTGAAACCTGAACACCCGCAATGACTCCAGTTGTCAGCAGGGCAGTAGCGTAACCCAGTTGCTGAGGAGTGACGCGACGCGAGGCATAGGCGGGGAGCAGATACGGGGTGATGGTAAAGAAACCCAGTGCGGTCGATGCGGTGATAAAAACCACGAAACTGGTGGTTACGGCCATAGCGACAAGGGTTAGCACTTGAACCGAAAGGCACAGCGTGACCAATTTTCGATTATCGACGCGATCACCTAAAGGCAGAAGCAGCAGCACACCTAGTGCAAGAGCAATTTGGTTGACGGCAGGAACAATGCCAATACCTGCGTTGCTAACACCAAAGTCTCGCGCCACGGCGGCAATGATCGGATGAATATAGTAGGCATTGGCCGTAACAATCGCCGAGGCACAGGCCAACCAAAAGATTTCCCTACTCCCAGTCAAACTAAAGAAACTCTTTGGCGGCTAAACATAATTGACTGCTCATTCGTTGGGTGGTTTTGGCTGGGAACAGAACGTGGGCAGCAGCGGCTATCAGGCAGCCCCACGGCAGGTCGGGCAGTATATCGGTTGTCATTGGCCGTGGTGGTTTCATTAATACCGTAAGTTCTAGTGTTGACCTTAAAAATGCGGCAATTGCTCTTACATGTGGTATTCCAAGCGACAGAGAATGAGCCTCGAGTGATCTGCTTTTATTGGCGACTGCGCTGGGTCAGCAATTTATCGAGTTGGTCGGCGAAGGTTTTCCGATCGGTTTGAGACATTGGCGGCGGGCCTCCGGTATTTTGGCCAGAGGCGCGCATTGTCTCCATGAAGTCGCGCATTTGCAGCCGCTGTTTGATATTGGCAGCGGTATAGCGTTCACCGCGAGGGGTGAGCACCTGACCACCTTTTTCTAGGACGTCAGCAGCCAATGGAATATCGGCTGTTATCACAAGGTCGTCGGTTGCCACCCGCGTAACGATTTCATCGTCGGCCTTATCAAATCCCTGTGCGACTTGATAGCTCTGTAGCCACGGGGAAGGGGGTAAGTTAATTGATTGGTTGGCAATAAAAACCACGTTGATTTCGCGTTTCACGGCCGCGCGGCATAATATGTCCCTTATTACTCCGGGGCAGGCATCGGCGTCGACAAAAATGTTCACGCAATAGTTTCCTCAAACATGAAGCGCTTAGCGAGCTTCGGAAGCGCTACAGCACCCTAATAGCAACGGTACGTAGGAGAGCAGCACAATGGCATTGGTTACTTATCAAGAGCAAGACGCTTTTAGCCTGATTACCCTTGATGATGGTAAAGCCAATGCGTTGTCCTTTGCTATGGCTGACGGCATCGATAGCGCTCTCGATCAAGGTTTTAAGTCTGGCAAGGTGATTGTGTTGGCGGGTCGCCCCGGTAAATTTTGCGCCGGTTTTGATTTAAATGTCATGGGGAAAATGGATGCCGATAGTCAGCGGTTATTGCGAAGAGGTGCTGATATTGCTGGCCGACTAGCGCATAGCAAAACTCCTGTGATTGCTGCGGTAACCGGACACGCCTTGGCTATGGGTGCATTAATTTGTCTCTCAGCTGATTACCGTTTGGGTTGCCGAGGGTCTTTTAAGCTGGGTCTGAATGAGGTGGCCATTGGTATGACACTGCCATGGTTTGGTATTGAGCTGGCACAGGAGCGCGTAATTGAAGCCCATGCACATCAGGTGGTCACTCTGGCGCGTATTTACGATCCTGAAGGCGCGGCTGAGGCAGGCATTCTCGATGCTTGCTGTGAGCCGGAAAATCTACTGGCAGAGGCTGCGAGTACTGCCGAGCGCTTTGCTGCCTTAGATATGCCTTCATTTGCCGCAACTAAGGCACGATTGAGGGAGGGCTTTGCCGCTCGTTGGGATGCGGCAATTGCACGAGACTTTGATTAACCGAGTTCGTTGAGCAAACCCAAGACTGTTTAACAAGCTCGCAGTCAGAGGATCTAACACAGACCAACTAATGGCTATCGTGCCGCGGCCAAATCGTTAGCCAATTTCATTTGGCGCCTTGTGGCAGCGAAAACTGAAAGGTCGTCAGAGGTTTTTCCTTGTTCCCCAAGTAACAAAATTTGCTCGTAATACCAGTACTGCACGGCAAAGGTTCCTAAGGTTTTAAATAACGATATTTTTTCAAGAATTTTCAGCCACCCAGGCAATAAAGAAAGCGCATCCTCGTATCGGGGAAGCTGCTCCATGCCGGCGAGCAGCCGTTTAGGCGCATCGGTCATGACGCACATAGGGCGTCCAATACCCACAACATCGGCAGACCCGCTTTCAAGGGCGCTCTCCATGGCGTCCAATCGTCTCAGGCCGCCGGTTACCATCAGCGGCATCGTTAGCTCTTTGCGCATTGCCTGCGCAAAATCTACGAAGTAGGCCTCCCGGGCTCGGGTTGATTGCGCTATTGCTTGGTTTTCAATGGGTTCGATGCCCTCTACATTCAGCAGTCGTGGTTGCTCGTAGGTACCCCCTGAAATTTCCAGTAGGTCGACTCCTGCAGCCTCCAGCCATTTGGCGACTTGCAGGCTCTCGGTGAAATCGAAACCACCCCGTTGAAAGTCGGCGCTATTGAGCTTTACGCCCACGGGAAATTCAGGGCCAACCGCGGCACGAACCGCATTGACTGACTCCAGTAAAGCACGTGCACGATTCTCAAGGCTGCCGCCCCAGCGGTCGGTACGTTGATTGCTTCGGGGGCTTAGGAATTGAGACAGTAAGTAACCGTGCGCGCTATGGAGCTGAACGCCAGTGAAGCCGGCCTCCTTCAGCACTTTGGCGCAGCGTGCGAAGCCTGCAATAACGGCGTCAATATCTGCCTCAGTCATAGCGATGGGCTCACCAAATTGTCCCCCGGGTAGGCCCAGCTTTATGGGCGAGGGGGCCTTGGGCGTGGGGTTAATTATTTTTTGACACTGCCGTCCTGCGTGGCTGATCTGTGCCCAAAAATGGTTGCCGCTTCGTGTTCCTGCCGTTGCCCATGCCTTTAAGGCCTCTTTTGTGGCGGCATCCGGTTCTTCGTCTACAACTACATTGCCGGGTCGCTCCAAGTGGTCTCGATCAATTTGCACGTTACCCGAGAGTAATAACCCGGCGCCGCCATCGCTCCAGATCCCATAGAGTTGATTCAGCGCAGCCCCGGGAACCCCGGTTGACCCGGCTAGCCCCTCGGTCATAGCGGCTTTGCAGATGCGATTGCTCAACGTCGCCCCACAGGGCAGGGTAAGTGATTGCTCTATCATTTTATTTTCCTTGGTGGCTAGCAAGCGCTGCTTTGAGTTACTCGACGGCTGCAGTTTTTTCTAGGGGTGTAGATGTGATGTGGAAAAAGGCGCCTTCATCAGTCAAAACCGCAATGCTGCCATCACTTAAAACCCGCACATCCCGAACTCGCCCCGTCACTTCGGGAAAGGGCTCGCTCTGCACAAACCCGTTGCCCTCCGGTGCAAGACGATAGAGCTTTTGGTCAACTAAGGCTCCAGTAAGTAGCGATCCATCCCATCCTGAAAACGCTGTGGCGCGATAAATCGCAAGCCCCGATGTGGCAATACTGGGTACCCAATACATTACCGGCTGGGCCATGCCCTCGGCTTCGGTATAGGGAGAAATAATGGCGCCAGAATAATCTAAGCCGTAGGTAATTGCGGGCCAGCCGTAATTAGTGCCGGGGACAATGCGATTCAACTCATCGCCTCCTTTGGGCCCATGCTCCGCCATCCAGATGGTGCCCTCTACCGGGTCGACCACTAAACCTTGAGGGTTTCTATGCCCATAACTGTAAACCCGTGGTGCAACATCTGGAAAAGGGTTGTCGGTGGGTGCGGTGCCATCACTATTGATCCTCAGCAGCTTGCCTAGCTCGCTGTTTAAGCTTTGTGCCTGTTCTCGATATTCAAAACCTTCCCCAACACTAAGAAGCAGGGTGCCATCGGGCAAAAAAGCCAATTTACCGCCAAAATGTGCTGCCTTCTTCTTGCTGGGTTGAACTTCTAAAATGACTTCTGAATCAGACAGGAGATCTGCAGAAAGCTTGGCGCGCACAACGGTGGTGCGATTGGTGTCAGCATCACCGCCAGAATAAGAGAGATAGAGCCGCTGATTATTGGCAAACTCAGGATCAAGAATAACGTCTAACAACCCGCCTTGGCTCTTAAAAAACACCTTGGGAGTGCCGGAAATTGTGGTGGTATTGCCTTTGTTATCGATGTGCAGAAGGCGGCCAGTTTTTTCAGTGACCAAGAAGCCATTATTGTCAGGCAGCTCTGCAATCGACCAAGGCTGTTCTAGCTCATCAGTAATGGTGGTAACTTGATAGTTGGCAGCTTCCAGCGAGAATGTTGCCAGAATCATTGCACCCAGTAATACGGTTTTGACGAAGTGTAAATTGGAAGGCATGGTGCATCCTTTAAGCTTATTTTTGATTCGTAGGGCCTAACTATAACCCCTTCGCAGTGCTGAATTAGCATTGCGACAAATAAGGAGCCGCTTGTGCGTGCTATCGCTGCTTACTTTCCAGCCACTTTAATGGCGTATTTATTAGCCAGCACCTTTTCGACGCTGATGATTATGGCAGGGCTAATGGAGATGGCTATGCCGGTTTCTGCCACTGATGTTGTGGCGGCGGTGTGGTTTGATTGGCTTGGGCTGCTGGGCTCGTATTTGCCGTTAGTGGCGATCGCGTTTCTTATTGCGCTGCCGGTGGCGGGCCAATTACACGGTCGACTGGGCTTTCCGCGCCGCTTTATCTACGCCCTTGCGGGCTTTGCGGCTTTGATCGCCATTCATTTGATCTTGGAAGCAACCCTAGGACTGATTGGCTTTGCTGCCGTGAGGACCACCTTTGGTTTACTGGCACAGGGGGCCGCCGGGGGTCTGGCAGGGTGGCTTTATGCAAATTTATCTGGAGTAAAAGCATGACGGAGGCTCAATATTTTCAGCAGGGAATCGCTGAACTCCAGGCTGGACGGACCGCTGAAGCCTTGGCGATATTTCAGCAGGCTGTCGCTAGTAATGTGGCGACGCCGCGGTGCTGGCTAGGTTTGTCACTGGCAGCACTGACTCAGGGAAATGTACCCGAGGCCGAAAAAGCGGTAGATGCGGTCTTGGTAGCAGAGCCCCACAACATGCGCGCGTTGATTATCAAGGGCGATATTTTATTGGGTAAAGACGATTTTCAAAATGCGTCCTCCTATTACAATCTCATCCTTCGTCTTGCCACAAACCTGACGGATATCCCGCCACAGCTCGCCTCAGATTTAGATCGAGTAGAAACTCGACTGCAGCAGCTGGGACAGATGTTTCAGCAGCATTTGTTTGATCGTCTGTCATCAGCGGGCTACCGCCGCAATCAGGCATCGGCGCGTTTCAATAACTCTCTCGATATGCTCTTGGGGCGTAAACAGCGACAAGATCCTGGATTGAAATTCCCTCAATCTCCCCACGCTTTTTATCTAGATGACGTTCCGTATTGCACGTATTTTCCTACTGAACAGCTTCCTTGGATGGCGGATCTTGAGGCACATACAGATCTGATCGAAAGCGAGTTGAACGCTTTACTCGGTCAGTCATCCGAGCAATTTTCGCCCTACATACACAGCGGGTTAGAGCAGCCACAAAATAGCGGAACGACGCTACTTGATAGCGACGATTGGACTTCGGCGTTTCTTTGGCAGGATGGGATACAGCAGTCTGAGGTTCTTGCCTCCTGCCCTGAAACGGCGGCGCTCATGGCTGATCTACCTCTCACTATGATTGGCGGCTTGGCGCCTTCGGTGTTGTTTTCGAAGCTTGACGCTGGCGCCAAGATCGATCCCCATACGGGGCTGTTGAACTGTCGATTAATTTGTCATTTGCCTCTGACTGTCCCGGAGGGCTGTGGGCTGCGCGTTGGCGAGGATTCCCGAGAAACCCAGCGGGGCCGCAGCTGGGCATTCGACGATAGCGTAAGTCATGAAGCTTGGAACAATGGGGATGAGCCGCGGACTATTTTGCTGTTCGACGTTTGGCGCCCAGAGCTCGATAGCGATGAACGTCACTTGATAACCAGCGTACTTGAAGCGGTCTCTGGATTCGGTAAGGTAAGTCAGTCTGCGGGTTAAAATTGAGACACCAAATTTAAATACCTGTGGATGGTGTAGGCAAAGTGTAAAGCTGGTTTCATTAGGTCAGTGAGGGTCCTATGTTTTTTATTCGGAGCGGTAATTTTTCCTGGCAGTCCTTTGTAAGCATAGGAATCTTATCTTTTTGGCTTTGCAGTGCCCCCACGACCCAGGCTGACTGGGTCGCTGGTGTGACTACCGATACCGAAACCGATGGAATTGGCGGCGTGGTCGAATATCATTGGCAGGAGTTTGCCGCCGCTGGAGGATTTTCAGGCAACATCGCGGTTGCTGGACGTATTGATGACGATGGAGACGCTTGGGCCGGTGCTGGGGTGGCAGGTAAGTACCGAATTGGACGTCGATTTTTCATAGAGGGCAGCTTCATGCCCGGCTTCTATCATGCCGGAGATACCGAGCTCGGCGGATCTTTACATTTTCGCTCGCTCATTGGTGCTGGCTTTGACATCAACGAAAATGCCGCCATTTCATTGACGATTGATCACATGTCAAACGGCAGTACGCAGACCCTGAATCCTGGGTCAGACGCGATTACTCTTCGTTTCACTTTTCGTTGAGTTTTAAAACGATGCCTAAGACTCCTTCGGCTGAGCAGCCTCTGGCTGGGGTAAAAATTGTTGAACTGTCCACAATGGTTACCTGCTCACTGGCTGCAATGACCTTGCGCTCTCAGGGCGCTCAGGTGATCAAGGTGGAGCCGGTACGGGGCGGCGACCCCATGCGCAAACTGGGAAGCCAGAAGAATGGAACCTCGGCGCTGTTTCATAACTGCAACCGCGGTAAGCGCTCACTCGCTATCAATCTCAAGCATGATATGGGCGTTGCAGCGGTAAAGCGCTTGGCAGCCGGTGCAGACGTTGTTCTCAATAATTACCGGCCGGGTGTCATGACGCAGCTGGGCTTGGGTAGCGACACATTAAGGGCCCTTAACTCACGCTTGATAAATGTTGCTGTGACGGGTTTTGGTACACGGGGGCCCCTGCGCGATCGACCCGCCTATGATCACGTTATTCAGGGTATAGCGGGCATCACAGGTCTTCAGGGCGGCGATGATGAGTTCGCATTCGTGCGCATGCTGATGTGTGACAAGGTTACCGCATACACTACGGCCCAAGCGGTGACCGCGGCATTACTGGCGCGACATTCGACGGGGGAGGGCCAGCATATTGATATTTCAATGCTGCATGCCTGTCTGGCTTTCATGTGGCCCGATGGCATGATGCATCGAACCCTGCACGATAGTGACGCGATTCAGATGCCGCCGATATCTGAAAGCTACCAGACTATTCAGGGATCAGATGGCGCTGTCGCAGCGTCTATATTGATGGATCACCATTGGGAGGCGGTGCTCACACTGGTGGGTCGTGAGGAGCTTAGATCCGATCCCCGATTTGCCAGCGTCGCGTCGCGTTTTATGCATCTGGGGGAGTTTTCAAGCGTCTTAAAAGACGGCATGCGCCATCTTAAGGTCGATGAAATTATGGCAGCCTTTGAGGCCGCCGATATCCCCAGTGCACCCTGTGAATCGAGGGATAGTCTTCCTAGAAACCCTCAAATTGAGGCACTGGGCCTCCTGGAAACCTATGTCACTGAGAACTTGGGCCGCCTCACAAGCCCAGCGCCGCCGATCCAGTTTTCAGGTATTGACAGTTCTTTAGCTGAACCCTCCCCGTCTCTCGGGGAACACAGTATTGAAGTGATGACAGAACTGGGCTTTACCGAGAGTCAGATAGGCGAGTTACTTGAGTCTGGAAAATTGGCGACGGCATAATTTTTCTAGGGGCGACACGAGAGAAGAGGTTACCGATGCCAAACTATTGTGACTTGGGGGCACTAGAGGGCTTTACCTGTGGTCAAGTCAGTGACCCCGTGGGTAAAACCGGAGTAACCGTGCTGCGCTTTGACGCGGGCGCGGTAGCGGCGGTGGACGTACGCGGGGCAGCGCCAGGGACTCGAGAAACAGATTTGTTGAAGCCGGAAAATTTGATCGATAAGGTTCATGCCATTGTCTTATCAGGAGGCAGTGTCTGGGGGCTAGATGCAATGAGCGGTGTTGTTCAAGTCCTTGAAGATAGTGGCGTCGGCTTTGATACCGGTGTTGCAAAGGTGCCGATCGTGACCGGGGCTGTACTATTTGACCTCGGTGTGGGGAGTGCGAGCATTCGCCCCGACATGCTGATGGGACGTAAAGCGGCCGAGGCGGCTATCGGGCGGCGCATCGAAACCGGTGCTGTTGGTGCCGGATGCGGCGCTACCTTAGGCAAGATATATGGCCGTGAATATGCATCAGCATCTGGTCTAGGGGTTCATTGTATTTCTTTAGCCGATGGATTCTGTGTGGCAGCGATTGTGGCAGTGAACCCTTACGGTGAAGTGTTTGGTCATGATGGCCGGTTGTTGGGAGCGAGTACCGCGCCTACTGCGCTGCGGGAGGCACAACATTACAGCGCTGCGGGTAATTTTCCTGGGACAAATACAACCATTGGTGCCATCGTCACAAATGCCACGCTGACCAAAACTGAAGCGCTAAAGGTGGCGCAAATGGCCCATGACGGAGTCGCAAGGGCGATTCGCCCCGCTCACACTCTTTACGATGGCGATACACTGTTTGCTGCGGCTACAGGTGCCCATGGATCTATGAATTTAAATCGACTGGGTATGCTCGCGGCAGATGCTGTTGAGGGTGCAATTCATAACGGTGTACTCAGTTGCCAGGGTGAGTTGTGACTTTGATTTGGGACCAGTCTCCATGGCGGTGTGCTGCGTACAAAAGTCGTCTGATACCGAATATTCTCCTGTAACCCAGTCCAATTACCACGGCGGCGTCTGACGAAATTAATGAGGAGGTTTGAATGCGGTTTAGCTATCAAGTTGGAATGAGCGATGCCAACCATTATTTACCCTTGGCCAAGGCAGCCGAGGCTGCAGGTTATGACGGTATTACGATTCCTGACAGCATTTGTTATCCCCAAGAGTGCAGCTCTAAGTATCCGTACAACAAAGATGGCAGTCGGGAGTTTCTTGAGAGTGTGCCGTTTCTAGAAAGTTTGATAGCGGTCTCTGCGATGGCGGCGGTTACCGATACGATTCGCTTCGCAACTTTTGTGTACAAACTGGCGGTGCGACAGGCACCCGTGGTGGCCAAGCAGGTGCAAAGCATTCAGCAGCTGTCCGATAATCGGTTTGATTTCGGTGTGGGGATTAGTCCATGGGAAGAAGATTTTGCGGTTTGTGATGTTCCCTGGGAGCGCCGGGGAAAACGCTTTGACGAACAGCTGGCGATCTTGAAAGGTCTAGAAAGCGGTGATTTCTTTAGCTTTGAAGGTGAGCTGCACAATATGCCAGCCAATAAAATGTGCCCCGCACCTACTGCGCCAACACCGATCTTGATGGGTGGGCACTCGGATCCGGCGCTGAAGCGGGCCGCTCGTATCGGCGATGGTTGGATGTGTGCAGGGGCCGATATGGCGCAGTTAACCGATTACATTACAAAGCTTAATCACTGGCGAAAAGAGTACGGAACCGCTGAAAAGCCCTTCAAGATTTTCACTACGGGTCAAAATGCGTTTACCCCAGAGGGTATTGCTGAATTGGAAGCCCTAGGCGTGACCGATGTTGTTATTGCCTTTCGCAACGTTTACGAATTAGAGCCTGATCACTCGCTGGAGAAAAAAATTCAAATGCTTAACTGGTATGCGACCGAGTTCATTGGGCCCCACCGCGCCTGAGGTTTTTGTTGGCGCCGTGATCGGTAGAAGCGCCAGATTACTGGCTGATTTTTAGTGCCGTTTTTTTGTTCCCGGTAACCATACCTCGTAGGCGTTTTCCTGAGATAAACTCCGTGACCTAACAATTATTCTGGGAGCGAATACTGCGATGGATATCCTGACTGAACAGGACGGCGCAATTTTGACGCTGACTTTGAATCGTCCCGAGCGACGTAACCCCATTACTGATTTGGTTATGGTCGACGCACTGGTCGATGCCCTTGAGGCGGCAGATGCGGATCCAGCGGTACGCGTGGTGATTTTAACGGGTGCAGGGAAAGCTTTTTGCTCTGGGGGTGACCTGAGACAAATGCAAGCCGGGCCCGAAAGCTTGATTGGTGACACACCAGAAGCAACAGCCGATAATTATCGTAAGGGCATTCAACGCATCCCCTTAGCCATTGAAGCTCTGAGGGTTCCAGTAATTGCGGCCGTGAATGGAGCTGCGATTGGTGCGGGCTGTGATTTAACCTGTATGTGTGATCTCCGTGTTGCCTCTACATCGGCGGTTTTTGCCGAGAGTTTCGTGAAACTGGGTTTAATTCCCGGTGACGGGGGCGCTTGGTTGTTACCCCGCATTGTCGGCTTCTCTCGCGCCGCCGAAATGGCACTGACGGGTGACAAGATCGACGCCGAAACTGCGTTGGCATGGGGGTTGGTTTCACGAGTCGTAACGCCTGAAGAGCTCTTGCCTACCTGTCATGCCCTGGCGCAACGGATTGCTGCAAACCCTCCGGGTGCAGTGGGCCTGGCACGAAAAATGTTACGCCAAGCCTGTGATCAAACCCTGGTCGAGGCTCTGAATTCGGCGGCTAGTAACCAAGGTAGTGCGCACCAGTCACGGGATCACAGGGAAGCGGTTGAGGCCTTTCTTGAAAAGCGAACACCTCACTTCACCGGCGATTGATTTACGGCGTTTTACGATATCCGTGAGTCAGCCAGTGCGGTTTCAACAATCGCATATTGGGCATCGAGAGCGCCACGGTGCTGATCGACAAAACGGGGCCCTTCAATGGCATAGCGTTCGCGATGTTGTAATTTTAAAGATTGGCTCAGCGCCTCTGCCAAGGCATCTCCGTCGCTGATTACGGTGACTAAACCTTCAGCTTCTAGGGCTTGATAGACGTTGGCGAAATTGGTGGTGAAGTGCCCGGAAATAACGGGCTTTCCAAAGATCAGTGCCTCAAGCGGGTTGTGCCCACCATGTTCAACCAGGCTGCCTCCCACAAATACCGCAGATGCAAGCCCCATAAAGGCGGGTAATTCCCCGAGTGTATCGATCAATAAAATTTCGGTGGCGTCACCCATGGTTTGCCCAGAGGATCGCGTAATCGCAGTGAGCTTGGCCGCCGCTATTAGCGTTAAAATAGCATCGCTGCGTTTTGGGTGTCTTGGTGCCAGCCAGAGTAAAGCGTTGGGGTATTCTTCCCGAACTTTAAGAAACGCATTGAGCACCAATAGGTCTTCTCCTGAATGTGTACTGGCTGCTAGTAGAATGGGGCGCCCGGACCCACGAGTGCCCAGGCCTAGGGCGAGCTCATCCCGCTGTTGTTCTAGCCCCAGTTTTGGCATGTCAAATTTGAGAGAACCCACAACAGTTAGTTGATCTGCTGAGGCACCTAGGGCCTGGAAATGTTGGGCGTCGGAGTCATGCTGACAGGCAATATGATCGAGGCTTTTTACGGCATCGCTGACCAAGGGCCCCAATCGGCCATAGCGCCGGCAGGAGCGCTCCGACAAACGGGCATTGAGTAACAGCGTTTTAATGCCGCGTGAACTGCACTGGTGAATGAGTTCGGGCCACAGCTCTGTCTCTACCAGTATTAATGCGCAAGGCTGCCAGTGATCAAGTGATCGGGTGATAGCTGTCCTGCTATCGAACGGAAACCAGGTATTACGCACACGACCACCAAAGAGACGCTGTACTTGTTCAGCGCCGGTTGGTGTTGTCGAGGTGATCAGCAGATCGAGATCTGGACGTTTGTTGAGTAGCCTCTCTACCAAGGGGGCAATCGCAAGGGTTTCACCGACACTCACCGCGTGTATCCACAGGCACTGTTTGTTGCTGGGCTCTGGGCTGGGCAGATTACGGCCTAGCCTGCGGGATATATTCTTGCGAAACCCTGGCTGCTTAAGTGATAAACATAGGAGTCCTACCCAGAACACGGGTATCAAAAATAACGTTAGCAGACCGTACAGTTGGCGCATCTAGGTGTCACAATTAAACCACTGTCAGCGCTCAGTATACGCAACCCGACCCTTGGATCGCTCCTTGTCTTCGCAACAATTTGAAAGTGTTTTTGATACGTTCTGTGGGCCGTCACCTCTCAGCGAAGTGCCTTAGCTGTTGTGATCGCTGGGATTAGGGGCTTCACTCAATACCTCATCGGCTTTGGCGATCACCTCAGACAATGCAATGTCCTCCATTAAGTGTGCGCCCTTGAGTCGAACACCCCATTTTTTGGACTTTGCTGAATTTGAAGAAAGATGCTGTAAATTTTTTTGGTACGCGTCAATGGTCAGAAACTGAAACCGATAAGGCCCTGTGCGGTTTGGGTTGCTGTGTGCATATAAACCTATTACCGGCGTATTTTGTGTGACCGCCATGTGGGCAGTGCCGCTGTCAGGTGCCACGACGAGAGTGGCGTCAGCCACCACCGCTAACAACTGTTTTAGAGTGGTTTGACCGGCTAGATTTATAATATTAGAGCCGGCTAGCGCTGTAATTTGTTGTGCTAAGGCGACCTCGGACGGTGCTGGTGATGCCGTTAAGACCACATTGTAGCCGCGGTACTGGAGGTGATTAGCGAGTGCAGCGTAGCGATCGACAAGCCAGTTGCGTTCTGCATTACTGGCAGAAGGTGCGATGACTACATAGGGCTTTTGCGCGGTTAGTCGTTCTCTGACCCAGGCTTGGTCTGCTGCAGAAATTGGAATCGACCATGTTGGTGCAAAGGTTGGAACACCCAAGGCGTAGGCAAAGTGTTGAAAGCCCTCAAGTACATGGGGTGTTTCTGGCATCGGCACCCGTCGGTTCACTACCATCCCATGCAGCTCTTTCGACAGGTGCTTTGGAAACCCCAACTTAGCTTTTGCGGGAACGACCGCGGCCAATATATTGGCTCTTAAAGAGACCTGCATATGTAGCAGTACATCGAAGGGTTCGGCGATCGCATTGAGTACATTTCTAAAAGCGGTAAGCCCCTGCTTTTTGTCGAATACAATGAAGGTTATTCCTGGTAAATCAGAAACCAAAGCGGCTTCTGTTCGGCCTATTATCCAGGTGATGTCATCTTCAGGGGCGTGCCGTTGTAAAGCCTGTACCGTTGCAACGGCATGGCAAACATCGCCTATCGCAGAGAGGCGAATTAGGCCTATTCGACGACCCCTGGGTTTTATCATGTCCTTGCACTGCCTCTTGCTATACCTTTATTTTTTGCCCCGACATCCGCAGATCTTCGGCGTTTATATATCAAGTTCCTGAAAAAAATGGCCAAGCAGCTCGCCATTAAATGTAAAGGCCTTCGATATCCCGGGGTGCCTAGTGTACGCTCAGTTTGGGAATGAGCGGAAAGTGGTGTTTCAAAAGCGCCTGTAATGTAATGCCGTTGATAACGAGTGGCAATGTGAGTGTTTGTGACATGAAGGCCGAGGTAATCGATACCGGTTCTGGAAAGATTTTGTGCGATCCGACATGCGTCGCACAACCGTCGTCCGCGTTATTTGATATTTCACACTACGCACAGCATGACGTTGTTTCCGATGGCCGCGGGGCTGCTCATTTCGTTGAAAGCGAGAATCAAAAGTGGCTATTGAAGCCCTACTACCGCGGTGGGTTTATTCGAAAGCTGTCTGAAAAATCCTACGTCTTCACGGGATACGAGCGCACTCGAATGTTTCGCGAGTTCCGGCTGCTGCAGGTATTGCGCTCTCGAGGGCTGCCAGTCCCCAAGCCTGTCGCTGTTTTGGTAGAGCGTTCAGGGTGGTGCTACGAAGGGACCATTATTCTCGAGCGCCTTGAAAATGTTACCTCGCTCCAACGCCTAGTTGAAAATGAAGCGGTAGGGGTGTCTCAGTGGCAATCTGTGGGCAAAACGATAGCGTTATTTCACCAAAACGGTGTTAACCACAGCGATTTGAATGCCAGTAATATTTTATTGCGCGATGACGAAGTGTTCATAATCGACTTTGATGGTTGCGGTCTAGAGCACAACAACCAAGGTAGGTTCCGACGCAAAAATCTTGAGCGACTGCATCGCTCACTTCTCAAGCAGCGGCATTTTTCTCACGGTCTGTTATCTGAGGGCTGGCCACTGCTTACAGCCGCCTACCAAAGCTAAACCGCCGCGTACTCGTGTCCGTTTTAGTGAGCTCTCGCAAAGGTCATGGGGCATAGAGCGTTCGGCAGTTAAACGTTGTTTGGCCTGCTATAGCTGCAAGTCAAGTTTACGACACGCGATTTAACGTTAGCTGATGGGGCGGCTAGCCTGCTGCTGGACTTACTGAAGCCTGCGCTAAAAAAGCTTGCACGCGCTGTGCGCTATCAACCCCTGAAGTGACAGCACCTTCCATCCATCCATACCATTGCCTGGAAACGTCACCTCCGGCAAAGATGACGGGAGGCGGGTTGTCAGCCAGTTGGTGCAAACCTTCGTGTTGCTTGGGGGCGGCCGATAGCCAGGTGCCTTGCGCCAAGGGGTCACTGAGCCAATCATGAGATAAGAATTCGTTATGCCACTGAACCTCCGGGTGACGTGAGCGCACCGATCGCCAGGATTTTTCCAGAGCTGCTTCGTGAGAGGGTTTGGCGACTGCAAAAGTGGCAATCGCCGACATCCCCGTGCCTTGTCGACTATAGACCTCAACAGCATCGGGCCAACCTGATGAATGAATAGGTTCAGGACAGCTGACCGAGGCCCAACCTTTTGCCGCGGCGCCGGGGTGTTTTTCTTGAATGACCTGGCGGGCGCCATTTTGCAGGTCAAAATCAAATTTTAGTGATGACATGACGTTAACAGGGAGGGCAACAATGACTGCTTGAGCTAAAAAGGTTCCATTGGGGCCGGAGATCTCAACCCCTTCTGAAGTCTGGGTGATGCGATGTGCGAGCCAATCTAAATATATTTCCTTCGATAGGGGTTTTGCGATCGCATGACTTAAGCTCTGTGCGCCGCCACCAATGCGTTGTTCATTGGCCTGAAACGCTTCCTTGGCACCTCCAAAGGCCGCCACATCGTGCAGCAGGTTGATCGTGCTATAGCGACTGGGGTCAGCACCGTGCAGGGCAAAACCGTCCGCTAGTAATAGGTCCTTGGCGGCACCACATTCAGAGCGTGCATTGAGATACTTTGAAAATGGCTGATCTAAGTGTGCAACCGATCGATACCAATCGGGTTTGTTAGGATTAATCTGCGCAGCATCTTTGTTAACGCATTCCAACAGTCGTTCATAGTCGGCACGGATATCTTGGGGCAGCATATCCACTAGGTCTTTGCTGGCATCTGGAGGTACAAGGGGTAATTTATATCGTTTGAGCTCCTCGACCATAGCGCTATGAGCTATTGGTATGACCCACTCAGCGCCTAGGTCGACACTGAGACCGCCATTGGAAAAAGGCACTGTCCAGGTTCTTCCACCCACACGGTCTCGTGCTTCCAGCAGCGCGACCTGCTTTCCAGCTGCTACCAGCTCTCGGGCTGCGACAAGCCCTGCAAGCCCCGCCCCGATCACGGCGACTTCCGTTTTTATTTGCATGCTTAGATTCCTTTCTTTGCCACATTACGACGATATTTTAGTCGTATCCATTGCGCAGCCCGACAACGACTACTGCTATTGTGATCCATAAGGGTAGGTTACGGCACTATCTTGAGTCCCGCTCCAAAACTGCGTATCCAAAGCGTATTGAGAGGGTGCCGGTAAAGTTTGGGGCGTTATGAGTATCAAGGTGTTCGGATACCTGCGGGAGTGAATCTTAACTCCATTGAAAGCCAGCAAGAACACTCGCAGATTTAGTTCGTAATAGTTCGATCGATACGTTTTCGCCCGAGGGAGGCGAGGCGGTTTAGTCAGGGCTGGGGCGCATTGTAGGGTTCAAAGCTCGCCGATCAAGCGAGTTTCAACATTCAATCAGGCTAACCGGCATTTCGAGCACGTTGATCGCGAGGCCACCCCTTGCGGTTTCCTTGTACTTATCCTGCATGTCGCGTCCTGTATCACGCATGGTGCGAATGACTTGGTCAAGGGATACGAAGTGCTGTCCGTCACCTCTAAGTGCCATTCTGGCCGCACTAATCGCCTTAATGGCACCCATTGCATTGCGTTCAATGCAGGGCACCTGAACCAAGCCGCCAATGGGGTCACAAGTGAGACCGAGATTGTGCTCCATGGCAATTTCTGCCGCATTTTCGACTTGCTGTGGCGTTCCCCCCAAAGCATCAGCGAGGGCGCCCGCCGCCATGGAGCAGGCCGAGCCCACTTCTCCCTGACAACCTACTTCGGCTCCCGATATCGATGCATTAATTTTATAGAGTGTGCCGATAGCGCCTGCCGTCAGCAGGAATCGACAAATATCTTCTTCGCGGGCGCCTTGGCAGTGTGTCAGGTAGTACTTAAGTACCGCTGGCAGTATGCCTGCGGCGCCGTTAGTGGGTGCAGTGACGATACGCCCCCCCCCGGCATTCTCCTCATTAACGGCCAGTGCATAGAGCGTCACCCAGTCCATTGTTGTTAGGGACTCGTCGCCTAAAGAATCTCCCTGGCGTTTGAGTTGGCGGTGCAGTTGGGCTGCTCTGCGCTTGACTTTGAGCCCCCCTGGCATCACACCTTCAGTACTGCAGCCTCGGGTGATACAGGCGTCCATGACTTTCCAGAGCTGCAGTAGTTCTCGGCGAATTTCAGCTTCACTACGCCAAGCACATTCATTACTCATCATCAGGGCTGGGATCGAGAGGCCGTGTTCAACGCACAGAGCCAACAATTGATCTGCGGTCGTAAAGGGGTAGGGCGTGGGTGTCGGATCATTGACAATCATGTCGGTTCGATCGGCCGTCTCATCAACGACAAAGCCACCACCCACAGAAAAATAAACCCGCCGCTCTAAAGCGTCACCATCCGTGTTGAGGGCCGTAAAACGCATGCCATTGGGATGGAAAGGCAGCGTTTCCGTGCGATGCATGACGAGGTCATCACGGTAGTTAAAGTCGATCTCGTGGTAACCCAGTAAACGCAGCTTTCCCGTCTCGCGAACCCCTTCTACGTGCGCAGGAATAGCCTCAATACTGACGGTTTCGGGGGCTTCGCCTGACAACCCCAAGATAATAGCTTTAGGCGATCCGTGACCCGCACCGGTTGCGCCCAGTGAGCCAAACAGTTCGGCGGTGACACGGCCACATTGGGAGATCTGTCCGTTATCTTCGAGGGCTTTGGCAAATAGTCGCGCGGCATTCATGGGTCCCACCGTATGGGAACTGGAGGGTCCGATGCCGACTTTAAATAAATCAAACACACTTATCGACACGGCCGTTTTCCTATGCCTTTACATCCGTGGAGCTTACCGCCGCAGCAAAGGCCGCGCTACCGTCAAAAGCGCCGCTGAGTGACGTTTTTAAGCACGATTTTTCCTCGCATTAGTGGATTAAACGGCGGCTCTTTTACGCTGTGAGCGAGCTCAGAAGGTAAGCCGTTAAAACATGCCAACAAAAAGTGATGCGTTTCACTGTCTGTAAAGTAGTGGGTAGACTTTCGAGGGTCAGCCGGTTGTTATGCACCATTCTGTGAATGCTTGATAGGTGATAAACCTCGGGGTGCTGTGATGTCCGCAGCTTTATTTTTGGCAAACGCCTGGTGCTCTCGCGCCGCTTGCCCCCGCTTCGTGCGAAAGCATGGGCATGGGTGGAGAGTGTTGTGCGCATTGGTTTTAGCCGGAATACTTGGTTGTGAGAGCTCAACCAGTGAGCCGAGTGTTGAGCTCAAGCCCACTGATCGCGCGTATTTAAAAGCACTTGTGGCCGAGCTGATTCCCACGCTGCCCTCAAAAATTGACAAATATACTGAGATCACTGGCGTGAGTGTCATGCCCTCAGGGCTTCGATACGAACTCCGCATGATTCACATGCCTGCGCATACGGTAGATCACGCCACGCTTAAGACCGCCCGGGTCAACATTACTGAAAAGAGCTGTAGTGATGATAAAGAGAGATTCGAACTTGAGGCAGGGGTCGATCGCCATTATGTCGTGCATGGCATGGAATACTTACCGGCTGGCAGGTTCTTCGTCTCAGACGCGTCCTGTCGCTCTCAGTAGCTGCCACGCGGGGCCGCGGCTCTTGTTGCACTTAATTCCCCTGATAGCTGGGGTGATTCCTCGCCTAAAGTAGCAATCCTATTGCCCTTGTTATTTAACAGGGTGCTCTATAAGCAACGTCGGTACGTTTAGTGCGTGAGACTTTACAGTGCAGACTCGGGTGTCCTTTTTTCGGCCATCTCGAACTTCCGACACCTCGACGCCAGCCTCATTAAGCCGCTGGTGTGTGGCGTCGATGTCGGCAGTCTTTAGGGCTAGTCCCCAAAGGCTATCCGCGGCTTCAGCCTTCTCTGAAGCAATGACCTCGATACTCATTGAACTGGCGCGAAAAAAGAGCTGCGTCCCTCCCCATTGCGGTACCTCCTGTTCCAGCGCGAGGCGAATACCCAATTGGTCGCCATAAAATTGTTTTGCAGCATCTGCGTCTCGAGTCTGTACCACCACGTGATCGACAGCGTTAATTGGAGCCAGCGCAATGATCGGTGACGGAGGAAGGTAGGATTCTGCGTCGTGGCATATACAGAAGGAAAAAATTCCTCGGGCGGCAGCCGCATCCCAAAACATGTTGCTCCAGCGACGCGTATTTCCGCTTAAATCATCAATGCCGTGACTAGGCGCCGGATCGCTCACTGCCAGCCCCGCGTTCCTGGCATTCGCTAAAAATTCACTCGTATTTTCGGTGCCAAATACCAAGCCTCCCAAGGCGTGCTGTCGAGATTGGAGCATTGCCGCAACCGCATCTGCACCGATTCCAGAGCCTTGAATAGCTAATAATTCGATATAGGTATTGTCCAGCTTAAACAGGGTGTTGGCAGTACCATAATCAGGATGGCTGCCTTGCCAGCTTGGACTACGCCCCAATAAAAGTCCCAAGTCTGCGCTTGCTTTTGCCAGATCTGAAACCGCAATGACAACATGATCAATAGTGGTGGTGTGTGTGTTCAAAATTGGGGTATCCAAAAGGTTGAAAAAATCAGATGGCGAGTTTTAATTGCATGGGGAGAGACACTAACGATAAAAATATTTTCGGGCCAGTTTACAACCGTTGACGCAACAACACGTTGCAACAGTTAACAGGTCAATGCTGTTTCCGGGGCAGGGGAAAAATGGCGGGACCTACCTGAGGCTTGTGTGGTGCTGATCTGTCTCCGTCTCGCTGTGGGAAGAGTTAGGGGGCCAAGGGCGGCTGGCACAATATCAAACTTCTTGAATTTTTCTGGAAGGTGAGACGCCATGACGATCTCGCCACATAGCGGTCAATAGCGACAGCATCATCAAAAACATGACGCCAGAGAAGGGCAGCGCGCCAATTATCATTACTGAGCGCAGCGCATCTAGGCCCCCAGCTAGTAACAATGTGATGATGATTAGCCCCAAAAGCAAACTCCAGAGCACAATGTGTGGAGAGGCGTGCTCCTGCTCGACACCGCCAGATACGATGGTATTTACCACCAATACTGCAGAATCTGCTGATGTAATAAGGTAGGTCAGTAAGAGCACCACGCACAGACAGGCCACTGGGAATACCCAGGCTGATTGGAATAGTACATCGACCGTTGCGAACAATTGCGCTGACAAATCGGCATTTATGATGGCGCCTTGGGCAACCCCTGACAGCTCCAAATCTAGTGCGGTACCGCCGATAATACATAGCCAGGCAAAACACATAAGCGACGGCATGATAATAGCGCCCACGGCATACTCACGCAGGGTTCGCCCTCGGGAAACTCTGGCGAGAAACAGGCCAACAAATGGGGTGAAGGCGATCCACCACGCCCAATAAAATATGGTCCAATTTGATTGCCATTGTGCCAGTGCCAGATCTTTTTGAGTCGAGCTATCAGACCAGATTGTTGATGACATTGCGGGCAATGCGGCGAGATAGTCTAAGATGCCTTGCACGAAAACTTCACCCGCAAATAAAGTCGCTCCGAATACTAAAAATATCAGTAGGAGAACCCACGAGAGCACCATATTAAGATTGGAAAGCCACTTAATACCGCGACCTAAGCCTGATAAGGCTGACATCATAGCGGCCAAGATAATAATGCCAACCGCCGCAGCTAAGGCCAGTTTAGTTGGCTGATTTTCCTCAATGAGCCAGGCCCAATGGGTAATGTGATGGGCCCCAAAGGCCAGTTGCGTTACCCCGTAGCCGATAGTGACGGCAATACCAATCAGGGTCGCAAGGATGGCTGCGGTATCAACAAAAGCGCCGACAACAGTGCTGCTGCGTTGCCCTAACATTGCGCTAAAGGGTGAGCGTATCGTTAGAGGCATGTCTCGGCGATAGGAAAAATAGGCTAGTGACAGCCCGACAACGGCGTAACAGGCCCAAGGTGTTAGGCCGTAGTGCAACAATGTCCATTTATAAGCGGGGCCGACGTTGCTTACCGTATATGCCTCGGCGTGACCCATGATGACGTCGGGGTTGTTACCAAAGTGATAAAGGGGTTCTGCCGTTGAGTAGGTAAGCATGCCTACGCCAATTCCTGCCCCAAACATCATTGAGAACCAGGCGAATCGACTAAACTCCGGCCGGGTGTCCGGCATTCCCAAGCGCTGGGATCCAGTTCCGGGGAACACGGCTAAAACAAGACAGAGGATCGTAAATACAGCGGTTGCACCGATGTACCACCCCCCGAAATATTCCACGGTGGCAGCCTGAACAACAAGTAGCATGTCAGCTGCATTGGGGGTTGTCGCTGTCCACAGCACTAACAGCACAATAATCAATTTCACTGAGATGGCTATGCCGCGGTTGTAGCCTCGATAAAATCCAGCTACTTCGACCTGGGTTACTGGCTCAGACATTTCTTTTAGTCTCCTTTAACCATACATAACGCATTGATGGGCACATCGTCAGTGTATGCATTGCGATAGTCCCTAACCCTTTTTATCGTTATACAGCTGGGTCTTTGAGGTTTTCTGCCGTGATGTAAGCTATCAGACCCTTCTCAGATTGACAGTAGTGAAGTAAAAAAATTGGCTTTCATTATCCGCGATACGATTCGAAAGCTCGCCTGATCGTTTCAAAAACGCTTTGCTTACGTCCTGTCGGAGGTTAATTTAAGGTGTCGTTTTACTGCACGTATCACCGTCGTATCGGTGACTTGTAATCGGGATCGTATGAACTGGGAGTGTTGGGTGTGTTGCGAGTATTGATTGCTATCTTTTTCACCGCCGCATGTCTGCCTAGTGTTTATGCGCAACCGGCGGTAGCACCCTTTGCCCAGCGACCTGCTATTGAAAACAGTTTACTGGCTGAACGACTCGATGAACTGCTTCCTAAGTTAATGCGAGAGCAAAATATTGACCTTTGGATTGTCGTCGCCAGAGAGTACAACGATGACCCTACATTTTTGTCTCTCGTACCCAAGCCACGATTTACAGCACGTAGAACGACAATGCTGCTATTTCATGATCGAGGACTCGAGCAAGGCGTCGAGCGTCTCACGATTAGCCGGTATCCGCTGGGTGAGCTCTATGAGCCGGCTTGGCAAGGCGGGGATCTGGATGCCCAATGGCGGCGCCTAGCGGAGTTGGTTAAGGCTCGAAACCCTAAAAACATTGCCGTCAACGTGAGCGATACTTGGCCCGTTGCTGATGGTTTGAGTCACGGGTTGTTCTTAAAACTTGAGAAAGCGCTGGGAGAGGACCTATCACAGCGTTTGGTTTCCTCTGAAAACCTCGTTGTGCGCTGGCTGGAGACACGAACTGCTGCTGAAGTTGAGGTATGGCAGCGGGCTGTGGCCATTGCACGAAGTACAATTGCCGAGGCCTTCAGCGAGCGGGTTATTACCCCCGGGGTGACCACGCTCGGAGAGGTGGCTTGGTTCATTCGCGAGCGCTTTGAGACGGCTGGCCTTGCGCCATGGTTTCATCCAGATGTTAATCGGCAATGGCAGGGGGCAGACTACGGCAGTGTCGAATTTTTAGGTGGGGGTTACGCTCAAACTATAATTCGCCGCGGCGATTTGCTGCATACCGATGTTGGGCTTTGTTACCTTGGTTTGTGCACTGACACTCAGGAAATGGGCTACGTTTTGAGGCTCGATGAAACAGCACCGCCGAGAGGACTCACTCGGGCCATGGCGATCGGCAACGAGTGGCAAGATGTTCTCACATCACAGTTTAAAACTGGGCGCAGTGGTAACGAGATTTTAGCTGAGGCACAAGGGCTACTCGAGGATAAAAAAATCGCCCATGCCATCTATACCCATCCATTAGGAGTCTTCGGACACGCCCCTGGGCCAACCATTGGTATGTGGGATAACCAAGGACCAACTCCCGGGCGAGGCGATTGGCTTCTCTATCCCATGACCGGCTACGCTATTGAGGGTCGTGTCACGGTAAACATTCCTGAATGGAACAATGAATCCGTGCAGATGAAGCTGGAGCAAAGTGCTATTTATGACGGCGAGGTGGTGCGCTATTTATCGGGTCGACAGACGCAATTACATGTAGTCAGATAAATTTCTCGTCTGGCTTCCGTATAGGTTGTCCCGGTTTACGCAGCCCTGCATGAAAAAGGCGGGTTAATGGCGGATGATTTGGCGAAGGGGCGAATGCCAAACTTCGGGAAAATTTCAGCAGGAAAATAACTGGCCCTGTCCGACAGCACCGTTGAATGCGCTTCGTGTCGCTGAGTCTCTTGCTGGAGTCACGGGAGATCTGTTTATTGGCGTTATACTCGAGAACGATTGCGTACTTGTGACCAAGGGTTTGTTCAAGAAACAACATCCCACAAAGCAAAGCTGCACAGGTCAAAGAAGAAATAGGAGCTAAAGCCATGTCCATACGATTCTTCAAGGCGTTTTTTCTGATCGCGTTCATTCCCTTCAGCGTGTCTATTTCGGCAGAAAAACAAGCTAATGTCGTTCTAGTGCTGATGGATAATTTTGGCTACGGAGAAATTGGCGTGTACGGCGGTGGTGTGATGCGAGGCGCTCCAACTCCGCGCATCGACAGCATTGCGAGGGAAGGGTTACAGCTGACCAACTTCAACGTAGAGGCAGAGTGTACGCCTTCTCGTTCGGCGCTAATGACGGGTCGATATGGCATTAGAACTCGGCAGCGAGCCAACCAGCCACCTAGAGGAGTTTGGTATGGCATTACTAAATGGGAAGTCACACTTGCTGAGCTGCTGTCAGATGCGGGTTATGCGACGGGAATTTTTGGTAAATGGCATCTTGGTGATACCGAAGGCCGTTATCCCACCGATCAAGGGTTTGATGAGTGGATAGGTTTACCACGTTCGTCTGATCGGGCGTTTTGGCCTGACAGCAACAGCTTTCAACCCAACAGCCACCCAAGCGCTAAATTTACCCATGTGATGTCCGCCTCCAAAGGTGAGCAACCCGTGGAGGGTGCTGTTTACGACCGAGCAAAAAGGGCCATTATTGATCGTGAGATTACGGATCAAGCGATAGATTTCATGACGCGAATGTCGGGTGAAGGCAAGCCATTCTTCGCTTACCTACCCTATACACAGACCCACGAACCTGTAGACCCCCATCCTGACTTTTATGGAAGTACCGGTAATGGCAGCTTTGCCGATGTATTAGCGCAGACCGATGTCTACGTGGGTGAATTGCTCGACACGGTTGAAAGCTTGGGAATTCGGGAGGACACCATCTTCATTTTCACCTCGGATAACGGTCGCGAAGGGGTTCCACGCTCTTTTGGTTTTACCGGCCCATGGCGTAGCGGCATGTTTTCTCCCTATGAGGGTTCATTGCGTGTGCCATTTTTAGTGCGTTGGCCCGGCAAGATTCCCCCTGGACGGGTCAGTAATGAAATCGTGCATCAAATGGATGTGTTCTCAACGGTGGCAAGTTTTACCGGTGTGGATATACCCACCGATCGAGTTATCGACGGCGTTGATCAATCTGATTTTTTTAGGGGAAAAACTGAGAAATCTGCGCGAGATTCTTTGGTGATTTATATCGGAAACACCCTATTTGGTGCGAAGTGGCGTAACTGGAAAATTTTGTTGCGGGAAATGGATGAAGATGGGTATGGCATAAAAGAAATGGCGTATCCGTCGGTTTACAACCTTATTGTGGACCCCAAAGAAGAAGTTCCTGAGCTCAACTATCTCAACGATACCTGGGTGGATTTCCCGCTGTATCAGGTCATTGAAGATCACGAACTTTCACTAGAAAATGATCCCGGCGCCCCAGGCCCTTAACAGCTTGCGGCGACTACAATTAAAGAATGAAAACTTGGTGAGTGTGGCAAAAGTGGGAGCTTAATGATGACGCAGGGTCGGGTAGTTAGTGTGCATGTCGGTGCGACAGGTACCTTGGATAAGGAAGCCGATCAGGCTTTAGAAATGGCCCTTGATGGTATTGTCGGCGACCGCCACCGAGGAGCAACGCGCAAAGCGTGGGCGACCGGCGATAAGCAGGTCGGCGGCACGGTGCGGCGTAATGAGCGGCAGTGGTCAGCGATTGCCCATGAAGACGTTGAGAAAATCTCAGCGGCGATGTCCCTCGCCCAGCCCCTTACTGCAGGTGCTATTGCGGTAAATCTGTGTATTGAAGGTATTCCCGACTTTTCACGCTTGCCCCGGGGAACGACGCTTAGTTTTGATTCAGGGGTGGTACTGATGGTCGAGGAGTACAACCCTCCCTGCGGGGATATGGCTCTCCACGTTTCAGAAAACAATGTAACAACGTCGGGAGAATCGCCCGCGCCACCCGCTTTCTCTGAGGCGGCAAAATTTTGCCGAGGACTTGTGGGAGTTGTCGAAGTACCCGGTTTTATTCGCCCGGGTGATCAGGTTACGGTCGAATCAGAGCCGTTACCCAAATGGCTTCGGACCTAGGCCGAATGACCGCATACGACACGATCATTATTGGTGGTGGCCACAACGGGTTAACAACGGCGGCCTATCTGGCAAGGGCTGGGCAGCGAGTGTGTGTTTTAGAGCGGCGGCCAGTTGTTGGTGGTGCCGCCGTCACTGAAGAGTTTCACCCAGGCTACCGAAATTCTGTATTTTCTTATGTGGTGAGTTTACTCCGGCCGGAGGTGGTGAAGGATTTAGAGCTTGAGCGCTATGGCTATCAACCTATACCTCTCGACAATTCACTCTACCTCGATTCAATAGGCGAATATCTGCTATTAACAGGTGATGAAGCGCATGATCGTGCCCAGTTTGCGAAGTTCTCCTCGACTGACTATGAGGCCTACTTGGCATTCGAGGAGGTTGTTGACCAGGTAGGTGGGTTGCTAGCAAAGCAATGGCTCAAAGAACCGCCGCGATTGGGTGATCAGGGCGTCAGCGATCTTATTAGCATGCTTAAATTAGGGGTCGATGTTTTTCGCCTCGATGCGGAGTCGCGCTGGCGACTGATGCAGTTTTTTATTGGTGCCCCTGAAACGATTATTGATCGATGGTTTGAAAGCCCAAAAGTGAAAGCAATGGTCGCCGCGCATATTATGCCGGCTAACTATGCACCCCTTAGCCAACCCGGGGCGAGTCTCGCCATGTTGCACCATGCTGTGGGGGAAATTGCGGGGCGCAAGGGTGCTTGGGGTTTGGTCAAAGGTGGCATGGGCAGCATTACTCAAGCAATGGCGCAGTCGGGTCAGGCTCATGGCGTGGAAATTAGAACCGACGCTTCTGTTGCTCGCATTAACGTTGATGGCGGGCGTGTTTGCGGGGTGACGCTGGAGAGTGGTGAGGTTATTCGTGCACCGACGGTTGCCGCCAACACTGACCCTAAGCGAACCTTTCTCAAGCTGCTAGGCGCGGAACATTTACCGGCCTCATTCGCCAGGGATATCGGCGCTTTTCGGCAGGAGTCCGCGTCCTTAAGGATGAATCTGGCGCTTTCTGAGCTCCCCAATTTTGCTGCTTTACCCGGGGGTGGCCAGCTAGGTCCCCATCACAGGGCAAGCATTACCCTGATTGAAAGTGCGGCGCATCTCAACGAAGCATTTCATAGTGCCCGCAGTGGAGTACCCGCCAATCCGCCAATCATTGAGGCGATTATTCCCAGTACGATTGATCCTGACCTCGTGGATAAACCGGGCCACCACGTCATGAGCTTGCTGTGCAAATACATGCCTTACACCCTGAGTGACGGGCAATCATGGGACGATCGTAAGCCCGCAGTTGTTGCACAAATTCTGGATTATCTTGAAAGGTTTATACCTGATGTCAGGCGCATTCTAGTGGGTCATCAGTGCATGACGCCTTTAGATTTGGAGCGCGTACTAGGACTGACTGGGGGCGATATTTGTCACGGTCGATTAGAACCTGATCAACTGTTCAATATGCGGCCCCACCCCGATGCGGCCCAGTATGCAACGCCGGTTCCGGGACTTTACCTTTGTGGTTCTGGGGCGCATCCGGGGGGCGGTGTGACTGGCGCTCCGGGGCATAACGCCGCGCAGCGCATTCTTCGGGACCTCTAATGTTGTGACGTCTAAATTTTCACGACCTTGGTTAAAACACCGATATAGGTAGTAGAGCCAGACAAGCGCAGCGACACAAAAATATCCTCGCAAGACCCTATTTGAGTTGGTTGCTCAGGGATGGATGTGACTTTACTGTGGCGCGCTGACTCTTGGTGTGTAGCGGTGGCGTATGACATGCCATGCCAGTATCCCCAAGGGTATATGCAGCACCGCAGGACCCAAGGCGAACCATGGCTCTAGGCGCTCCCAATTTAGGGCGCTCCCGGGGTGTAAAAAACCCGCTGCGGTTTGATAGGGCCTGACGTAGTAATGCAATAACAGCCAAGGCATTGTTAATCCATAACCAACGAGTAGCACAGGGGCCAGAAGAGTCATGCGAGTCTCTTTCGCACTTAGATCTTCACTAGGCGTTGTGTGCAGCTTGGCGCGATACGCGACTTCTGATCCTGAAGGTGACTGTCCTCTAGAACCCATCCAGACACCGATGAGTGCCGCAATAATACCGAGTAGGGCGGGCTCAAAGTAACTGGGAAGACTGATCAAGCCTAGGTAGTTCAGGCCGGCGGGGATGATATTGCCCGCAAGGCCCGACAACATACCCCAGCGCGCACCCCGGGCGGTAATCGATTTATTCCAGATACTCAGTAGGCCAACCGGGCCCCAGCTTGAGGCGAATACCGTACCAATGAAAATAGTTATCCAAAATACGTTGGGTGGTATCAAGATACTGAACACTAAAACGATGACACTAACCGCACCCATTGCCATGCGGGTGACGCCTAGGCTTGTGGTCTGTCGAGCGGGCATGAGGTCACGACTGACACTAAAACCTACTAGCGAGAGAAACGTGGAGGCTGAGGAGAGCGCTGCGGCGACGATACCTGCAACCAGTAATGCACCGAGAAAAGAGGGCACGATATTCGTTGCAGCCCAAATTAATACGGTTTCCACAGGATCTATATTTGGGTTGGCCAGATTGATAAATCCGCCAATCCCATAAATAAGAATTTGCAGAAAAATCACTACAACGCATGTGTAAATCGAGGCGCGTAACACCACATGCTCGCTTTTCGCCATAAGGTGGCGACTGGACTGCCACGGACTAACGGCATAGACCAAGCTCCAAGAAAGATCGATAACCACAAACCAAATTAAGAAGTCGATGGGAGTGGGCCAGCTGGTTCCTTCACCAATAATTCCATGCCAACTTGTCAGACCGGGTTTTACATCTTGTCGAGTTAAGTCTTCTATAGCCTGCTGAATGCCGCCAAATTCATCGAGAAGGTATCCCGCAAAAAAAAGCGTGGCACCGGTGAACAGTAAAAACATTAGGGTGTCGGAAAGGATCACGCCCCGTGATCCGGCATAAAGGGTAAAGATTGAGTAGCTCAACCAGGCAATAGCGACCGCAGCGACGTAACTGATGTCGGTTAATTCAGCAATTAGCAGTGCCGCCCCCTGTGTAACGACTAGCAGATAGCCGCCTAAACCTATAATTACAGTTAGGCCCGCGATTCGCTGTACACCCGGATCGGCAAAGCGCTCGCCGAAGAAAGCTGCGACCGTGGTGGTTTTACTGCGTCGTAGATAGGTACCAAAAAAAAGCGCACCGTAGATATAACCGGTCACCGTGATACCTGGCAGCAACAAATAGGGTCCTAGTTGCCCCTCATAGGTGAAGCCGGCTTCACCCATAAAGACCGTGGTACTCATGAGGCTCGCGACCAATGTTCCAATGATAAGCAGCGTCGGAGCCTGACGTCCCGCAACAAAGTAATCATCGAGGTTTTTAACTTTACGACCTGCGTAATTACCAACCGCAATAAAGATCAGAACGCTGATGGCAATGGTGATCGTAAAAAGATTCACAGGGCTAGATTCCCGGTTTGTGCACATAGGTGAATGACAAGTGAGTCTTCAGCTAAGATCGTCAACAATATGTCGGCTCCTTGTTTTGACGGGCTTTGAGGCGCCTTGTGCGAGAGTGCCGTCATAGGCAGCCCGCAACAATGCACATCGAGGTCTATCCTGATTGCCCTATCAGGCTGTCTGCCAGATCTTTTACAGCTGCACTTGAAGCAATACGTCCTTCTGAGAAAAAGGCCTCATGCCGATTCTCAATCTCTTCGGGTTCGTAGACGTAGTTCACCATGACACCGTAGGAGAGCTCTTTGCCACGCTCTGATTCATCTCCTCGCCAGTGGATTTTGTCGAGGAGTGCGCCGTTGCCCAAATGAAACTTCGCCACCGGATCTATCGGCAGTTGGTGCTTTTTTTCGTGTGTTAGGTAATGGGCGCACAGAGGCAGTAGCGTGTCTCGGGCGAGCGGGTTGGCGTCAAAATCGTCATCTATATCTTCAAGGTAGGTTTCTAATCGATCCCAAACGGGGGTCGGTAACGTGTGTGTTGTGGCTCCTTTGAGGGAAGCGGTTACCCAGGCTCTGAAGCCGGGTATGGGAGATAGGGTTTCGAATCGCGTAAGGTGGGGGAATTCACTACGCAGTTCTGAAGCGACCTGTTTGATGAGGAAGTTACCGAAGGAGATGCCGCGAAGGCCTTTATGACAATTGCTAATCGAATAAAAGGTTGCCGTATTCGTATTCGCGGTGTCTTCTAATATTCTATCCTCTTGAACCAGCGGGCCTACGGCACTGCTGCCGCCATCTCTCAGTGCCACCTGTACAAAGATAATGGGGTCGTCTGGCATGGCAGGGTGGAAGTAGGCAAATAGGCGTCTATCTTCTTTAAGGCGACTACGAAGGTCGCCCCAGCCTCTAATCTCATGAACGGCTTCATATTCGATGAGTTTTTCCAATGTGCTCGCCGGTGAGTCCCAGCTGATACGTCGCAAACTCAAAAAGCCAAGGTTGAACCAAATGAGCAGTAGGCGCTTAAGGTCGTCATCGACCTGCTTGAGCTCGGGATAGGTATTTTCATGTTGGAGGAGGTCACCCCTGAGTTTCACTAGACGGCCGGTGGCGTCAGGCACTTGATTCAGGCGCCGGAATAAACGATTGCAACGAGGTTCTAGTGCTTTGCGCAGCGTGTTCATGCTGGCCGGGTTGGGTTGCTCTTGGTATTGCTCGGCTGCAGCGGCTACACCGGCTTGATCTACCAGAAAATTTTGGGAAAGGCCGCTGAAGAATACAGCTTTTTCTTCAAAGTTGAGTGCCTCATAGGCCGACAAGATTTGTTCTGCTAGGGCGAGCCCTGAGGCTTCACCCTGGTGCTCGACCAAACTGCCGCAGGCCTTTAAGAGCGCGCTGGGCCCTACCAAGGTCTCATCATCGAGGCCTGATTTTTGCCGTAAAATTACTCGGCCTACGGACAGAGCAGAGGCAAGCATTTTGGATATGGGTATCCCGATATGCCATTTGCTTGAGGGCTTTGATTGCTCCATGTTCGAGTCCATTTTTTAGAAAAATGCTTTGAGTTTGGGTTTAACGACCTTACCCATTGCGTTGCGTGGTAACTCTGGGGTAATCACAAGTGTCTTTGGAAGTTTATAGGACGACAGCTTACCTTCGCACCATGTTTTAAGCGTGTCGATATTCAATGTTTGGCCTTCCCGAAGCACAACGACGGCGGCAACTGATTCGCCCCAAGTCCGGTCTTCAATTCCTAGCACGGCCACCTCGGCAATTGCCGGGTGAGCGAGAAGCTTTCCTTCAATTTCCAATGCTGAAAGTTTGTAGCCACCCGATTTGATGATATCGATGGAGGAGCGTCCCATGATGCGGAAGTAGCCTTCTTCAATAACGGCAATATCGCCGGTGCAGAACCAACCATCTCTAAAGCTGTCAGTAGTGGCTTTTGGGTTGTTCCAGTACTCAAGAAATACGGTATCGCTTTTGACACGAATCTCACCAGACTCAGATGCTGTTGTGACTGGCTGGTGGTCTTCATTGAAAAGTTGCACGGTAACGCCAGGGAAGGGTTGCCCGACATAACCGGCGCGCCGTTCCCCTGTGTAGGGGTTTGACAGGGCCATGCCGATTTCTGTCATGCCGTAGCGCTCTAACAAAGTCTGTCCGGTCAATCGCTGCCAGGTTTCAAAAACTGCTACGGGACAGGCCGCTGACCCCGATACGTTCAGCCGCATAGCCCCAAACGCCGCCTGGATAGACCGTGCTGTTTCAGTATCAAGACTTTCTAGATGGTCAATCAGCTTCACGTAAATGGTGGGCACTGCCATGAAGAGATTGTAGGTGCCTTGCACAGCCTCTGCGCACAGCTTTTCTATATTGAGCTTCGGCATGAGATGGACGGTTGCACCTGCCCATAAGGCGCAGCTGAGAACGTTGATAATACCGTGTACATGATGCAGCGGCAGAAAAAGAGGAATAACGTCATGTTCTGACCAGGCCCAGGCGTCAATGAGTGTTGTAATTTGAGCTTCTATATTTTTGTGGGTCGTCACAACACCTTTGGGCAGACTTGTGGTGCCGCTGGTAAAGATGATCAAAGCCCTTCGATCAGCTAATAATTCGGGCATGGGCTGAAGCTCGTCACTCAAATGCTCAGCAACTGAGCTGACTACGATGGCCAGTTTGTCGCACAGGGGTCTAATACGCTCAAGAAAAGGCTCTACTGCGATAAGGCGTTTGACGCCGGTGCTGCTCAGGCAATGTTCAAGCTCGACTTCTGCCGAGGCCGTGTTGAGTGGGATAGCAATACCACCGGCACGCCATATTCCGTGCATAACAGTGACGTATTCCAGGCTAGCTGGAATTAGGAATGCAATTCGCTCCTCGTTGAGGTCCTCGGCACCAGCGAGAATGCCACTTGCGAAGCGCTGTACCTGCACATCCACCTGCGAATACGTGAATTGATCCTGCCCGGCGATAAGAGCGGGTTTGTTGGGGTTGGTGTGACTAAGGGCACTGTGCATGGCGTTTTTACCCCGATATTTAAAGCCGTTACTGTAAGGTCTGAATAGCCGTTAGGTCCAATGTTTAGCAGATGCCGACCTGAATCCTTAGGGGTATTACAGTAAGAGTTGTTTCGGTTGAATCAGTGGGTCGATGTGTAATCCCACCTCAAAGAAGGTCAAGGGCCTTGTAGTAGGTCATGCCTACAGCGAGGATTGCCCGTCCCAGCAGCGGTCCGCCGGGAAATGCCATATGAGGTATGTTGGCCATTGCCTCAAAACGGGTAGATTCCCCAGCAATTTTTTCAGCGGTTACCCTGGCCATCATGTGCGTAGGCGCAACGCCATGCCCTGAATACGCCTGAATGTAATGAATATTGTCAGAAAGCTGTCCCAGTTGCGGCATGCGATTGATGCCAATGCCAATCCAACCGCTCCACGCATAATCGATGGCCGTATTTTCCAGTTCTGGAAAGACCTGAGTCATTTTTTTGTGCATAACGCCTTTTAAATTTTTCGGTTCCATGCCCGTGTAATTCGAGAGTCCACCAAACAGAAGTCTTTGGTCAGCCGAGAGGCGGAAGTAGTCGAGGGCGGTTCTTGGGTCACAGACCGCCACATCCCCGGGTAAAATGCGCTGTGCAAGCTCTGGACTCAGTGGTGCGGTTGCAATGACTGAGCTCGCCGAGGGTAGGACGCGTTTGCTGAGCTTGGGAACCAAACCACCCATGTAGGCATTGCCTGCCAAGACAATAGTTTTCGCAGTAATGCTGCCGGCCTCGGTACGGACTACGGGCAAGGCTCCGGGCTCTATCGCCATAACACGAGACTGTTCGTAAATGGCGCCACCTAAAGCACTTAGCGCCTCCGCTTCCCCGATACACAGGTTAAGGGGGTGTAAATGCCCGTTCGCCGTGTTGTGCAAACCGCCCAAATAACGATCTGAGTTGACGTAGGTTTTGATTTCTTCGCGGTCGAGCAGTGTGTAAGGGTGGGGGTTGCCGATTTCTTTTTCAAAAGCCTGCCATTCGGCAAACTGCTTCATGTGACGTGGCTTCAGCGCAACATCACAATAGCCCCACTTGAGATCACACTGAATGTTATAGCGCTCCACGCGTTCGCGAATGACATCTCGCGCTTCGATACCCATTTGGTAAATGTCACGAATTCCTGCTTCCCCGATTGCTTTTTTAAAGCGCTCGGGCGTGTGACCAATGCCTCCAATCACCTGCCCCCCATTGCGGCCTGTGGCGCCCCAGCCTATTCGGTTGGCTTCAACCAAAGCCACATCAAATCCACGCTCGGCAAGTTCAAGGGCGGTATTTACGCCTGAAAACCCACCTCCAACCACCACCACATCGGCACGTTGGTCACCGGTTAATGACGGATAAGCGGTGGTCGTATTGACCGAGGCGGCGTAAAACGAGTGGGTGTGTTCTTGGGTTTCTTGAAGTGCGCGTAAACCAAACATGATGACCCTCGGTAAAGTGTCCTGAGTAACGTATTCATAGTGTATCGAATGCAGAAAATAATTGGCGGGCACCCTATACGGCAGGTAGACAAACCGCACAGGATTTTCTACCTTTTTATGTTAATCCACGAGCGGCCATAATCATGGAATATGCGGATCAAGCTGAACTCGATCGCTTTATGCAGATGCATCCGAATATTGAGGTGATCGAGCTCATCATGCCTGATTTCTCAGGTATTCCTCGGTGTAAACGTATACAGCGATCTGAGTTCAAGCGGCTCTTTAGCGGCACATTTTTGTCACCCCAGTCAGCTCCGCTTTTGGGGGTGCGCGGCAACTTCTATGAAACTACGCCCTACCCGGAACTGGGAGGCGATCCCGATCAAATCATACGTCCCGTTGCTGGAACACTGGCAGTTGTGCCGTGGTACGAGTCACCGGTGGCTCAAGTCTTGGTGGCTTACACCGATGAAAGCGGTGAGCTTGATTGGGTTGATACCCGCTGTCCGCTGGTGTCGGTACTCAATAAATTTGCGGCCTCAGGGCTTCGCCCTACCGTGGCCACCGAGCTTGAGTTCTACTTACTAGGCCATTCTGAGGGCGAGCGCCCGGCACCGCTCAAAGGAAATATTCCGGGCACCCAATGGGTTCAGGAGGGAATTCAGTACTGCATGTCTGACGATCTCTTTGATTGTGATGCTTTTTTAAATGACGTACGTATTGCCAGTGAGCTTCAGGATGTGCCCCTAACGGCTATTCATAGCGAATTTTCACCAGGTCAGTGGGAAATAAATACGCACCACCAAACCGATGTGCTGTTGGCAGCGCAGCATGGGTTGCTGCTGCGGCGCATTGTAAAGGGGGTTGCACGAAAACACGGGTTTGGCGCGACATTCATGGCTAAGCCTTTTGCGGACATTCCTGGCAGTGGCATGCACATTCATGCCAGCGTCTATGACGCGGCTGGTGCCAATATTTTTGCTGCTCCTGAGGCAACCGACCCTCCACACCTGATGCCACGATTGCGTCATGCCGTGGCGGGCTTAGGCACCCTGCTCGATGCCTCGATGTTGTGCTTTGCGCCGAATCCCAACTCTTATCGGCGTGTGCAGGCGGGTGCACTGGCGCCTTCAGGAAAGAATTGGGGCTATGATCACCGTGACGTGGCACTTCGCATCCCGCGCTCCAATGAACAGAGTCGTCGCATTGAGCACCGTGTAGCCGGTGCCGATGCTAATCCCTATTTAGTGCTGGCAGCGGTTTTAGCCGGTATTCACTGGGGGCTCGGTCAGCAGGGCGATCCGGGTGCACCAGTACCCCGAGAGGCTGATCTTTCAGAAGATGAAACGTCGTTACCGATTCGCCTAGATGACGCGATACGATTTTTTTCGGACAGTCAGATCATGCAAGATTATTTAGGCGAAAAGTTTACCCGGGTTTATGGCGCTATTCGTCGGGGCGAGAGCAATGACTACTACAGTCAGATCCCTGACTTAGACTATCAGTGGTATCTGAGAGCGTTGTAATTCGTCGAATTACTGCGACTGGCTTTGGGCCCTTCGGAATTTAGCCGGCGAGTGGCCATTGATTTTTTTAAACGCGGTATAAAAAGTAGAGGTTGAATTAAATCCCACGGATAGTGCGACATCGAGAATGGCGGGGAAGCGCTGGTTGCCGTTACGTAAAATGTCCATTGCCTCGTTGACGCGATATTGATTGATATAGTCAAAAAACGTCATCTCTAGACCCGAATTGATCGCTTGAGATAGGTGGTTTACCGACGTTCCTAGGTGTTCGGCAAGCTTAGGTAACGACAGGTCTGGATCTAGATAGAGCTTTTCATCGGCCATTAACTGCTTCAAGTTGGTCAGCAATGCCTTCAAGGCCTCCCTGTGTAATCCTGACTTTGCGTACCGCCGCACGGCGTGTGTTGATTTGATGACTTCGTCAGGTGTTAACGCTTGATAGTAGTCGCTAATTTCCTGTGCCATAGAGCCTTTGAGCGTTATGAATTCTGCGCCACGCCAAATAATGCTTTTATCAGAATGTTCTATAGGAGATGCCTGATATTGAAAGGCTATGGTTTGTGCGTTGTGCAGGACAGCACCCAGTACTTCGAAGTGATAAACCGCCCCCTGAAAGTATTCAACCAGCTCGGTTTCAAGTGTCGTGTGTGTCAGTTGCTGTTGGGTTGCTGCATCAATGTAGCGACCATTTTCGTGGAGGTGTTCAACCACCCCATTGGGGTCCCGCCTGTTCCAAGCGTTGACGTAGCTGTCGACGAATGAAACAGCGAAGCCTTTGCGCATCAGGATATTGCCCCATAAGCGGGTCGCGCTATAACATTTAGCAGTATCGCACTGTGCTGTCCCATAGTATTCCGGAGCCTGTCGTCAGACTGCTATCTTACTCTTGGCGATCCTGAAATCCAGCGACGCAGTAATTCTGACTTTTGGGTGTCTCCGGCGCCGCCCATTGCGGGCCTTTTGTATAAATTATTTGCGAACGTATCGGCACAGTGGCTGAGAGTGCTTTGAGGGGTTAGCCTGAAGTCACACAAGTACACTATCGTAGGATAGTGAGGGAGGATGCGGCGTCGCATACACTGAGCGTCAAGCGTTAAGTCAAAAGTCGGTTAAATACGGAGTTACTTTGCGATGACATCATCGTCTTCACCGACAACCGGTCACTTTATGGGGATAGGCTACCCCCAGTGGATAAAGCTCGTCGTTTATTCGCTGCTATTGGTTAATTTCGGGAACTATGTTCTGCTCGATATTAATCAGGTGAGTCACACTTACCACGAAGGCTGGCGCTGGTTCGATTGGACCTCTGCCTTTGCAACTACCCTCGATGAGTTGGGCTGGTTCGTCTTACTTTTTTTGCTCGAGTTAGAGACTTACGTACTTTCAGATGCCGCGTTCACGCCTTTTTGGGTGAGGTTTATGAAGGTCGTCAGAGTCCTTTGCTACCTTGTTATCGGTCATGCGGTCGTTGCTTACGCAGAGTATTTGCATGACTTGTTGAATAGTATCGAGCATGTGGGGATTTCACTCTGCAGTTTTGTTGATCAGGGGCTATCAGCAGCGCGCAATTTGGCCTACCAAGAACTCGACGCCACCAACTGTAAGAGCTTCTCGACCGATACTACGTTTTATATTTTCTCCCAGGGCCAAGTTATTACCGATACGGCCGGTATGGGTGTTGAATTTGAATTGGCTTGGGCGGACATTGCGGAGGTTCTGCTTTGGCTGCTGATCCTTGCGCTTATTGAGGTTCGCTTGCAGCTACAGGATCGAGGAGTGAGTCAGGGTCGTTTGCTGAGCTTTGCCGAAAACGCAAAGTATTTTCTTTATAGCGGCCTCTGGCTAATCGCCGGGTATTGGGCGTTTCGAGGTCACTGGTTGTTTGCTTGGGATGAGGCGCTTTGGATATTGGGGTTTATGGCAATTGGCATGAATTTATCGCAATGGCGCGACGAAATTGAGGCCGAAAAGCAGCCGGAGTAGCCGCTGCATTATCCGCGTGATTAGGTCAGGCTGGGCGGCGTCACTTTAGCGCGCTCGGGTCCCCAAAAGGCTTTTTTCTGTACGGTACATCGCGCCACTTTACGGTGATGCCTCAGTTCCTTTTGGTAGTAAATTTCAGTCCAGATGTCGCCAGACAACGCTTCGACATTGATCATTGCTAAGGCGATATTTGCTTTAACCGAGGGGGACCACATAGCTGATGTGACGTACCCTATTTCGTCGCCACAGTCGTGATCGCTGTACAGAAGTGCCTCTTCTGCCGGTTTATTACCCTCGATGTTGAGCTTGGTGAGCAGGGTTTTTGGTCCTGTTTTGTGTTGTTCAAGCAGTGCGCGGCGACCGTTAAAGTGTGGCTTTTTAAAATCTACCAGCCAGGCAAGATCGAGTTCTAAGGGAGTCTGGTCGTACTCAAAGTTGACGGTTTTAAGCGCCTCGTTGAATTCCATGTAAGGCATGATGAATCCGGCTTCGAGGCGGGCCATATTAGTGGCGGCTTCGCCGTAGGGCTGGATACCATAGTTGGCCCCCGCCTCATACAAACGGTCCCATAACGTGAGTGCTAGGTTGGGTTCAATCCAGAGCTCGTAGCCTAAGTCACCCGTGAAGCCGGTACGGGAGATCATTATCTCACCCTCAGCGAAGGGGTAATGGCCTATGTCAAAGGGCTTCAATGCACTCGTGGCCTCCAGCCCCATGGCCTTCAGTACGGCAAAACTGGTGGGCCCTTGGAGGGACAATGCGGCCAGCGCCTCGGTGTGTTCGACAATCGATAACCGATTAAACCCCAAGGCGCTTTTACGCAGCCAAGCAAGGCAGGGACTGCCGCAGGTCAGCAGAAATTTTGATTCACCCAAGCGAAAGATCGTTCCGTCATCGATCATGCGCCCCGAATCATTACACCAGGCGACATAGGTGACGCGGTTGATTCGTAGCTTGTTGAGATCACGAGTGACCATGCGATCGAGCATGGCGAGGGCATCTGCGCCCTCGATCAAATATTTTTGCATGGGGCAGATGTCGTAAGTGCCGCAAGTGTTGCGGATGCAAAAGTACTCGTAGTCGACGTCATAATAATAATCGGCAAACTTAAACCCGTTCCATGACGACCAGGCATCTCGCAGGTTGAGTGCTGCTTGCCGCTCATGAAAATGGGAGAGCTTTAACCGCTCTCCGGCGTAGGGGTCGGCGACATTTTCTCGAAGAATATCCGGATTACTCATCGTAGAAATCATCCTCCGGTACGGTGTTGGGTTTACGCAGGTCTCTTAAAATCTCTCGGGCAGCGTTGGCACCACAGGCTGAGGAGACACCGCCGCCGGGGTGGGTTGACGAGCCACACATGTACATATTCTTTAGCGGCATACGGTACTGCCCGTAACCGGGGAAGGGGCGGTTAAACAGCAGTTGATCAATCGTTAATTCACCTTGAAATATATTGCCCTCAGTAAGACCAATCTCATTTTCTATTTCATGGGGAGTCCGCACCTCGGCGTGAACCACCAAGTCTTTAAAGCCCGGGGAATAGCGCTCGATTTTATCGATAACAGTAGCCCCAAAGGCATCGCGTTTTTCAGGGGTCCAGTCGCCGTCGGCTAGTGTGGGTGGACAATATTGGATAAAAGTCGACATCCAATGACACCCGGGTGGCGCCACCGTGGGATCCCAAGCGGAGGGAATGACGGCTTCAATAAAGGGGTCATCGGACCAACGGCCACGCTTCCAGCAGTCGTAGGCCCGTTCCATGGTTTCAAGGGAACCGGAAAAACCTTGTCCCCCGCGATTGACGTAGCGGTTGTCTGGCACGTGGGTAAACTTGGGCATACCCGACAGAGCGATATTTACTTTTCCTGATGAACCTCGAATTTTGAAATTGCTTGCCCGCTCAAAGATGCCTGGGGGTAGGTCATTTTTGTCCATAACTTTAGTGAACGTGCGCTTGGCATCGAGGTTGGAGACGACAATTTTGCCGTAAATCTCGTCACCATTTTCTAGAGCCACACCAACCGTAGCGCCGTCTTTTACGAGAATTTGTGCAACAGGAGCTTCAGTTTGAATGCTACCGCCATGTTCTTTGAGGGCCCCTGCGAGAGCATGGGAAATAGCGCCCATACCTCCCCTCGCTAGGCCCCAAGCGCCCACGTTGCCGTCGACATCACCCATAACGTGGTGCAGTAAAATATAGGCGGAACCGGGGGAGTAGACCCCCAGAGCTGTGCCAATAATGCCAGGGCTAGCCATGGCTGACTTAATGAGATCGTTTTCGAAATAGTCTTCGAGAAAGTCAGCGGCACTCATGGTGAAAAAACGAATGTATTCGTACAGTTCGCGCTCACCTAGACCCCAAAACTGTTTCCCCAGCCACAGTAATTCCTTGATATCCCTAGGCTTGAATGAGCTCGGGTCGGGGGGAGTGCGCAGCAGTGTCTTACGAATAAGCTGGGCATATCGGCCTAGGTCCGCCTGAAACCGTGACATGGCATCGGCGTCATGGGGTGAATGGCGCCGAAGTTCCAAATACGCAGCCTCTTCATCGGCGTAGTCAATAAGCACGCGATCGCCCCGGTCGCTAAAATTCACCGTGCCCAGATAGGGCACTAGCAGAAGCCCGTGACGCGTTAAATCAAGATCGCGATGAATAGATTGGCGCATCATGGAGCACACGTAAGAGCAGCTGGAGTAGAACCAACCCTCGTGCATTTCTCGGGTGACGGCGGCTCCACCGATATAATCATTTTTTTCTAAGACAACAACATCAAGGCCCGCTTTAGCGAGGTAGGCTGCTGCGGTGAGACCGTTATGACCGGCGCCCACAATAATCGCATCATATTGCTTCACGATAGAATCTCCCGCGCCGCATTGCGTCCAGGATTGCCACTTATGTCGCCAGCGGGATGGCTCCCCGAACCACAAAGATAGAGACCTTCTATGGGCGTTGCATACTGCGCCGCTTCGTAGGTGGGGCGCATCATGAGAAGTTGATCAATAGCAGGTTCTACATGGTGCCAATGTCCCCCCGCAACCCGAAACTGCTGTTCCAAGTCATGCGGGGTCAGCAGTTCGCTACCCAACACAAGGTTCTTGATACCCGGTGCATAGCTGTCGAGCTGTGATATCAGCTGCGTGGTCAGATTGTCGCGAGCAGCGTCCGTCCAGCCGCCTTTCAGTTCACCCGGTATATACATGACGTTTGCGGAGAGAATGTGCTGACCGGTCGGGGCAGCATCAGGAGTCGTGAGGGTGGGTAAGCAGACATCCATCACAGGCTGGTCGGGGAGTTCGCCATATTTGGCGGCGTCCCAGGCAAACTCTATGGTATCCATCGACGGCGCCAGTATCAGCCGCCCTGATGGAGAATCAAGACCGGTGAATTTTGGTAACTCAGACAGTGCCAAATGTAACTTGGCGACATAGCCCTTGCTGCGCAGCCGGCGAATGCGGTTGCTGAATTCAATTTCCAGATGCCGGGGGCCCACTAAATCAAGAAATGTCGTTTTGGGATCTGCACTGGAAACAACCCGTTCGCTGGTGAGTACCTCGCCATTCTCAAGTTGCACACCGCTGCAATGTTGGCCCTGTTCGCTGGGTGTTATGACGATCTGCGCTACCGGAGTTCCTGTTCTAATAGTGACCCCGGCGGCAGTCGCGGCGCTGGTCAATGCGCTTAAAAAGTTTTTCATGCCACCGGTGGGTACGCTGTGCTCGCCTTGCCAATGTCCCGCCATTCGATTCAGAAGCGTCAAAACGCCCTGGTTAGGGGACCGCGGCGCGAGTTGAGAGCCTAATAGGCCGTCCCAACACAGTGCGGCCTTAAGTGATTCCCCTGAGAAGTGTTCATCGACCAAGTCGCGCATGGGTAAGGTGGCGACTCGAAAGAACTCGAGCATATCGGCCTTGCCCATAGTTCGAATGTTGAACCCCATTTGTCCAAAGGTCAGCACATCTTTAAGGCCTGTCGCGCCAATGCGCGGCATGGTTTTTGACCAAAAGGGTGCGAGTGCTTTGCTAAAAGTGACGAGTTGTTTCTTATAGTCGGCAAAGGCCGCCGTATCGGTTTCACACGCACCAGAAATGTGGGAGCTTGTCAGCCGTACCGGCGGCTCGGAAAGGGACAGTGCCGTCGTGGCTATAGCATCGACACTGGGCACAAATCCATGCCTAGGCAGATCAAGGGCATCGATTATTGCCTTTGGTAAGGCGTACAGGGTTTGGGCAACAGATGCGTTAAACCCTGTATAAAACTCGCGCTGACCGGCCAGACCTCCTAGGGTTTCTGCGGCCTCGACGAGCACAACCTGCTGCCCCGCTTTCGCTAACAGCGTGGCGCAGATGAGGCCGTTGTGGCCGCCTCCAATTACGATTGTGTCAGTTGTGCTCATACAAACATCCCAATGTCTGCTGACAGACTAGTTTTCATCAGTTTTATTAGCCACTTCGCCTATACGTTACTAAGTGCAGCGGTAGATGATTTAAGCCGCGACCTGAGCCTTTGAGGGCTCGGATTCTTTGTTCAAGGTGAGCAGCCAAGTGCCTAGCCCTAATAATAGAAGAGGCAGGAAGGGTTGAAACGGCCAAAAGGGCAACCAAAGCTCTAGGGTTTGGGATGAAGTTGGTGCCAACAGAAATGCTGAAACTGATTTTTGCCACAGGGAACCTGTAATCGCCAGTAACAGTCCGCCTGCGACCAGCAGCGTACCGCCAACCGCATACCCGCTGATGTTTTGTTGAGGTTGCCGTCGGTTCTTACCCCAGGCCGCGATCCGCAGGGCAAAGGCGGTGAAGCCCAGACCATAAAAGAGGTAGTCGAGCCAAAGATCACTCCCGTAATAGGCTGTATTCCACCAATAAACACTGAAAGGGTAGGCCCATAGAAAATAGACCCCCGAACGGTGTAATACGCGCCAATGGGCAGCGCTAAGGTAGCGCCGCCCAAAGGGAAATGACGTCACAATCATGGCCATTAGAAACAAATAGCCACTGCTACCCTCCAGCTCGTCCCGTAAGAAATAGATATTGGTGTAGTAATGATCGGGGTGCCCTACCGAAATCCAAAAAATAAACGCACCCTGCCAGGCCATGGCTGTGGCGAAGGCAAGACCGACGTAGCGCCGATTGCGCAGCAGCCAACGAGTCACAGTATTCGGGAACAAACGCGTCATAGCCGATGTGGCTGTGATCAGAAAAATAAGCGGTACGGCCCAGCGCACAGAATATTGGATCATGGCCGAAATGCCGTCAGGGCTGCTTAAGTCAGTGAGCAGGCTGGCCCTGACCATAAAACCTGTGGGCACCAAAGCGAGCCACCAAAAGAGCGGCCAGCCGTTGATCAGGGGTGACTTATCCATAAAACGTTGCCCGCTCACTTTTTAACCCCCCTCTACGCCGGTAGTCATCATTAGCAATGGAACATAACGAGGCATCGACCCTATTGGCAAGCTATTAGAGCCGGATAGGAAAAACAGACCTAGGGGCCATCAGTATTAACAGCACAAGCCCGGCAGTATATGGTTGGGTATCGAGGTTTGCGGGTTGCCAGCTAATGACACGACAAATTATTGTATTTTTATTGGCACTGAGTCCCTGGGCGCTGTCGCTCTATGCGCATTATTGGTTGCAGCAGGGAGAGCTATGGAGCCCTGAAACTCCGTATCGCGCGGTGATTTCTGTTGTTCTCATCGCCTTGGGTATGGTGTCTAGTTTCTTGCTCTACATAAGGCTGACCCGTAACAGAGCGAACCCATGATTCCTCTGAAAAATTAACGCCACAGATCCCTAGACTGTTGATGATTTGGTGCGCTTCATTTCGCCGCCATAAGCTTTTAACCCACAGGCTTAAAGCTCGTCATAGGCTCTACTGTTTGAATTTAGGCGGGCAGAACCTTTCGCCAGGGCCTAATCTGAACGCGCTCAAATAGGCCTGCAAGGGCATAGGGGTCAGCGGCACAGAAACTATCGGCCTCTGCATGGTCATTAAATGCCATGATCAGCATCGAGCCGATCATCTGATTGTCAGCATCCATAAAGGGTCCGGCCATGATAAGTTGCTGCTCAAAGTCCTTGAGGTAGTTAAGATGTGCGTCTCGATTTTCAAGCCGTACAGCGAGATGGCCGGGCTTGTCCTGGCAGTCAATGACAAAAAACATGTGAAATTCCTTTTTAGCCGAAACCTGATTATGGCGTATTCGTTTTCTCAAATCTCATTATTGACGGGCCGTCTGTGAGCGCGTTTCCGCTACACATTGTGCTGTATGAGCCGGAGATTCCCGGGAATACGGGTAGCATTATCCGGCTTTGTGCCAATACTGGGGCAGCGTTGCATGTCATCAAGCCGCTAGGGTTTGAAATGGATGACAAGCGGCTGCGCCGCGCGGGTTTGGACTATCATGAATTCGCCAGCGTCATGCAGTGGGAGTCTCTGGCACATTATCGAGAGCAAAATTCTGATCGTAGACTTGTGGCGGTGGAGACCTGCGGCGTTGCACGACATTCAAATTTTTCTTTCTCGAACTCAGATGCCCTGTTGTTTGGCTCGGAAACGAAAGGTCTGCCGGAGGCAATTTTGGTGACGCTATCCCGCGATCATATTGTCAAATTACCCATGTTACCCAACAGTCGAAGTCTGAACTTAGCCAATGCCGTATCGGTTGTTGTTTATGAAGCATGGCGTCAAGGTGACTATTCGGGTGCCAACTAGGTGCCGCGTTGATGCCTGGGAACTAACAAACCTCAAGGGTATTCAAGGTCAGCCGCCTATTCGTGTAAATCGGGAGGGATATTGAGAACTTGGGCAACAGCGAAAGGCGTTAAGCGGTATTGCTATTCATAGCAGAGGTAATTTGACCAGACGACCTAGGGCGTCGTTGCGGGGTTTCAGCGAGGATAGAACTATCTGTTGTTCAAAAAATCAGGCGAACAAGGGCGCTAAGATTTCGTTGAGTTCCCGATATTCCCAATGCGTTAGACAGAAAAAGGTGTGAAGGGTGGCAACAGAAGCAGCTAATGGTCAGTCCAAGGGCGATGTTGAGTATCGCGACGAGCAAGCACAGGCAGTGCGGCCCAAAGAAGCTGCCACGCTGGTGATTGTGCGCCAAGGCAGTGAGCCTAAAGTTCTCATGGGCAAGCGCGCTGCCAGTCATGTGTTCATGCCCAATAAGTTTGTCTTTCCCGGTGGGCGCCTCGATTTTATTGATCAACGATTAAGCGTTCCCTCTGATCTCAGCGGTCCCGTCGCTGGACGACTACAAAAAGAAACTCGAAAAGACGTCTCTAATCATAAGCTACGAGGTCTAGCACTGGCGGCGATTCGTGAAACCTACGAAGAAACAGGGCTCATTATTGGGCGCAAGACGACCCAAAAATTAACCACCAATAACGCCGTTTGGCAGCGCTATTTTGATCACGGCGTTGAGCCTCCATTAGATAAGATTGATTTTATTGCGCGGGCTGTGACCCCTACCTACCGAAGCCGTCGCTTCGATACGCGGTTCTTTATGATCTTTGATGACTTTATACAAACAGATCCCGACGACATGATTAAAGCTTCTGGTGAGCTGCTAGACCTCCATTGGTTAACCCTCGCTGAGACGCAAAAGCTAGATTTGCCTACGATCACCCGTTGGATTATCGACATGGTCCAACAACGTCTAAAACTAAGCCGTGACGCGCAGCTGCATGCCCCCGCGACCTACGTTCGATTTATAAACGGCAAGCCACGCATCACAACGCTTTAATAAAGGCTTATTCGCTATTTTTAATGGTTATGAGGTGTAGCAGCTTGTGCGTTCATTCTGAGAGTGCAGTAAAAGTTGCCGGGGAGAAAAACCTAGGGCTAGCATCCCAGGACTGATGGTCGCTGCGATGATGGCATTTCGTCTCGTAAGCTTTTAGCATGGTCGCCGCACCTGAGGACTGAAATTGATGACCCGCCGCCTTAATGCGCGGCCAACTGCCCTTAACACCATGGCCAGCCACCCCACTTTAATCATTTCGGAGTAACGTTTTGACTTCAACCGATATTTTATTCAAGCCTTTTGAAACACCTAATCTCACATTAAAGAATCGTGTGGTCATGGCACCCATGACGCGCAACATGTGTCCCGATAACGTGCCGGGAGAGCACGTTGTCGATTACTACCGTAAGCGCGCGGAAGGCGGGGTCGGTCTTATCATTACCGAAGGCACCCATCCCGAGGTTAACGCCGTTGAGGGTTATCTGAATGTCCCATTTTTTCATGGTGCGGCGCTCGATGGTTGGGCACGGGTTGTCGAGGCCGTACACCAAGCGGGAGGGAAAATTGCACCCCAGCTTTGGCATTGCGGCGGGATGCGAGGGTCTGGCGATCTTAAGGTTGGCGAAGGTGAGTCACTGGGGCACACACCTTCAGGTATGAACGTACCCGGCAAGAAAAATCGACATGCTATGACCGACTCAGAGGTTCAGGATGCTATTGATGCTTTTGTTCAGGGCGTAGCAGCGGCCAAGGCAATTGGTTTCGACGCGGTAGAGTTACACGGCGCACACGGCTATTTGCTGGATCAATTTTTCTGGGATGGTACGAATATCAGAGAGGACCAGTGGGGCGGTAACATGGCTCATCGTGGTCAGTTTGTTGCGGAGATTGTTCGGGCGAGCCGAAAAGCAGTAGGCGCTGATTTTCCTATTATTCTTCGTTATTCACAGTGGAAGCAGCAGGATTTTACCGCCAGATTGGCAGAGAGTCCTGATGAGCTAGAAGCATTTCTTACACCGCTGGTAGATGCGGGAGTTGACCTCTTTCACTGTTCACAACGAAGATTCTGGGAGTCAGAATTTGAGGGTAGCGATCTGAATCTCGCAGGTTGGACAAAAAAGTTAACCGGTGTCCCTACGATCACAGTGGGAAGTATCAGCCTGGACAAAGATTTTATTCCCGAACCCGGTGAAGGGTTTTTCAGCGGTGGCGATATTGCGAGTATTGATAAGCTGCTGGAGTCACTAGAGCGGGGTGAGTTTGATCTTGCAGCGGTAGGTAGAGCGTTGATTGCCAACCCAGATTGGGCAAACAAAGTTCAGAAGGGTGGGGTTAGCACCTTGGCACCCTACGAAAAAGAAATGCTCATGAAGTTAGTGTAATCGCTGATTAGATAACCTAAGCGGAGCCCGCAACGCGCTGCATTGCGTCTTTATGCAAAGATCAGCAGTTGTTTAGCCGGCACCTTAGTTTGCCCCAGAACTTGGCACAGCCCATTGGCGATACGTCATCGGAAAGCTAGCGCCCGGCTTTTGCATCGCGGCGGCCACGCTTTGTTAGTGGCACGCCGTTTTCGTCGACGGTGCTTTTGGGTTTTTCTCCCTTTGCGGTTTTAGAGGCGCGGCTTTGAATGATCAAGCTTAAGGTTTCTTGATCGCGTAATTTCGTCGCATTCTTCTCGAGGGTATCTAATTCCTCAAAGCTGTATACGTCTTTCTTCAGCTTTTCTAGTCTGTTCATAGTGTGCTCGTTTAGGGGGTGGTGGCTGTCTTGTCACAATAGACAAGTCTAGGGCCGGTTTGCCAATAACCTCGAAGCTGTTGCTAGTCTAACATGGCGCTAGACCACGCTTTGGCCGGGGAATTTTCCCGCGCTTGTAAGCCACTGGGAGTATGACCTAGCGTAATCTATGGGTTCAAATACTGATTATTGGCACAGGGATAAACTGATAGGGCAATGGCTTCGGTCATGAATTACTGCGATTGCTAGGCCTTAAGTAGAAGCGCCGCTGAAAAACGAGAGAAGGTATCGCTGCCATTGAACAGTGCGCTATGAAAGTCAGCTTTAACGGTGCTCCAGAAGGCATCACCTTTTGAGTGAAGAAGTGGTGTCGCTGTGCAGTTGGCGCGCAAAAATATGAGAGGTTTGGAATATCATGATGGATCGGGAAAAGATTGACGCTCTGGGTGATGAACTTTACGAGGCCTTGAGGGGAGGGCTGGCCCTTACCCCACTAACCGATCGTGAACCCGATATTCAAATTGATGATGCCTACCAGATTAGTCTGCGTGTGTTGGATCGTAGAGTGGAAGATGATGGTGAGAAAATCGTCGGTAAAAAAATTGGTGTGACCAGTAAGCCGGTACAAGAAATGTTGGGTGTATTTCAGCCAGACTTTGGTTTTCTGATGGATACCATGGAGTACCGTAATGAGTCAGAAATTCCTATTGAAGGTCATCTAATCGCCCCTATGGCTGAGGGTGAGATTGCTTTTCGTTTAAAGAAAGATTTAATCGGTCCGGGTGTCACCGAGGCAGACGTTTTGGACGCTACAGAAACAATTATTCCTTGCTTTGAAATTGTGGACTCGCGTATTGCCGATTGGAAAATAAAAATTCAAGACACTGTGGCAGATAACGCTTCTTGTGGTGTTTACGTTCTCAGTGAAAGTGAAGTTGATCCTAGAGACGTCGATTTACCTAACCTGCATATGAAGATTTATAAAAACGGTGAATTTCAATCGGAAGGGTTGGGTAGTGCGGTACAGGGCAACCCATTAACCGCAGTGGCCTGGCTAGCCAATACGCTGGGAGAGCGCGGAATACCGTTTAAAGCTGGGGAGGTCATTTTGTCGGGCTCTTTAGCGCCCCTCATCCCGGTGGTAGCTGGTGATCACATGACCCTTGAGGTTGAGGGTATCGGCGGTTGCAGCTGCCGATTTGTTTGACGACGTGGCTGTGACAATTTTGACGCGGCGGGTGAGCCCGTTTTTTTACCGATGACAAGGATTGAGGCATGAGTAATAAAATAAAAGCAGCCATTATCGGTCCCGGCAATATTGGTACTGACTTGCTAATGAAAGCTCAGCGCAGCGACGTGATTGAGCCGGTTTGGATGGTGGGGGTGGACGCTGAATCCCCTGGCTTGGCAAGGGCAGCAGAGTTGGGTTTGAAGACGACGGCCGAGGGAGTCGAGGGCATGCTGTCTACTATGAGGGGCGATGGCGTGCAAATTTGTTTCGATGCCACCTCCGCTTATGTGCACGCTGAGAACAGTCGCAAGGTCAATGAGCAAGGGGCGGTTATGATCGACCTGACCCCAGCGGCTATCGGCCCGTTTTGTGTGCCTCCGGTAAACTTAGTGGATGCCGTCGCGAAGAAAGCGATGAATGTAAACATGGTGACCTGCGGTGGTCAGGCAACGATTCCTCTGGTTGCGGCGGTTAGCCGTGTTCAGGACGTTGTTTATGGTGAAATTGTCGCGACGGTGAGCTCTAAGTCTGCGGGACCTGGAACGCGAAAGAATATTGACGAATTCACCCGTACTACAGCTAAGGGCATTGAGGTTTGTGGCGGTGCCCATTCAGGCAAGGCAATCATTGTGATAAACCCGGCTGAGCCGCCCCTGATCATGCGTGACACGGTGCATTGCCTGACACAAGAAACCCCCAATCAAGAGGCCATCACCGAATCTGTCCACACTATGATTAAAGAGGTACAGAAATATGTGCCGGGGTACACCCTCAAGAATGGACCGGTATTCGATGGAAAGCGTGTGTCCATTTATATGGAGGTTGAGGGCCTTGGTGACTTCCTGCCCAAGTATGCGGGAAACCTCGACATCATGACTGCGGCGGGACTGCGCACGGCAGAAATGTACGCCGAGGAAATATTGGCGGGTAGATTCGTGCCAGCTGTCGCATAGGGTACGAGTCAATCAATCCAAGCAAATCATCAGATAAAAGATAGCCGGCCACATCTGATCCGGCCCCAAGACACAAGAGAGCAGCTAATGGACTTAAAAGGAAAGAAAATCACTGTCCACGACATGTGCCTGCGCGATGGCATGCACCCCAAGCGCCATCAAATCACCGTCGATGAAATGGTTACGATCTCCAAAGCCATGGATGATGCCGGTGTGCCGATGATTGAGGTGACACATGGCGACGGTCTTGGTGGCTCATCGGTGAACTACGGGTTCCCTGCCGCTAGCGACGAGGAATACCTCACCGCGGTCTGTAAAGAAATGAAAAATGCCAAAGTCTCAGCGCTGTTGCTTCCTGGTATCGGTACCGTTGACCATCTTAAAATGGCGGTCGATTGCGGTATCTCAACGATTCGAGTGGCGACACATTGCACGGAGGCTGATGTCTCTGAGCAGCATCTCAGCATGGCGAAGAGCATCGACAACTTGGATACGGTGGGCTTTCTCATGATGGCTCACATGATTGAGGCCGAGGAATTAGTCGTGCAGCTGAAGATGATGGAAGACTTCGGTGCTAACTGCGTTTACATCACCGACTCTGCCGGCTACATGCTTCCCGATGATGTGACTTCACGCATTGCCCTTGCCCGGGCCGAACTTAAACCCGAGACAGAGCTGGGTTTTCATGGGCACCACAATATGGCGATGGGCGTTGCCAACTCGATTGCTGCTGTCGCAGCGGGTGCAAATCGCATCGACGGGTCCCTTGCTGGTCTGGGTGCAGGTGCAGGTAACACGCCCCTAGAGGTTTTTGTTGCTGTTTGTGATCGTATGGGCATTGAGACGGGCATCGATACTTTTAAGGCCATGGATATTGCCGAGGATTTGATCGTACCCATGATGGATCATATGGTTCGCGTTGACCGCGATGCGCTGACACTGGGCTACGCAGGTGTTTACTCATCGTTTTTGTTGTTCGCCAAGCGCAGCGCCGAAAAGTACAACCTGTCTACCCGAGATATCTTAGTGGAGCTTGGTCGGCGTCGCACTGTGGGTGGCCAAGAAGATATGATTGAAGACCTCGCGCTGGATATGGCAAAAGCACAGGGCACACTCTAGATTTGAGCCAGCAATGGGCTTGTTGGCGCTCTTTAAGGCGCTAGCCCGCAGCAGGTTATGGGTATCGAACTTTAGTGCTGAGCACTGTAGCTCAATTTCGGGGATCCTCACTCAGGCAACGGCTATATTGGCCTGCTTGAGTTCCCATAGCGCGTTAAAAAATTCTTCACGTCCTGCCTTCAGCCGTTTACGAGCCTGTTGCATCTCGGCACGTAAGCTCTCCCGTCTGGCACGTAAATCCCGCATCAAATCTTCCTGAGTCACGCCCATACGCTCCCGGGCAGCGGCCATGCTGTCGGCTCCTGACTGACGAATCTGATGGGTAAGTTTCTTCTTTTCTAATTTAAATTGGTCCCAGGCTTTAGCGGCAGCAAGCCACTCATCTCCCAATGTGGCCAATTTTTCTTCCCATTGTTGCCACAGTATGGACGGTGATTTTGCTTTCGTGTCTCGAACCTTACGACGGGCAATAATTTGAGCCTCTTGCCAGCGACTCGCTCGGTTGAGCCCCTGAACTAACCCCAGAGCGCTTAGCGCCAGAATGGCATACCGGGTGGGATCCAGCAGCCAGCCACTCCAGCCAAATCCGTTGCGAAAATCTCTCGGGTAGTCATGGTGATCGGCATGGTGATTGCCCTCTCCCAGCGGACCCAACCAGACGTAGTTGTTACGAGCAGAGCTGATTAAGCCCTTTTTGAAGCCCCACATGTGCGTCACGCTGTTCACGGTCCACGTGTTGTGTTGCGCGAGCACGAAACCTGCGCTGCCCGCCAATAACATGCAGAAACCTCCCAGCCAGCCCGCTAGTGCAATGCCTAGTCCAATCGGCAATACAAAGTTGGCCACAATGATGAGTGGAAGGTAGTGCTTGTCCTGCCAAACAATAGCTGGGTGTGCTTTGGCTTTGAGGGCCCCATCAAACTCGCGCGAATACGGGTGGTTGAATAAATAGGTGAGCATGTGTGACCACAAAAAATTCCGCCAGCTGGTGCTAAACCACGTGGCAGAGTAGGGGTCGAGGTGGTGTTGGCCGGTTTTATCGACCGCGTGATGAATGACGTGCTGCGCAGACCATCGGCGCACGCTCCCCTGTACAGCAAAGAGCTGGAGTCCTAAGAAGACAATGTGCGTTGGTAATCGAACGTCCTTCGCGGCGCCGTGGGCAATAAGCCTGTGGGAATATACGGTTGTTGATAGTGCACCAATGAAGGCGTGTACCAGCGTCCAAACCAACATTACTTGCCAAAGGCCTGCAGGGGCATAGATATAGGCAACAGGTGTTAGCAGCAATACAAGTACATGGCTAACCACCAGAAAAGACCCTATACCCCAGTCGATACTGAAGCCGGCCTTAAAAATATCTGAAAAACGGTGATAAAGAGGTTGTTGAGTGGCCGTGATGGTAGGGGGCTGACTCGTTGACATGCTTGTGGATTCCATTTCTAGGTAGCAAACAATAAATAAAAGGGTGGGCTTTAACTGTTATACGGTGCCAATGGCTAACCTGTCTTAGGCGTGATCTCTCAATGGCGCCGCCCGGTCAATTAGGGATCTATCCTTACCTGGTATCACCGGTTCGGCGTTATATCGAAAATAGCGTGTCTCGCTGATTGACGTGTGATCGACAACATCGGGAGACTGGCGTTTGTTGCGTGTTGGCTGATCTTAATCAATTTTAGCCGAGTCTGTGACGGGGTGAAAAGCGCCAAGTGATACAAAGTACGGGAATTTAGTGCTTGTCATGTCCTTCAGCATGCGAGGGTAGGGACTACGGTGTCACCATGTGCCTCACCTCATTTTGCCCAAGGTCCCCAGGCATAGGTAAATGCCGGAAATCAGCTCGAAGCGACCTTATATGCGATAAGCGGTTCTCCTCGGTCTATACACGAAATACGCCAGTCGTTAGGGTTATTTGGGATGGCATATGGCGTTTCAGCGACACAGAGGACCCTTTCAATGAACGTAAAGTCAGCAGTTTTTTCATTCACGGCAGTTGTTTTAGCTGCGTGTGGCGCCGAACCTACCCCGGAGGTAAATGTGAATATCACCTCAGAACCAACGGCTGTTTCAGCACTAGATGCGAGTGTCGCGCTACCCGATGGCGCCTACCTCATTGAGGGCGTTACGGTTACCGAAGAGGGTGAGGTCAGTTACTACACCCGGGATCAGATAAAAATTTATTCGAGGGGGCGGTTTATGTATGCCTTTGAGAATGCTCTGACAGACAATATTGATGTGGGTGCGGGTAATGCCAGTTGGAACAACGGTGTCATGGTTGAGGTGCCCAGAGTCAATCACGATGGCCCAGTGTCTGGTTATAGCTTCGATGTTGCCATTGAGCGGACTGCAGCAGGCTTTAAACAATCGATTATCGGCATGCCTTATGAAGGAGGGCGTCTGCTGGATATGGTTGAAGTATGGAACACGGCATCAACAGAAACTTCACCTTTTGACGGATTGTGGACCCTTGAAGCTCGTGACACTGCTGATTCGGGTATAACCGCTTTTGCGGAGACAAAGATGATTGGCGGCGGTCATTTTATCTGGTTGCAGAACGTTTCTTACCAGGGCGAGACAGCTCAGGACTTTGGTTATGGTTCTTTTATAGTGGATGCCACGGGAAATGCCATTGAAACCGCAATGGTGAGTTCGATGGAGGAATATGAGGGCACCGTTAATGAAGTGAAAATGGTGTTGATTGATGAGAACCATTTTACGCAGTCATTTACTTATGACGACAAGGTCATTACACAGTCTTACGTGAGAATGTGAGGTTGTTCTGTAACTGCAATTGGCGAGATACACATGTTTGCCATTCAAACTAAACGGAAGCTTTTTCCCGTTGGTCGCCGAATTGAACGAGTAGCATCGTTAACTGTCCGATGGCAGGCGTGGGCTCGAGAACCGGAGTAAGATGCGGCCATCGTTGGGGGCGTAGCCCTCTTTATAGGCTTAGCCAATGGTTTTATTTCTGCTCCAGTGACGATAGGCTATCGATCCCGCCGGTCCTGAAATTACGAGGCACGGCATTGGTTATGGCGAATTCAAAGAGGGACTTTCAGCGTGGTTGACGTGAGCCAAGCACCAACAACTTTGTCCATAGCAACCGACGGTGGAGCACGCAACTGCGGTGGCTGTACTGCCTGTTGTGAGGGGGGACTGTGGGATAAAAGCATGAAGCTTTCCCCGGGCCACGCCTGTCACCATATCTCGGCTGAGGGCTGCGGGATTTACGAATCAAGACCCGAAAAGCCCTGCAGAACCTTTAAGTGTGCATGGCTCACTGAAGAGGACGAATTTCCTGATGCCATGCGGCCGGATCTTTCGGGGGCTATTCCTGTTCATGACCGCGATTGGTACGACTGGAAGGTATTACGTTTATATCCACGTGTTGCTACTGTTGCACCAGAGGTTCTTGAGTGGTTTGTGGCCTATGCCAAGCCCAAGCAAGAGCCGGTAATCTTTTATGAGCATCGCTGGGAAGGGGATGACTACAAAGGGACTTTAGAAAAAGCACTCGGTCCCCCTAAATTTGCTGAGGACGTTAAGCTTAAGCCCTCAGACGCGGACGTCTTTCGTTCACTTAACAACGATTAAGGCCCGGCAGAAAAAACCAAGTTCATTCAGAGAGTTGGGTTCTACGGTACACAAGACACAAGGCTTCGCAGCCAGATTTTTGAGGCTCATTTGTGGTTAAGCGAAAATGTTTAGCTCTGCTGGGATGAATCATGTCTACCAAGTATCAGCCACAGCTGCCCAATGATAATAAACAGCGACCCGCTAGATAGAAGAAAAGGGTCGATATACAGTAATTCATTAAACGCGAACTCCCCTTTTGAAATCTTCACCCAGCCCATAAAATTTTGGTTGACGGCAACGACTGCGCCCAAAAAACCGATCACAGAAGCGAAGTATTGCACTATCCAATGACGGGCCATGGGCAGGACCATGATTAACCCGAGCAGTAAAATGACGGTGCGCTGCACCCTGCAGTAAGGGCAAATATATACGGTGCCGGCAAATTCCATCCCCCAGGCACCCAGCCCTATAAGAATGGCAATCAGGCCAAGCGTCCGCTGTCGGCGTTGCCAAAAATTCAGATCCAGTAGATTGATGTGTTGTTCCTCCTAGTGGAGTTGCGAGACAAAAGCGCTGAAAAGAGTTTAGAGGCGATTCCCCATTTTGCAACCAGCCAGCGTCGCAGGGTATTGCAATAAAGCGCGCCTAATTAACAGCCCTAAGCTTTTGCGGAAAGTTGCAGGGGCCCATTTAACATAAGAGTCTGCTGATCATACTTTCTTGACAAATTGTGACTTCAGCTTCATCGCGCCTACACCAGTGATTTTGCAATCGATGTTGTGGTCACCTTCCACGAGTCGAATATTTTTTACCTTGGTTCCTACTTTTACGACCAACGATGACCCTTTGACTTTCAGATCTTTAATTACCGTTACGGCGTCCCCGTCTTGCAAGGCATTGCCGTTGGCATCGAGTATCGCTGGGCTGTCAGCGGTGTCAGTGGTTGAAGTATCGGGGTGCCATTCGAAGCCACACTCGGGGCATACCAAAAGATCTCCATCTGGGTAGGTGTAGGCTGAATGACACTTCAAGCACGCAGGGTGTTCACTCATGACACTGTACTCCGAGTTGGTGGAAGATCTACGAGTGATCTACCGTGATTGAATTTTGGCGTAGTTGAATTCTGGAGTGATAGGACATGGTGAAGACTAGGAAAGGAGAAGCGCCTGCGCTTTGTGGCTGCTGCCACAGCGTAGAATCCGCATTCCCTTAGTTTTTGATGCGCCATCTAGGCCAGATGTTACCGACCGAACTTATGCCTCTTGCTGAAGAGACCATCGGCAAGAGGTGTTCAGCAAAAGCATTCGCTTTGAGATCGGTATGCGATCGCATCATCAAAATGGTATCTGCCAGCCCTTCTTTAAATGGCAGGGCCATTGGGGAAGGGCATTCAAAATGCCTCGCTTATTATTGCGAGGCTTAGGCTGCCGCTTGGCTGCCTTCCTCGGCCTGATCCTCGTTCTCAGAGTTCGTTTCGGCCAACTGTGCTTCGAGCTCTTTGACTTTCTGCTCCAGCTGCGTGTTCTCTGCACGGGCCTGTGTCACAGACTTTTGCAGCTTGTCCGCAGCAGTTGTTTTCTCTGCCAGCTTCTTTTTAGTGGCATCTAAATTCTTACGCAGCCGCTGTGGATCGTACTTCTTGAGCTCTGCTAATTCAGCACGTTCCGCGGCAAGGTCTTTTTGAAGCGCTTTCACACGACCTTTTGCCACGGCGATCTCTTCTTTCATATTCTCTGAACGGTTGTGCAGCTCACGGTTACGTTGCTCCAGTGCCTGGGCGTCTTTGGACTTACCCGAGAGCTCTGTAATGGTCGTCAACTGGGTGGCAATGGTCTTCTCGAGCTCACTAATTCGGGTTTCTAGCGCTGTTTTACTGTCAGCTAGCTTGGAGATGGCAGCGTCTTTTTCATCGAGCTTGGGTTGGTACTCGCCTCGAAGCTGGGTTTCCATTTCCATGAGTTTTTCTAGGTTGTTTAGCGTCAATTTGTCGTTCATTAATGTTCCTACTCATCTTGATGATGGCTACAGGTTTTCGTTTTGAATCTGGCTACCTTTGTAGGTTTCTACGACTGCATCGTTGGCCAGAAATCTTCGATTTTACTCACGGCTGCACCCATTGCGGTACCCAGTCTTAACGATGACTGTTGATGGGTTATGTATCGAATCGACTCGTGTCAGGTTCCGTAGGACTTTGACCTATGCCTGCTCAATATTGAGCAGCAGGCGCACAGCGTGTGGGTCGCAGAAAGTAATAGATTCGAAAAGCCGGCGCGAAGGATAACAGATTCGCGCAGATTCCACGAACCTACGGGTGAATTGAAGGGGTGAACTAGTGCCAACTACTGCCAGACCCAAAGTTATTGATTCTAACCTTAAGCTAGAGGTCACGACCTAGTACTTAAAAAAAGAAAGGAAAAGGAAAAAAGAGTTCTGCGGGTTGCTGTTCATTGGCGTGCCAAGGTGGCGGGGCGTCAACAGCGTCATAATGAATTTTTGCCACAGTAAAGTTCCGGTTTGAGTCTGTAGATCGTCATTTAAAATAACGCCCACCTTTATGTTAGGCCTGCGCAACCAGATGAATTTTAGGAGCTAGTAGCTATGAGCGGGCATAAAAAAAGGCGCTCAAAAGAGCGCCTTTTTCCTTTTACCCAGGCTTACTGTCCGAAGTTGTACTTCACAGTTAAGCCATAGGTCGCTGGTTGGTTGGGATAACCACTGAAGCTTCCCGCTTGCGCTACCGATGGGAAGGCCGACAGCAGGTACTCGTCATCATTGAGGTTGCGACCCCAAAGATTGAACTCCAAACCGTTGTCCCAGCTCATGCCGGCACTCGCATTAAACGTGTTGACCTCCCGTGCCGCAATGGACATGGGAATGTTGTCGGCAACCTGCACTTCCTCTTCGTAGACATGCTCTAGGCGTACATACGAGTAAGCGCCAAGCAGCTCGAAGTTGTAGGTAATGTTCGTGTTAGTCGACAGCTCAGGAATGCCTGAAGGCTGTTGACCCGACAAGTCTGTGGGTCCGTTGGGGCCGACTGCGCCTTGGAACGAATCGTAAAGTGGATCCAGCCAAGTGGCTGCAAACCCAATGCGTAGCCCGTCAACAGGTAGCCAAGTGACGTCAACTTCTACACCATCGGTCGACTGTTTACCGGCGTTGGCCAAATTGAAGCCGGTGCCAGAGAAGACGTTAGATTGGAAGCCGTCGATTTCCTGCATGAAAATAGCCAAGTTCAGTGACACGGTGTCCCACTGACCTTTCAGGCCCAGTTCGTAAACCAGTGATTCTTCAGGGTCGGCGCGACGTGTACCCACCGCAAAGTTCGCTGCACCAGGTCCAAAGCCTACGTTTGGTAGGGCGGGGTCGCCGTTAGCTAGTAAGGCTGCGACATCAGCGGGGACAGGTCCGGTATCCTGAGACAGGTTCCACGATGACGCTTTGAATCCGGTGCTCACGCCGCCGTAGACATTCATGTCAGGGGTCAGGTCATAAGACAGTCGCAGCGTATAAGTGGTATCGCTGTCGTCACTCTTGCCGTCTTCCACGGAGTTTGGGAACCCAACGACTGGCGGCAAAAATTGTGCTGCTTTCAGCGCGCCCAGGCCAAATGCGTCTAATGGCAATGCACCAAATAGGTTGTCGCTGACTACTTCAGCGCTGGCCTCTTTTTCTGACTGGGTGTAGTTCACGCCGGCGGTTAGCGTCAATGCGTCGGTCAGGTCGTAATCGACCTGTGCAAATAACGATAGGGTTTCATCGTCAAGCGTGTACTTCTCTGACTGATTCCCAGTACCTGTTGCGTAGAACGTGCCTGCAGGGAATCCTAATGCAGCCTCGACGCCGCCAATGGCTCCTCCTGTGAGGAAGTCTACGTAGGAACGGAAATCGGCACCGAGACCAAAGGTCTCGTCTTGCTCGACTTCTTCATTGAAGTAGAAGGCTCCAGCCATCCATTGCAGTGGACCGCTGCCTGAAGAGGTCAAACGCAGCTCCTGGGTGAAGGTGTCGATCTTGGTGCCTCTGAAATCTGCCGCTTCAGGCAAAATCAGTCGTGCACTGGTGAAATCAACATCCCCTGACTGGAACTGATCCAAAGTTCTGTAGGCCGAGATCGAGGTCAGAGTGAAGCTGTTAAAATCGTAGTCGACGTGCAGCGAGGTGCCCTGAGTCTCAATTTCGTTCCTGGGGTCAAAATCAAGGTAGTTGGCGTAGGCGAAGGCGTCATTGGAAATTAAGTCACCGCCTAGTAATCGCACGATACCGCCGGTAGGGCCATCGACTAGGTTGGCAACACCACAACACACCTCATCGATTTCCTCTGCATCAACGATCAAACGCATTTCTAAACGGTCGGTGGGGTTCCACAGAAGCTGACCACGGAAGTTCCAACGGTCCAGCTCGTTAGAGTCGGTACCCAATTCTAAATTGTCAAAGTAGCCGTCGCGCTCGTTCATGCTGCCGAACAGACTGAAAGCAAGATTTTCTGTTAGAGGGCCTGTGACATCGCCACGGATAATGGTTTGGTTGTAGTTACCTACTGTCGCGCCAACTGAGCCGCTGAAGCCATCAAGGTCGGGCTTGGCCGTCGTTACGCTGATAACGCCTGCCGAGGCATTTTTACCGAACAGTGTGCTTTGTGGCCCACGCAGAACTTCGATTCGCTCAAGCTTGGGGAGGTCAGCCAGTGCGCTGCCTACTCGCGAGCGATAGACGCCGTCAATGAATACACCCACAGATGGTTCGATACCCGCGTTGTTCGCACCGTTACCAAATCCGCGGATGATGAAGTTGGTTTGGGCGCTGCCCTGCAGTTGGGTGACGCGCAGACTCGGTACCAACGTCTGAAGATCTTTAATGTCGAGAACCTGTGCCTGCTCGATAGTCTCAGAGGTCACAACCGAAACTGCGATGGGTACTTCTTGGAGCGTTTGCTGCCGCTTCGCGGCTGTTACTACTACTTCCTCGAGCATACCGGAACTTTGGGCCAGAGCAGGAAGCGCCGCGGGCAGGGTTAATGCCGCGGCCGCAACGGCCTGGGGAAGGATTTTTCGGAACGACTGTACAGATGATACTACCGACATGGACGGTTACCTTATCTAAAGTTTGTTTAAGCGGCGCGCATTTTCTTTAAAGCTAGTGAAGTGGTCAATGTGAATCTTGCAGCCAATAAGACGGGGGGAGAACTTGTTTTGCTGGAATCGCCTTCAACTGTTGACTGGCTCTCATGATCATCTCCAAACAGATGTATTTGATGGGCCAGTGTAGTATCGGAAATGCGGAGAAGATCAGGACGAACGTCAGCAAATGTAAGGAAATGTAAATCTCGGGGTCTGATGTATTGCCAATGGCTTTTTAGGATTTAGGATCTGTATTCATCCAAACGTCTGTGGAAACCATGGCGATGCGACAAGTGGGACTCATCAACGAGCAGAGACGCAGAGGTTTACCCAAATTTTGTGAATGCTCAGGCGCGGCTATTTAATGCCGACCATTCACGACTTTAATTACGCATGGGTCACGAAACCTCAAAGTCTCAGATTGCCCATTTATTAACCACTGCAACACGGTCAACGTTAAAGACGCCCCGAGCCGCTTCAAGTAAGGAAATGGCAAGCAGCCGCCCTCCCGTCTGGCGGCTCGTTTGGATAATTAGCTTGGGTAACTGGTGTGCTTGGTAGAGCGGCACAGGGCGATTGTGAAAACGGTGCTGTAGACTAGGGCATTTGCCACCGAAGCGTAACGTACCGCACTACGGGGTGATTGATTCGGCCGATAAAGAGCGGGTGAATTATTGATAAAACACATCAGCCAGGGGGCAGGACCACCTATGCAGCGATTTGAAGTGAACAGACAAGCATTTACCGAATGGCGGGGGCAGGAGCAAGCGAAACCTTCTCTGGAAGAGGGCGAGGTACGACTGGCCATCGATTTTTTTGCCTTTACTGCCAATAATCTGACCTATGCTGTTGCCGGTGACATGCTGGGCTATTGGAATTTTTTCCCAGTTGTCCCCGATGATGGTTATGGAGTGATTCCTGTGTGGGGGTTTGCTGATGTTACAGAGTCTCGCTGCGATGAGGTGTTGGTGGGCGAGCGGCTCTATGGCTATTTCCAGCCCTCGGGTGAATTGGTGATCGCACCCATCAATGTCAGTACAGGTTTGCTGATTGACGGTACGACACACCGACAATCACTGCCTCCCCTTTATAACCAGTACCAGCGTATTGCTAAAGGCCAGGGTGAGGGTTTGGCTGGTCGCCTTCAGGCATTGCTTGGACCCTTGTATATGACGGGCTACGCTATCGCTGACCAGCTCGCAGTGAATCAGTGTTACGGCGCCCAGCAGATAGTCATTGTGAGTGCCTCGAGTAAAACCAGCATTGGTTTGGCCGAAGCACTGGCTGAAAGTGATCACCCTTCAAAGGTTGTGGGATTAACCTCACCGCAAAACGTTGCTTTTGTGGAGGGGCTTGGTATCTACGATCAGGTTGTCGCTTATGACGCCATCGACTCGCTGTCGAATTCATCGGCAGTGGTTATCGACATGGCTGGCAGTGGTGAGACTGCAGAAAAATTGCGCGAGCACTTTGCGGATGAACTGAATTATTACATCAGCGTGGGTTTGACCCATTGGGACAAAGCCCGCGGTAGCGGTGGGGCGCCACAGGAGCGGCACGAGATGTTCTTTGCGCCTACCTACATCATAGAGCGCACGAAAGCCTTGGGCCCCGGTGAGTTTAATCGACGACTGCAGGGTTTTCTAGAGCGCTCATCCGCCAAAGCTGCGACCTGGCTTCAGCTCAATGAGGTCGATAGTGTCGAGGCTTTGGGGGCGTTATATACCGACATCTGCGCTGGGATTATGAATCCATCAGAGGGCATTATTTGCAAGCTATAGCGGCTTGAAGAGTAATTGAATTGTGCCATCGATACGCTGTGTGAGGTGGCTAGTTCGATGCTTTCAAGGCCATTAGTTCATGCCTGTAGTTGCGGCTAACCCTCGCGACGTCATGGATTGCTGCACATTACGTCTACAGTAAGTATGCATGCTCTAACATTGCTGAGTGTCCAGCTAAAGCCGCTTAACTCGGCTCAGGGCTCGTTTGACTATTGTTATAAAGACAATAAAGAAATGTTTAAACCTTCCTATATGCCAATAAACAAACGTGGTCTAATCCGGCTTCCCTAAACGGCGGGCCTGTTTTTGAAGACCGTCAGCGGCTGTTATCAACTTGCCGTCCAATGCACTTGTGGAGCACCGCGAGTTTGAGTCTGGCTGAAAAAAGAACTGCGAGTGGTAACAACCCTTTCCATAAGCTGCTTCGCATAGCTTCTAACGTCGAGGCAAACGAAGTAAGAGCTTTAGTGGGCTCGTTTTTGTTTGTTGTTGTTCTCATGGCGGCTTATTACATCTTACGCCCTGTGCGAGACGCCATGGCCAGCGATTGGACTGATGCCGAGGTGAGCTGGCTATGGACACTCAATTTTTTCATCAGCACAGCGGTGGTCGCGCTGTATGGCGTTCTTGTTTCGCATTTTCGGCTGCGGCTTTTGGTCCCCGCTATTTACGGCATCTTTGCGCTCACGTTTTTATCCTTCTTCGTTTTAGCCTCCACAATGGCCGATCGAACACTGGTCGATAAATCGTTTTATGTGTGGGTTAGTGTATTTAGCCTTTTTCATATTTCGGTGTTTTGGAGCTTTATGTCAGACCTGTTCAACAAAGAGCAGGCTGGCAGGCTTTTTGGCATTATCGCCGCCGGGGCGAGTGTGGGCGGCTTAATCGGGCCATCAATACCCTCGTTCTTTTCGGCGTCCCTTGGCACGGATAATTTGCTGTTACTGGCCAGTGGCATGCTGCTTGTACCTATTCCTATTATTTTTTATTTGCAGTCCCTCAAGTCAACAGACCTGCAAAACGGAGGTTTGGCGGAGGCAACGTCTGAGGTAAAAATTGGTGGCAACCCACTAGCTGGCTTCAAGCTGTTTTTTTCCAATCCGTACTTAATGGCGATTGGGCTCTTTATTTTTTTGTACACGGGTATTAGTTCTTTCGTTTACTTCGAGTTAAAAAATTTGCTGAGTGAACTGAGCCGCGCCGAGCGAACGGCGGTCTGGGCTCAAATGGACTTGGCCGTCAATGTACTTTCCATTGCGATGGGTTTGTTTGCCACGGGTCGACTTATTGGGAAGTTTGGTATGCCTGCGACCATTGCATTTATTCCGGTGCTCATTTGTGCGGGCCTTATTATTGTGGCGGTATCCCCATTTCTTGGCGCGGTTGTGGCCTTGCAGGTTATTCGGCGTGCGGGCAACTATGGAGTCACCAAACCGGCGCGTGAAGTCTTGTTTACGAGGGTCGACAGAGAAGCCCGTTTTAAGGCTAAGCCCGTTATTGACATCGTTGCTTATCGTGGCGGGGATATGCTGATGGCTTGGTTATTTACCGGTCTCACCCAGGGTCTGGGCTTGGGTCTAGCTGCCGTTGCGGCGGTTGGGGCCGGGATCGCCGCACTTTGGTCCCTCGTGGGCATTTACTTGGGACGATGGTTTGAGCAAGAAGAGGGTCAACCAGTTGACGACACTCTATGAGGGAAAAGATTCACTGCACTATGAGTTAGCGATGAGTCACAAATTTAAAAACACAAAACGGACTGCAACTATGAAGCACTTTTCAATAATCATGACCTTGGCGATGAGTTTGGGTGTCGCGACCACATCTTATGCAGATGGGCATGGCAACCATGCGAGCGCCGCACCGAAGATGTTGAAATACACCGAGTTCAATCAAATCGGTAATCCGGCTGATGTGATCGACGTTAAAGAGGAGGCGCCTAAAGAGCTTCAACCGGGCGACGTCAGAGTCAGGGTTTTAGCAGCGCCCATTAACCCTTCAAACTTGCTGCAAATAGCGGGTCAGTACGGCGTGGATGCAGTATTACCCGCCAACCCCGGCAGTGAGGGGGTGGGCCGTGTTATCGAAGTAACCCCCGAGGCTGGGTACCTGAAGGTGGGGCAGCTCGTGTTGATCGTCGGTGGAGGCACTTGGAGAGATGAGGTTGTTGCTCCTGAAGCGGGCTTTCTGCCGCTGCCCAGTATGGGTGACCTTCCGCCAGCCGTCGTAGAGCAGCTGGGTATGTCGGCGGTAAATCCGATTACTGCTCTATTAATGCTGACCTCCTTCGTTGATCTCAATGAGGGCCAATGGATTGTGCAAAGTGCTGCAAACTCAGCTGTCGGTGGTTACGTGATTCAACTCGCTAAGCAGCGTGGCATTAAAACGATCAATGTGGTCCGCCGTGAGGGGCTTGCTGAGGAGCTCATGGCTAAGGGCGCAGATGTGGTGTTGATTGATGGGCCAGATCTGGCCGATCAGATCGCTCGTGCCACGGGTGGTGAGCCGGTCGCTTTGGCACTTGATGCTGTGGGAGGAGATACCTACACCCGATTGACCAACAGCCTCGGTTACAGTGGCACTATCGTGGCTTACGGCATGCTGTCAGGAAAGCCTGCAAGCCTCAATACGGGTATGACCATTTTCAAAGATATCCGCAATCGAGGTTTTTGGCTCCAAAAGTGGTACGAGACGGCCTCCATGGAAGACAAGCAGGCAGCGTTCGGAAAAATTATTCCTCTGATTGCCACAGGTGTTCTTAAAGCTGATGTTGACTCACGTTTTGCCGTTGGTGATATCAAAGCGGCAGTGACTCGCGCCGCGCAAGATGGCAGAAATGGCAAGGTGCTCATTGTGCCAAACGTCGAGTAAGTAAAGTTACTGAGTAAACGTCCCTTACGAGGTGGGCATCGTCTTGAATCTGGCGATGCCCACTGCCAACAAAAGTACGAGTGATTGTGCGACGAGTCTGCGGAGTCTCATTGCGATTGAATCTGGCTGACTAAAAAGTCTACGGCAACCTTTACTTTGGGCACTGAATACTGCTGCTTTTGATACAACAGATATATGGCCAGATTTTTGTTTTGGGTGATTCGTACTTTGGGCGTAATCAAGAGCTCCTTCACTTTGCCGCTATCTAAATCCTCTTGTACCGACCACCGTGGTGTCATGCATATACCCCGCCCTGCAACGGCTTCCCTACGCAGCCAGGTGCTATTGTTTGAGATGGATAAGGCCTTTCCGGATACGTCAAGCCATTGCCCGTTTTCCTCACACATCCAGGGGTGGGGACCATTAGGTGTACGAAAAAAAAGTCCTTGGTGATCTCGCAAGTCTGTCGCATGCATGGGTGTTCCGTTTGACGCAAGGTAATCTGGGGAGGCTACCGGGATAAATTCGTTGTCCATGAGGCGCACGGCCTGAACTCTTTCATTGGGTGCATAGCCACCCCGAATGGCAATATCCACCTCGTCTCGCGATAGCGTCGAAAGCTCATCACTGAAGCTTAGGTCTAAAATGATCTCTGGATAGAGAGCTTTAAACTTATCAAGGAGGGGTATGAGGATTCTCTCACCGAAGGTCACCATGGTACTGATCCGCAGGAATCCTTTGGGCGAGGTCTGGTAGCTCCTTACCGATTCATCACTGCGTTCTAAATGAGCCAATACATCTTGTACTTGCTGGTAATACTGCTGACCAATCTCAGTGACCTGAACAACACGGGTGGTGCGTTTTAAAAGGTTCGCCCCAAGGCTCTTTTCAAGATCTGCGATACGTCTAGAGAGTGAAGAGGCTGGAACTGAAAATGTCGCGGCTGCCTTTGTAAAACTGCCGGTCTCGACCACTTTGCTGAAGTAACGCAAGGCCCTTAATTGATCCATTGTGGTGCCCTACATAACGGCATTATTATTGCCTTAAGAACAATAGACTAACCCAATTACTACTCACTTTAGTGCGAGGAGCCCCAAATTAAACGCAAACAGGCGACAGACTTAGTGCGAGCAAAGGCCGCACAGCGTTTTCTATCTGTGTTTGCAACAACTAAGAGCGTCAACTGCCGGGTAGCGGTTGCCTAAAATTCTTGGGAGGGTGTTCTCCCTCCTAGAATTGAGGGTGCAAGCCTAACTAGAAGCTTAAAGCGGCAGTGCACGGGGCTTTAGTAATATGTGACAAATCTCACAGCAAAGCTTTGAGAAAATTGGCAGTTAGGGTAGTGTCTTGCACTCTTTGAACTGCAGCGCAGAGCGCGCTGACAATATTAAAAATTCATTACGAGGATATGAACCATGAAATTTGCACGATTGTTCCCTGTTTCACTCATCGCATCGCTTGCGCTGCTGCCGCTTACTGCCTTTGCTGGCCATCATGAAGCTGGCGAGACTGTTGTGCACGGTAACGAGGCTGGAACGGTTTGGGCGTCAGGTGGTCGAGCCATGGTGGCGGAGATCGAGGGCGAGGTTGTTGCTGTCAACATGGACACACGAGAAGTCGTCGTCGTTGGCCCAGCGGGCAATTTCCTGACCTTGGCAGCCCGTGAAGACGGGGTGAACCTGGCCAAGATTGCCGTCGGCGATACGATTGTGGCGGATTACGTAGTATCTATTGAAGCTGAAGTCCGAGTGCCTACAGCTGAAGAGCAAGCTAACCCCTGGGTTGTGATGGGGGACATGGGCAACACAACTGACGATTCGGCTGTAACCGCGGCTGGTGCTGCACGTATGATTCGCGCGGTCTGCACCATTGAGGCAATGGACAGCAGAGGTAATGTCACCATTAAAGACTCCCGCGGCCACATGCATACCGTTGGCGGTGTCGAATTGGACAAGCTTGCTGATGTGCGCCTTGGAGACTCGGTAGTGATGCTCTTCACTGAGGCACTGGTGCTGTCATTGAAAGAAATCTAAGTTGAGCGCATTTAAAGAAAACCCGGCTTTGGCCGGGTTTTTTTATGAGTCAATTTAAGCCAATACCTAGATGGCTGAATGCGAGAAGGTCGGTCTTGAGATCAGCGGTTTAATAAGCTCCAGCTTCGCCGTGTGATTCGTTGGTGTGGTAAGCAAGCGCTTTTTTGCGGAAAGACTCCTTTTAGCTCCATAGATCGCACCGCCACAGAAAGTGCGAATGGGTCGGGTGGGGCTGGTTAGATTCTCAGCAGTCGATGCAACAGCGCTCTTTTGTTAACGATAACTGAGACGCATGTCAGGGCCACCCTCATTCGATGGAACTGCGAATTATTTGCAGGTCTTCAGTAATCACCGAACCGATGGCCGCATGAGATATGTGAGATCTGGGAAGGCCAAGCTGTGAGGCTATGGTCTCGGCGGCAGCAATACCTGTGCAGTGTCCTCCCATCATGAGTTCTAGGCCCGCTTTTTCCAGCCAATCTGCCGTTTGGTTTAAAACCTGATCGCTCGCGCGCCAGAGGTGGAAGCCGCCAACGATCGAATAGATTGGAGCGTCCTTGATTTCCTGTAAAACTTCTCCGGTGTTAATAAGACCCGCATGGCCACAGCCAGAGGTCATCAGCCACCCTTTTGGCGTCAGGTACCCTAGTGACTGATCATCCATGATGATATCCGGTGTCGCATCCCCATCGACCTCAATAAAAAGGCCCTTTGGTCCGTTGTAGGCTTCGATTTTTCTGGGAACGGGCCCTGTAAGCCACAGTGCAGAGGCTATTTCAGTGGGGCTTTCGATTTCGATGAAGTTGATGCCGCGCTTTTCCGCTTCTTTTCTGAATGTCATGGCAGAGGTAAATGCACCGGGACCTACACCCACGCCGGTAGCGGTTAAGCGCTGACTGAAGAAGCCCTTGGCCACATAAACGGTACTGAGTGCCTTTGGGTTAGCGTCAGAAAAATAGTCGCGAAGCACCAATAAGCCACCGGTATGATCGCTGTGGAAATGGCTTAAAACGACCTTCTCGACGCTAGAAAGATCGACCCCTAAGTGAAGCACGTTGTGTAATACGGTGTCGCTCTTAAAGCCAGTGTCAAACAAAACCGATTCTTTCTCACCCTCAAACACCGCCGAAAAACTCCATTCGCCTAGGCCACCGTAATCGGAAATATTGGTGGCTAGAACGGTAATTTTATAGGGGTTTGCGAGGGCGATACTGGAGGCAACGAGGCTAAAAATCAGGCAGATACAACGCTGAATGGCATGGCTATAGCGGTATTTTCTGGTGCAATCCTTCATATTTGTGCCTCGAACGTTTTTCGGGTTTTCTAGATTATGGAGCCCTTAAGTTGTTCAGTGTAAACAGACCTTTTAATTGTTGCGGCTCACCGTTAGCACTCATTGGGCGGTGATCAGCCCACCTTGGAACGCCTTTGCCTTCGAAAACGGCGCTACCTGCGGTTAAGCAACTTCGACGTCACAACGTCAAGTAGCGCTAGCCGTTTATCTCCACCCTCGAGTAAATCATCCCGATTACAAAATGCGATAACTGACACACTATCCGCTGGAAATCTCGCGTAAAAGGCGCGAAAACCAACCCATGATCCGGTGTGCAGGTAAGCTGCCCGCCCTCTGAATTCGCCAATCTCAATACCAAATCCATAGCCCGCGCCGTCATCGAGCAGGTGACTTGTCATTGTTTTACTGGTGAGGGGGTGGGGTTCGAGTAACAAGTCTCTAACTGCCTTACCCCCCGGTATATTACCGCTGCTTAGCGCCTGGTCCCATTTAATGAAGTCATCTAAGGTTGTGTAAACGCCCCCATCACCCACCCAATCTAGATTGGTCATCAGAATTTGAAAGCTGTCAGTATTCGTTGGCGTGTAACCGTCTGCTCGATGAGGCACAACGCCATCAACGTTGTCGTTGAAGAATGTGGCAGTCATGTTCAGGGGCCCGAATAGCTCTTTGTTGGCAAATTCTCTGAGTGTTAAGCCGCTGACCCGCTCGACCACCTGACTGAGCAGAAAATAGGCGATATTTGAATATTCAAAACGCTGCATAGGTGCCAAGGCGAGTGGTTGATTGCGGGCGCGCTGATAAAACTCATCAATCGTCCAGTAGTCTTCGTTGCCGAAACGGAAAGCTTTGCCCGGCGCTATTTCATAGGCTCCGGTCATTTCATAGTCACCCATGCCTGAAAGGTGATGAATCATCTGTCGGACGGTAACTTTAGCGTTGTACTCCCTAAGGTCAGGCAAATACTGATGGATGTCTGCATCTAAGCTTAGGTCTCCACGATCTGCCAGAATGGCGACTGCTGTCGCCGTAAATTGCTTCGACACCGATCCGATGCGAAAAACCGAGTTGCTGCCAATGGGAACGCCATGCTCTAGGTTTGCTGACCCATAGCCTTTGGCATGAATATAAGCGCCGTTTTGAATCACGCCGATCGCGCAGCCCGGGACATCGGCAGCATCGTAATCCGCGAAAATGGCATCAATATCTGCTGAGAGGCTGGGCATCTCAGCGCTCCAAATGAGGGCCGAGAAATTTAGCGCAATCAATAACCCGAGTAGCTGTTTAAGCATCTTCATTCCTAAAGCATGATTGTTTGCAACAAAGGACATCCCTCTCTGGTGCTTTTCAGTGATGAACGAGACTCCAACGCAATGTGAGTGTTGACTCGTAATAGTATGCGCGAGGTGGGGCAGGTGGTGTGGCAGAAAATAAGCAAAACCGGCTGGCGTCGCTAAAGAAAAGGGGGCCAAGGCCCCCTTTAAGAAAACGCCCTCAACGCGCGCTTTACGATTTATCCCACCGTGCAAACAAAAATACATAGACGGTCAGGCCAAGGTTAATCGCTATTTGCACCATTGATAACGCCATCATCCAACTCGGTGGGTCAATCGTTTCACCAATGGGTAAATTTGCTGATGTCAGCATTCTTGTTGCTGATTCAGAGCCCTCTGCAGCCATACCACTGAGCGTGGTCAGCATCATGAAAAATGAATTTTGCGCCGCCATTGTGAAGAATGTGAGCATGATTACGCCGATTAATGCAGAGACCATTGCAGCGCCACGGATAGCACTGGAAAAGTTTCTGAATAAATAAGCGACAACGACCACACATAACGGCATTAACACGCCGCATAAAAACATCGTGGAAAAAATTGACCGATTCGTTCCCATCAGACCAAACAGTTCTACTTCAGACATTCTGAACCCCCTATCATTATTATTAACTTACTCACGCACCCTATGCCTCTGAATTGGCCATTGCAATGCACGGTCTGAGACACGGCTAGCGTTTTGCTAAGAAAAATCTTAATACACCTGAGTTTCGTCATTCGCGATTAATACACTATCGGCGCCGGTGCGAAAAATGGTTTTAAGTAAGGCCTATTTTTTAGATAGGCTCTTATCACTGTCATTTTTACACGCAATGCTTAGCTCACCACTTGGGGTTGAGCCTCTGGCTTGGTATCATTAGCACCGTTCGGAAAGGAAGAAGTCGGCTGCATGCCGGTGCCGAAGGAGCAACCGCCCCGGTAAACTCTCAGGCAAAAGGACCTTCTGAACTTCAAACTCTGGAGAGAGGCGCACCAGCGCACGCCGACGGGATAACGATCTCAGGCAACAGGACAGAGGGGGCATCGAACGCCGTGCAATGGGCAGGCGTTATCGGTGCCGGGTTGACCCCGGTTCACGGGGGGATCCATGAGCAATCTCAAGCAGTTGCCGCTTTACGCTGTGCACCAAACCGCGGGCGGGAAATTTGCGCCTTTTGCAGGCTATAACATGCCTGTGCAATACCCGGCAGGTGTGATGACAGAACATTTGCACACTCGTACAAAGGCGGGTTTGTTTGATGTCAGTCATATGGGTCAGCTGAAACTCCCGTTGTCGGCTGTCGATGCTCTAGAGACTTTGTTACCTACAGATATTCGTGGGTTGCCGATTGGGCGCCAGTGTTACAGCTTGCTTACCACAGAGTCCGGGGGCGTCTTGGACGATCTGATGATCGCCAGGCGGCAGGACGACTACCTGCTGGTCGTTAACGCCTCACGACGCGACGCAGACCTTGAGCATTTAGGCCGTCACATTAAGGACGTTGTCACCATTGATGATCGAGCGCTGCTGGCAGTACAAGGACCGTGTGCAGAAGCAGTACTGATGCCACTTATTCCTGAAGTTACACATATGCGTTTTATGGATGTTGCCGTGGTGCACTGGCAGGCCCATGAAATTTGGATCTCGCGTTCGGGCTATACCGGGGAAGATGGCTTCGAGATTTCCATACCCGTCAGCGGTGCAGAAGGTTTTACCCATGCCCTGCTCGAAAATGAAGACGTCGCACTGTGCGGCCTTGGTGCACGTGACAGCTTGCGCATGGAGGCAGGCATGCCGCTCTATGGTCACGAGCTGAAAGAAGATATATCGCCTATTGAGGCAGGCCTCTCTTGGGCCATTCACCGTTCAAGACGCGCCACTGGAAAATTGCCCGGGGAATTTCTCGGTGCGGATCGAATTTTACGCGAGCTCGATCACGGGGCTGCAAGGCGTCGTATCGGCCTGAAGCCGCAAGGTCGGGCACCTATGCGCGACGGTGTTTTACTGTATGACTCCCCTGAGGGCAGCGAGCCGATTGGCGTGATTACCTCGGGCGGTTTCAGCCCCTCCCTTCGTGCACCTATTGCCATGGCGCTTATTAAGTCTGAGGTAGACAGCCGGGCAACGGTTTTTGGCGAGGTCCGCGGCAGGCGGCTCGAAGCACAACAGGTCAAACCCTTATTTCACCAACCCAATTACAAGCGTTAATACAAGGAATCAATGACTAATGGCTTTCACGCCCGAAGACTACAATCCCTATGATTTTGCCAATCGACGGCACATCGGCCCGTCCCCGAGTGAAATGACCGCCATGCTTGACGTGCTTGGTGTTTCTGATCTTGACGAACTGATTGAGCAAACGATCCCTGCTGCGTTAAGGCAGGCTCAGCCCCTCAACTTTGAGGAGCCGCTTTCCGAGCGTGAACTGATCTTTAAAATGCGCCAGGTGGCGGCTAAGAATAAGGTCTTTACTACCATGATTGGACAGGGGTTTTATGGCACTGTCTGTCCACCTGCGATTCAACGCAACATTTTGGAAAACCCGGCTTGGTATACGGCTTATACGCCGTACCAACCTGAAATTTCGCAAGGCAGGCTGGAGGCCCTACTCAATTTTCAGACTGTCGTGTCAGATCTGACCGGGCTAGAGGTCGCTAATGCCTCTTTGCTTGACGAAGCAACCGCGGCGGCCGAAGCGATGGTCATGGCACAGCGGGTAGCCAAGTCTAAAGCTCGTGGCTTTTTTATTGACGAGAACTGTCACCCACAGAATATAGCGGTCATGCAAACACGTGCTGAGCCACTCGATATCGATATCATTATTGGTGCTCCGGAGGAGCTTGATGCCAGCACGGTTTTTGGGGGTATCTTCCAGTACCCTGGGACTTACGGGCACATTCGCGATTTCTCTCCACAAGCCGAGCAGCTGCAGGCGGCTAAAGCGATTACCGTTATCGTTGCTGACCCCCTTGCACTGACCTTGTTGAAGGAGCCCGCTGCCATGGGTGCCGATATTGCTGTGGGGTCTACTCAGCGATTTGGTGTGCCCATGGGATGCGGTGGCCCGTCTGCGGCCTACATGGCATGCAAAGCGGCTTACAAGCGCAGCATGCCCGGGAGGATCGTCGGTGTATCAATCGATGCTGAGGGAAATACTGCCTATCGCCTCTCCCTGCAAACTCGCGAGCAGCACATTCGGCGTGAAAAGGCGACCTCTAATGTCTGCACCGCTCAGGCACTGTTGGCCAATATCGCCAGTTTTTATGCTGTCTTTCACGGTCCAGAAGGGCTTAAAGCCATTGCTCAAACCGTGCATTGCAAAACTGTTTGTGTGGCTAGAGGGCTAGAGGCGCACGGTTTTTCTGTAGAGCCCGCAACATTCTTTGACACGATCACGGTTGAAGTTGGCGCGTTTCAGGGCACGATTATTGATGCAGCCCGCCGCGAGCGTATAAACCTGCGTAAGGTCGGCGATACGCGTGTGGGTATCTCTCTCGACGAGAGCACGTTGACCCATGTGATTGAGCGTTTGTGGCGCGCGTTTGGTATTCATGACAGAGACGCCGAACTGACCCGCGATTACCGGTTCGATGATGCGCTTATTCGACAGACTCAGTATCTAACACACCCGATATTCCACCTAAATCGGGCTGAGACAGAAATGATGCGTTACATGCGACGGCTAGCTGATCGTGACCTCGCTTTAGATAGGGCCATGATTCCGCTCGGCTCCTGCACGATGAAGCTCAACGCTGCTGCGGAAATGCTGCCTATAACCTGGCCTGAATTTGCCAACATACATCCATTTGCACCTGCAGATCAGACCCAAGGGTACGCTGAACTCACCCAAGACTTAAGCAACAAGCTGTGTGAAATTACTGGCTACGACGCTATGAGCCTGCAACCCAACTCAGGCGCTCAAGGTGAGTACGCGGGCTTGTTAACGATCCGAGCTTACCATCGTGCCAGAGGTGAAACTGAGCGTAATATTTGCCTCATCCCCGTATCAGCCCACGGTACCAATCCGGCTTCAGCACAAATGGTGGGTCTGGACGTTGTTGTTGTGAGGTCTGCTACCAATGGCGATGTTGATGTAGCCGATTTCCGCACTAAGGCTCAGGCCGCTGGCAACCGTCTTGCCGCCTGCATGATTACTTACCCATCCACTCATGGAGTCTTTGAAGAGACAGTGACGGAAATCTGCAACATCACCCACGAGTTCGGTGGGCAGGTGTATATCGATGGCGCCAACATGAACGCCATGGTGGGTCTTGTTCGCCCGGGTGATATTGGCGGGGACGTAAGTCACTTGAACTTGCACAAGACCTTTTGCATTCCTCACGGGGGTGGCGGGCCAGGCATGGGACCTATTGGTGTAAAAGCGCATTTAGCGCCGCACTTACCCGGTCATTCAGAGGCCGACGGCGACGGAGCCGTCAGTGCTGCTCCCCTTGGGTCGGCGTCAATACTGCCCATTTCGTGGGCTTACTTGTTGATGATGGGCGGGGAGGGGCTGACCCAAGCCACTCGGGTCGCTATTCTCAATGCCAATTACATTGCCAAACAGCTCGAGGGTGGCTACGACATCCTTTTTAAGGGCTCGAAAGGGCGGATAGCTCACGAGTGTATTGTCGACACTCGGGCATTTGCCGAAACAGCAAATGTGACCGTAGACGACATTGCCAAGCGGCTTATTGATAACGGGTTTCATGCACCAACGATGAGTTGGCCGGTAGCAGGAACCCTAATGATCGAGCCTACTGAAAGCGAAACAAAGGCCGAGCTCGATCGCTTTATTACCGCGATGAAGGCAATTAGAGAAGAAATTGCCGCTATCGAGCGAGGGGAAATGGCGACCGATAATAATCCACTGAAGCACGCGCCACACACGGTCAACTCTCTCATGAGTGATTGGGATCGTCCCTACAGCCGGGAGGTGGGTTGTTTTCCTCCGGGGAGTTTTCGTATTGATAAGTACTGGCCACCGGTTGGTCGAGTCGACAATGCCTATGGTGATCGACATTTCATCTGCACCTGTCCGTCGCTAGATGAATACGACCAAGATGTTGAAAAACACACGGACCGCAGGGTGGTAGTGGCCAAGAAGTAACCCTGGAACTCTTGGCATTTCATCGCGCGTAGTAGCATGCCCCCGATCCTGAGCCTGAACCAAAGCCCGTGGATTCGCTCGGACTCATGGGGCTCGAAGCGCGACAAATGCAGGTAAAGTAGTTGGCGACTAACTCGGCAGGAGGGAACCCTATGAAAAGCTGGAGACGTTATTTAAGTTTTCGATTGTTATCGATGCCGATGGGTTTGGTGATCCTGGGTTACTTAATCTCTGGTCAAATAAGTATGGCCAGCGAAGTCGGCGACGGGCAAACGTCGGGCTATCGACAGCCCACGGTGTTAATTACGGGTGCTAATCGCGGCATCGGTTTGGCTTTGGCGCGCCGTTTTCACCAACAGGGTTTTGCGGTGATAGGCACTGCGCGTAAGCCGGAGGAGGCCCTCGAACTCAAAGGCCTTGGGGTTGAGGTCCACCAGTTAGATATCACTAACCCAGTGAGCGTTGATTTTCTAAAGTCTCAACTCGATGGCCGTCGGTTGGATATTTTAGTGAATAACGCCGGGATAGGAGGGCACAGTACCTCTGAGTTGAAGGATCTAGATATTGAAAGGCTGAAAAATACTTTTGATGTCAATGCTCTGGGGGCGCTGAGAGTCATTCAAGCGCTGATGCCTAATATGAAAATGGGCTCCCGCAGAGTCGTTGCGAGTATGAGTAGTCGTATGGGGAGCATCGCACAAAATACCGGGGGCGCGATTGGCTATCGTGCCAGCAAAAGTGCTTTAAATAGCATCAACAAGTCGCTGTCGAATGAATTTTCAGAACAGGATTTTGTGTTTGTCGTATTGCATCCTGGCTGGGTGCGAACAGACATGACGAACGAAAGAGCAACGTATTCGACGGACGAAAGTGCAAAGGAGCTGTTTCAAGTGATCACCAGCCTGTCGAAGGGCGATAACGGTCAGTTTTATGACTTACACGGTAAATCGATTGCTTGGTAAAATTACAGGGCGCTCGCTGACTGGAGCTCGACTCCTGCTACTGTGGGTTGTGTGACTTATTCCTTAATCGTCTTCGACCCTTAGGATTAGTCTATTGCGGTAGCTAAAGCAGCAATAGATTTTTTGGGGTCGATCGACTGACTCATGTTAGTGTTTTCGTTAGCGAAGCCAATTTGCTGGAGGCATTATGCGTAATTTGAAACTGTTAGCATGCACAACAGTATTCGCTGTGACTTTCTTTTTTACCGACCTTGGTGCTGCAGAAGCGGCGCTTTGGCGAGACCTCTCCCAAAAGGAGGTTGCGCCAGAGATTTTAAAGCTGCAGCAGCGCCAGCAATCCGCGGAAGCCCGATATCTTTGGATTGATCGTGCCGGCTTAAATGCGCGAGTCAGTGCGGGCTTAGCATCTGGAGACCGCACTTTTTTTCTGGATCTACCCATCCCTGACGGCGGGTTCTTAGGCTTTGAATTTCAGCGGGCCGGAACTATGAGCCCTGCTCTTGCACGTAAATTTCCCAATATCCAAGCATTTTCAGGACGCTCAGTCGGTAAAGGCGCGGCAACTGCCCAAATGGAGCTTACCCCGGCTGGTTTGAGCGTGCAGGTGCTCGATGCCAATGGCCGGTGGATGATTGAGCCGCTAGATCAAGCTGACAATGCCAAAGTGATGAGCTATTTCGCGCGTGATGCTCAGGGGCGCGAACAGACGTTTCAGTGCGGTGTAACGGGTCATAGTGATCGAGATCATGGCGGCACTAGTGAGAAATCTGAACACGCAAAATTGACGGCGCGGCCTTCACGTACCAATCAAGCGCGGTCGAGGGGCGAGGAGTTGAGAACCTACCGATTAGCCGTCGCGACCACAGGTGAATATGGTTCTTACCACGGGGGTACGGTTGAAGGCACCCTGTCTGCGGTGGTCAAAGTCGTCAATCGTGTTAACGGCATTTTTAATGCCGAGATATCGGTCGCTTTTGAGTTGGTCGAAAATAACGACGCCATTATTTTTACCGATCCCGAGACAGACCCTTTTGAGGGTAACGACGATACCTATGTGCTTATTGAAGAGTCGCAGACGGTTATCGATGAAATCATCGAGTCAGAGAATTACGATATTGGTCATACTTTTGGCACCGCCGGGGGTGGGTTGGCAGGAACTGGACCCTGTAATGACGAGTACAAAGCCAATGGTGTCTCGGGTGGCTATGAGGGTGATGTTTTTGCGGTTGATTACGTGGCCCACGAGATAGGTCATCAATTCAGCATGAGCCATACGTTCAATTCCAGTGCCTCTAATTGCATTGAACAACGCTCAGGAAGTGCGGCCTTTGAGGCGGGTTCGGGCACCACCATTATGAGTTACGCCGGTATTTGTTCCCCCGACAATATTCCCCAACCTCATTTGTCCGGCAACGCTACCGATCCAATGTTTCATTCCTACAGTTTTGAAGAGGCGGCCAACTACGTAGAGGGCTATGGGAGCTCCTGCGGGGTAGTCAGCGCCACTGGCAATACCAAGCCGACGGTCTATGCCGGCGTTAACTATACGGTGCCCGCCAGTACCCCACTTGTTATCGAGGGGTCGGGTTCGGATGCCGATGGCGACAACGTCACATTTTCCTGGGAGCAACGAGACCTCGGCCCGGCCGCAGCCCTCGCTGCGCCTGATGACGGCGCTATTCCCCTGTTCAGAACGCTCGCTCCCGTTGACAGCGCCACGCGGTATCTGCCGCAGCTTTCAACGGTGGTTTCGGGGGCAGTCGATAATGCGGAAAAGCTACCCAGTAAGGCTAGAAGTATGGTTTTTGCGCTTACGACGCGGGATGACCTAGGTGGCAGAAATTCTGATTCGACGAAGATTACGGTTGTTTCTGAGCCGCTGACGGCAAAACCATTTTCGATGGCGGAACCTGATTTAGGTGGGTCTCTTGGGCGCATTGGCACCGTTCGATGGAATGTAGGCGGCACCAATGTGGCGCCAATTTCAGTCCAAAATGTTGACCTTTACCTATCCACCGATGGGGGTAAGTCTTTTCAAAGCACGCCCTTCGCGACAACGACAAATGACGGGTATGCGAGGGTGGAATTTCCTTCTGGGGTCAAGACCGATTCGGCGCGCCTGATGGTGCGGGGGCGCGATAATATTTTCTTTGATGTGTCAGGCGCAGATTTCTCCTTAGACTCCAGTGCAGCTGCTACACCTGAAGTGCCTGCGCCTGAAAACGTGTCACTGTCTGCGGCTAGTAATACAGCGATTAACATCGATTTTTCTCCCGGAGCTGGTGGCGGCGTAAATTATTACAACGCAATGTGTGTTGGGGCTCCTCAATCTGCACCATTCTCTGGCTCTGCTGTTCCCGGCGCTGACTTTAATTTTGAACAATCTACTTCCTCTTCTATACAGCTTGCGGGAGTAGGTTCGGTCTCACCCGAAGGCTTATCTGTATCTGTAGACATCACGCACTCGTATCGTGGCGACGTTATTATTGAACTGACATCCCCTTCTGGAATTACAGCAGAGTTAAAGGGGTTAGATGGCGGTGATCCTAGCGATGATGTCATTGAGACCTATGTTGTAAGTGGTGTGTCGGGTGAGCCCATTGCTGGAGAGTGGCAACTAACGGTGAGTGACGGATTCGAAGGAGACGACGGTGTTGTTAATAGCTGGAGTATCTCGGGCACCGGATTGACACCCCCCCGTACCGTGGAGGGGTCAGCAACCCCAGAGGTGGCTTTTGATGATAGTCGTCCTGCTACCTCACAGATTCAGCTAATAGCCGAGGGCGATATATCCCCTGACGAGTTTGAGGTGGAGGTCAATATCACCCATAGCTATAGAAGTGATGTAGTGCTGGAACTCGAGTCGCCCGGTGGAAAAAGGATCGCCTTAAGGCAGCCAGTAGCAGATGATAGCGGCGACAATGTAGTTGGCATCTACCCTCGAACCCTAAGACCTGAGACGCCATTTTCCGAACTTGCAGGTGAGTCGTTATCAGGTTTGTGGTCTTTACACGTCTCCGACCGTGCTCCCAGTGATGAGGGAATTTTAAAGAGTTGGAGTATCACCCAGCAGCAATACGTGTTCTCTGGAGAGGGGACAAGCTCCCCGGTGCGGGTTAATGCGCTACCCACCGATAATACTTACACGTGTCGTATTGCCGGAATTTACAGCGACGTTTCACCCTATCGGCAAAGCGAGTCCAAGTTAGCCGGTGAGCTGGTACTAGGTTCGCTTCCCACACCGCCTGGCAATGCTGAAGGGATGTTTTCCAACCTGTTGCAGGTCATTTTTGGCATTAGGTCATGGACTTCAGGTGCTGATGGCTCGAAAGCAGAAGATAGTGACAGTGAAACGGAGGCTAAGGGGGCACGTGTAGCAGCTAGGGGCTTAGGTTCCCCCGAGGCGATCCCTCTTTTTGGAGCTTTAGGATCAGCGGTACTGGTTGTGTTTGTTGGACTAATGGGCTGGCGGGCAGGCCGATCTGGTAGGGACTGATGTCGTCCTTGTGTCGCTCAGGCACGGCTTTGATGGACCCAATTAGGCAAGAGCTCAAATAGTTGATGTGCCCAATAGTGCGATGCCAAAAAATTGCATAAAAAATCAAGCCTTCAGTTACGTGACTGCTTCATCATTCGAGGGCTTTGTGCCCACAAAAACGCCAACATTGGTGCAGGGTGAATGCCAACTCTGATTCTTTGAACTAAAAATGCGGTCTTAAAACGTTAAAGGATCATGCTTAGGTTTGCTAATTGCCCCGAGAAGTTTGCAGTTGATTTTCAAGCCGTTTCCACAGGGGTGAGTCTCTTAATTGCAGCACCCATAGCAGAACGGGGGCGAGGGTTGGCATGAGCAAAACGCTAAACTGATAGCTGACAGCAATAACTGCCGAAGGGGGTACCCAGGCAGTTGCTAGGAACGGCTGACCAATAACTAGCATTAGGTCTTTTGCTGTCATCGCAGTTAGCCCCAGTGCCATGGCAGCCCAAAGAACAAACAAGCCCCAGGCAAAAGTATTGAAAGGCTTAGCAATGCGCGATCCCCAAAGCAATGCTGCATAGAAAGGTAAGCCGTAGGATACAAGTCGGGTATTGAGGCGAAAGGCGAGGCCCTCCTCGTCCGATATCGCTAGTCGGATAATGCCATCAACTTCAGTGAATTTCGTGACGACAAGCAGGGCTCCGGGCTCAAAGATTGTTGTTTCAATGACATCAGGGAGCCAGAAAGCCAGCAGGGCATGTGCGAGCCATTTCGCTGGCGTTGCTAGCAGTGGCTCTGCTGCCATCCAAAGACCAAAGGTAATGGCCAGAAGTAGCAGCGTCGTAAGTATCTGCTGGCGAAAGGCGATATCACGCATGTTCGGGTGACGGATCGGATCGGGAAAGCCAGCGTAGGTACAAGGCAAAAACTAGAAGTACATCGAGCATAATGAGCACTGGCCAGAGGTATAAATGGGTCCACTCAAAGACGTCGTAGTTCCACTGCCCTAAGTAAAATAAGCTCACAATGCGCAATATATTGAGCAGCTGGATCGCAAGAAAGCCCAGCGTGATTGCTGCGGTTCGTTGGCGCCAGTTGGCGGGAAAAGCCAGAACGCCGGCAATGAGTACAATCGAGGCTTCCACGCCATTGCACCCCGCCTCAATAGAAACGGCAAACCCTGACACGGAGTCGCGCAAAACTCGGCCACTGCTGATAACGGTATCGTCGAAGGGCAGTACAACGGATGCCGCAACCCAAGCGAGCACAGCGGTAAAAGGCTGGATCACGGCGGCTTGCACAGGATTTAGTAGCTCGATAGTAAAGAGCACCATTAGGCAGGTGATAAAAATTAGTAAAAACTTAAACATAGCGCGCTCTGAACCTAGAGGTCAGCCAGTTTAGCAACAAGAGCAACAAGAGCAACAAGAGCAAGAGTGCGACCTAGAAAAACTAATTGACTCCCGTATAGGGAGTCAGACCTGCAGTGTGGGCAATAACACTGGGTCATGCTGTCTGAGGGGGCCCTTCGCAGTAACCCTTTGCGATTCTGAGGCGCTGAGCCCCGATCTATTTAGGCAAGCTGCTTTCTTACTGGCAATGCCATGGAACGCTGGAAATCCCGCGTATGAGTAACACTAGCATGCTGCCTAGCTCTGGACGCCAACAAGTTGCCAAACACTATCGGCCCTTTAAACAGGCGTCCGGTGAATGCGTTGGGTTGTTGATGCTGGTTTTACGCAGTTG